>JADMIO010819907.1_pt1 | contig 92359 bp, 73 predicted proteins | sample 8958161 | NCBI WGS metagenome assembly JADMIO01 (sample SAMN16585339, study PRJNA669376) | soil metagenome | isolation source: Crop rotation soil | place: USA: Cullars Rotation, Alabama | collected 2011
GCGACAACTTGTCCACGTGGAATTCTAAGCTTAGGATCCCAATGTGCTGGAAAGAGCCGAGTTGGATCGCCGCGCGGAGGCAATCGAGGCGGCCCTGAAAGGCATCGAAGTCGCCTCTACAGGCGGCCAGCCCGCCTCGGCGCAGCGCCTTCGTGGCTGGCTTGATTCCTATCGCATGCGACCGCGGGATAATGCCCACTCCCAATCGGGTGAAGAGTAAGGTTTTTCCCGAGGTTTGAAACGCCGCGAGATTCTGCCCGGCACGCGTGAAAGTCACCAAAGCGGGGTCAATTTGTGCAACGATTAGGTCATTCTCTGCAACACTCTTCAGAGGAACTCGCCGGAGCGATGACTTAGACTGAAAGTCATCTTCGTGCAAAACACTCGCTTCGTCGATTCCGACGCCGCGGGGGGAAGGCCGCAGATTTATTGACAGCGTGGGAGTGTACAAGTACATTCAGAAAACTGTGTACACTTCTCATCGTCGTGGGAAACAGTGTCACGAGAAATCGGGGCGTGACATACGAAGGGGGACGTTTTGAGGCGCGGGGGATTAGCAACACCACCAAGTCTTTTTCTTCGGCTGCTCGACACTGAGATCGCTTCGGCTGCGTTGTTAGTCGAATCGACTCAGCCATGTCGGCAATCGGCCGAGGGTTTCATTCTGGAGCGTAATATGATCAAGCGTGCTGCCAGCGTTTTTGCGATTTTTGCTTCTAGTCTCATCATCCTCGCCGCTGCCGGCCCCGTGCAGGCCGCTAGCGGTACGTGGGGAGCCGCACCCACGGATGCGCTCTGGGCCACAGCCGCCAATTGGACGGCATCGGTCGTTCCTGGGGCCATTAACCTTACAGGAAACAATACGAATAACGACGTCACCACTTTCAATACCGCCATCTTCAACAATGGCAGCGTCAACATTGGCGATGCGTCGAATCCAATTGTCATCACGGCCGGTACCGGTGGCACTCCACGCAACCTGCAAATTGGTGGAATCGTATTTGACACAAATGCCGGCGCATACCAGATCGGCACCAACGGCGGCACGACGCTGTTTTTGAGTAGCCGCACGACCACCGATACTTCGCTCACAAACTCCGTTCGCATTCTAAGCACGTTTGCCGGAACGACTGCAGAAACAATCGCGGCGCCGATCAGCATCCGAGGGCCATCGAGCCAAGACGTTCGCTACACATTTTCCAATGACGCACCCAGCGCCAGCGCAACCTTGAATTTCACTGGCACGGTTACCTCCTCAGGATCAGGCACTACACGCCCGCTCACAATCATTCTCGATGGTTCGAACACCGGCGCAAACTCGATTAACTCCATCGTTCAGGAAAACAACGGGACAGCGAATGGAGGCAATAGGCCTTCCCTTACCAAGCAGGGGACCGGCACGTGGAAAATTACCGGTTCCAGCTACATGCCACAGACAAATGCAGGCCAGCAGGTCAATGTCGACAACGGCATTTTGGCGCTCGGCGCCATCGATTCGCTCGGCGCCACCGGTGGCCCGACAGGCACAGCGTTGGCAGCAGCGAACGTGCGCGTGAATGCCACCGGCACAATGCGCTTCGATTTCACGGGCACCCTGGTCAATGCGGGCGTTACCCTCAACGGCACTGGCCGATTGCTTGCCAATGGCAGTCCGCTCGTAAACACGGTTCCCGTAAACGCGGCCGCAACCAGCCCCACTTTGGCGACAACCTCCTCGACCGACGTCTTCGGTGTGGGAACGATTTCTGGCGGTGCCGCAGCGACAGTCATGAATGTTTCCGGCCCTGGAACCATTAACCTCTTTAGCGATAACAGCGGCTACCTCGGCACCTGGTTATTCAACGGTGGAACGACCATCGTGAACGCGAGTGGTGGCCTTGGGACGAATTCTTCGAAAATTGCTTTCGGCGCCAGCAGCACCGCCAAGATCCAATTGAATAGCAACAGCATCACGGTGGCTGGCTTGAACACCAATGCGACGCCAGGCACGACGATACTTGAAAACGGCGCAGCAAGCGACTCAACGCTCAACCTGAATATTGCGCTCGCTTCGCCCAGTACCTACGCAGGGGTGCTACGCGACAACGACGGCAGCAACACCGGCAAACTGCACCTCAATAAGAATGGCTTAGGCAAGCTCACTCTGGGCGGAAACAATACCTACACCGGCGTTACGAACATCAACCAAGGAACCGTGCTGGTCAACGGCAATCACAGCGGCACCGGAGATTGGAATGTCAATAGCGGCGGCACGCTCGGCGGCAATGGCACCATTGCCGGCAATGTGATTATCAATAGTGGCGCCACGTTGGCGCCAGGCGCCAGTGTTCACAACTTCACGGTCGGCGGACTGACCATCGGCGGCGGGTCGATCCTGGACTACGAGTTCAACTCGACCGCGAACGACAAGACGATCGTCACGACCAATAATGCCCTCAACTTCGATGGCACCAGCAATGCCGCATTCCACTTCTACACCGAAGGCGGCACCACCACTTGGACCAGTACCGGCACCTACGACCTGATCACCTTCGTCGGCGCAAATCAAGGCAATGCGCTCGACAGCACTTGGTTCACCGCCAGCGGGAATAACCCGCACGTTCTCAACCGTGTCGCGGGTCTCACCTATCAGTTCCAAATCGCCAGCAACAAATTGCAAGTGCTTATCGGCGGCACGCCTCCTGCCACTTGGAGCTTCAATGGCGACGGCAACTGGGGCCTGGGCACGAACTGGTCTAGCGGCACGGCGCCAAACGCTGTCAACGCGGCTGCCACTTTCGGATCGGCCACGGCAGGAACGGTGGCCGTCACACTCGAAGGCGCAAAGACCGTTGGAGCAATCACGCTCAGCAGCACGACAACTGTCTACACCATCGGTAACAGTGCCAATACGTTGACCCTTGACAACACCGGCTCTGGAAATTCTTCGATCCAGGACTCTCTCGGCTCTCATACGATTAATGCGCCCATCAACCTCGTAACATCGACCGATGTCGCCGTGGCCAGCGCCCCACTCACACTAACGCTGTCCGGCGCGATTTCAGGCACCAGCACCGGAATCAATAAGTTTGGCCCGGGCACCCTGGCGATCACCAACGCGAGTAACACCTACACCGGCGACACTCGCATCGACGATGGCACTGTGACCATCAGCGGCAGCAATTCCCTGGGCACCTCCGCCGGAACAATCCACTTCACCGGCGGAGCCGTCACCAATCCCACACTCAAGCCGAGCGCCTCGGGTTTGACGGTTGGCAACCACGTCAGCATCGATTCCGACACCACCGCCACCATGGACACCAATGGAAACGACCTGACGCTATCGGGCACGATCGACGGGGGTGGCAACCTGCAGAAGAATAGCGCGGGCAAGCTGATTCTAACGTCCAACAACAGTTACAGTGGCACCACCACCATCAACGGCGGCACGCTGCAGCTTGGAAACAGCACAGCCACGGGCACGCTCGGCTTTGGCGACACGACAATTGGCGGCGGCGCCACGCTCGATGTCAACCACTCGGCTGACTTTACTATCTCGAGCAACATCGGCGGTACGACGGGAACGCTGAATAAGAATGGAAATACCATTCTCACTCTTAGCGGATCCAACACGTTCGGCACTGCAACCGGCGGCGGAATCAACGTCAACGGCGGCACGCTGCAAGTCGGCAGCGGCACCGGCTTCCCGACGGGCGCGATTCTGACGATGGCTGCGAGCACGATTCTGGATCTCAATGGGAACCCCGCCAGCACGGGTGCGACCGGCTCGGCAGGCTCATTCAATCCGGCCGATGATACGGTCATCGTTACCAACAACTCCAACGGCAGTACAGGAACGTTTACTTGGAATCTGCCCGCCGACAAAACCTACGGCGGCTTATTCAAAAATGGCGGCGACGGCACCGGCGCTGTGTCGCTGACGAAGAACGGTGCAGGCAATTTGACGCTCACCGCCGATAACAATATGTCCGGCAACCTGACCGTTAGCGGCGGAACGGTGACCTTGCCCACTGGCGGAAAGCTCGATCACCTGAGCACTCTCACCGTCGTCAATCCTGGCACGCTAACGGTCAGCGGTGGATCGCTCACTGTCAGTGGCGCCACCACGTTCAATCACACCAACGGTGCCATATTCTTCAATCTGCAGTCAGGCACGGCGACGTTCAACACCGTGAATACCGCCACCAATCCATCCCAGAACTATTTCATCAACGCCACCGGAGGCACCTTCACGGCTAACGCCGTCACGCTGACACGCACGGCCGTAACTGGTTTCACCGTCTCCTTTGCGGACGCCCCGGGCACAACCGTGCCCAATACGATGTTAGCGTCGAATGCAAACGCACAAACGACTGGCTTCTATGTGAATGGATCTACCGTGAATATTAGCGGCAACTTGACCGTCGGCACCGCTGGCACGAATTCCTCCGCTTACATGCGCATTGACAGCGGCAACGTCACCGCTGGCGGCACGACGGTGATTGGCGTGAACAATACTGGCCGATGGAGTTTCATCGAAGTCGCAGGTGGATCGTTCACTTCGACGAATGGATCGAATACCGCCGTCGTTCAACTCGGCCAGACCGCGGCGGGTGCGGAAGCCCTCATCGTTCGTGGCGCCGGCGTCGCGACGGTGGACCGAGTGCAGTTCGGCCCAACGATTGTTGCACCTGCGGCCGACGTTGGTGGACTTGCAGCACTCGTCGTAAACACTGGCGGAACGATGTATCTAGGCGCGGGCGGTATCTCGCGCGGGTATTCGTATGTGCCCAATGTCGATCCCGCGCCTTCCCTCACGGCCAGGGTGGAGTTGGCCACGGGCATCCTCGGCGCAAAAGCTGATTGGTCAAGTGCTGCTGACATCCCCTTCAGACTCGGCGACATCGCGACAGGCTTTACCTTTAAAGCCGCCGACGCATCGGATGTGGCGCATAACATCACCATCAATGGCGTCGTCAGCGACAGCATCAGCACGACGAACACTGCGTTGCCCGGAAAGCTAGTCAAAACCGGCGGCGGCACACTCACTTTAAATGGCAATAACACTTACACCGGCGGTACGCAGATCGACGCTGGCACGCTTGCCGTCGGCGCCAACAGCAACCTGGGTGATCCCGCAGGCGCGGTGACGATCGGTGCCGGCACGCTGCGAGCGACCGCCGGATTCAGCTCGGCCCGCAATATCGCAGCCAATGACACCGCCTCGCGCATCGATCTGGTAACGGGCCTCTTGAATAGCACCGGCACGATCTCCGTCAACAGCAAGCTGTCCAGGACCGGCGCCGGCACGCTCAAGGCCAGCAATCTAGCCATCGCCGGCTCGACCGACGCTTGGACGGGCACGCTGAACGTGACCAACGGCAAGGTGATTCTGGCCAACGCCGATGCGCCCTCTGCGGCCACCATGCTGAGCCAAACCACCAACCAGCTGAAGACCGGTATCACCGTCAACTTGGACTGGAGCGGAACCGGGATCACAAGCTCCACCGTCCCGACCGACCCGGACGGCAACAAAAGCGTGGGCGTGATTCTCAACGACGGCGGCCTGTACGGAGATGGAACCTCGGCGCCGCTGTGGCGTGGCCAATCGGTCACGTCCACGGACGTGCTGGTGGCGTACACCTACGCGGGCGATGCGGATCTGAACGGCCTGATCGACGGGATCGACTACGCCCTGACCGACAACGGGTTCAACAGCAACCTGAGCGGCTGGTTCAACGGTGACTTTGATTACAACGGCGTGGTGGACGGGATCGACTATGCCCTCTTGGACAATGCCTTCAATACCCAAGGTGCTCCGCTAACTGGCGGTGGTTCATCGCCTGCTGCGGTCACTCCGGTGCCGGAGCCAGCGACTTGGCTGCTGGCGATTACCGGCTTTGCGGGAATGGTCGCTCTGCGTCGCCTGAAAAGATTCGAGTATTTGCCATAACTGTCGGTGTCGCGCTGGAACGTCGTGGTCGGTGCTTCGCGGCAGAATCGCCGCCCAAAGCAGAGCCGTAACACGCCGCGGGCAGCGTCAATCGCCGTATTGCCAGCCGGCCGCATCGGCCCCGAGGATTCTTTACATGCGGCGTTTCCCTCGGAAGCGTTCCCCGATCCAGCGTTTCCGCCGCGGCGCCTTCGAATCTCTCGAAACGCGCAACTTGCTCGCCTTCGGGGTCACTACCGGAACGACTCCGACAGGCCAGTCCACCTACGTGATCGATAACGGCGGTGACCTCAAGTTCGCCGTGATCAAGGGCGGCAGCCTCACCAGCACCATTCACATGGGGGACATCTCCTCCATTCAATACAAGAATCAGGAGATCCTCGCCACCTACGCGGTCACCAGCCGCTACTCCCACTACGAGCAAGGCCTTGGCTCGATCACCACCATCACCAACTCCATCGTCAATAACAACAACGCCAACGACTACATCCTCGTCAAGTGCGACGACTCCGCCGAAGCCTCAGGCGCAGTGATCCAATACTACGCCGTCCGCCGCAACGACAACAACATCTACATGGCCTCGCTGCCCATCGACGTCACTAACGGGCCTGGCGAGGGCCGCTTCATCGGCTACCTCTCCCGCACCGTTTTCCCCAATCCCGAGGCCCCTTCCGACAACAACGGCAATTCTGGCGCCATCGAAGGCTCCGACGTCTTCGGACATGCCGACGGCACCACCACCTCCAAGTTCTACAACATGGGCCGCCGCATGATCGAAAACATCTATCATGGCGTCACCGGCTCCTCGGGTGGTGTCTCCGTCGGCGCCTGGATGTACATGGGCAATCGCGAACACTCCGCCGGCGGCCCATTCTTCAAAGACATCGACTTCCAAAGTGGCAGCGCCGTCGAAATCTACAACTGCATCTTCACCGGCCACACCCAGACCGAGGCCTATCGGCAGGGCCTGCACGTCTACGCGTTTCAGTTCACTAACAGCTCGGCCCCGGTCACTCCCGATTACTCCTGGATGGAAGCCCTCAACCTGCAGGGTTGGATCCCCGCCGCCCAGCGCGGGGCGCTAACGGGAACCGTCTACGGTATCCCCGCCGGCCGCGAGTCCACCGTCTACCTCTCCAACACCACCGCCCAGTACTGGGGCACTCCCGACGCTTCGGGACACTACGCGATCACCGGCATCCAGCCTGGCACCTACACCGAAACGCTTTACCTCGACGAGCTCGCCGTCGGCACCCGTTCCGTCACAATCAGCGCCGGCCAGACCCTCACCGCCGATATCGCCAACACTCTCTACACTCCCTCTGCCGCCAACACCATCTTCCGCATCGGCACTTGGGACGGCACTCCGATCGGATTTCTCAATTCAGACATTGCCGATGCTCCGTCAGGTGCGCGCAGGATCGAGATCATGCACCCCTCCGATGTGCGCATGACCTCTTGGACCTCCACTCCGAACTTCGTTGTCGGTACCAACACCGATGACCAGTGGCCCATGATCCAATTCATGGGCGTTAACAACAGCCAGCGGATTACGTTCAACCTCACCTCGGCGCAGGTGCAAAACCTGACACTGCGGATCGGCGTCACGCTGGGCTTCGAGGGCGGACGCAACAAGGTCACCGTCAACTCGGGGCAAAGTTACGTCTGGACCAGTGCCAACCCGTCGGCAAGCACCGACCTCAACAGCCGCGGCATCACTCGCGGCACTTGGCGCGGTCCCAACCAACTCTACGTCTTCAACATTCCCTCAAGCGCTCTGCGCGCCGGAACGAATACCATCGACTTGCCGGTCATCAGCGGCAGCTACGTCGCCGGCCAAACCTGGCTCAGCCCCAACGTCGTCTACGACGCCATCGATCTGGTCACGACGACTTCCGCGTCAGTCCCGGCCATCGCCAGCGTCACCATCACGCCGGCCAATTCGAACATCGGCACCAATGGCGCCAGGACCTTCACGGCCGTCGCTAAGGATGCCTCAGGCAATGTGCTCGCAGCCAATTTCGCCTGGTCGGCCACCCGCGGCACCATCGACGCAAATGGCAACTACATCGCCCCCGCTACCGAAGGCAGCGACACCATCTCGGTCACGGCGACCATCACCCGAACGCCGGGCTACAGCGTCTCCTCGTCATCATCGTCCGCCGTCAGCGGATCAGTCACGGGCAACGGCAACACCACCGTCAACGTCATCGCCCCGCCAACGTTGACCGCCGCCGTATCACGAAAAACGCAAGGCAGCACTGCGTACGATCTGACACTGCCCTTGTCCGGGAGTCCGGCCGTCGAGGCCCGCATAGGCGGCCCGACAACGCTGATCCTCACTTTCGGCCAGGCTCTCAACACTTCGGCAGCGCTCACTCTATCGCTCACCGCCGGCACAGGCTCCGCCTCCTATTTGGGATCGACTCAAGTCTCCATCAGCCTGTCCGGGGCCACCGATGGTGCAACGCTTGGTGTCACTCTTAGCGGCGTGCAAAGGCCTGGCGGAGCGGCAGGCAGCTACTCGCTGAATGTCGGAGTTCTCGCCGGGGATGTAGACGGCTCAGAGGCCGTCAACGTTGCCGACGTTCTTACGACCAAGCTGAATAGCGGGGCAGCACTGGGTGCTGCCAACTTCCTAGTGGACCTCAATGGCGACGGCTCGATCAACGTTGCCGACGTCATCACGGCCAAACTGAATTCGGGCCACTTCCTAGTCGGTGGCGGCGGGCTGGCTGGATCTGGCGATCAGACGCCTCAGATAGTGAGCGTGCAGTCCGATTCTGCGGCGGCAGCGCCAATCGAGAACGGTGCCGCCACGCTGCTCGCCGCGAGGGACCCCCAGCCGGCTCTCGCGCCGTCTGCGATTCAAACCGTGACTCCTTCCGTCTCGGGTGCGTCACCATTGCCAGAAACCGTGCTACCTGCCTTAACTGACATGTTGTCAGCATCCTCAACCATCGAGTGCGCCGCTGCAGAGACTGCCGACATTTCCGACCAAACCGAGTGTCCGAGTGCTCCGCCCACCGCGGTGACATCGCTCAAGGGTCCGATTCCGACCTCCGCGCAAACCCATCGTTCAAGCGCCGAGTCGCAAATTGCCCTTACGAATACAATCCGCGACGCGATCTTTGCCTCAGGCGGTTACGACGCTCTGCTGAGCACCGGCGTCGGCCATCGTAAGAAGAACCGCTTCAGCTTCCCCAAGTAATTCGCTCGTTTCGGGGGCGGTTCGTAGTGCCAACCGGCCAAGGTCCAAGAGAACGATAGTTTCGCCTGTCCGCCCACTTGCAAAGGCTGCCTGGATTGTGTATACACTTTAGAAGATGCAGTTGCCGTTGCTGCCCGTGGGGGGTCTTTCAATAAAGCGGCGTGCCAGGCTCGTGGGCGCTCCCGATTGCGCCTGCGAAGCTTCGTCGCGTAGGGAGTGACAAATGCTCGCTCATCATTCTCAGCACTTCGTCGTTAGGCGGCTCCAACATCCCTGTCCGCGGCGATCGAGCGGCGATGCAAAGCGCCTCGCCTTCACCCTGGTCGAGCTGCTTGTTGTGATCGCCATCATCGCGGTCCTGATTGCGTTGTTATTGCCGGCAGTCCAGGCGGCGCGCGAGGCGGCGCGCCGCTCGCAATGCGCGAACAACTTGCATCAATCCGCTCTTGCGATGACCAACTACGAGTCCGCGAAAAAGAAACTGCCGCCAGGGACAAAATACTGGTGGGGCGATGAACCCACAGGCGGTGCTGCCGGCGATGACCCCCTCGGCGGCAAGTGGTGGGACGACCATGGCTGGTATTCCTACGTAGGTCCATTTATTGAAGAAGTTGGTTGGGCGAAATCGATCGACACGACGATCCCTTTCTGCGACGGAGCTGGCAAAAACCGCAATGCCCGCATTGCGAAAATCTCGATCTTCGAGTGCCCCTCCGATGGCATGTACCCGGACGAATTCACCAGTGGTCCCGATCCGACGCGCTGGGCTCGGTGGCGCGCCAATTATGCCGTGAATTTCGGCAACACAACTTACGGCCAGACGGACAGTCAGGGTGCGGTCGATTTAACCCATCCTGCTCAGCCGCTCTTCTTGGGCGCGCCCTTTGGACCGTCGATTAAGGCCGGCAAGAAAAACATCCAAAACAAACCGGTGGGAAGTAAATCGCTCAAGCAAATCAAAGACGGCACCAGCCATACCCTTTTGATGGCGGAGGTGCGGACTATCAAACGCGACAGCGGCTGGGGTGGCCCCATCAGCGAGATTGAAACGGCCCTCGGCGGGCAAACCTTTGAAGGCACGCTCACGCCTAACGACGCTCGCGGCGACAGCGCCATGCGTGTGGGGTGCGTGAATGCCTTGGTTTCCGGCTGCACGGAGCAGGGACTGCTAACCCTTCAAGAACAAGACGGCGTGCCTCCCTGCAACTGCGCCGGCGGAGGAAGCGGACGAACAGATGTTGACGCTCAGTTCTTTGCCGCCCGCAGTAAACATAAAGGCGGCGTAAACTGCAGTTTCTGCGACGGCTCCACCCACTGGGCTCCCGATACCATCGACATCAAGGTCTGGCGCGCTCTCAGCTCCGCCGACGGCGGTGAAGTAGGCGCTTCGCTTTAGCATTTCAACACAAAGCGCCAAAAATGCGATCGCCAAATCTCAGCCAAGCGGAGGGCACGGGATTCGAACCCGCAACCGGTTTCCCGGCATCTGATTTCGAGTCAGACCGCTAGCCATTCGCTTACCCTCCGCAGAAAAGCTTAGCGAAATCGAGGCCGCAGGAAAAGTCTTTTCCACTCCATCTCCTTGGCTGAAACCAAGTTGCAGGCGCAGCGGCTTCCCGCATGTGTTGTCCACTGTGTCAAGTCTGCACTCGACCACCTTCAGGACGAGCCGCTCGACTCGTGAGTTTTTTGCTGACGAGCCGCAGCCTCAACGGCACGGTCCCACCTCGCGCCACCCATACCTTTCCGCTACATCCGATACCTTGCCAAAACTACCGATTTTTCTTTTGCAACGGCGCACGCTCATCCGATGTATCCTCATAAGTCGCTGGCGCTGCAAGGAAATCGCAAGCGCGGCGAGCTCATAATCCGCACGATCGCGCGAAACTGTCACACCCGGCGAAGGCGTGGCAGTGGCTCGCAAAATTCGAGCGGCTCTTTCCTCGGTGTTTCATGTTGTGACAGGAGGTCGGCCATGAAAATCAACACCACCCGTTTCGGCGCACTCGAAATGCAGCCGGAAGATGTCCTGCACTTTCCGGGCGGAATGCTCGGTCTGGAGGATTGTCGCGATTGGGTGCTCCTGGCCGACGCTGAAAACGACGCCTTGGGTTGGCTACAAAGCGTCTCGCACAGCGAGGTCGCACTAGCCGTCGTCAGCCCGCGGCGCTTTGTGCCCGAGTATCAGGTGCGTGTCTCGCGGCTTGAGCTTGAAGCGCTGGAGATGACCGACCTGCGCGAAGCTCAGGTGCTGAGCATTGTGGGGAAGAATGATCGTGGAATTACCTTGAATCTGAAAGCGCCGGTGGTAATCAATTTACAGCGCCGCCTTGGCCGGCAAGTGATTACCAATGGCGATCTGCCGATTCAACATACGTTGACCAGTGAACCCACAACGCTGCGCCGAAGCGCCTGACAGACTTACCAGGCGCCGAAGGTGCAGCTACAAAGACTTCGTCGTTCGAATCGTAAACAATTTTAATACCACCCGCCTCGCTCGCCGGCGAAGTACATAGCCGAGTCCGCAATCGGCCCGTATTGAAGGAAGGAGTCGTAGATGCTCGTCCTGTCCAGACAGCGCGACGAAAGCATCATGATTGGTGATAACATTGTTGTCACCATCGTCGATATTCGCGGCGATAAAGTGCGGTTGGGGATCAATGCCCCCACCGAGATTCCTGTGCACCGGCAGGAAGTCTACGAAGCAATCCAGCGCGAGAATCTGCGCAGCGCCCGCCTGGATCCCAAAGAGGCTCAAGCGGTGGGACGCGGCCAGGGCAAGCCCTTGCAGCCTCGGCCAGGAAACGGCACGTAGTCTCGTACACGCGGCGTCCGGCCGCGCTTGGGAAGCGGCAATAGCGCCGCTTCCCGCTGCCACTGGCACTCTTGTCGCCTCTCGGCATATCATTGCGCAATTCCGTGCGCCCGCTCACCAGCCCGACGGTCGCTGCTGAGGAACATCCTTTGCCAACCGCCAAAACGCTCATTCGCGTCGGCCATAGTCCGGATCCGGACGATGCCTTCATGTTCCATGCGCTCGCCAACGGCAAAATCGACACCGGACCATACGAGTTCCGCCACGAGCTGGTCGATATCGAAACGCTCAACCGCCGTGCGATGGCCGGCGAGTTGGAGCTTACGGCCGTCAGCATTCACGCCTACGCGTACCTGACCGATAAGTATGTTCTCTGCCCCTGCGGGGCGAGCATGGGCGATCGCTACGGCCCGATGGTCGTTGCCCCGCGGCAGCTCAAAATCGAAGAACTGTGCCCGTTGACAATCGCCGTCCCCGGCACACTCACCACCGCCTATCTGGCGTTGCGGTTGTGCCTGAAGAAAGACTTCAAGCATGTGGTCGTGCCGTTCGATCGCATCATCGATGCCACGCTTGCCGGCCACTACGAAAACCAGCCGATCGACGCCGGCCTGATCATCCACGAGGGACAATTGACGTATTCAGCCCGCGGGCTGCATCTGGCCGTGGACCTCGGCCAATGGTGGTTCGAGCATACCGGCCTGCCGTTGCCGCTGGGTGGCAACGTGCTCCGCCGCGATCTCGGCAAAGGCACAATCGTCGCGGTCAACCGCCTGCTCAAGCAAAGCATCGAATATGGCCTCGAGCACCGCGACGAAGCGCTCGACTACGCCTTGAAATATGGCCGTGATCTCGATCGCGCCAAGGCCGACCGCTTTGTTGGCATGTATGTCAACGATTGGACGCTGGACTTCGGTTCCCGCGGTCGCGAAGCAGTGCGGCGGCTGTTGGCCGACGGGTATGCGGCAGGCGTCATTTCCAAGCGTGTTGAGCCGGAATTCGTTGAAGAAAGCGACTAAGCGTGGACGCACAACGGTCGCCCGAAAACCGTCTGCCGCCGCTGCCCGAGCGTCCGACGCCCTCACGCCCGACTCAGGGTTCGCCCTGGTCCATCTTGCTGGCGGGCGTCACGGGATTGACCCTCTTCATCGGATTTATTTTCCTCGCGGCGCCGTTGGGAGGAATCGTTCTCGGAGTGGGCGTGATCGTCGGCGGCATTTTCGTCGTCGCCTTTCTGCACTATCTGTTGTGGGGCCGCTGGCTCAGCCAATCGATCCGCGAAGAAGTCGAAGCAGAGGAGCGCGAAGAAGAAATCCGCCGCCACGGCAAAGACAACCTTCACCTCGGCGACTAAGTAACCAATCTCCGCTCGCCTTCGACGGCAGCCTACGCCTTCACATGCCCGAAGTAGTCCGGCTCGCGGCCGGCCCGCCACTTAATATTGCAGCCAATGCTCGGCTTTTGTCTTTCCGACACAGGTTGGCCACCCAGCACTGCGTCCAGCGCCGCGCGCAAGTCGCGCCCAGTCACCGGAATCCCTGAATCCGGCCGGCTGTCGTCCATTTGCCCGCGGTATACGAGTTTGCGGTCCTTATCAAACACATAATAGTCGGGCGTGCACGCCGCGCGATACGCCTTGGCCACTTCTTGCGTCTCGTCGAACAAGTAGGGAAACGAATAACCGCGAGTTTCAGCTTCATGCACCATCTGTTCCGGCGAATCCGCCGGATGACTGATCGGGTTGTTCGAACTGATCCCCACCACCGCCACGCCCTTCGGCTGATAGTCGCGTGCCAGTTGTGCCAGCCCCGCCGCCACGTGCTTCACATAAGGGCAATGGTTGCACATGAAGATGACTAATAATGCGGGGGCCGCTTTAAAATCGTCGAGCGACACCATCCGCCCATCCACGTTGATCAAGTGGAAATAGGGCGCCTTAGTGCCCAATGGGACCATGGTACTGGGAGTAACTGCCATTTTTGTCTCGTATTCGTGCCTGTTTTTGAATCTTGTTATCTCGAATCTTATGCGCTCCAGGCTCGCTAAACCATCCCCTGCCGTTGACCAACCTTGCCTGCCTTGACAGAATTTATGCCATCGGATGGCAGTTTTGGCGAAATCCGACGATCGGCTCTTCGCGCTCGCAGGCTCGGCTCTCTTTTGTGCTGCTTTGGATTGCACGGCCGGAAGTTGCGCGTTATGGCAACCCATTCAACATCCCCTTCTCTGCGCCGCCGTTTTATTTGGACTATCGTCTCTGTGGTCCTTTTTGCCGCGGTCTCGACCGTTTGGATCGTTGTCTATCAAACGACAAAAACCCAATTGGCCCAACCGGTCATCGCAGAGAGTAACTCTCCTCCCTCAATTGATAATCCCGACGACCCGTTGGCATCCACGAACACTAAGCCAATTCACAATCCGGCGGTCGCCGACGCGCCGCGTGCAAACGGACCAAAAGCGGCCGGCAATTTTCATTCGTCACGATATGGTTACACAGTTTCGCTCGATGGCACCGCCTGGCACCGCTGGGAAGATCTTGCGGAAATAGTGCCCGAGGCCGAATGGGGCGCGCTATTGAAAGACTACGGCCGTTTCCTGGTCATCTCGCTTCCGCTGGGCGGCATCGAAGTCCGCCAGGAAGCGTTGGACCAGGCTCTTTTGGCACGCCTGGGCATCGCCTTCCCCAGCGATCAGCTCTCGGAATTTGAAGCGATCGAGCACGCGGGCGCAATGGGCCACGCCTTCGAATTCAGCCGCGAAATCGCGGGCAATGAGAATCTGTATCGCATTTGGGTTCTGCGGCACGGCGACTACGCATACCTGGCAGCGGCTTGGATCGATGTCGGCCTTGCCGAAAAAGCTGCCGCCGAGCCGCTCGACGACATCTCCACTGCGCTGGCGCGCCTGAATTTCGACGATGCGGCGACAAGCGCGACGTCCATCGACGACCTCAATCCCCGCCAAAGGCAATCGACCAGCGTTGTCTTCAACGATCTTGGACAATTTGCCTATAACGCCCGCGATTTTTCCGGGGCGGTCCAGTGCTTTCGCCACGCCTTTCGCTTGCAACCCAACGACCCAACCATTCTGACAAATCTGATCAATTCGGACGTCGAATTGCAGCAATATCGCGAAGCCCTTGGCGAACTCGACCAGAGCCTGAGCCGTTTTCCCTCGCATTCCGATCTCTGGGCAGCGCGGGCGTTTCTGCTTTCTAAGCTAGGCGAAACCGATGCGGCGCTGGCCGGCTACGCCAGGCTGTTTGCCAGTGGCTATCGTGCCGAAGGGCCCTTCACTCATTATCTGACGCTCTTGGCCGAAAACGATCGGACTGCCGACGCCCTCACGGCCGCCGAGCAATTCCTGCAGGTCAAGCCCTCCTTCGCTGTCCGCCGGCTGCAAGCTTCACTACATCGCGAGCGCGGCGAGCATCAGCAGGCCATCGCAATCCTGACCGACCTGGCTCGCAACCGCCCCTTCAGCGCGGAGCTCAGCTACGACCTGGCCGATAGCCTCTGGTCCATAGATCAATTCGCTGAAGCCTTGGCCGTGTGCCAGGCGCTTCATGAACATGGCTACGATACGGCCCACGCCTATCTGCTTGAGGCTCGCAGCCGCTTTGCCTTGAAGCAATACGATCGCTCGCGGCAGGCGCTCGAAGAAGCCTCGCGCCGCGAACCGGCGAATAAGGAAGTTCAAGAATTCTTGACACTCGTCGCCTCTGCCTCGGGTGAAGGAGATAACCGAGCCATCAAGCAGCCGATCGAGCCGGTAGCGATTTGGCCCGAACTGGCGCAGCCTGCGATCCCCGAGAATGTGCCGCAGATAGACGGATATGGTGCTTGCGTGATCCGCCGCCTGATCGCCATGCGGTTCGAGCCTCACCGCGAGTTTCGCCAAACCGACTATCGGACGATTCGCGTCTTCGATGCCAGTGGCTTGACGCGATACGGAACGATCCAGGTGTCGTTCGACCCACTCGGCGAGCAAGTTTATGTCAACAGCCTGCGCGTCCTGAATTCGCAGGGCGATGAAGTGGCCGCCGGCAAAATAGCAGATTACTATGTCTCCGATGCCGACCGTACACAGGCCGCTTCACATGTGAAAGTGCTCAATATACCCGTGCCGGGCTTGCAAATCGGCTGCACGATTGAGCTCGTCATTTCCCGCCGTGATCTCGCGCCTGGTGCCGAATTCCCTTACACCAACTGCGTTTTTTCCAGTGAGGTGCCCGTCCTTAACTCGCAGTTGCAGCTTGAAACCGACCCGGCTCTTATTCGTTATAAGGCCTCGGCACGAATCAAGCTCACCGAATCGAAGCAAGGCTTGGCTTGGTCGATCGACCGGCCCAGCGAATATCGCACCGAGCCGCTTGCCGAGCCCCGAACTTCCTTCCTGCCGCGCGTCGCGATCGCCTCTTCGAAAGCAAGCTGGTCCGAACTTGGCAGGGAATATCTGTCTTCGGTTGCCGACAATGCAATCTCCAGCGAAGCGATCAAGCAATTGGCCGCTGAGCTCACTCAGAATCAGCCCGACGACGAGACGCGCACTATCGCCCTGGTCCGTTACGTGCAAGATCACCTCACCTACAAGCCGATCGAGTTCGGTCGCCACGCTCGCGTTCCTGCTCCCGCCGCAGACGTCATCAAAAACAAGTATGGCGACTGCAAGGATCATGCGGCGCTGCTCGTCGAATTGCTCGCCGCACGCCAAATCCCCGCCCACCTGGTTCTCGCCAATCTCGACGACATCATCGATGCTGACCTGGCGGCTCTCGAACAATTCAACCACGTACTGGTGTATGTGCCGGGCTTCCGCGGCGGCAAATTCTTCGATTGCACCGACAAAAACTCCGATCTCGCCTCTTTGGAAGTGCCGTTGGATTTGGGCGATTCGCGCGTGCTCGTCTTAGATCGCGAGCCTCACCTGCGGATGCTTGCGGATTATCCCACCAACAGCAGCCGCCTCCACAGCGATCGCACCATTATCATGGAAGGCAACACCGATGCCACCGTCGAAGAGGTGGTCAACGTAACGGGCTACCATGCGGCGCTATTACGCGAGGACTTCAAAGACATTCCGGCCGCCCGCCGCGCGGCGATGCTACAGCAAGAGTTGACCCCCTACGGCGGCGCGGTGCAGGTCACGAAGTTCGAAATCGAGCATCTGCACGAGCGGGAAAAACCGCTGGTTCTCAAGGCCACGTATCTGGTGCGCAACAATTTCAAGCCCGTCGATGGCAAGCTGGTCGGTCAATTGCCTGCCCTGTGGGAGCGGATGTATCTCGGCTCACCAGCCGTGCCCGATCGCCGCACGCCTTTCACCCAGGAGTATCCGCTCATCTTCACCAGCGATGTCAAAATGAAATCGCCGCCGGGCTATACGATTCAGACTTCGGATTCCGCACCATCCGCGGGCCAGAACGACTTGATCACTTGGAACTTGAAGGTGAATTCTGCTGAGCCGGACTTTAGCATGACGTATGAGCTGCGACTCCGCTCCGGTCATTTCTCCGCTGCACAATACGCCCCCTACCAGGAAGAAATGGAGCGAGCCATTGTGGCGCTTTCCCAAAGCGTCTCCTTGAATCCCGCGAAATAACACTCACCACACAATATCGATGGCATCAAATCTCAGCCGCACCGGTAATCGACGCCAATTCGTGACTCGTCTCGCCGGCCTCGCGGCGTGCGCCTTCGTTCCGCGCAGCCTGTGGTCCGCCGCCGAACCGGCCAAGTCCGCCAAATACGGCGGCTACCCGCTGGGAATCCAAAGCTACACGCTGCGAAAATTCCCGCTCGACCGCGCGCTGGCGATCATCCACGACGACCTCGGCTTGCACGCGGTCGAATGGTACGGCGTGCACCTGCCGATCAAAGCCGACGACGCCCAAATCGACTCCCTCAAAAAGAAAACGGCCGAGCTCGATATCAAAATGATGGGCCACGGCGTCAACAACTTCACCAAAGATCACGACGCCAACCGCGCCATTTTTGAGCTGGCCAAGAAATGCGGCATCAAAAACCTCTCGGCCGATCCAACGCCTGATTCCTTCGACAGCCTCGACAAGCTGGTCGAGGAATTCGACATCCGCATCGCCATCCACAACCACGGCCCCGGGGCGCGCTACGACAAAATCGACAGCGTCCTGACGGCCATCCAAGGGCACCACAAGAATATCGGCGGCTGTGCCGATCTAGGCCACTACATTCGCTCCGCCGAGGATCCCGTCAAGGCAATTCGTATGTTCGAAGGCCGTCTCTACGGAATCCACCTCAAGGATTTTGCTGAACCCAAGGCAAACGCCAAAGGCGTCATCCTCGGCAAAGGCCACCTTGATACCGTCGAAGTCTTCCGCGCCCTGAAGAAAGTCAACTTTCCAGCCGACGGCTGCCTCTCCCTGGAATACGAAGAGCACGCAGATAATCCCATCGAAGACGTCAAAGAATGTCTGGCGATCGCCGACGAATCAGCCCAGAAAGCGGCTAGTTGAATTCCTGCGCCGACTTACCCACGCTCAGTAATCGGCCGGAAATCGCGCTTCAAGTGCCCCGTATAAATCTGCCGCGGCCGGCAAATCTTTTTAGCCGGATTGCTGTGCATTTCCATCCAATGGGCGATCCAGCCCGGCAGCCGGCCGATGGCAAATAGCACGGTGAACATATTCACCGGGATCCCCATCGCACGATAAATCACTCCGCTGTAAAAATCGACGTTCGGATATAGCTTTCGCTCGATGAAATAGTCGTCGTGTAGCGCCGCCTGCTCCAACTCCTGCGCAATATCAAAAATCGGATCCCGAATCTTCAGCTTCCCCAAGAGCTTGTCGCACGTCCGCTTAATAATCGCCGCCCGCGGGTCATAATTCTTATAGACGCGGTGCCCAAACCCCATCAGCCGGAATCCCGATTCCTTCTTCTTCGCCAATTCGACGTACTTCTTCACATTCCCGCCGTCGGCGCGAATCTGTTCGAGCATCTCCACACACGCCTGATTCGCCCCGCCGTGCAGCGGCCCCCACAGCGCACAAATGCCGGCGGAAATCGATGCGAACAGGTTCGCATCGCTCGAACCGACCATCCGCACCGTGCTCGTGCTGCAGTTCTGCTCGTGGTCGGCATGCACAATCAACAATAAATTCAAGGCCTCCACGAAATCCGGATCGACCTGATACGGCTCGCACGGGATGGCGAACATCATGTACAAAAAGTTCGAGCAATAATCAAAGTCGTTCCGAGGATACATCAATGGCTGGCCCGCCGATTTCTTGAAGCTATAAGCCGCAATCGTGGGCAGCTTCGCCATCAACCGATGCACCGAAATCTCCACCTGCCGTGGATCGCGTGGATCGAGCGAATCCTGATAAAACGTCGAAAGCGCCCCCACCACGCTCGAAAGAATCGCCATCGGGTGCGCATCTCGCGGGAAGCCGTTATAAAACGACTTCATCTCCTCGTGCAGCATCGTGTGCCGCTCGAGCGAAGTCTTGAAATAGTCGAGCTGCTTTCGCGTCGGCAATTCACCATAGATCAGCAAATAGCTCGTCTCGACAAAATCGCTCCGCTCGGCCAGCTGCTCGATCGGGTAGCCTCGATAGCGGAGAATGCCGTGCTCGCCATCAAGGTAAGTGATCGAGCTGGTGGTCGATCCGGTATTGACGTAGCCGTCGTCCAGCGTGATCAAGCCGGTCGAGCCGCGCAATTTCGAAATATCGACGGCCTTTTCTTGCTCGGCGCCAACAATCACCGGCAGCGCCAGCTCATGGTTGTTGAAGAAAAGTTTCGCGGATTCGCCCATGGAAGAATGACTCGATGAGCCGAATGACGCAATGACGAAGGGTCATTTGAGCATCTAGTCATTCAGGCATTCTTGCTTCTTCCTAATCATACCGGCCAGCCGGTCGACGCGGAAGCGCCGGCCATTAGATCGCAGTACGAACCCGAAACTAAGTCCTTGCTCCCAATGCCAAACTCGGCCTGAAGTTTGGCGATCTGTGCATGCCCACACGCATCGTCCATGCTCTCGTCCAAAACCGCCTCAAATTCCAAAAAACTCCCCAAGCCGGCAACTTCGTCCAGATGGATGCGGACATTTTCATGAACAAAAATTTCACGCCGCTTCTGGACAACAATCTGAATGCCCATTTCGGCCTTCAGCTGCCCTGCCCGCTCCGCCGACACCTCCACCAACAAATAGTCGCTCCCTTTGGCCTCGCTCTCGTCAGGTCGCTCGTACCAAATCAGCTGCGCAACCCAGACCGATTCGCCAGGCGCTGGATCGGCCTTCCGGCGGCGAATCTCGCGCAGCTTCATCCGCCCCTGCCGCGACTGAAAGTAAGTGTCCGTCTGGTCTTCCATTCCCGGACAGGCGGTCGCCAACCGCAGCGCAATCTTCCGAGCTTGGGCCATGTCGGCCAGGCGCGCTTTCAGCTCGATATTGCGAGAAGGCATGGGGACAATTATGTTTCCCCCACTTTGGCGAAACCAGCCCCGACGCGACTTAATACTTCCGCATGAAGCTCAACAGAATCGCGTGAATGTCCGCGCGATGGTGGCTCTCGTCGAAGTCGCTTGGACCAATCCCGGCCACTCCCACAAAGTCGCTGCGCCGGACAAACTGGCTGGGACCCCAGAGGTACATGTAACCAAGGTTCACATCCCAACAATTCCACTTGAAGCCGTAGCCAACCGACACGGCGTCTTCCAAAATCGCCTGAATCCACGGCGACAACGTGCCGTCCGGAATCGGATCGGGGTGATACACATATCCCAATCGCACCACGCGGTCGTTGCTTAGCTTTTGCTCAAAGCCGACGCGGACCGAAACGCTGTCCTTCCAATTCAGTGGAAATTGCTCGTTGATGTTCGGGAAGAAAGGATTGCTCGGGTGTCGCATCGAAATATCGAATTTGTCAAACGTTTGCGACCAGTCGAACCACATCACATCGACTCCGAACGTCCGGCAACATCCCAAATCCTGCTTCACCCCGATGCCAACCGAGTCCGGCCACGTCACGTCAACCTTTGTCTGCTGGTAGGTGGTTTGGCCCACCAGCGGCACCTGTACATCCGCGTTTCCGCGCAAAGCAAATGAGCTGATGCTCTGGTACGTCGCTCCGATCGTCGTCGAATCCGTCAACTCATATTGCGCTCCGACCGACCAAACCGGCGTCGCGCCCGAGCCGTGAATCCTGAGCTGCATCGGCGTCCCCTGCAGCGGCCCAGGCGACTGCAAAAAATAGGGCCCGTGCAGCTCGGCGTAGCTGTAGCCGACGCCAAACGTCCCGCCGATCGACAGCCGATCCGTGACGCGATAAGCGACGCCCGGCAAAATCTTCACGAGCGCTCCGAACGACTCATATTCGCGCGTGCCAAGCAAAGGGAACGGCCCTTGCATGTGATAGCGCTCGGCAAAACCAGCCGGCGTAAAAATCCCCAGGCCATAGGCAAAATCGCCGTCGCAGCTTCTGCGAATCAAGCTGACCTGCGGCAATGGCGTAAATTCCGTGCTCGAAACGCCGCGATTGTCCGGATCTGAATAGTGGAAATCCAGAATCAACATATCGACCCCCAGCTCAAAGAGCTGGCAGCCGTCGATATTCACCATCGCACCCGGATTGTCGTACAAAATGCCCCCGTTGTCGGCAAAGCCCAGATCGGTCCCGCCGCGGCCCAGCGAAATCGGGGAAATGCCATTCAGCATCACCCCGTCGGCCAAAGCAGTTCCGGCCGTGATTGCGAGAAGGCAAATCAGTGCGCCGACAAGCGCGCAACAACAGCCAAATGGGTTCCGCCGCATGGGAGGCAATCCTTTGCCAAGATGTGAACGAGCCGACAAGGTGAATGCTCTCCCCAGAAGTTGGAGAGCTTCACTGTCACCATCGTCCCACATGAAGCGGGAAAATCAGCCTGTCGGTTGTATCAGTGCTCCGGCAAGCGCGCCGTGTCGGGGTTGTACCGTCTGGTGAAGATTTGCGGCTCGCCCTGCGGCAATCCGCCAGACAGTCCAACGCTAGCACGCGGCCGCGGCGTTCGATCCACCGCCAGAATGGGCGACCAGTGCCTCTTCCGCTGCGGAGACGGCCGCCGCATCATTGAATCGCCGTGCGACCTCGATAAACTCTTCCTCGCGGTTTAAGAAGGCTCGCACGATGTCCGGATCGAACTGCGTCCCGCAAGCCTTGGTAATGATCTCGTGCGCCCGCTCGTGGCTATAAGCCTGCTTATAAACTCGCTTGCTCCGCAGCGCGTCATACACATCCGCCAGCGCCACAATCCTGCCCGACAAGGGAATGCGCTCGCCTTCAAGACCCCGCGGATATCCCTGTCCATCAAACCATTCGTGGTGCGTCATGGCGATATCGCGGGCCATACGCAAAAACCTTGCCTCGGGCAGCGCCTCCACGACCGATTCCAGCGTCTCGCCGCCCAGTACCGTGTGCCGCTTCATGACCTCGAATTCTTCCGGGGTCAAGCGGCCGGGCTTCAATAGCACGCTGTCGGGAATACCGACCTTCCCGATGTCGTGCAGCGGGCTGGTTTGATAGATCAGCTGCACATAGTCGCCGTCGATCACTTCGCGATATTTGTCCCACCCCGACAGCTCTTCCGCCAAAATCCGGCTGTATTCTCGAATTCGTTCCAGGTGCGCCCCGGTATCCGTATCGCGCGATTCGGCCAATTTCGCCATCGCGAAAATCATCAGGTCGCGCCCCTCCAGGGCCAGCACTCGCTCTCCCGTGCGCAGTCGCATCCGCAGCTCCAGCGGATGGAAAGGCTTCGTCATGAAATCATCGGCGCCCGCATCCAGCCCGCAAACCACGTTATCCAAGCCCGTCCGCGACGTCAGCAAAATGAAATAGATGTAGCCGGCCCAATCGCGCATCCGCACCTTGCGGCACAATTCGATACCGCTCAGGTTCGGCATCTGCCAGTCGGAAATGACCAGCCGGTAGAGCCCGGTGCGGATCAAGTCGAAAGCCTCATCGCCGTCGTTTGCCAGCGCCACTTCATAGCCAAAGGCGTTCAAATCGCTTTTCAGCAATTCGGCGGTCACCGGATCGTCATCGACAACGAGAACTCGCATTAGTTTGCCCCTTCTGCTCGCTCGGTAAAATCTACTTGCTGCCGGACGACACCCGCGTCAACAGCTTCGCCACGCGTTCTTGATCCACCCGCAATTGCCGCAATTGCTCCGGCAAGGCCTCGGTTGCGCCACGCAGCGCGTTCTCCTCGGCCACCGCCGCCAATCGATGAATCGAATCCGCCTTCACGCTCCCCGACATTCCCTTAATCCGATGCGCCACGGAAGCGACCGCCGGGCAATTTCCCGCAGCCACCGCGCCCTCCAATACCGCCAAATCCGCATCCAATTGATTCGTGAACTTGGCCAACACCCGCCCGATCAAATCAACATTGTTCATGCAGCGCGCCTTCAGACCTTCCCAGTCCAGGACTTCAGTTTCCGACGCAGCTGTGGCCATTTCGTGCCCCTTGCGCAGTATTCGGATTGCCGCGTAGTTCGGCAGGGATTCCAGACCCATAGAACTCTAGCTTGCGCCCAGGGCTCTGGCAAAAGCGATAAACCCAAGCACGACAAGAATTTGGGCGGCTCTCGACACTTGCCCGCTAGGCGCACCCAGCCGCCGCCAGTTCGCAGTGTCCATCCAGCACCGAAGCCTCGGCGTTCGCGTAACCGCCGATAGATAGACCGTTGTGGAAATGCACTCCATTGCCGCCAATGACGACCGCCGCCTCCATCGCCTCTTGGGCACGTTGGACCAATAATTCCAATTCTTCCGTCCGTTTGGCTTCTGCCAGTCCAATGCTCACGCTCAGCGCGATCGATTTCTTCATCAGCGACAAGGGGCTGCGCTGAATCGCCGACCGCAACCGCTCCCCGGCCGCGGCCGCATCCACCAGCGCCGTCCCCGGCAAAATGATGCCAAACCGCTCGTCGTCATATCGTGCCACCACGTCCATCTCGCGCATCGCGGCTGACAAAAACTGCGTGAACACGCGCAAAACCAGCCCGCCCAACGGCGCGCCATGCTGCTCTCGCAGCTCGTCAAGATTGTCGATCTTGATGAACATCAGCGAAAATCGCGTATCGTGCCGCTGCGCCTCCGACAACCGGCGTCGCATGTCCTCCAAAAACGCCATGCGGTTCGGCAAACCAGTCGAAGCATCGGTTCGCAAGTCCGTGCTCTCGGAGGAATCGACCGCAACCGAAAGCTTCACGCCCTTCGCGCCCGTCTCATCAAGCGCGGGTATTTCACTGCCGTTGGTCGAATGGTCGGCCCGCGCGGCCGCGCAAAAATGAACTCGATTCCTCCCGGCGTGTTTCGCCGCGTAAAGCGCTTCGTCGGCGCACCTCAGCAAATCGGCGCTCTTCTGCCCGCGAATGAATTGCGCAACGCCAAGGCTGGCCGTCACGCTCAGCGTTTGCCCCTCAAATTCGCAGCGAGTTTCTTCGATTCGCAACCGTATCCGCTCGGCACAAATCGGAATCTGGTCCATCGCCGTGTGCGGCATGATAATCGCAAATTCCTCCCCGCCGTAGCGTGCCACAAAGTCAGGCGTTCGCATCGTCGCTTTCAAAGCCTTCGCCACTTCAGCCAACACCATGTCTCCGGCCCCGTGCCCAAATTCGTCGTTGAATTGCTTGAAGTGATCGATGTCTAGCATGATCAGCGATAAGGGCGCGCCATACCGCCCCGATTCCGCCACTCGCCGAGTCAGCTCGGCGTCGAATGCCCGCCGATTCGCCAGTCCCGTCAGCGAATCCGTCAACGCATGAGCAGCGTGAACTTCAATCTGCTGTGCCTGTTGCTCCAGACGTTTGTGCGCGTCATGAAGCTGAACTTTGAGCCGCTGATTGGCCTCCAGAATCTTTCCCACAGCGTCCATCGCCCCCAAAGCTGGCGACCCCCTCCCCCGTTCCGCAGCCAGTTGATTTCCAATTTCCTCGACCCGCGAAACGTGCTCTCCGACTTCCGCTTTCACGACTTCTGCCACCTCGCGCAAATTCACCAACGCCACTTCCGTGCTATTCAGCTCGCGCCGCGCAACCGCCAGATCACAATTGATCTGCTGCAGTGCCTGCCCTCGGCTGCAGTACAAAAGCCATCCGGCGAAGATTCCTATGAACAAACCACAAATCGCCGAGATCGAAACGAATTGCAGTGGCGAAACCGCCAACGCGGCAAGCATGACAGGTGCAGGGGGCATTCGTGGTCCTCAGGTAAAATCGCGCTCGTCCGAGTCCGGATGAGTCCGGTCTGAAAGCGCCAATGCCCCGCACTTTCTTTTGCGGCTAACCGCAACTCCTAGAACCTACGATTCGCTGATGCCCTGTCAAAGAAAGGCGGCTGGCTTACCCCCTCTACAGACGGTCAGACAATCGTTAATCCCCACAAAACTGTCATCTCCCGACGATTTGCCACGCAAGTTTGGCATACCGCTTGCGTAATGTACTCCCGCTGGCAAGACTTGGCCTGCCAACCCCGCAACCTCGTCTCTCACGGCCGCCCAGCGGCTCACCCGCAACTATGCAGACGCTCGTCATCGACATCGGCGGCTCCAACGTCAAAATCTGGCGCACAGGCTACTCCGAAAAAATCAAATTCCCCTCCGGCAAGGACCTCACGCCCCAGCAATTCACTGCTCAAACGAAAAAACTCGTAGACGAGTGGCATTACGACCGCGTCTCCATCGGCTATCCCGGCGAAGTCCTCAACGGCCACCCGGTGGCTGAACCCTACAACCTCGGCGACGGCTGGATCGAATTCGACTATGCGAAAGCCTTTGGCGCCCCAGTCAAAATCATGAACGACGCCTGCATGCAAGCGCTCGGCAGCTACGAAGGCGGGCGAATGCTCTATCTCGGCCTGGGAACCAGCATGGGCTCGGTGTTCATGATCGATGGCAAAATCATTCCGCTGGCCCTCGGCCACCTCATGTTCACCAAAAGCGCCACCTTCGAACAACGCCTCAGCCGCGAAGGCCTCGAGCACTACGGTGCCAAGCGCTGGCGTCAGTCTGTCGTCATCGCTGCCAGGACGCTCAAAGCAGCCTTCCTCGCCGACTACGTCGTTCTCGGCGGCGGCAACGCCAAGAAACTGAAATCACTTCCCGATACCTGCCGCCGCGGCGCCAACGAAATGGCCTACGTCGGTGGCGTCCGCATGTGGGAAGGCGATGACCGCGTCCCGGGCTTGGCGGTCTTTCCCGAAAAATCTCAAACCGCCTAGCCGTTCGCAAAGCCTCTCCGGCGCCGGTATCTTGGTCTCGCGGCAGTCATAGTGACGCGCTTCGTTCCTTTAAGCTTGCTCTCTAGCACGCCTCGCGTAATATTCGCGAGAGAACTCAAAGGACTGCACGATGAAATCCGGCGAGCCGCAGCGCCCAACTCCGTCGATCGATGCGTTCGGAATCGCTTCCGGGTTCCTCGACGCCGCGGAAACGTGGCGCGACACGCCTCCCGAAACCAGTCGCCTCCTCCGCGCGGCCATGGGCGGCCAGCCCCCCGCTGCCGACTCCACCGGCCCGCTCATCGTCCGCCCTGGCGACCGTCTCCAATTGCCGAAGGGCGCGGTCCTGCACCTGGAAGACGGGGCCACGCTCCGCGCCATCGATCAACTTCCTGCCGACGTTCCCTTTGGCTACCACACACTCGAAGACCCCGACACTGCAGCATCGCGTCAGTTGATCATCACCCCCGGCCAGTGCTATCTGCCCGACGGCGTCTCCGTCTGGGGCTGGTCCGCTCAGCTCTATGCGGTCCGTAGCGCAAACAGCTGGGGCATCGGCGACCTTGCCGATCTCCGCCGTCTCTCCAAATGGGCCGCCGATCAAGGCGCCAATATGCTGCTGCTCAATCCCTTGGCCGCCGATACGCCGGTCCTGCCACTCCAGCCCAGCCCCTACTCGCCCACCAGCCGCTGCTTTAAAAACCTCCTCTACCTCAACGTCGAAGAACTCCCCGGAGCATCCGAAGTCGCAGCCATCGCCCAGGCCGCCAACGCCGGCCGCGCGCTGAATCGTTCCGACCGCATCAATCGCGACCAGGTCTTCCAATTGAAGATGGCCGCCTTGCGACAGCTCTGGGACAAATTCACAGGCGATCCCGCCTTCGATCACTTCCGCCAGGAACAAGGCGAGCTACTCACCAACTTCGCCCGCTTCTGCGCCCTTGCCGAAATCCACGGCCGCGACTGGCGCATTTGGCCCGCCGAATTCCAGCATCCGAATTCGCCGGCCGTCGCCGCCTTCGCGCAAGCCAGCGCCAAGGCCGTCTCGTTCCACGCCTGGATCCAATGGCTCATCGATCAGCAACTACGCCCCGCCGCCGACAACATCAGCCTCGTACAAGACCTGCCCATCGGCGTCGATCTTGCCGGGGCCGACGCCTGGATCTGGCAGGATCTCCTCGCCCGCGATGTCGCCGTCGGCGCCCCGCCCGATCTCTTCAACGTCGCCGGCCAGAATTGGAGCCTGCCCCCCTTCATTCCCTTCCGCCTCCGCGCCGCCAACTATCTGCCTTTCATTCAAACCATCCGCGCCGCCTTGCGTCACGCCGGCGGCTTGCGCATCGACCACGTCATGGGCCTCTTCCGACTCTACTGGATTCCAGCCGGCCACGAACCTGTCGCCGGGGCATTCGTCCAATATCCGGCCGAAGACTTGCTCGCCATCCTCGCCCTGGAAAGCCACCGCGCCAAAGCCCCCATTGTCGGCGAAGACCTCGGTACCACCGACAAGAAAGCCCTGCAAGTCCTCGCCGATCACCGCGCCCTCTCTTACCGACTGGTTTGGTTCGAAGCCGATCCGCCCGCCAAATTCCCCCGCCACGCGCTCGCCGCCGTCAGCACGCACGATCTCCCCACCATCGCCGGCCTCTGGACCGGTCAGGACGAGCGCGACGAACAAACCGCCGGGCTAAAATCCCACTCCGCCGGCTGGCAAGAAATGCGCGACCGCTTGTCGCGCACGTCCCACATCGACTCGGACGACGATGTCGAAAAGGTCGTCCTGAAAACCTACCGCTCGCTCGCGGAAGCGCCCTCGGTCGTCGTCACCGCCGCCCTGGAAGATGCCTTGGCCATCGAGCATCGACAGAACATGCCCGGCACTCTCGACACCTGGCCCAATTGGTCCCAGCCGCTTCCCGGCGGCCTTGAGGCAATCGAACAATCGAAGCTCGCCGCACAAATCGCCGTCGAGCTCAACGCCCGCCGGTCTTCGCCGCCACGCTCTCCGACTTCCGCTCGACCGTCTCCAACAGCGTCCAGACAAAAAGATGCCTCGGATTGAATCGCCGGTCGCAATGCCCACACGAAATGCGCGACCGCCGGCTACGCCGAATGCTCCGCCCGCAGCTCGGGCAACTCCCCCGATATTTCTGACCGGGCAATATCACGTTCTCCCCATAGCACCGCTCCGGCCGGCACCCAATCGCCCGCGCCACTTCCTTCCATTTGCGTCCATGCCCGCAGCGCGGCGAAGTCAACGCATGCGCGATCTCATGCAAAATCGTATCGCGCACTTCCTCCTCGGCATTCAACCTCACTAGCGCCGCCGAAAGTGTAATCCGCTTCCGCCGCCAATCGCAGCTCCCAAACCGCAACACGGCCCGGTCAAACCTAAACTCCCACTTCGGCAAAAGCCCGTGCTTGCGCATCAGCGATAAAGCCATCTTGGCAGCAGCAGCGAGTTCCATGCGTACACACATACCAAATTTGACCGCCGCCGCGCAATACCGGTTCCGAGGGGGCAATAGGTCAGCCTTTCCAGGCTGACACGAGCGGATAACGTCCTGTGGGAAACGCCCTCTGTGGCGTTCCTCGGCCGCACACGAATCCCAACGGGATTCAATCATTCAGCCCAGGGTTGGCCACGCAGTGGCCTACCCTGGGATGTAGATCGCGATATCGGTCAACCCTGAAAGGGTTGAATCCCGTGGCCCATGGTGCCGCAATGCGCAAATCATCGATCCGGTGGCAAGAAGAATCCCAACGCGATTCAAATCTCAGCCCAGGGTTGGTCGCCGCGACCTACCCTGGGTCGGCTGCCCAGCGTCCGTTGATTCCCTCAGCTGAGAATCTCTGCGATTCTCTCCATCGTGATCGCGCGGTCTCGCGCTTCGCGCGTAAATGAGCCGCGCAGAATCTCGCCGAACGGTTCATCGACGTCCGCCGCAAATCGGTCCCCCTCGACGCTGCGGATTTGATCCAGCACTTGCAGCACATTCTGGCCCGTAAATGCCCCGCGCCCGGTCAGCATCTCATAAAGCACCGCGCCCAGCGAAAAAACATCGCTTTGGGAGGTCGCCTTCTCGCCGCGGCTCTGCTCGGGCGACATGTAGGCGGGTGTCCCGGCAATCTTGCCCTCAGTGGCATACAGCCATTCTTGCGTCTTGTCGTTGTCCTGCGCCGGCGCCGCACGCCGCGATAGCCCGAAGTCCGTAATTTTCACTACGCCCCCCGATGTTACCAGCAGGTTGGCGGGCTTCAGGTCGCCGTGCACAATGCCCAGCTCGTGCGCCGCCGCCATCCCCAGCGCAATCTGGCGGCCCAGGTCGCGAACCTGGGCGGGGGCTAACCGCCCTCGTTGCAGCATGGCGCTCAGTGGCTCGCCATCCACGTATTCCATCACAATCACGGGCACGCCTTCGCTATCGTCCACGGCAAAAATCGTGCAAACGTTGGGGTGGTTCAGAGCTGCTGCAGCCCGCGCTTCCGCCAGGACTGTTGGCGAGACTGAGGCGTTATTGGCCTTGAACACCTTCAGCGCCACAGACCGATCCAGCAATGTGTCGTGCGCTCGAAACACCGCCGCGAACGTCCCCTGCCCGACCTCGGCCGAAATTCGATAGTGCGACAGCATGTTCCCGGGACCAAGCGCCAAGGTCGGTTCCAGCGTCTCGCAATTCGCGCACCAATCTTCCGGACACATTCCGCCGCTCTGCAGTGCCGACAGTACTCGCACAATCTCGTCGCTGCGGCGTCCGACGCTGAGATTGTGCACTGTTTGATACTGCAGCACGCCATTGGGGTCGATGATAAATAGTCCTCGTAGCGCCACGTGCTGCGGCTCCAGATAGACGCCATACGCTCGCGCAGCAACTCCGTCGGCGTCACTGGCCAGAGGAAAGTCGAGTTGCCCCAGACCGCCACGTGCTCTCGGCGTGGCGATCCATTGCTCATGCGATTCGATGGAGTCAATGCTGATCCCGAGAATGTCGCACCCGAGGCGGCGAAATTCCTCGCTGCGGTCGCTCAGCGCCGAAAGCTCGGTGGGGCAGATCAGTGAGAAATCGCGCGGATAGAAAACCAAGATCAGCCAGCGATCGCTGTAGTCCGCCAGCCCCACCTGCTGCCTCGAACCTGGCCCGCGCGTGCACTGCAGATCGAATTCAGGCGCGCGCTTTCCGACGCGTGCAGCTTGCTTCTCCATGACTGGCAAACGCTCTCGCATAAATTGACCACCGGGGCTCCGCCATTCTAACGATTGATTGTACGACCCAGCTATCATATTGGCCTCCGGCAATGTGGACGGCGCAGTCCGTAAAGCTTTCCTTCCTATACTGGTCGATTGCGGGCGATGCCGATCGACAATTCCCCTAAACAAACGTTTACAATTCCTTGCCGGTAGCATCCCCTGGCTCGAAAGCCGGCACCGCGAAAAAAAATTTCTAGCGTGTGTCGATTTGCAGGCCTGCCGAACGACTATTTCACAGTAGCCAGAAGAATCACGGTCTTTTTTGCTGCCAGCAGCCCAACGGAACGACTTCATAATTGGAGGCCAACAATGAAATTCATGTGTCTTGGATACATCGCCGCTACAAAATTTGAAACGATGTCCGAAAACGAGCGGACCGCAATGATGGAGGAGTGCTGGGACTATGACGACCAGCTGGCGGAAGACGGCCATCTGGTTGCCGGACAGGCACTTCAAAGTCCGCAGGCCGCCTCCACCATCCGCTGCGCCAGCGGCGCGGCACTGGTCACCGACGGACCATATGCCGAAACCAAGGAATTCATCGGCGGCGTTCTCGTGCTTGAAGCCCGCGACATCGAAGAGGCCGCCGAATTGATGTCCAAGCATCCTAGCGTGAACTTCGGCTGCCCTTGGGAGATTCGCCCCATCGACGAAGAGCGCCTCAACCGTTATCCGGACGTTGTGCCCGAGGTCAAGAAGGGCACCAGGAAGTTTGCCTGTCTTGGATACGTCGACGACAGTTTTTGGCAAGCGACTTCCAACGCCGACCACCAGTCAAGGATCGAGGCGTGCCATTCGTTTGAAGAAGCGCGCCGCAACGACGGCCAGTGGCTCGCCGGGTTTGGACTTCTTCATCCAAGCCTGGCAAAAACGGTCCGTCCCAGCGGCCGCAAAGCCATCGTCACCGACGGTCCTTTTGCAGAAACCAAGGAGCACTTGGCCGGGCTCATAGTGATTGCCACGAAGAACATCGAGGATGCAGTCCAAATCTTCGCCCAGCACTCTGGCCTCCGCGGTGCGGTCGAGATCCGCCCGATTGATGAGGAATTGATCGCGCGCTGGGAAGCCAGACAGAACTCAATCAAAGCTCGTCGTCGAAAGAGAAGCCAAAACGCCTTCGCATAGCTCCTGCCCCAAGTAGTCACGCCGCCCAAAACGAATGGCAGCGGCCGATTACAGTCGCGGCCCAGCGATTAGAACTGCCGCCAATTAAACTGATCGAAGCGCCAACACGAATCCCAACGGGATTCAATCATTCAGCCCAGGGTTGGTCGCCGCGACCTACCCTGGGGAGCAGTCCTGTTTCAATCCCCAACCCTGAAAGGGTTGAAGCGCCCCGCGCTGCCACGGAACCTGCGCTCCTGCGCAACAATTTCCGCCCCCGCCATGTCAACACCTTCGATAACCCCAGCCAATCGCTTATTTCGATAACCCCAGCCAATCGCTTATACTGAGTTCGCCCGCCGCCATGCGAGTTTACTCGCGGCTGAGGAACCTGCCCCTCTTCGGCCAGCGGCGGGCACTTCTATTGGCAAACCCCTCTCGGCACCGCGAATACCTTCGCCGCCCCCGATATCCTCCGCCGTTGATCGTTTATCGCTTCGCATTTATCGTTTTCCTTCTGGCTCCGCGCCTCTGCGTCTCGGCGGTGAAAAATATTCTCCCGGGTGGCCGAAAAACCTCTTGACAATGTAGTGTACAAATGTTCCAATACGATAATCATCGATGATCCCCTCCCACCTCGAACCACCATTCCCTGTTTCCTGTCCCTTCGTGCGCCCCGGCTTGTAGCGGCCGTTGGGTTTGCATGCATTTTTCCTTTGGTCGACCGCCCTCCGGCCGCCACAGCCGGGCGCACGACTTTTTCCTCCCACCGAAGGTCTGCAATTCCAGACCCTGCGTCGCTCCCCGCGCCTGCTCAATACGCCATCGTGCCAATCCAGATCGTCATGACCAATTCTCGCCACTTCGCCGTTCCCCGCGGCCATCAGCGTGCATCCGCGGCCAAATTCGCGCGGCGTTCTACGCGTCTCTGCGCGAGACAGAGGAACCTCGCCGTCGCATCTCAAGGGCACATTCCCATGTGCCCTTCAATTGCCCTTCGCGGCGCGAACTCATCGAGATTTCCCGCACGACTCGCTCTGCCATGGGCACATCGAAATCCCCCCAAGGGCACATCGCATTCCCCACCGACTCAGGTCTCAGAACCCGCGACTCTCGCAAGCGCGCGGGAACTTCGCGGAACTTCCCTCCCCCAAAACGTCGTTTTCCTCGACAAATACTCAAATTTCACCTCCCCAAGTTCCCTCTCCATTTTTTCAAACACATCAAGCGCCGTGCGCGCTGCCTCCCACCAATCCAAAATCCGCAATCTACACGTAGTGGCGAAGCTCAAATCCAGAAATTCACCTGCCTTAATTCACCTTTAGAGTTCTGCCTTCCGCCGTTTATCATTTATCATTCAGCATTTAATCGTTGTGCCTATGCGCTCCCACTGGTTCGCTCCGATCCTCCTCATCGCCGCCTTGGCGCTGGCCTGGTACGCGCGCTACGTCCTGCTGCTCATCTTCGCCGGCATCCTCGTCGCCATCTTCCTGCAAACCCTCAGCCGCTGGCTCGCCGACCACTCGCCCCTCGGCTATCGCCCGGCTCTGGCGCTCGTCGTCCTCTTCCTGGTTGCCGTTGTGCTGGGTGCTGCCGCCCTATTCGGCGCACAGATGATTCATCAGGCCAACCAGCTATACGAGACTTTGCCCACCTCTGTGGAAAACGCCCGCGAGCAAATCAAACAGACAGATTGGGGCAAATTTCTGCTCCAGCGCCTCGCAACTGGAGGCGACCTCTTTTCCAATGTCGATGCCCTTCAACATGTCACGAGCACCGCCGTCACTTTCCTCGATGCCATCATTGGACTGGTCATCGTCTTTTTCGTCGGCCTCTACGGCGCCGCCAGTCCGGACCGCTACGTCAACGGAGTCTTGCATCTCGTGCCCCTCGACAAACGAGAGCGCGCCAAAGATATCATCCGCGACGTCGCCAGCACGCTGCGCCGTTGGATGCTCGGCCATCTCACGACCATGGTCCTCGTCGGCTGCCTCACCGGCCTCGGCCTCTCCCTGGTCGGCATCCACGAGGCTCTCATCCTCGCCCTGCTCTCCTTTTTCGCCGAGCTCATTCCCTACGTCGGACCCATCGCCGCCGCCGTCCCGGGCATCCTCATCGGCTGGTCGCAAAGCAACACTATGGCGCTCTATGTGCTCGGCGTCTACTGCGTGATCCACGTCTGCGAAGGCTACTTGATCTACCCGCTTGTCATGGGCCGCGCCGTCGAATTGCCCCCGGCGCTAACCATCGTCGGCATCGTCTTTTTCAGCCTCTTCGCCGGGCTGCTGGGCGCAATCCTGGCCACACCACTTACGCTCACGGTCATCGTCCTTATGCGACTGCTCTACGTCCACGACTATCTCGGCGACAAATCCGCCGTCGTTCCCCATGCCCCGCGCAGAAGAAAATCGTGAAGACCTGCTCCGCGAAGCAACCGCGCTGGTCGAGCGCGCTGAGTTGCAGATCGCCGATTTCCCCGACACCATCGTCATCGGCTTCCGCGACACCGAGGCCGCCAGCTTCTTCTTCGGCCAGCAAATCGTCTACCACTTCAACCCCGCCGCCGAACTCCGCCGCGCCTATCTCGATGGCAACCTGTTCAAAGCCGACCACCGCCGCCTCGCCCGTCTGACTCGCACCCGCACCGCCGACGCCGTTAATCTAATCCGCCACGATCTAACGCCTGTCGAAACCGCTGAACTGCTAACCACTACTCATTCCCGGTTGTCCAACCTCAAATCCGCCCTCGACGCGGGCCGCTTCACCGTGATCGGCCAGGTCCCACCCGAAGCCAATATCATTGAGCGAGTTAGAAACTGGCTCGCCAACCTGCCTGAGCAAATCCCAATCGCCCCATCGCCCCACGCGAGCAAATGATATCACCCTGCCACCGGCAACTTCACCACACCACATTCCCCACTACTCGACTCCACCTTCGTTCCCGCCGCTTCAAACCCTCGCTTCACATATCCCAACCCCAACGGTCCGCCCATCGCCGGCGACCAACAGCTCGAAGTCACCTTCCCAACCGTCTTCCCATCCACCTGCAATTCCGTCCCCACCGCCGGCACGTCCTCGCCCATAAACTTGATTCCCTTGAGCACCCGATTCACGTGCCCCAGCGCATCGATCCGCGCCACAGTTTCCTGTCCCAAATAACATCCCTTCGTAAAGTTGATCGCCAGCCGATCCCGATCGACCTCCTGCGGAAGGTTTTCATCCGTTATGTCCAATCCATACCAAGGCGTCCCTGACTCAATCCTTGCCGTCTCGGCGACATCGGCACCGCACTCAACCGCACCAGCATTGACGAACGCCCTCTTGACCTCCTTCATATTCCCGCGCAAACCCGCCACCAAGAATCCACTTGGCCCCAAGAAATCAACCCGCCTCACCCACACTGGCCGCTCATCCAACTGCCCTGCTCCATGCGCCAAACGATCCGCGCCAACGTGCACTCCAAGCCTGGCCAGCAAATCCTCCGCCTTCGCCCCCGCCAACAAAACCTCGCTCCATTCCGCCGAACGATCGAAGATCTGCACATCCTCCCGAATCAAATATCGATCCAAGTGCGCCCCAATCCGCTCCCCCTGCCCCGGCACCGTCTCCAGCACGATCGAATGCGGGCTGACGAAAATCCAAACATGCCCAATCACATGCCCTTTCACATTCAATAAAAACGCCTCGCACCCGCTGCCGGGTGCCAGATCGCGCACCGCATTCGTGCATAAGTTGTGCAAGAACGTGGCCCGGTCGGCCCCGGTCAGCTCGATTTGCGTCCGCGCCGAGAAATCAACCAGCCCGACCCCATCGCGCAGCGCCGCATATTGCCTCAAAAACTCGTTCGCCGGTTTATGAACCACAGTTCACCTCGTTTGCTAGCACTCCCCAATCGAGCTTTACCCATTTCCGCAATCTGCCGATAATTCCCGCGCGTACGTCGGGCCTTGCCTGACGATTCATCAATCCGCCCCTCTCCAATATCCGCCGCAATGAAAACCGCCCAACCATTAAAAGCCTTCTTCAATTCTCTCGCCACCACCGCCTGCATTCTACTGCTGATCGTAGCGGCCATCCCCGGCTGCGCCCCCAGCGCAGACGGCTCGAATCATCCCGCAGCTCCGTCCGGCAAAGCGCCGTCAGCAGCCGCTAAGGCCGCGGTTGACAGCCCGCCTCCGACGAGCGCCGCTACCGAAACCCGCGCCGCCGACCAGATCCTCAAGGACATGGAGAAGGCTTACCGCCAGGCCACCACTTACGCCGACGATGGCAATGTGGTCCTCCACTTCGATCGCGGCGGCAAGCCCTTCGAAGACAAATTCGCATTTGCCATCTCCTTTTCCCGCCCCAATAAACTACGGCTGGTTTGCTACAACGCCATGGCGGTTTCCGATGGCCAGCAATTTCACGCCTCGGTGAAAGACATTCCCAATTTGGTTCTCGAGATTCCCGCTCCCAATCCCCTTACCATCGAAGACATTCTCCGCGATCCCCAGCTCCAGGCCGCACTCGTTCAGACTCCAGCCGGTCCGCCCGTGCAGTTGCATTGCCTCCTGCGCGAAGATACCGCGGCCCAGCTGATGGTAAACGCCAAATCGGGCGCTAAACTGCTCCCGCCCGAGCCGATCGACGGCCGCTATTGCAACCGCATCGAAATCGAAAAGCCAGACGGCAAGCTCGTCCTCTGGATCGACCAGCAAGACAACCTCCTCCGCCGCATCGCCCTGCCGACCGACGAATTCAAAAAACAGCTCGACGAAGGCGGCCCCGTTACGAATGTCTCGCTCACGATCAACCTCGACAAGGCGCAAATCAATCGCCCGATCGACGACTTGGCCTTCAAATTCGAAGTCCCCGAAAACGCTACCAAGGCTGCCTCACTGATGCCTGTGGTTCCGCCCGCCGCGATTGCCACGCACACCGACCCGGCCAGCTTCAAGCTCACTAAGCTCTGGAGTGCCGCCGACCTCAAAGAGCCGGGCAATCTGCTGATCGTCGAAAATGCCGAAGGCAACCCGCACATCTTTGTCGTCGATGGCTGGCGCGCTGTGGCGGAAATCGATGCCGAAGGCAAGCTTGTCGCCCGCCACGAACTCGACATTCCCGAAAATGCCATCGTCACGACTCTGCAAACCGCCACCGACAGCCAGGGCAAGCGATTTTTCGTCGCCTCCGGTCCCGCCCAGCCGCAGTTCTTCGTTTTCGACGATGCCTGGCAGAAAACGCTCGATTTCCCCAAACCGGAAGATTCGGCGGGCATGGGCCTCAGCGCCGTGCGCATCGCCGACTTGAAAGGCGATGGTACGCCGAATTTCTATGTCGGCTACTACGGTGATGCCGGGCTGCAAGGCGTCTCTCTCAATGGCAACCTGCTCTGGCGCGAGCGCTCCCTGCAGTTCCCTCTGCCCTGCGCTGTTACCGAGCCCGATGCCTCCGGCCAACGCCGCCTGCTTTGCACTCACCGCAACGGCACCATCATCCTCTATACTGCAGAAGGCAAGCCGAACGGCGAAGTGGTCGTCCCCAATCGCTTCGTCTCAATCGTCGATTCCGCCGATCTGAATCACGATGGCAAGAACTCGTATTGCGCCATGGCGCTTACGGCAGAGGAAAAGAACGAAGCCATCGGTATCACACTCGACGGCCGCCAACTTTGGAACTATCCGCTGCCCGACGGCGTTCATGGCCGGCCGATCGACGTCATTAGCACCGGCAACCTGACGGGCGATGCCGCCGGCCAATGGCTCCTCTCCGCGGCCGACGGCTCCATCCACGTAGTCGGCGCCGACGGCAAACCGATCGACAAGTGGAACCACGGCGCCGCCCTCACTGGCCTTGCCACCACCAAACTAGCCGACCACCGCGTCCTGCTAGTCGCCAGCCTGCTGGAAAAACCGGATGGCGACACGAAGGCCATCCTCGAAGCCTTCCAAATCGACCCCATCGAAAAATAGCGCGGTCGCGAACCGAAACTATTCCGCCGCCCATTGTATCACCGTCATGCGCTGCGAAGGCGCTTCGGCCTCCAGCCTTATCTGCTGCAATTCGGCGTATAGCCTATCCGCGTTGTCTCGAAACTGCTTGATCTGCACCTCCAAGTCCGCATACTGTCTCGAGTCCATCGCGTGGCTCTTGTAGTCGTCCATCGCCTTATCCAATTCAGTGGCGAGGTTCTCATGAGCACCACTTAACACTTTCAGCTTTGCCTTCGCAGCTGCCAAATCGGTCTTCGCCTTGGCGGCCTCGCTTTTTTCCTCACTATTAGCAACCCGTACCTCCGCTGCCGCCGCTTCTAAAGTTATATCCAACTCTCGCTCGCGAACTCCGCTGAATAACTTTTGCAGATTCTTGATGCTCTCCTTTTGCAACTCTGGATCCTTAGCTCCAACCACCTCGCGCGCGATCCTGTCCTGTAGCTCCTGCTTTTGCCGCATCTGATCCATGCTGTCTTTGTACTGTCGATCGAGCAACGAAACTCTTCGCAGCTTTTCGATCTGTGCGCTGTTAACAACGTTGTCCAAGTACGCTTGCACAACCGCATTCACAATCTTCGCTCCCTGCTTCCGATCGTCTCCGGACATCTTCACCTGAATCATCTCCGTCTCCAACGGTGCCGTAACGTTGAGCTTATCCCGCAAAAACCTCACCAGATCCCTTTCGCCTGCAAACATCGGCAATTCGGCAATGCCAGGCTGCTTGAGCGCTTCTTGCAGTATCGTTTCGCTTTTTAATAGCGTCGTTTGAGTCTTTCGAAATCCCTCGTACTCGCCGGCGTTACGTCCTGCTCCCGCCATGACGCCCGGCGCGTCGCCGACGCGCAGGTATGCAACGACCTCACCTGTCTCAGCACCGATAACAGCTCTGGTCCCGACCACCATCGCCACAATCGCGATGGCCCCAATCACTTCACGAACTCGATAAAGCCCTGCATGTGATCGCAACATGACATCCTCCTCGCCAAAAAAGGACGACTCACCCGCCCGTATTCTAACGAAAGTCTGCGCCCGCCGCTGTAATCCGAAACCAAGAATTGTTTGCTACGAAATCAACCTATTTCGTCGTTCATTCTGCCTCCGCCCCCGCCGGCGCTTTGCGGATATTCACTTTGACATCATTCGCCTCGCGCGCCCCCGGTGTGCTGCGCCCCTCGGCAACATATTTCTCCAAGAGTGCCGTCAACTCGCGCACCACTTCCGGCTTCTCCGCCGCCAGGTTCCGCTTTTCACTCTCATCGCTCGTCATATCGTACAGCTGCAGCGCCGGCAGCTTCTCCTTCACGGCCTCCGCGTCGCGCGGCGCGCTCCAGCCTCCCGAGCCGGGGCAGAACTCCAGCTTCCAATTTCCCTTGCGGATCGCAAACGCTCCGTCGATCGAATGATGCACAACCGCCTCGTGCCGCGGCCCGTCACTCTTGCCCAGCATCAATCCGGCAATACTCACCGAATCTTGTCCGGCGCCGGCCGGCACCGTTCCGCCAGCGATCTCCGCACAAGTCGCCATCAAATCCGTGAGACAACAAGTCGCATCGCATCGCGACCCGGCTTTGATCTTATCCGGCCACCGCGCGATGAATGGAATTCGATGCCCGCCGTCCCAAATGTCAGCCTTATAGCCGCGAAAATCGGCGCTCGGATAGTGACCCTGCGCCTCCAATTTCGGAACCCCTGCAGCTGGCGAGCAGCCATTGTCGCTGGTGAATATCACCAGCGTATTCTCACGCAGCCCTGCCGTATCGATCGCTTTGAGTACCTCGCCCGCCGCCCAATCGGTCTCCATTACAAAGTCGCCGTAAGATCCCAGTCCACTTTTTCCCTGCCACTCTTTCGTTGGCAAAATTGGCGTGTGCGGGGACGTGAGCGCCAAATACAGAAAGAACGGCTTTCCTGCCTTCGCCTCGCTAGCGCGCGAGGTGATATATTCAGACGCCTTGCGCGTCAAATCGGGCACCACGTTCTCCGCCTCAAAGTCTTTCGCAGCCGGACCCGTCCGCAGCCATTTCTTCTCCACCGTCGGCTCCTGCGTGAAGCGGTCGTTTTCGATGTAGGCAAACGGCGGCATGTCGAGCGACGCGCTGATGCCGAAGAAATAATCAAACCCATGCTGCCGCGGCCCATCGACGATCGCATTGCGCCATTTATCAGCGCCGAATGTCAGCCCCAAATGCCATTTGCCCACCATCGCCGTCGCATAGCCCTGCTGCTTCAGATAGCCGGGAACCGTGAGCCGATCGTGCGAAATCAACGGCTCGCTCATGCCATTGAGCACCCCTTTCTGCAGCCGGCTTCGCCACGCATAGCGTCCGGTCAAAATCCCATAACGTGTCGGCGTACAAACAGACGAGCCAGAGTGCACGTCGGTGAACATCATTCCTTCAGCCGCGAGCCGATCGATATTCGGCGTCGCAATCTTCCCGCGCTCAGGATTGAGCGCATGCACATCGCCAATCCCCAGATCGTCGCACAGGATGTAGACGATATTCGGCTGCCCTTTGCCAGTGCCATCTGCCGCCGAAAGTGTGCTGACCTGCCAAAGCGCGCCCGTCAAAGCCGCTGCCAAGACTATTCGCTGAAGCATCATTACGGCATTTTCCTTGCTATGCGGGTCGCCGCAGTTAAACTGATCTTTATCTTTTGCCGGGCAACAGCACCAACTGGAGGAATCGCTAATGAATATAGCTAAACGCGCCAGCATCGCCACACTTTTCTTAAGCGCTCTTGCGCTCGTTCCCACGGCCCCCGCCTCCGAGCAGAACCGGAGTTATCTCTACACCAGGTTCGAGAACGGCGACATTCCCGACGGACAGGATTTCAAGGATCTGATCGATAGTGCGCTGAACCTCGTCGACGATGGGCTAACGAGCTATCGTGTCGGCATCAGCGGCTCACTTGGCGCGGCGGCTCGTTTGAGCGCCGGCGAAGTGGTCGGCCCAGCATTGAGCTATGTGGACTATTCCACCCATCCGCTGCTGGCGCCCAATTGGCTCGGGCAATTCGGTTTCCTGCCGCTGGAGTTTCAGGATTCCGGAGGCGCTCCGCACTACGGCTACTTCCAACTGGAAATGGCCAGCGGACCTGTGCCGCCGCCGCCTGGCTCGCCCGGCCCGGCGATCTCTGTCGAGTACCTGGTATGGCAAACCGATGCCAATGTGTCGCTAACAACGGCCGCCGTGCCCGAGCCATCGACAGTTCTACTGGCCGCGCTAGGCATCATTGGATTGGCGGCTTACCATCGCCGCTCCACCCGTCGGCTGTAATCACCATTGGCCGTTACTTCTTGTCCGATAGTCATTTCCGAAAGCGCAGCTTGGCGCGCCGCGGTAACCTATAGTTTCCTATGCAAATTCGGCATAGAACCATCAAGTCGCTCGGGCTGCTGGCCTCATTGACCGGGGCCGCGTTGGTTGTTTTGGCCGTGGTATTCTCCTGCGACTGGACGGGCGACTTTTTCGGCACCCTGCGCCAGATTCTCCTGAATCTCGAATCGAACCTGCGCGAAGGTTTCGATAAATTGCGACTGCGCTAAAGAATTGCAGTGATTTACCAAGCCGCGATGCAACGCGCTTTGGTCCTCGCCTCCCTTTTCGACCTCCATTCTGCTAGTCTGTCGCCTTCAGTTCACGCGGCCGACGGCCGTTATCCATTTATGACTCTCCATGAATTCCTGATCGAGCTGGAAGCACTTGAAGTCGCCGGCAAAGTGGCTTTTGAGCAGGCGGCCGATACCGCCGCAGTCGAGGCTGCTCGCGTGGAATTCCTCGGAGCGAAGAGCGGCCGCATTAAGGCCGTTCAAAAGGATCTCGGCGCGGTCCCGCCCTCTGACAAGCCTGCCGCCGGCAAGCGATTCAACGAGGTCAAAAAAACGCTCGAGTCCGCACTGGCCGCCGCTCAAGAACGTCTGGCGTCTGGGGTAAGGACAACGGCCGATTCATCGAGCGAAGTCTTCGATCCGACCTTGCCCGGGCGCCGTCCGATGCTCGGGCACTTACACCCGCTCACGCAGACGATCGAGGAGCTAAAGGACATCATGGGCCGACTGGGTTTTACCGTCGCCGACGGACCCGAAATCGAAGACGAATGGCACAATTTCGAGGCCTTGAACATCCCGGCATCGCACCCCGCCCGCGATCCGCTGGAAAACTTCTACCTGGCCACCGCCCAAAAGGCCGCAGGAGCCGGTCAAACCGGGCCGATGCTCTTGCGTAGCCAGACCAGCACGGTCCAGATCCGCGTCATGGAAAGACAGCCGCCGCCGGTGCGCATCATTTCGCTAGGTCGCGTCTATCGACCGGATGATGCCGATGCTACTCATTACCCGATGTTTCACCAGATTGAGGGGCTACTCGTCGATCGCCACGTGACGATGGCCGATCTGAAAAGCGTGCTGCGGCTATTTGCAGCGAGCTTCCTCGGCGGCGATGTACATATCCGCTTCCGCCCCTCATTTTTTCCATTCACAGAGCCGAGCGTCGAAGTCGATATGGCCTGGGAAACGGTGGGCGGGAAAACGCGCTATGTCGAAATGGGCGGGGCCGGCATGGTCGATCCGGCTGTGCTTTCAGCCGTCGGCTACGATCCCGAAGAAGTCACCGGCTTCGCCTTTGGCTTGGGAGTCGAACGAGTCTGCGCGCGCCGTCATGGCGTAAGCGACATCCGGGAGTTTTACAAAAACGACGTCCGCTTCTTACACCAATTCCAATAGGGCCGGCTTGGGCTCGCGCTGCAAACGAGCCAAGAGCCCTTTCCTTCGGAACGTAGCGAACGGAATGCGATTGGGACTTCTCGCAACATTAGCAAACCGAGAGCCGACATATTCGGTAATCGAGCGGAGTCCCTGGGCAATTGCGTCGCTGAATTCTGTTTGACAATGGCCTCGCCAAGGCAACTTTTGAGCAACGGCCGATTGAAGGTTGCGATTCGGCCACCTTGGTCAGATTTCGAAAGCGATGAGCATTCTCCCATGCGAACGTTTCTATTCAAAGTACGGCAATTCTTGGTTTCCGAAGAGGGGCCGACAGCAGTCGAGTATGCCGTCATGCTGGCCCTGATCATTCTCGTCTGTTTCACGGCCGTCCGGACCATTGGCACGAACACCAACATGGCCAACTCGCTCGCCAGCTAAATGCGGTGGCGGTGACGCAATTCTGCAGAAAGGCGCATGAAAAACCCGCTGTCAGCTTGTGACAACGGGTTATGAAAAAAGTGGAGCGGAAGGGAGTTGAACCCTCGACCTTCGCATTGCGAACGCGACGCTCTCCCAACTGAGCTACCGCCCCGGCCAGTTTGATGCCGCAAGACCAGCGCCGACGCGGCAGCTCTTGCTAGCATCCGCATTTTAAGGCGACCAAATCGGCATGTCCAGCGACCCACTGCTGCTAGCTGAGCGGTGCATTTCATCCGTTTTCTGCTTGCAAATCGCCCTGCGCTCTGGAACGCAAACCGCGACTGAATCTCGCTAAACATCGCCCTGATTTCGGCCGATAGAAAGCGCACGCTGATACTATCGATTTTTCAGGCGTTTTCGGCAGGCCGCTCAATGCATGCAGCGCTCATCTCAATGGTTCTTATGTCCGGAGCGTGCGGCCAGATCCCCGGCGAGATCGTGCCGCCGCAGGCGCAAACGCACCCGGAAAACATCGCCAGGCCTCCGGCCGCGATGATGGATCCTGAGGCACTAGCTACACTAGCCCCCAATCCTTGGGCGCCTCCGCCAGTCACGGTATCAGTACCGCCATTGCAGATGCCGTGCGGCTGCGGGGCGATCGGCTGCCAGAGCTGCGGGTATCGCGAGACCGGCATGTACCATTGCTGTGAAAAGCCAACGCCACCGGAAGAGCACATGAATCCCGCGTGGTGCAGCGATTATCGGCCGGCCTGTTATTTTTATCCGCATTGTCGGATGCTCTTCCATCCGGCCGACTACACGCGGCCCTACGATTACCGCGAGCGCTTCAACTATCCGTGGAACGATCCACGTTGCACGTGCGCGCAACCGCACTAATTCGCCGCTGCGCAATTACACAATTGAATCGCAGAGTGACCGGGCGAAAAGATTTTTTGCTGCAATTCGCCTGATTTCTCGCCAAAAAATTTCTCCGCAAAAAATCGCGTCACTCGACAGCTTGACAAAATATGCGCCGGCCACAAAATAGGTCGCGTTGGTCTGACTGAGCGAGTGAAATTAAAACTGTGGAGTTTCTGAAGGCGCGGCGAACCGGAACAGATACAGATCCAAGACAAATGTGTGCGGCCATTCGGCCGCGATAAATTTGTCACTAGCGAAAGCCGCACCTCAGCCACTCGACTGTGACGCATTTTTGAAGGATCGTCCGGCGGCGAAATGGTGCGTGTGCGATTGCGCGCATCAATTGTTCGCCGGATGGTGACCCGCTCCGCGGACCCGAAGACGTACAACCATCGTCCAAAAAGGGAAACCGGGGGGCGGCGAGCAGAGGGATCGACTGTCCGACGACTTCGGTCGGGGTTTGGATGCCCCCCCTGCTTCTCTTTTTTGGGCGGCGGCGAGGATTGGTAGCCGCTCTAGCCAGTGCGATGTCGCGAGCATTGATCGGACTGGGATCGAATCTGGGCGATCGAGCCCGGCAGCTCGACCGGGCCGTCCACATCTTAACCACCACGCCGGGCGTGCGAGGTGTACGCACTAGCGCCTGGCATCCGTGCAAACCGATCGGCGGCCCACCTAATCAGCGCGAATATCTGAATGGCGCCGCGCTGATTCAGGCATTTCTTGCTCCGGAAGAACTTCTCGCGCGGCTACAGCAAATTGAACAAGCCATGGCGCGCAATCGCGGCGATCGCTGGGCGCCGCGCACGATTGATCTTGACTTGCTGTTGTTTGACGACATTGTGCGTAGCTCGTCGCTGTTAACCTTGCCGCATCCTCGAATGGCCTTCCGCAAATTCGTGCTCGAGCCAGCGACGAAAATTGCCGAATCGATGGTTCATCCGACAATCGGCTGGACAGTGCGTCAACTACTCGACCATATTTCCCAAGCGACTGCATATGTCGCCATCAGCGGTTCGCTGATCGGTGGTGCAACAGCCGCAGCCATCCGTCAACTTGCCACTGCAGCCGCAGCGAAAACATCCTGGCGAGTTCTCGATTTGTCTGCGAACGAACTAGAAATCAAGCTCTCCGATTCGCCTAGCCTCGTTACCAGCCGATCGATAGAATTGTTCGGCCGTGAAGCCGAGGCGCTCAACCGCGCAAGTTGGTCTGATGCCTCAGGAGCGATCAGCACGTTCTGGATCGAGGATGTGCTCGCGCTGGCCGATTTGATCTCGCCGGGAGCATTAGATACGACCTGGCAGGCAGTCGCCCCGGGAATTGTGCCGCCGAAATTGTTGGTGGCGTGCACAGGAAGCGGCGGTGCAGCCGGCGCTGAAGCACCCGGCAGCGAATTAGCGGGGCGCGTGCGCGACGCGATCCAGCGCCGCGCTAGCCGGACCGGAATCGGCCCGGTTCTGTGGGTGAATTTAGACAACCCGGCCGATGCCGAACAGGAGCTTGTGGCTGCCATCGAAGCGATGAGTTGAGGGCCTCTGGTTCTGACGGATCCCCTCAGTGCGACCGAGGCTTCCGCAACCGTCTCACATGAATTCTGCAAATCCTCGGGTGATGGCCGCGCCGGTGGACGTTCGCCAGTTCGTGCTGGCTGAGCAATGCCGAGGACGATCCGTGGGTTTCGTACCGACGATGGGTGCCCTGCATGCCGGGCATTTGAGCCTTGTCGAGCGCTCGCGGCTAGAATGCAACACGACCCTGGTTTCGATCTTTGTGAACCCGATGCAATTTGGCCCCCACGAAGACCTGGCAAAATATCCCCAGCGACTGGCGCAGGACTTGGAGCTGCTTGCGCCCTTGGGTGTCGCGGTGGTTTTTGCTCCCACGGCCGAGGAAATGTATCCCACCGGTTTTGCCACACACGTCGAGGTCGCCGGAATTACCGATCGGTGGGAAGGCAGTTTTCGCCTGGGGCACTTCCGCGGCGTGACCACAGTCGTAATGAAGCTGTTTGATATTGTGCCCGCCAACAAAGCCTACTTCGGCCGCAAAGACTATCAGCAGTTGCTGGCCGTGCGGCGGATGGCGCGCGACATGAACGTGCCAATCGAAATCGTCGCCTGCCCGATCGTTCGCGAATCGGATGGATTGGCCATGAGCTCGCGGAACGCCTATCTGTCGCCAGACGAGCGACGCCGCGCCGCGATCTTACCCCGTGCGCTGGCACGGGCGCGAATAATGTTTGAATCCGGAGAGCGTAATGCACGAAGAATGCAAGAGACGTTGCGACAAATGATTGCTTCCGAAAACGGGGTGCAACTCGATTACGTGGCTGTCGTTGATCCTCACGCCCTGGAAGAGCTGACCGACATCGAAGATTCCGCGGTTGTCCTGCTGGCGGCGCGCGTCGGCACGACGCGGCTGATCGACAACGAAGTCTTGGGAACAATCGCGGAGTAGATTTCCGAAGCGATGCGCACCATCCTGTTTCACATTCCGCTTAGTGTGCCGCTGGTACTGAGCATCTGGATCGGTCTGTGTGCCGGGCGATTGGCTCTGGTCGTATATCGTCGCGGATGGTCCAAGGAATTTTGGAACGAGCTGCCCGTGATGGCGGCCGTTGCGGTGGTGATTGCTTTCGTTCTGCCAGGACTGGCGGATGACCATGGCCTGCCGATTCGTGGCTACGGAGCAATGGTATTTCTGGGCGTAGTCGCCGGGGTAACTCTCGCTGCTTACCGCGCTCGTCGCGAAGGCTTTGATCCCGAGATCATCTATTCACTAGCTTTCTGGATGTGTCTAGGCGGCATCGTCGGCGCACGGTTGTTTTACGTTGTCGAATACTGGCACGATTTTCAGAAGTCGACCTTCGGCGAGACCATCGGCGCAATCATTAATTTCACGCGGGGCGGGCTCGTCGTGTACGGCTGCTTTGCCGGAGGAGCCATCGCTGCGGTTATCTTTTTCGCTCGCCACAAGCTGCCGCTATTGGCCATGGCTGACGTGATCGCGCCTGCCATGACTTTAGGGCTGGCGCTGGGCCGAGTCGGATGTTTTCTGAACGGTTGCTGCTACGGCGGCCAATGTACGCTTCCCTGGGCGGTCCAGTTTCCCACCGAATCACCCGTTTACGAGTCGCAGCTCGAGCGCGGGCAATTTGTTTTGCACGGCATCCATTTTCAGCCCCCCAAACCATCGGCGCCGCGCCGCGCCGAAGAAGCCGCCATCGTGCAAGCGGTCAATGAGAATAGCGCTGCGGCTGAAGCGGGTGTACGCGCGGGCGACCGATTGACCGCAATCGAAGTGACACCTCCCAGTCAAAATCGTTCTCGCGATTATCTAGCCGATGCCACAACTGATCTCCGGATTCCTTCAAAAAGCATTGCAGCTGCGCAAAGGGCGCTAGCTCAAATTGAAGAGGCCGGCGCGAAGGTCAGCATGAGTGTCGTGGATTTTGAGGGAAAACCCGCGGTGCGAACGTGGACGCTGAGGCAGGCCTCACCCGCCCCGTCCGCCAGTCTGCCCGTTCACCCGGCACAGCTCTATAGCGCGATCGACGCGCTGCTCATTACCCTCTTTCTCTTGGCCTGGCATCCGTTCCGCCGGCATGAAGGCGAGCTGATCGCGCTTTTGCTCACCATCTATCCTGTCACGCGCTTCTTCGAAGAAATGATCCGCACCGATGAACTACCCGTCTTCGGCACGGGCATGAGTATCTCGCAAAACGCAAGCATCTTAATGCTCGCGGGCGCAGTCGTTCTCTGGATCTACGTCCTCCGCAGCCCGCGGATGTCGACCGCCACGACTTAAGGCGACCTCAGGTGGCGGCGGTTTCAAGTTGCTGGCTGTGCACCGACTTCGTCGGACGGAAATCGGCCAACAGGTCGCCGCCGGCAGGCGTGAGGCTCGTCAGTTCAACAATGCCTTCGCGCCCATCGTCGATCCTGAGCAGATACTGCCGGCGGAGCTCCAACTGGCTGCCATGATTGACGGAGACGTGCAGCTGGCCATAGAGCAGCCAACTGTGCGAATTCGCGGCCGGCTCTTCTCGCATTAACTCGCCATGCAAATGCCGCAGGGCCATGCCGCCAATGAGCAACTCGCCGTGATGAAACGCGTGCATGTTTGGATTCCTTCCAACGAAGTGTGTAAGGATGTGGTCTATGAGAAGCCAGTCATCTCCAAGGTTCGCGATATTTTCGAAACGCACCTATTGGCCGACTATTATTCCTTCAGCGATGCCGGCCGACAGAGCGTCGGCGGTGGTGCGCAGTTCCGTGTCGTCATCGAGCGAAATCACAACTGGTGCAAGCGACTCGACAGTGCCGGAGATCCATTCGTTGGAACTCCGATCGCGATATCTGATTCGCGCGCCCAAAGCGAATTGGCTCGTGGCCGGCTTTATTCCATGGCCGTTTCCGTTGGCGATAGGGCCAGCCGCTTTTTTGGCCGGTTTCTCAGTTGGCTTAGCCGCCGGCTTCGCGCCGCGCTGTCCGGCGAGTTCCTGCAGCAAGTGCCAGTTTTCCAGCCGATCGGCCTTCGCCCGCAGCAGCGTTTCGCTGGGATTGCCATCCTTGTCGAAGTGTTTCGCGAACCGCCCTTCGCTGCGCGCAAAGTCGATGAAATCGACGAGCTCGCCGGTTTTTGGATTCGTCCACCAATCCTCGGTGATGGCCGGGTTTCCCTGCAGCGACAGCCGCTCGCGGATCGTGTCTCCCTTTCGCGGATCGTAGATCAACAGCGGGAACGCCCTGGTATCGACGGCTAGTCGCGCCTGATCGGTCGCCATATTGTCGGCCACGCCGTGCTCCGGCTGGCAGGTCGTGTAGCAGCAGACCAGCGCCGGCCCGTCGAACTCCAGCGCATCGAGAATCGAGCGATAGAAATGGTTCACATGGGCGCACGTTGTCTGTGCGACGAACGTCCGCGGATGCATGATCGCAATCTGAGCGATCTCCTTTCGCCGTTCTTGCTTGCCGGCCACTGCCTTCCCGTGCACGCTCATCTTCGTGTTCTGGCCGGTATAGCTCGACGTCGATGCCTGGCCGCCCGTGTTGGAATAAACCTGGGTGTCGAGCACAAACACTTTGATGTTCATCCCGGAAGCGAACATCCGCGACAGCGCCTGGAAGCCAATGTCGAACATCGCCCCGTCGCCCCCCAGGCACCAGATCGGCTTATTCTGCCAGCCCATCTGATCCCAGCGCGAGCGAACTCCCATCGCCACCGCCGGGGCGTTCTCGAACAGCGAATTTGTCCAGGGCACGAGATAAGGATTGTAGGGATAGGTCGAAGTGTAAACCGTATTGCAGCCGGTCGCGGCGACGATCGCCCAATCGTCTTTGTATTTCGCGCCGGTGGCCGCGCACATCATCCGCAGCGCCGTCCCTTCGCCGCAGCCGGCGCAGCTTCCCGCGCCGCCGGTATAAATGTGTGTTTGCTCTTTCAGCATCATGTCGATCAGCAGGTTATCGCTGACATAGCGCGGATCGGACGGCCCCGCCTGCTTGAAATAACGATGGCTCTTTCGCACATGCGTCATGACTTGCTCTGTCTTAGGGATCATCTTCAGCGCGTTATCGTCGCAGACTGTGACGCACTCTGCGCAGCCCTTGCACTTGCTCGGGTCGATCATGATCGAGAACATGCCGCCTTCGCCGACCTTCTTGGCCGGTCCTTCGTAATACTTGCGGGTCTTCGACCACTGTTGGCGGAAGTCTTCTCGTTCCGTCGGATCGGAAATCGCGGCGAGACGTTTTTCAAACTCGCTCTCGCCCAACACTTTGCCAAGGATCGCAGTATCCGGGCAAAGCGTCACACAATCCATGCAACCCGTGCAATTGCTCGGAATATATTCTGGGATGTCCGGCGCGATGTAGCTGAAATCGCGGAGCGTGGCCGTGCCGGCGGGTATCAACGATCGCGCGACGGACAAGTCGGCGGCCAGGCCCTTTTCGGCATCACCTTCTTCATATGAGCGGATGATGCGCTCATTGAAATCGTTGACATCGAGGATCGGCAACTTGACTTGTTTATAGTCACTATCCACGAGCGTACCGTACGAGTTATTGTTGTACGGGTCTCGCGGATTCGCAGCATTCATGGATGGCTCGTTAACGACGGTCGCCATATAAGAACCTTTCGGGGGTTTTGATTTTCCTTTAGACGTTCGCGGTTTCCTGCATGACTTCCTGCGGCACTTCGCGTAACTCTTCATACCCGCGCTTTACGCAAGTCATATTGTCTTGCACGACGCGCTCGCCTCGCTTGCCGAAATACTTTCGCAGAGCTTTCTCGACGCCAGCATACACTCGTTCATCCGTCATACCGCTTTGCCGGCCGTACGGCGTCAGCTTCAAAAAAGCTCCCAACAGCACAATCCCTTGCATGCGCATCTGCAAATCGGCTAGCGAGGCCACCTCACGCGCGATTTGCACCATGTCCGCGTAATAAACGCGCAAATTCCTTTCGCGGATCGTTTCCTTGTGATGTTCCGGGATGCGCTGCCAGACATCGTGCGGGTCGGTGTAAGACGACTGCATCACGATCGCGCCCCCGTTGACCAGCCCGACCAGCGGATTGCCACTGAATAGCGCCGTCGTGTCGTTGAGCACGACTAAATCGACGTATTCCAATTCGCTGTGCAGGTAGATATGCCGGTCGGCAATCGTGAGATAATAGGTCGTGGGCAATCCTTTCTTCTCCGAACCATATTTCGGATACGCCTGCACATCTTTCCCAAAGACATCGCCGCCGATGGTGGCGATAACTTTGTTTGTCGTCACCGAGCCAAAGCCTCCGACGCTGTGGCCTCGCATCGAAAAGGTGCCCTGCTCCCGCAGGTCGGGATCTTCGGTCACTTTCAAAGCCAGGGCATGGTCGATGCCGACGCAGAAATAATCTTGGCCATCTTCGATCATGTTCTCGACAACGGCGATGATGTCGCCCGGCCGCACATCGCGGCTGCCTAAGCCTGCCGAGCCCGAATAAATGAGCGGGATTCGATCGACCTTCTCCAAGCCATTGTGGGCGTTGGCTGCGTCGCAGAAGGCCGCTTTAATCTCGCGCGTCAAATGATTGCCGGTCGTCGAGAGCGGATCGTCCATCCGCTCCAAGACACTAAACGCCTTGCAATGTTTCAATGCATCCACAATCTGCCGCGATGGGAACGGGCGGAAGCAACACACATTCAAGCAGCCAACTTTCGTCCCGCGAGTCTGCCGCAAATAATCTACCGTCGCCTCGCACGTTTCCATGTAGCAGCCCATGCCGACGATGATGTACTCAGCATCTTCGCAGCGATATGGCAGCACGAAGTCGTATCGCCGCCCAGTCTTCTCATAGAACAGATCGAATGCTTCGCGGAGTGCGGGCCCAACGCGGTCATAATACCACCGCTGCGCGATCTTACCTTTCATGTACGAATCCTGATTCTGCACCACGCCCGACATTATCGGGTTCGCCGGGTCCAGCAAATTCGTCAGCTTATCTTTCGGGCTCCCAATGAATTCCTTCATGAATTCCGGCTCGGGCAGATTGACCTTCTCGACGGTGTGCGTCGTCAAAAAGCCATCTTGCACATTGAAAAATGGAGTGACCGAAGCTTCGGCCGTGCGGCGGCAGATCAGGCACAAATCGGCGGCTTCCTGCGCGTTGCGGCCGAAGAGCATGCCCCAACCGACATCGGCTACGCTCATCATGTCGTCGTGGCCCGCGTGCACGTTTAGCGATTGACTTGTCAGCGCCCGGGCGCCGATATTCATCACCACCGGCAGTCGCTTGCCCGAAATCGTGTACAGCACCTCCTTCATCAGCACCAGCCCCTGGCCCGAAGTGAAATTGGTGACGCGGCCCCCGGCTGCCGCAAAGCCCTCGCAAAACGATGCGGCGGAGTGCTCGCTTTCCGGCTCGACGAATAGCAACCCATCGCCCCAAAGATTCTTCCAGCCGTTGGTCACCGCCGAGTTATATCCGCCGCCCATCGTCGTCGAGCTGGTAATGGGAAAGGCGCCAGCGCCCTGCGTGACGTTGATCTCGACATGAACCACGGCTTCAGCGCCATCACACGTCGTGGGAATGCCGGGATACTGGATCGTTCGCGGTTGAGCGATGTCTATCGAATGTGCAGAACCATTTCCATTTCCGCTGAGACTGGCATGAATCATTTTCCGCTCCTCATCAACTGCGCGGCCGCTACCCTCTTCCGGCAGCGATTGCGCTTAGTCTCCCACTCAAGACTACTTCTTTGCTGAACTGAAGCTGCCCGAAGGCGCGGCAAAAGGCAACAAACCGTACGCCGCGCCCAGCGGGGCGTGTTACTTTCCGCAATCAAACCCAAGCTTGTTTAACGCACCAAGCGGGCAGCCCGCCGGATGCGGGAATTAGCGAACGGAAGCTGAGTTGCGAAGCAGGGAGCAAGATGAGAACGAATCTCTAGGAAATGACTGTCTATTTGATTTGCCTTCACGATAGGCGATTGCCAGCCCGTTGTCAAAGAGATTGGACGGCTGTGGTTGGGGCGCCGCGAGACGGGCGTGGCTGCCGAGCGCCCCGTGTACCAGATTTCAGTTGGATTTTGCACGACAACCGGGTAACTTTCCGCAGTCGGCCCCTGTCAGCTACACTTGATCTGGCATTTGTAGTGCGCCGGGCGGTTAGCTCAGTTGGTTAGAGCGTCTGGTTTACACCCAGAAGGTCACAGGTTCGAGTCCTGTACCGCCCATTTCAAGCCGAACTCGCCAGGTTTATCCCTTGCCGGCACTTTCTTCGGGCATCATCTCGGCTAGCCTCCTTCGGCAGCGCCGCAGCTCGGCGGCGTGGGTGCTTTGGTCAGGATGCTCCTCCACACGGCGGCCCAATTCATCAATGATCAGGCGCAGCTCATTGGCGTCATTGCTCTCGACCGCGGGCGGAGCAGGCTGGTCGACCTCGCACGGGATCGGCATGTTATCCATAGTCGCCAGCCATCGGCCGAGCTTATTGCTCTTCCGATTGGCTGGAAATTCGTAAAACAGCCGAATGTTGTGTGGACCGTTGGCGATTAGCACCGGCCCGTCATAGTACCCGCGCCACACAAGCACCCAGGGGCTGGTCATCGAGCGCGCTCTCTCAGGCAGTCTCTTCAGGTAGCGCGGCACAAGCTCGCTCAACTGAGTCGGCCAGAGTCGATGGTCGTTCTGATAAAGATAAATCGCCTCAACGACGTCTGTCGCATGATGAGCCTCCTCCACAAACCGCACAACTTCGCTGCGCAACTCATTCAGCGTCCAATACAGTAGAAAGCCTAGAAACATCGCCGGCACAGTCCCCGCCACAATCACCCGAGTCGGCCAAGAAATCTTTCTCCATCTCGCGAGAAAAACAATGGCCAGACCTCCCAGCGCCGCTCCACCATAACCCAGGGCTCCATGGATGATGTCAAGTTGGCTTCCCGCGCATAACAACCATCCGCCCAATGGCAGCGAGACGCAAAGAAGCACCAAGATCAGGCGATCGATTCGAGATACCATGCCGCATAATCTAGTTCCGACGATCGCCAAACAACAGCCGAGCCCGGGCCTACTGAGTCAATTTCAACCTGCAGCGCGATCTTGGGTTGCGGGCGCCGGTCGCGGTTTGTTTCGTTGCCTTCGCCCGCGCAGCACCGCCACATATTCCGCCCCCAACAGCACAATAGCCACGACGTAATAACACCACAGCAGAATGGCCAGAAACGCGCCGACGACCCCGTAGGCGCTGGTGTATCTGCTGCGCGCGACATAAACCGCCAGAAGCTGGCGGCCGATTTCCCAGGCAACAGCGGTCAAGAGCCCGCCGTGAAACGCTTCGGACCAACGGATGCCGACGCGCGGCAGAAAGCGATAGAGAACTGTGAAGACTGCTGCGTTGATCGTCATCGTGATTGCAAACTGCACGATGTCCCACAAAGGTACCCAAATTCGCTCCGTATGCGATTCCACGGCAGTCAGAATCATCCCGGCCAAAAAGACTAACAGGACAACAACGCCCAGCGCGAACAGCAGCAAAAACGCCCTGCCGCGTTGCTGCAGAAGCTCAATGGCATAACGGATGACGCCGTGCGATTCATGTTTTTTCGGAGTGGCCCAAATCCGATCGAAGGCGCTATCGAGCTGTGCGAAGGCGGCCAGCGACGTGAGCACCATTGTGAACAGACCCAACGGCCCCGAAACCGTCGATCGCCCGCGCAGAACTTCGATCGATTGAGCAACATAGTCGGCCAATTGTTGCGACATGTTCTTCGCAATTGCATTGACCACCTGTTGCTCCGCGTCCTGCCCGAGGTGCGTATTTTCGAGAAACCAGCCCACGCCCGCGATCAGAACCAGCAGCAACGGAAAGAAGGATAGGCCCACGTAGTACGCTGTCGCGGCAGCCATCGCCGCGCCGTCGTCGGCCGACCAGCGCTCGATCGCCAGACGAATGTCCTTCGTAAACTGAGTTATCCGTCGCCACATGCAACCAACCATAAACAATGCCCCCTGAAAGTGAAACGCCAACAAACTCTCTAGAGACTTGACTGCGCGAAGTCCTCCGGGGATGTTGTCCATTGAATAACCGAGCTCCTGTGCCAGTATTAGCATGGTCCCAGGTGACACAATGGTCGCAACTAAGATCGATCGGCGGAACTTTATTCAACACATCGCTAGTGGCGCGCTCGCCACAACAGCAGTCGGCTTAGCCGGTTCGTATGCAATTGCGGCGACGGAGCCCGTCAAGCGCGCCGGCGGCCCGCGACTCAAAGTTAGCCTGAATGCCTACTCGTTCAGCAAGGCGCTCATGAGCAAGGAGGATGGGCAAAACATGACGCTGTTCGACGCGCTCGATTACTGCGCCCAGCAGAATTTCGACGCCATCGACCCCACTGGTTATTACTTCCCTGGCTATCCCAAAGTTCCAACGGATCTGTACATCAACGACTTCAAGCGCCGCGCGTTCGAGCTGGGCATCGAAATCAGCGGCACTGGCATCCGCAACAATTTCGCGACTACGGACAAAGCCGCCCGCGCGGCCGATGTCGAACTGGCAAAGCAATGGATAGAAGCTGCCGCCAAGATGGGCGCCCCTGTCATCCGAGTCTTCGCCGGGGCCATGCCGCAAGGAAGCAATTTCGATGAAGTGTCCGGCGGGATGGTCGAAGAGCTACAGAAATGCACCGACCACGGTAAACAATTCGGCGTCAAAGTCGGCGTCCAGAATCATGGCGACGCGATTCGCACCGCCGATCAGATGCTGCAAATCGTCCGGGGCGTCAATTCCGAGTGGTTCGGCGCCATTGTTGACACCGGCAATTTTCAAGATGGCGGTGATCCATATCAAGAAATCGCCAAGGTCGCGCCCTACGCCGTGAACTGGCAAGTGAAGGAAAAAGTGGACGGCAAAGATGGCAAAATGAAAACCGACCTCCCGCGGCTCATGACCGTCATCCGCCAAAGCGGATACCGCGGCTATCTGCCCATTGAAATCCTCTATCCCACCGGCGAAGAATTCGATCCGAAGGTTCGCGTTGCAGAGTTCCTTAAGGAAGTGCGTGCCGCTATTGGGACGGCATAGCCCTTGCATGAATCGGAGGGCGATATGTCAAACAAACTAGCAAACATCCATTCTGTGCGGGTTGCTTGCGCGGTCATCTGGTGCCTGCTGCTGTTCGCATTCGCTTCGCCTGTTCGTGCCGACGAGAAAAAGGAGCTGACCGAGAAGCAGAAAATCGAGGCACTAATCAAACACATCGAAGAGATGAAGGACGCCAAGTTTGTTCGGAATGATTCAGAATACGATGCGAAGACGGCCGCCCGTTTTCTCCGTGGAAAATGGGAGGCCAACGACAGAAAGGTGAAAACGGCGCAAGACTTCATCGAAAAAATCGCCAGCATTTCCTCAACGACCGAAAAGCCTTATCTCATCCGGCTCAAGGACGGCAAAGAGATAAAGACCAGCGAGTACTTGCCCACAGTTTTGAAAAAACTTCAGGCTCCTGCCGACAGATCTGCTCCGTAAGCGCATCCGAACGGTGTCATATTCCTTTCCGCATTGGGAACGAGTGAGGTCTTGCCATGGCCGACAAAAGAGCGAAAACCGATCATCCAATTCAGTCCGGGCTGGCGGATCGGTGGAGCCCGTATGCATTTAGCGACAAAGCAGTTTCGCTGGAGGATATTCAATCGATCTTCGAAGCCGCCCGTTGGGCGCCCTCGTCTTATAACGAGCAGCCGTGGAGCTACATCGTCGCGACGAGAGATGATAAGGAGCAGTTCGATCGCTTGTTGTCGTGTCTGGTTGAAGGCAACCAGGCCTGGGCGAAAAATGTTCCGGTGCTGGCTCTCGGCGTTGTCAGCCTGCGCTTCAAGCTCAATGGTAAGGACAATCGCGCGGCGGTCCATGACCTCGGCCTGGCGGCCGGCAACATCTGTTGCGAGGCAACTGCGCGCGGCTTGCACGTGCATCAAATGATCGGCATCCTGCCGGATCGCGCCCGCGAGTTGTATCAAATCCCGGAAGGTCACGAAGCTTGGACCGCTATCGCCATCGGCTGCTTGGGCGATTCGTCGAAACTGCCCGACGCTTTAAAACAGCGCGACATGGTCGAGCGAACGCGCAAGCCGCTTTCCGAATTCGTCTTCTCCGAAAAATGGGGCAGCCCGGCTGCCATCGTCACAAAAGGCAAGTAAACGCAACGTGCGATTGCCCGTGCCAAGGCGCAGACAATCGCATCGTTGCTACCTCGCATCTATCCTCGCCGCCCGCCTGGCTGCAGGTTGCCAGTCGGCGGCAGGCTTGGACTGGTCCAATCGGGCGAACCATCGCTGGGTGCTTGCCGGTCCGTTCCGCCGGTCGGATTGCTATCGTACGAATTTGCCAGTGCAGCCAAGTCGTTCCAATCCAGCCGCAGGGAGCTTCGCGTCGGCTGCGCGATGAAGTGATGATCACGGGGATTCCAACCACGGGTCGGCGGTTTCGGGTCACGCGGTGGCTGGGGCACTGCGATGCCCGTATCGAAATTGACCGAAGCAACCTGGTCGCCGCGCGTAATGGAAACCAGACGGCTCAATTTCACCGTTTGCACGCCGCCAACCGACAGCGTCAAGCGGACCTGATACTTTCCCGTGCCCATGCCGTCGAAGTTATCGAAGCGATAGCGGCCCAGTGCATCGGTCGTGGCGCTGGCCATGACTTCTCCGTCGCCGTCGATCAGCTCGACAGTTTGGCCGGCTAAGCCAACCTTCGGCTGGAACTTGCCGAACGTTTGACTGCTTGTGCCACTGAAAACGGTTCCGACAATTCCCACACGGAAGAAGAACACGTTCTGCTGCAGGTTCGAGTTGGTTGTGTTGCGCTGGATGATATCGGCCAACGTGGTGCTGCTGATTTGCTGCAAAAGTTTGCCGGAGAACGCCGCCTGGTACCAGAAGCGGTCTCCATCGCGCAATCGCTGGAACTGATCGGAAATGACGGCTTTCAACAGCGGTCCGACGCTGGCCCCGGCGACATGATCTTCCGCCAATCCGCCGACCCAGGCGTCGATGTTATCGACCGAGCCGTAAAGCTGCTGCAACTTGCCCTGCAGATCGACGTCGGACGTAATATCCGCAAACGTCTTCACCTTTGGCAGGCCGTAAGCCGCGCGGATGCTGTTGTAATCCGCCAACCCGTGATCGCGGCCGCGCTGAATGTTCAAGCTGGCCAGGTCGAGTCCGCCGGACCCCGGCGGTCCAAACAGGAAGTTCCGCACGCTTTCGACTACCTTGTTGTCGATTTCCGAGGACGGATCGGAGGAGAGGTACTTCAGGATGGGATCGATCCCAAATTGCTGAATCAACTCGGGATTGAAGAATGCCTGCGCCAGCGACACTTCGTCGGCGACTTCCGTTCCATCATTGCCTAAAAACTCGACATCATCTCCCAGCATACTGTGGCCGAAGCGGAACAGCGCGGTCGAGAATTCGTTGGCGATGCCAGGATTCACATTCGCGTTGTAACCGGCATACGGCGTCAGTGCGCCGCGGCCCAGAATCGCTGGGAGCCACTGATTGTAAGTGATCGCCTGCAGCTCGCCGATCACAATCGCGCGAGCGCGCTGGAAGATCTGCTCATCGCCCAGCGAGGGATTGGCGGCCGCGATTTTGTCCGCCCAGAAATTGTGCTCGCGGACAAACAACGTCTGCAGCGCGGTTAGCTCGATGTTCTCATTGGCGCGCACGTCGCCGGCCGCAAACATCTGGTCGTTCGGCAGAATGTGCGCGTCGTTCGCCATCGGCAGCGTGCCATTTGGCAGGAACGTCGAGTTATTGAGCGGCAACAAATTGCCGTCGCTCGTTTTCATTTTGCCGCCTATGAGGGTTCGCAGCGCCTGCTGAACGGCTGTACTCGACCCATAGATCATCGAGCCATCGAGCCAGGCGGTGATCGTGTTGATCTGCTGGCGCGCGTTAGTCGTTCCAGTCGCCGGATCGAAGATGGACCGATTCAGTGGAATCTCCTTATTGCCCATCGACTTCGGATCGAACGACGGATCGCCGGTCGGAACGCTCACATTGAACGATTGAGTTCCTGTGGTGGTCAGATCGAGATCGTGATCAATGAACTGACCCCAGGCATAGGCGAAAGCGGACATTAGCCGTTCGCTGATAATATCTTCGCCGCTGGAATCGGCGATGGTGTTGCTGATCAGGCGAGCGCTGGGCCTGGTGTCGCCAGCAGGGGCGGAAGTTCCGTTGGCGTACGCCGCCGCGGCCGTTCGCAATAGATCGACACCGGCTGCGCCCCAGGTCGAGTTTGCGGCATTGTTGCCGGTCCCATCGGCACTGTATCCGGCGACAACATTGTCGGTTGCCAGCAGACTGGAAAGCGGGCTGGCGGTCAAAAGCACGCGCGAATCGAGCTGCTCGAACAAAAACATTCTCTTCAAGTGCCTCTTCATAGGAGAACTCCCGTTGTGAGATGTGGTATGAGCCAACACGTTCCACGGCCCGCCACTCGTCCAAAGCGCGATCGCTAGCGCAGCGAGACAAAAAGTCTCCGCGAGAGTCGATTGGGGATTGGTGAGAGTTGCGGGTTGGTAAGCTGCTTGCGGCTTGCCCACGCGAGCAACACGACGACTGTTCCGGGAGTCGTCGTAGATGTCGGACCTTTAGCCCGTGCGCCCTCCTTTCTAAGGCCTGTGTAATGAGATGTAAAGTAAATTTTCTAACGAAAGCGAAATATTTTTGTGCCGCGCACTGCCGGCAGTTTGCAAGCTCGCAGCGCGCGGCACTGCGAACATCAGGAATCAGACTTTGCAGACAAGTTTGCAGCTGTGGTGTCGGGTGGCGCGGAGTCGGAAGCGTCGGGCGGACCGCGTCTTTCATTCGGCGGGCTGCGCGGATCGCGGCGCGGCGGTGGCGGACCGCGGTCGTCATCCATCGGCGGACCGCGGCGGTCATCTGACGGTGGGCTGCGCAGGTCGTCTCGCGGCGGGCCGCGACGATCTGCGGGAGCGATGCGTCGGTCGTCGTACATTGGTGGGCCACGTCGGCCGGAGGGCGCGAAGCCGCGATCGTCGTCCATTGGCGGTCCACGTCTGTCACTCATCGGCGGGCTGCGCAGGCCATCCAGCGGCGGGCTGCGCATCTCGCGAGCCATCGGTGGGCGGCGTCTGTCATCTGTCGGCGGGCCTCGCAGGTCGTCGGGCGGTCCGCCGAAGTCCGGGCCGAGGCGGCGGCCCAACTCGCCTGGCCCGGCACGGCGATCGTCTGGCCCGCGCGATCGGTCGATCGGTCCGCCGGCTCGGTCACCGCGTGGCGGGGGACCGAAGTCGCCGCCTTGTGGTCCGCGGTCGCGCGGTCCGGCGTCGCGTGGGCGCGCTTGGCCGCGATCGTTTGGCGCAGCACTGCCGTTGGGGCCACCGTCGCGTGGCTGTTGCGGGCCCCGTCGCATTGACTCTTCTAATTGCTTCATCTGGTCGTCGGTCAAAATGCTTTTTAGCTTCGTGCGCACTTCGCCTTCGAGCTCGGAGATTTTCTTGGTCTGATCGTCGCTCAAGCGCAGCTGGTCGCGTGCAAAGGGGGGCAGCACGGCACCGGGTTGGGGACGCGGCCGATCGGCACCTGGTTCATTGCGCGGCGGGCGCTGGCCCTCGCCTTGTGCGCGATCGCCATCGGCTGGGCCGCGATCGCGCAGCGGACCGGCATCCGGGCCACGACCCATTCGCCGTGGCGGTGGTCCGCCGTCCGGTCCGGGACCGGGGCGGTCCTCAGGGGGTCCGCCTTCGCGCACGAGAAACTCGCGCTCGCCCGGCGAGGCATTCTCGGCACTTTGCCGCTCGCGAGGGCATTGCGCTGCGTTTTCGCCAGGGGCCATTTGCGGCCGGGGTTTCGATGGTGAGCCGTCGGCCGGGCTTTCGGGCTGGGCCAGCGCTGAAATCCCAATCGCCGCGGCGACGACTGAGGCGCCCAGCAGCAGCGTGGTTGTGAGTTTTGTTTTCATCGTTTTCTCCTTGCAGACAGAGGCGGTTATTGCCCGGACGCCTGCAAGCATAGGAAAGGGAACCTTAAGGGAAGATTAAGAATTGGGGCCTTTGGAAGTTTTTTTGGAAATTGATTGGGGGCTCACGAAGATCTCTAAGGAAGCCAGGAGAACGGGAAGGCAGGAAGGAGACAGGGGTGCCCTGCGGGGGATTTCAATGTGCCCTTGGCGGGGTGACTCGCTCGGGAAAACTCGAGGAGTTTGCATCGCGAAGGGCAATTGAAGGGCACATAGAAATGTGCCCTTGGCCGTGTCCGGAGTCCGGTGTCCGATGTCCGGTGTCGAATGCAGCAAGGCAAATGAACCACGACGGCACAACGAACACAACGACGGATTCCTAACAGGGATGGACATGGCGGAAAGAATGAGATGAGGAGCGTGAAGTGATTCTGTCGCGGATTTTGAAAATCGCGCCAAAAGGACAAGGGGTCGGGATTCTGTCGGGCTGTGAGGGACGGAGAGTCGGGAGTTGTCGAGTGGATTGAATTCAGGCGGTGACAAAAGTGCGTGGAGTTCTGTCGAAAATTGTCCAGTTCTGTCGCTTCGACAAGCCGCGGTGGCGGTACAAGCGGCACGATCGCTGATACATGGCAGCATCATTGTCAGTCGTGAGTAGTAGTTGCAAACGATGATGAGGGATTCGGCTGTTATTGTATACAAGTGTACAGTAGTGTGTCAAGAGGATTTTCGGCCACCCCGGGGATTTTTTTCACCGCCGAGACGCGGAGGCGCCCGTTCGACAGGCTCAGGGCAGGCGGAGGCGGCAGACGAAGAATTTCACCACAACGACACGACGGCACGAAGAGAGTCCGGGGTCAAACAGGAGCAGACTACCGCACTGCGCTCGACTGCCAGTAAAGGCAGTCGTGCTCGATAGCTAGTCCGGAGTCCGAGGAGGCCCGGCAGCCTTCGACTCGTCGGACTCGCTCAGGGCAGGCAGCGGGTAGACTCCGGGCGGCGAGGCGGCGGCGCTCCGTCCATCGGCTACAATGCGGGGCATCGCGATAGGATGGTAAATCGACAATCCTCTTGAAAGCCTTTCCATGCGGAACCGTTTTTTCGGACTCTGCCTGCCGCCGCTGCTGCTGTGCCTGTTGGATGGCACGCTCACGCTGCTGGGCCAATCAGCAGAATACTGGGCCGGCAACTACTCGCAAGCAAACGAGGGGTCACCGAGCTTCAACAGCATGCTCAACCTATCACCTTGGGCAGCTGTCGCCCTAATGGCTGTCTGGATTGGTGTGTTTGTCGGCATCATCCTACTGCTGTCCGACACGCTGGCATTAATCGTCAGCATTGCCGTGACATTGGGGCACACAGTCGGCGCGGCGAGCTGGATCTATTTTCGCTTCTTTCGCGACCAATATGGTTATCAACTGTGCAACGCGCTGTTCCTTTTCACAGCGGTGTTGCTCGGAACGTCGATTCGCTGGGGTTGGCAAGCTGTACCGAGCGAGCACTATCGCGTTGGCCGCAAACCTATCCTTCGCTGGGCTGCAGTCGCAGTCCTATTTGCCGTGGGCGTCTATCTGTTCTTGTGGCCGCACACCTAGCGCTAAAAGCCGGTAAACGAAGAATTCCACCACGACGGTTCGACAGGGGCCCCCGCAGCCTACTTACAGCGGGCGCACCTTCCCCATGCGCGGCGGCTCGACGGGAGCCGCGACGCCGTAGATGACGGTCAAACCGGATCCTCCGCCCCAAGTCGAGATGGCCGCGGGCGGATTTGGAAGGGCCGCTGCTTCAGGGTTATTCCAGTTGTTCGCCGCCCAAACGTTGCCCGCTGGGTCAATCGCCACGTCGGTAAGCATCTGGATGCTGCCGCTCTTGAACTCGTGGATGACATCGCCGGGCTTGGCGCCCGGGGGATGTCCTGCCGGGTTCGCTCCAGCCATCAGCACCACGGCATGATTCCGCGGCGACAGGTTGCCGATCCATACGTCGTCATTTCCGTCGAGGTTCAAACCCCAGGGAACGTCCACTGCGCCGCCACCTGTGTAGCCCTTGGAATCAAGCTGGGTGCCGTCGGGACGAAACATGTGAATGACACCGGTGGGCTTTTGATAGCCCAGCATGGCTTGGCCCATGATCTTGAACTGCTCCATGATCGACGCGCCGTCCGGGACTTTTGGCATCGGGAAGTCGAGGGAGCAATTGCTCGCCACCCAGACATTCTCCTTGGAATCGAGCGCGAGGGCGCGAACGCTGATGCCGCAGCGGAACGTTTCCACCTTCGACGGATCATCAGCGGGAAAGCGCACGAGCGTGTCCGACTGGGAGTTGCTGACCCACACGCGATTCTGAGAGTCAATGACGATGTCAAAGGGAGACTTGAGCCCTGTGGGCTTCACGATCTTGCCATCTTTCACTCGTCCGCCGGGGAAGAACAGCAGTTGGTCGCCGGCGCCATCGGCGATCCAGACGTCGCCATTGGCCGCTACCCCGATGCCCATCAGTGCAAAGAGTTTTTCCTTGAAGGGGAAGATATTTTCGTCACCGATCGGCTTGCCGTCGAAATCCATGACGAGGATTTTGCCGTTGAAGCTTGTGGCCCAGACGCGGTCGCGCGTCACCGCGGTGCCCCAGCCGACTCCGTCCAAGCCCATGCCGGTGAAGCCGGTAATCGGCGGAGAAAGCGGCGTTCCGCTGGGAGTGAACTTGATGACGCCGCCACCGATGCTGCGTTCCACGCCGGACTGCGAGCCGGGCATCCAGTTCTGGCCGCTCCAGAGGTTGCCGTCGCCGTCGAACATGAACCGGCCATTGGCACACATGCCGCCGCCGGCGAAACAGAGGCTGATCATAAAGTCCGGCGGAGTCCATGCCAGGTACGGCACGAACGGCGCAGCGCGGCGTGCGCCGTCCTTCGGCTGCGGGTAAGCTTCCTCGAACAGCGCAAAGAGTTCCTTCGGAGCGGCCCACGGTGCGCGAGCAATCGCGGCCATCGCTTCGAGCGTGTTCTTTGGCATAACGCCACTGGGAGGCACGGCGACCTTGAGGAAGCGCGCGCGCCAGTCGTCGCTGGCCACGGTCGCGTAAGCACTGATGAGCGAGGCGAGTGTGTTCAGGTTAGCGAGGGTCGTGGTCTGGGTACTGTTGAGTGGATCTAAAAGCACCTTGCCCCACCCGCCGGTCACTGGATCAACAAGGTTCGGAGCATTGCCAGCGGCGATGCGCAGGCCGAGCGGTTTGCCGGAGACGGCTTCGCCGTCGATGAAGCGCGCGCAGGTAAACGCCGACGCCACAGTCGTAAGTTCGTTGACGGTGACTTTCTTCGGGGGTGTGGTCCCTAAAACCGACAGCAACGCCACTCCGGGCTTCTGTCCCTTGGCCACGAGATAGAACACGCTGCGCTGGGTCGCGGGGTGAACATCTAGAGTGAACGCGCCACGTTCGTCGGTCTTGGTCTCGCCCATCTGCTTCGGCGCACCCTCGCCAGCCGCGAACAGTGTGACGGTCGCCCCGCCCAGAGGATGACCGGCAATTTGGACGACTCCGGCAAGCCCGCCGGCCGTCCGTGGGGCTTCACCTTGGGCTGCCGTTTGGCTGGAGCAGCCGGCGCCCATCACCAGGGCGCAACCAACGACAAACGCCAGTGACGCGGTGCACCACATGCTAGACTTTCTGCTCATGATCCCTCCTTCGCCGGCGTGCGTCAGCCAACAGTGCGAGAATGGAGTCGCGGACCTCGGCCCAACCAACGCGTCCGATCAGGCAGAGTGATTATAGCAGCCCAAAGAAAAGACGGCTGGGCGGGTGCGCTCGGTTGCCGTCGGGGCAGCCGTGCTCGATTGCTAGTCCGGTGTCCGGAGTCCGGGGTCAAGAGCAGGGAGGGCGGCGGCGGGGAATTTTACCGCGACGACACGACCGGCACGACGACGGGGGCGGAAGCACGAAGAAGGCTTAGGGGCGCTCGGGAGGTTGCGCAGCGACTGGTCTGGCGGGTTGCTCGTTGTGGTCAAAGGACCAGATGTTTTCGTGATAGTGGAGCAGGTGCCCGTAGCCGTCGTTGGCGGATTCGGCCTGGCAGATGGCCAGCGGCCAGCCGGCGTGGGGGCGGTAGAGTAGGATCAATTTCTCGGCGTCATTGTACGCCAGCGGCCGCACGGTCTCGCCTTCGAATGGGTGCGCCGACGATTGGCTGCGGAAGATGCGATCGGCACTCTCGATGCGGACCCACGGTGCGCGATAATCGCGGAATGCCAAGATGTCGCTGGTGGGATCGTAAGTTTCCATGGGGAGCCTGGGGCTAGTGACACGGGCGATTGCTGCATTACTTGAGCGGTGAATAGTCGGTGGGCTTGAGATAGACCGATTCGATTTTTTCGACCAGTTTGCCGTCTTTCTCTGACGCCTCTTTGACCGATTGCCACTCGGGGTCGGCCTGAAACTCTTTCCAACTTTTGACGGCGGCTTCCTGGCTGGGGAAGGCGAGCAGATAGACGAGCTTCTGCTGGGCCTGCTCGCGGTCGGTCGGACTCCAAAAGCCGATGAGCGTCATGTGGTGCTTCTCGAAGATCTTGAGGGTGCGATCGCGGAATCGAGCTTGCAAAGCTTCCATCTTGCCCGGTGCGCAGGTGTAGGTTCTGAGCTCGAAGATGCGACTGTCCACTTTTTCGTCTCCTTTGGATAGGTGGCCGGTGAGGGCGAGCAAACCAAACGTGAGTGCGGTCAGTGTTACGAGCGTGCGATTCATGGCGCCTCCTGATTGTATTGGATGAAGGTGGGATTCTCGCCGGGATGGTTTTACCACGGAGACACGGAGGCACAAAGAATGTGCGGAGTCCGGGGTCCGGAGTCCGGCGTCGATACAATAAGAAACCGGGCGGGAGCGGGGCGGCGAGGCACAGAGGCGGCGGACGAAGGATTTTACCACGACGGCACGACGGGCACGAAGGGCAAGCAGGCTCTTTACAGTTCGATCCAGTAGCGGTCTACGACTTCGCCCGTGGCCGGATGGGCTCCTTGCCCGTCGGGGATACCGCCGTGGGCTCGCACGATCCGGCTTGAGGCGAGGTTGTCGGGATGGACGGTGAGCAGGGCGCGTGGCTGGCCGCGTTTTCGCAGCTCGTCGAGGGCGAGGCGGAGGGCTGCGCTTCCGTATCCCTTACGGCGCTGGGCAGGGCGGATGTAGTAGCCGATGTGGCCGCCGAAGTGCATGAGTCGCTCGTTGAGCCAATGTCGCACGCGGACAATGCCGACGGTTTTTTGGTTGTCGTCCATGAGCCAGTAGACGCTCTGGGGGACGAGGTCGGGCGGGACGGTGGCGTGGTTTTCGCGGTCGCGACATTCTTTTAGGAAATCGTCGAGAGAGCATTCGCCTTTGCCAAAGGAGGTGCCACTGAAGCGCGTGTCGCCGGCGCCCAGGTCGAGCAGAGTCGCGGCTAAGTCTTCGGGCGGCGGCTGACTGGCGGGCCAGAGGCGCATGGTGTTTCTCGCGTTTGACGGACTCGATGCATTGTGAGACGACAGCGGCGGAATTCAATGGTTCGAGGGGTTTTTGAGATGAAGCTTCCGCGTGCTGGAAGCGTCGTGCATAATCTGGCGATGAGGCATTTTTGCTGCTTGGCTTTGGTCGGGATCGCATTTGTTGGGCAGGCTGCTGCGCAGCAGGTCGTGGAGCTCGACGGCCGCGCGGAAGGCAAGCAATTCGACGGCATCGGCGTGGTCAACGGCGGCGGGGCGACCTCGGTTTTACTGAAGGATTATCCCGAGCCGCAGCGTAGTCAGATTCTGGACCTGGTTTTCAAGCCTAAGTTCGGCGCGTCGGTTAGCGCGCTATTGGTGGAGATTCCCGGCGATGGGAATTCGACGCAGGGGTCGATGCCCAGCCACATGCATACGCGTGACGATCTGAATTACCAGCGCGGCTACATCTGGTGGATCTTGCGGGAGGCCAAGAAGCGGAATGCGAAGCTGACGCTCGACGGCACGGCCTGGAGCGCGCCGGGGTGGGTCGGGAAGGATCCGGGGGGCCGATTTCCGGGCAAGAATAGCGGCGATGCCGCTTTCTGGTCGCAGGACACAGCCGACTATTACGTGACGTGGCTGCGGGGCCTGCGCGATGTCTACGGACTGGAGCTCGACGCGATCGGCTGCCGGAATGAGAAGGGAGTGAGCATTGAGTTCGCAAAGAGGCTCCGGAAAACGCTCGACGCGGGGGGCTTTCAGAATGTGAAACTCCATGCCTTCGATAACTGGCCGAAATGGAAGCTCGACTTCCTCAAAGATCTGGGTGAGGACGAAGAGGCACTGAATGCGATCGACATTGTGAGTGCTCATACTTTCAACTCGAAATCGGAAAAGGGCGTTCGTGTTTCCCCAGAAGTGAAGGCGCTTGTGTCGAAGATGAACAAGCCGATCTGGAACAGTGAGGAGCATGTATACAAGAAGGGCTTCGACTGCGCGATCAGCATCGTGCAGGCGCTGAATGACAACTTCATCACGAGCGGCGCGACCAAGATCGTCGTGTGGTATGACATCGCCGGGGTTTACCGAATCGAGCCTTATTCCGAAGACCCGGCGATGATTTTGGCCCGGTCGCCGTGGAGCGGCCATTATCACGTCCGCGAGGCGCTGTGGGGCTACGCCCACTATGGGCAGTTCACGGAAGCCGGTTGGCGCTATCTCGAGGGTGGATGCGGCACACTGGCCGGCGGCGGCACTTTCGTGAGCTTGAAATCTGCGGGCGACGACTACAGCGTGATCATCGAAACCAGCGGGGCCAAGGCGGAGCAGACGCTGCGGTTCAAGATCGGCAGCGGCCTGTCGGACAAGGAGCTCTGCGTCTGGCGCAGCAATGCGAAGGAACAGTTCGTTCAGCAGGCGGGGATCGAGCCGAAGAACGGCGAGTTTGCTGTCACGCTCGAGCCGGAGTCGATCTATTCTCTCTCGACCACAAGAGGGCAGCAGAAAGGCTCCTTCGATAAGATTCCCGAAGCAAAGCCGTTTCCATTTCCCTACTACGAAACGTTCGACGAGTATTTGTCGGCCCAAGAGTATGGTTATTTGCCGCGCTACACGGCCGACATTGCCGGGGCGTTTGAGATTGCAGAACGGCCCGACGGGCAGGGTAAGTGCATTCACCAGGTTGTGCCAACAGCGACGATTTCATGGGCGCCAGATTGGATGCCCTACACGATCCTCGGCGATGAAGAGTGGAAAGATTACGAAGTGAGCGCGGAGGTGTATCTGAACCGCGGCGACTCGGCTGGCGTGATGGGGCGCGTGAACCATGTCGGCACGGGCTATGGCTTTGTCCCGAAGGGATACATTCTGCGGCTGGCGGACGACGGCCAGTGCGAGCTCGTGGTGGTGCGCGGCAAGAAGGAAAAGAAGACGCCCGTGGGAGATGCCGAGCAACAAGCGCTGATTGCGGCCGGGAAAAATGAGGAGGAAGGGGGCGAGAAAGTGCTTGCCACCGCGCGGCTGGCCAGTGTCGGCCCCAACGAGTGGCGCAAACTCACGCTGCGATTTGAAGGCGAAAGCATCAAGGGCCTTGTCGACGGGGCGGAAGCTGTGACGGCGACTGACGCGCTTTATGCGCGAGGGATGGTTGGGCTGCTGGCAGTCAGCCAGGGGAAGAAAATCAGTACTCCGTATTTCGATAATTTGCTGGTCAAGGGCATCGATGCGCCGGTGCCGGAGCCGACGCCGGCGATCGCAGGGCAAGCGCCGATCTATCAGCCGACACACACCGGCACAGCTGCTCGAGCACGGATCGTTGTGGTGGGTGACTCGACGGTTTGCGATTATCCCCAGACGCGGCCCGAGCGCGGTTGGGGAATGTTTATTCAGGAACGATTCCAGGAAGGCGCTGTCGAGGTGATCAATCTGGCCGCGTCGGGACGAAGCACGAAGACCTTTATCAGCGAAGGCCGGTGGCAAAAGGCATTGGACAAGAAGCCGGATTATGTGTTGATCCAGTTTGGGCACAACGATTCGCATGATCCGAGCAAACCCGAGTCGACGGACGCGGCCACCGATTACCGGGATTATCTGCGGCGATACATCGATGATTCGCGCGCGATCGGAGCAACGCCGATTCTGGTGACGCCGATGGTGCGGCGGACTTTCGACGCCGATGGCAAACTGAAGGATGAGCTGGCGCGGTACGCGGCCGCGATGAAAGAAGTCGGGCTGGAGAAAAAAGCGGCGGTGATCGATCTGCACGCATCGAGCAAGCAACTTGTCGAGCAGCTTGGGCCTGCGGCTGCCGCGGAGCTGGCGAACAAGACCGGCGATGCGACGCACTTTAACGAGAAAGGCGCAAAGGCGATGGCCGAGCTGGTGATCAGAGAGCTTCCCGCGGCTGCGCCCAAGCTCAAAGAGTTTTTGAAGAGTCCGTAGGCTGTCACGCGAGATGATTTGGGACAAAACGGAGGCGGAATCGGGATTATGAGAGTTCCTATCTATCTCACGTTTGCCATGGCAGCGGTTTGCGCGGTGACGAACGGCTACGCTCAGGATCTTGAACCGGCGTGACTACTGGCCGGTTTTTGCAAACGTGTCCTTGGGCCGCAGTGTGGCGTTTGCTTGCTGGGTGGGGGCGCTTACGAAGACGTCGAGTTGTTGGCCGACGTAGACGTTGGTGAGGTCGTTTTCGATGGCGTAGACGACTTGCAGGACTCGGGTGTCGACGAGTTCGGTGCTTTCGCCGGTGAGGGGTTTTTTCGCGACGACGAGCGGCTCGGTGCGGACGAAGCGGAGCTGGACTTGTTGATCGGAGCCGCCGCGGGGGTAGGCCTTGGCGGGAGCGCCGGGGTGGAAGCGCGGGATGTCGCGCTCGTCGATGTCGACCCGGACGTGGAATGTCGCCAGGCCGCCCAGGACCATGAGGGGCTTGTTGTCGAGCTCGCTGACGCGCTCGCCCGGGCGGACATTGACTTGCAAGACGACGGCGTCGAGGGGGGCAAGGACGGTGGCGCGGGAGATTTCGGTTTTCAATTGTTCGACTTGAGCGCGGGCCTGCTCGACTTCGGCGCGGGCGATTTCGATATCGGGCTGCCAGGCGCCGGCTTTGAGCAGATCGTATTCGGCCTGGGCCTGGGCGAGCTGCTGGGCGGACATTTCGGCGGCTTGCTGCTTGTCGATGAACTCTTCGCGGGGAACGGCGCCGGCGCCGACCAAGCGCTCGGAGCGCTGGAATTGATCGCGCGAGCGGACGAGGTTGGCGGCGGCGGATTTGACCTTGGCGAGGCTGGGGGGAAGCTCTTCGGGGCGCGGCATCTGACCGAGTTTGGCGAGGCGGGCTTGGGCGAGCGCCAATTGCGCTTCGGCCGACTTGAGCTGGGCTTTCAGGTGGCGATCGTCGATGCGAAAGAGCGGCGTGCCGGCGGAGACGCGCGTGCCGGCTTTGTCGCTGGGGACATAGACATCGAGGACCAGCCCGGCGAGGGCGGCGCCGATGGCGATGTTTTCGGTTTGCGATTCGACGAGGCCGGTGGCGGCGACGGAGATTTCGTAGGGGTTATGGGCCGGCGACTCGAGGGGCGCGGTCGGCGGGGCCGATTGCGAGGATTGCTGGACGTGGTAGAAGCCCAGGCCGGTCATGGCTAAGGCGGCGATCGGCAGAAGGATGCGGTTGATGGGGAATTTCATAGGTCACCTCGTGATAGGGCGAAGTTGTGGCGTGTATCAAAACCGGGGGCTAGGGCCCCGTGGCTGATGGCGGACGCAGGCGAATGGTCGCCGCGTTCGATGTTTTCGGTTGTGATGTTTTCGATTTGGCCGTCGCTCATTTCGATCATGCGATCTTGGAAGCCGTAGATGCGGCTGTCGTGGGTGACGACGATGACGGCGCGGCCGGGCTCGACGGCGATTTCCTTGATGAGCTCGAGGACCATCTGGCCGGATTTGGCGTCGAGCGCGGCGGTGGGCTCGTCGCAAACGAGCAGCTTGGGATCGTTGATGAGGGCGCGGGCGATGGCGACGCGCTGCTGCTGGCCGCCGGAGAGCTGGGAGGGGAAATTGTCGGCTCGATTGGCGAGGCCGACCTTGGCGAGCATATCGCGGGCCTTGGCGATGGCGGCCGGGCGGTGGGCGCCGGTGATGATGAGCGGCACGGCGACATTTTCGGCGGCGGTGAGCGCGGGGAGGAGGTTGTATTGCTGGAACACGAAGCCGATGTTTCGGGCACGGAAATCGACCAGGCCGCGGCGCGAGATTTTGGAGAAATCGGTGCCCAACACGGCGACGCGGCCGCGAGTCGGATCCAATAGGCCGGCGATGATTGAGATGAGCGTTGTCTTGCCGCAGCCGGAGGGTCCGACGACGAACGTGAGCTGGCCGGCATAAACTTCGAGATCGACCTCGTGAAGGGCAACGGTGCGAGTGTCGCCGGCCGTGAATTCTTTGGTCAGGGCTTGGCAGGAGACCGCGATTTCTTGCGAGACGTCTTCCTCATGCAGATCGGGATCGATGGCGGCTTCAGGCGGTTCGAGTGTGGCGATCATGGATTTGTGCAGTGGTTAGGTTTTGTCGGGGGGTTAGTTAGCCTCGAAAAACGATTGCCGGTTCGAGCACCAGGACGCGACGGGCGCCGATGATGCTGGTGGCGATGACGATGACGACGACGGAGGCCCCTGTTCCGAGCATGGCCGCCCACGTGAGGTGGAGGCCGGCCAATTGCGTGAAGTTGCTGGTGGCGAGGAAGAAAACGGCGCTGAGTCCGATGCCGAGGCCGTAACCGATGCTGCCGATGGTGAGCGCTTGCAGGAGGACCATGCGCAGAATGTTGATATTCGCGACGCCGATGGCCTTGAGAGCGCCGAACTGCTTGAGGCCTTCGAGGATGAAAAGATAGAGCGTTTGCCCGGTGACGGCGGCGCCGACGATGAAGCCCAGGGCGATGGTGACGCCGAAGTTGACGGGGATTCCGGTGGAGGCGAGGAAGTAGCGGATGGTTTTCCAGAAGAACTGCCAACGAGTCAGGGCTGTGCGGCCGGTGCGAACCTGGATTTCATGGCAGAGGGCTTGGGCGTCGACTCCGTCGCGCGGCTTGGCGAGAATGTAGTTCATCAGCTTGCGCTCGCGCGGGACGTAGCGGGCGGCTTGCGTGTAGCGGGTGTAGATGATGGGCTCGGAAAAGAACGGAGGGCCGACGTCACAGACGCCGACGAGCAGAGCGCGGCGGTCGTTGATCTGGAATGTACGGCCGAGCTGATACGCTTCCTTGCCCCACATGTATTCGTAGCCGGCCTTGTCGACGATGACGGCGTCGGGTTTTTTGAGATCGGCGACATCGCCGGCGAGCAATTGTTGCGGTGCGGCGACGAGGGTTTCGTCGTCGACGCCGGTGAGGCGAATGCTGCGGGTGTTGCCATCTTCCAGTCGGGCAAGCACGTTGCCTTTGTAGAGGCGGACCGCCCAGGCGACGCCTTCGACGCCGCGGACGCGCATGAGGTCGGTGTCTTGCAGGCCCGGGGCTTCGTCGACGAAGCGGACGCGATTGTCCATGACCCAGATGTCGGCATCGCGGACATCGAGGATGGAATTGCCGGTGCGGGTGAGGACGCCCATGAAGATGGACACCTGCTGGGACATGAGAAATGTGGCGAAGGTGACGCCGAAAATGAGGCCCAGGTACTTGGCCCGGTCGCCCGTCAGCATTCGCAAGGCTATCCAGTTCATGGCGATCCTCCGGAAATCAGGGCGAAATGCTTGCTTTACAAATGATCGGCGGCTGCTAGAATAATTATGAGCAAATGCTCGTGTTCTGACCGAATAATATGAGCAAGTACTCACATTGTCAAGAAAGAAGTGGCGAGATGGCAAAAAAAATTTCAATGCGGGCTTTGCCGCAGCAGGAGCGGGGACAGAAGCGGATCGACAAGCTGTTGGACGCGAGCGCAAAGCTTTTCGCGAAGGTCGGTTACGAAGAGACGAGCACCAATGCGATTGCGCGGGAGGCGCGGACGTCGATTGGCTCGCTGTATCAGTTCTTTCCCAATAAGGAAGCGATTTTGCACGCCTTGGCGGATCGATACTTGCGCGAGCTGATTGCCGTGCAGGACGCCATGTTGGGCCCGGATGTGACGCAGCTTTCGCTAGGGGATCTGTACGAGCGAGTAATCCGCTCGCTGGCGGGCTTTCATGCGGCGAACCCGGGATTTCAGCCTTTGTTTTATGGCTCGACGACGTCGAAGCACCTGGCGGCGGCGGCGGAGCAATTGAAAGAACAATGTATCGCTCGGGTGGATGGGCTGATGGCGGCGCGCAATCCGGAGCTCGAGCCGGCACGGAGGAGGCTGCTGGCGACGATGGACGTGGAAATCATCAAGACACTTTTGCCGCTGGCGGCCAGTGCGGATGCGGCGACGCGGGAACGGCTGTTGGCGGAGACGAAAACGCTGCTGGTTGCGCATATGCGCGAGGCGCTGGCGAGCTGTGGGGTGCGGGAGGAGTCGGGGGACGGCAGGAAAGGCGCTAATGGTCGGGCGAGCGGTGGGCGGCGCGCCATTTCCTGAATATGGCATTGGCCATAGCGGATAGCCCGCTTTCTACATTCCTTGGCTGCGGGGGCACCAAAACGAATCGCCCGCCGCGGTTGGCCATTTTTATGTGGCGAACCTCTCGACGGGCGAAAAGTTGCGTCAGCTCCGTCCGATTGAATCGAGCAAAAACACCCGTCGCGGGTTGACCATTATTAAGTGGCTCGCCCGCGACAGGTAAAAAGTCACAGATGATGGCAACCCACCGCGACCGGATCGTGCCAAGGGCCAAGATGGCGCGTCGTCAGTGCAGTGGGGTCAGGCATGCTAGACTGCACGAATGGTGCCAATTTCGGATGATGCGAGAAATCAGCCCGAAATTGTTGGTTCGCCGCGAGAACGCGGAGTGAATTGCGTTTGTCGGCGGCCGCAATCGAACCAAGATGGCGCGATTCTTTCCAGCCGCGAGTTCAAAACAATGCCTAATTAGTGGATTAGGCCTTTAGGAACATCATTCGCACCGGAGAGAACTGAGAGGTGAATCCCATGACTCGCTATTTCATTTTCGGACGACGGTATCGGAGTGGGGACGATTACGTTCGGTGCGACAGGAGAAACTCGGCGATCATTGCCCCGGGCGTGGGAGAAGCGGACGCTATTGAGGAGCTCTCTCTTCGCCGCTGCCTATCACTTGCGAGGCGCGGCGTGTTGCGCGAAGTCGGTGCGGGACAGGTTGGCGAGCGACGAGCTGCGGCTGATGGATTTGGGGCTGGTGGGTTTGTGGCCAATTCGTTTGGCGCTGTTGCAGATCGTCTGAGGGCGATTCGAGAGAAGGTGGCGCCGCAATCTTATCAAAGACGATTTGACCGCGGCTGGCGCAAGCCCGCGCACCGTGGGACATGGAAATAGGCCTCGAGCTCGCTCGGCCGCAGATTTCTTCCATCGTCGTCTGACGCTGCCGGCATTGCGCCGGGCGGCGGCAATTGAAAGTCGACGCGCCGCGGACTATTGTTTGCCTGGGAGCGATCGCGGCACAGGCGATCTTGGGAAGAAACTTCTGTTTGACGCATCCATGCCACTCCGCGAATATCGAGCGAAGCGACATTTCAGCCGGACGCCGGAGCCCAAAGGCGCCGGCGGTAAGCGAAGCGGGAAGAAGTTGTCGTATGTGATTCAAAAGCATGCGGCGCGGCGGCTGCACTATGATTTTCGGCTGGAGCACAATGGCGTGATGCTGAGCTGGGCGATTCCGAAAGGGCCCAGTCTCGACACGGCGGAGAAGCGGCTGGCCGTTCAAGTTGAAGACCATCCGCTGGAGTATCGCACATTCGAGGGCACGATTCCCAAGGGGGAATATGGCGGCGGTACGGTGATGGTTTGGGATCGCGGGACTTGGGAGCCGCGGGATGATGTTGATGAAGGGATGCGCGAAGGGCGGCTGAAGTTCAACTTGCACGGCGAGAAGCTTTCCGGCGGCTGGATGCTCGTGCGCCTGCCCGACCGCGGTCGGAAAGGTGACAAGCCGAATTGGCTGTTGATCAAGGAGCGCGACGAGGCGGCTCGGCCGGGATCGAAAGACGAGGTGATTCAGAAGCTGGACGCGAGTGTGAAAAGCGGGCGGACGCTGGATGAAATCGCGGCGGGGCGCGGGCGGAAGGCGGTCTGGCACACCAACCGGCCAGGTGGCGCGGCGAAGGTGGGTAAGAATCTATCGGAAAAGAAAACGCTGCAATCAGCGAAATCCACGACCAAGCGCACTGCGCCTTCAAAAGAAAACGGCGGACGTCGTAAAGCCGCGATCGCGCCTTCGAAAATTGCTCGGGTGCGAAAGGCGGCGTTTCCGCGCGATCCGCGGTGCCAGCTTGCGACCGCTGTGACGCTACCTCCGGAAGGAGACGGGTGGCTGCATGAGATGAAATTCGATGGTTATCGGATGGTGTGCTTGCTGCACGAAGGAAAAGTGCGCTTTGTGAGCCGCAGCGGGCAGGATTGGACGGCGCGGATGCAGTCGTTGATCGGACACGTTGAGTCGCTGCCCGTGGAGAACGCAATTCTCGACGGCGAGGTCGTTGTGCTTGATGAGAAGGGCATCAGCCACTTTCAACACTTGCAAAACGCCTTCCGCCTGGGCCAGCGCGCCAAGCTGGTTTATTTCGTGTTCGATCTCTTGTATCTGGATGGGTACGATTTGACGAAGGCGGCGCTCGAGGATCGCAAATCGCTCTTGGAGCAATTGCTCAAGGACAATGCCAGCCCGCGACACATTCGGTACAGCGAGCATGTCGTCGATTCGGCGCGCGAGTTTTTCAAGAAGATGTGCGAGACCGGGCTGGAGGGGATGGTGTCGAAGCGCCGCGACGCTCCGTACATCGCCGGCCGCACGCTGACCTGGCTGAAGGCGAAGTGCCGCCACAATCAGGAATTCGTGATTGGGGGATTTTCCGATCCGGAGGGCTCGCGGTTGGGCTTCGGGGCGCTGTTGGTTGGCTACTACAAGAAGGGCAAAGACCTGGTCTACGCCGGCAAAGTGGGGACGGGCTTCGACACGCGGGGACTGGAGGAACTGCACAAGAGCCTGAAGAAACTGGAGCAGGGCAAATCGCCGTTTAGTGATTTTCCGCCACGGCGGACGCCTCGCGGACTTCATTGGGTGAGGCCGGAGCTGGTCGCACAAATTGAATTCGCGAATTGGACCGATGAAGGGTTGTTGCGGCAGGCAGCCTTTCAAGGGCTGCGCGAAGACAAACCCGCTCGCGAGATCGGCCAGGAAATGGCTATCAAGCCCACAGCGGTGCGCAAATCGGCCAATCGCTGAGTCCAGTTTCTTATTCTACGTCGAGCACGACCACCGACGCGATTGGATCCGGGGCTTTGGACGGAAGTGCGACTTTGGTTCCTTTATCGCTTGACGCCACCGTCAGCTTGGATTGTGGATCGGCCAAGAGGCGAGCAGCCTTTACCGACTTTCCGCATGGCGGTACTTCCAGGCTTCCGTCGGTCGGCCAGTCGAAGACGTGGAGATAGATGTGGCCGGGCTTGGCGGTGGCGCGGCCGAACTTCAGCGCTTCGGGAAAGGGACTGGCCGATGCGCCGTAGATCGCTTCGCCGTTAATCTTGAGCCATTTCCCCATCGCGAGGAGGTGCTCGACGCTTTGTTTGGGGATTTCGCCTTCGGCGGTGGGGCCGACGTTGAGGAGATAATTGCCGCCCTTGGAAACAATGTCGATCAGATTGTGAAGGAGCGTTTCGGTGGTTTTCCACTTGTTATCATGCGAGACGAAGCCCCACGTGTTGTTCATGGTCATGCAGCTTTCCCAATCGACGCCGGGCAAGCCGCCCGGGGGAATTTGCTGCTCGGGGGTGCCGAAATCGCCGACGGTTTCTTCACCTTCCTTGCTGAAACCTTGCATGCCTTTGCGGCTTTTGCCGACGCGATTGTTGATGATGATGTCGGGTTTTTGGTCAAGGACGAAGCGATAGAGATCTTTGCCGTCGTCATTCGTCCACCAATCCATCCATTCGCCGTCGAACCAGATCACGGCGGGGTCATAGTTTTTGATCAGCTCGCGCAACTGCTCCTTCATATACTTGACGTATTCTTCCTTGCCACCGTCGCGAAACTTGGTCTGTCGATCGCCGGCCGTCGGATCTTTGCCTTTAGCAGCGGTGTATTGTGAGGGGTGGTGCCAGTCCATGATGGAATAGTAGAAGCAGAATTTCAGGCCTTGCTTTTTGCACTCATCAGCCAGACCGCGCATGGGGTCTTTGGCGTAGGGCGTCGATTTGACGATCGTGTAGGGGCTGACCTTACTGTCGTACATCGAGAAGCCGTCGTGGTGCTTGGAGGTGATGACGATGTATTTCATGCCGGCGTCTTTGGCGGTTTTGACCCAGGCGGCGGCGTCGAATTTCACGGGATTGAATTGCGGCAGGAACTTTTCGTATTCGGCCCGCGGAATGCCGGCTGTGGACATGATCCATTCACCGTTGCCTTTGATTTGCTTGCCGTTGTATTCGCCGGCAGGGACGGCATAGAGGCCCCAGTGGATAAACATGCCGAAGCGGGCGTCGCGCCACCATTTCATGCGGGCATCGCGCTGGGCTTGGGTTTCGGCGGGCGCGGTGGCGCGCGGGGTGTCGGCAGCCTGGGCGAGGAAGGGCAGGGCGGCGGCTGCGAGGAGCAGTTGGGCGAGATGGGATTTGGTCATTGTCGGTTTCCTTAGGGTGTGGTTCAGGCGTCGCCATGAGCGCCCAAGCCGGCGAGCATTTCACTCATCTCGCCGGCAGCGTGGACATTGTTTTGGTTGCGAGCCTCTTCGATGCCGCGACACAGGGCATCGCGGGCTTCGGCGACGCGATCGAGTTTCGCCAACTGCTGCGCCGCCATGAAAAATGCCGGCACGTAGGGCGTCTGATCGCGCTGGAGCTCCGCGAGCCCGGCGAGGCTGCGAGCATTGTCGCCTTCTTTCTCCAATTCCATTGCGAGGCTATAGCGCAGAAACTGATCGCCGGGCTCAATCGCCAATAGACCTTCGATGCGCGCTCTACGAGTGTCTGGCATGGTTAGAGGTCGCCGGTGATTTTGATCAATTTCCCTGGCCGAACCGGTTTGCTGGACTTTGGCTCGGCTGGGATGGAGCCGAAGACGGTTACATAAAGTGTATTGTCGGGAGTGAACGCCAGCGCCGACGGCTTGTCGAGGGAGGCGAGCTTTAGCGCTTTCACTGTTGAGCGGCCTTCGATTGTGGCGGCATCCAAGCGGTAGAGCGCGCCTTGTTTGGGATCGTCCCAGGCGAAATCGACGGCGTAGAGCCGGCTGGTTTTGGGACTGTAGGCCAGGCCGGTGATATCGTGCAGCTTCGTCGGCAGGGCCATGAGCTGATTGCCGGTTTTCGAGCTATAGAACACCAGGGCGCTCGTCCTTTGCTTGCTGTCTTTGCCCTCGTTCTCCGTTTGGCCGGCCTTCGTGTCGAGATTTCGCGGGCCGAGCACGATGAAGCCTCGCTTGTTGACGGCCATGCCGATGAGTGCGTCGATCTTGTTGCGCGCGTTGAGTTCGACGAATGGCATCAGGTCGTCGTAGCTTCCGTCCGCCTTCGTGCTGGCCCGGAGAATCCAGGCCTTATCGTCGAGTCCCTGCCCCGTTACGAGAAGTGGTGCGGAGCTGCTGAATGTCATGCCAAAAAAGACGCCGGCCCCTTTGGCTTCGCCCGCCGTGATCGGACCGAGCTTCTGCTTTGCCTGGTCGTAGGCCAGCGGCTTGCCATCAGAGGGCAGTTCGAAGACGCGAACGGCGTCCTTCGATTGCTCCAGTGATCCTTCCCCAACAAGCAGCTTTGTCTCGCTGACAAAAAGAAGCCCCAGCGGGCCGATGCCGTAGGCTTGCTCTTTGGTTTTCGCGTCTTCCGCTTGCGGAAAGCCCGTGATGATGGGCGTGGTCTTATTCGGCGCGTCCGGCGAAAACCGCACAACTTGCCCTGCGCTGGTGTCGGATATGAAAACCGCCCCAGTGTTTGGCTGGACGGCCAAGCCGCAAGGGTTCGTCAATTCGCCGGCGACGATTTCGACTTTCAGCTTTGGTTCGTCGGCGGCAGACGAACAGCGCACGGCAAAGTGAATCGTCACGAACAGCGCAACTGCAAGTCGCGCAAGGTCAGACAACGGCCGCCATGCCGCGCGATTTTTCGAAGGCCGCGATTTTGTCGGCATGTTGAAGGGTCAATCCGATATCGTCGAGGCCGTTGAGCAAACAGTGCCGGCGAAATTCCTCGACTTCAAACGGCAGCGATAGCCCGTGGTCGTCGGTCAGCCGGCGGGCTTCCAAGTCGGCCGTGAGACGATAACCGGCGTGCTGGCTTGCGCGCTGGAACAGGTCGTCGACGGCCGCGTCCGACAGTCTAATGGGCAACATGCCGTTTTTGAAGCAGTTGTTGTAAAAGATGTCGGCGAAGCTGGGAGCGATGACGACGCGGAAACCATAATCGGCCAGTGCCCAGGGCGCGTGCTCGCGGCTGGAGCCGCTGCCGAAATTGCGCCGCGCCAAGAGGACGCTTGCGCCGCGATATTGCGGTCGATTCAACTCGAAATCGGGATTCGGCGAGCCGTCGTCGCGGAAGCGCCAGTCGAAGAACAGAAACTGGCCGAAGCCCGTGCGCTCGATTCGCTTCAGGAACTGCTTGGGGATGATTTGATCGGTATCGACGTTGGCCCGGTCCATGGGTGCGACGAGGCCGGTGTGTTTGGTGAAAGATTGCATGTCTATGTGCGGTTTTGTTAGTTCTTGTATTCCCACTCGCGGATATCGACAAAGTGGCCGGTGATGGCGGCGGCAGCGGCCATGGCAGGGCTGACGAGGTGCGTGCGGCCGCCTTTGCCCTGGCGGCCCTCGAAGTTGCGATTGCTGGTGCTGGCGCAGCGTTGGCCGGGGGTGAGAATGTCGGGGTTCATTCCCAGGCACATGCTGCAGCCGGCCTCGCGCCAGTCGAAACCGGCGTCTTTGAACACGCGATCGAGTCCCTCTCGCTCGGCTTGAACCTTCACCTGGCCGCTGCCGGGCACAACCATCGCGTTTACGGTGTTGGCGACGTGATAGCCACGAACAACCGCGGCGGCGGCGCGAAGATCTTCGATGCGGCTGTTGGTGCAAGAGCCGATGAAGACACGATCGAGCTGGAGCGATTGCATCGGCTTGCCGGGCTCGAGATCCATGTATTTGAGAGATTGAAGCGCAGCTTTGCGCTCGTCGTCCGTACCGAACCGCGCGGGATCGGGCACGCGATCGACAACCGGCACGACTTGCCCCGGGTTTGTACCCCAGGTGACTTGCGGAGCGATGTCAGCCGCGCTATAGATTTCCACGCGATCGTATTTCGCTCCGGCATCACTGGGCAATTGCCGCCAGCGATCGACCGCGGCATCGAATGCTTTTCCTTGGGGCGCGAACTCGCGGCCTTTGATGTACTCGAATGTTTTCTCGTCGGGGGCGATCATGCCGGCCCGCGCGCCCGCCTCGATCGACATGTTGCAAACCGTCATGCGTTCTTCCATCGAAAGGCCACGCATGACGCTGCCGGTGTATTCGATGACATAGCCGGTGCCGCCGTCGGTGCCGATCTGGCCGATTAGATAGAGAATGACGTCCTTGGCCGTGACGCCGCGGCCAAGCTGGCCATCGACGCGCAGCTCGAACGTTTTCGGCTCCGACTGCAGCAAAGTTTGCGTGGCCAGCACGTGTTCGACTTCGCTGGTGCCAATGCCAAAGGCGAGCGCGCCGAATGCGCCGTGCGTCGCGGTGTGGCTATCACCACAGACGATCGTCAGGCCCGGCTGGGTGATTCCGAGCTCGGGGCCGATGACGTGCACGATGCCTTGCTGCGGGCTGTTGAGATCGTAAAGACGGATACCGAACTCGCGACAATTGTTGCGGAGGGTGTCGATTTGCGTTTTGGAAATGGCGTCGGCAATGGGCAGGCGGCGATCGGTGGTCGGGACGTTATGGTCGGGCGTGGCAACGGTTAGCTCCGGGCGGCGCACTTTGCGGGCGGCAAGACGAAGGCCCTCGAACGCCTGTGGGCTGGTCACCTCGTGGACCAAGTGCAGGTCGATATAGAGGAGCGTTTGCTTTGCTGGCTCGGAATGCACCACGTGGTCATCCCAAATCTTCTCGAACATCGTTCTAGGTGCGGGCATGATCGAAACAACTCAAGGAGGAATAATTGGGGCGATTGCCACCCCTTTACAGTATACCCGACTAGAGAATCGCGGGTAGGTTCGCGGCGAGCGTCGCGATTAACGGTGCCGCAGATATTTTTGATAGGCGGCGACCGCGGCACGATCGCAGCGGTCGTTTTCAGGATGGTCGCTATGGCCTGCGACGCGGTTGAATTTTACGTCGTGACGAGCCACCAATTGGTCGAGCTCTTGCCAAAGCTCGAGATTTTTGACTTCACCCGTCTTGCCGTTGGGGCCAACTTTGCGTCGCCAATCGTTGGCTTTCCATTTGGGCATCCACTGAGCCAGACCTTGGCGGACATATTCGCTGTCGGTGTAGAGTTCGACATGTGAACGGCGCTTGAGCGCCTGAAGCCCCTTGATGACCGCCATCAGCTCCATGCGGTTGTTGGTGGTCATTGCTTCGCCGCCAGACTCCTCCATTTCCTTCCCCGAGGCGGGATGGCGCAAGATGAATGCCCAACCGCCGGGACCCGGATTACCGCTGCAGCCACCATCGGTGTAGAGATCGACGAGCGGCAGGGATTCGGCAGCGGAATCTTTGGCGTCCTGCGCGGCGGGACGCGAAGACGGCGACGGACGACGAGTAGATGATTTTGCCATTACTTAGTTTGGTTTGCCGGAGGCGATTGCGGCTCAATCGGTTGCCGGCGCGGCAGCGCCGGCTCGCTCGAGCACACGATGAATTTCCTCGCGGCGCGGCCGCAACAGCTCGTCCAGATTATCCTTCACTGTCGCGTCAAGCGCCGCCTGGCCGTGGAGCGTCCAGGGCAAGCGGACGGTGAAAATACTGCCGCGGCCGAGCTCGCTGTGCAGCGAGACGTCGCCGCCGAGCAACTTACACAATTCGCGAACAATGGATAGTCCCAAACCGGTGCCGGAATATTCTCGCGTGATTGCGTCACCGTGGGCCATGACGCCTTTGCCCTGGCGGAATTTTTCGAAGATGGCGAGCTGATCTTCCTCGGCGATTCCGACGCCGGTGTCGGACACGGTCAAAAGCAAGTCGCCGGTCTCCGTTTCCTGACGCGCGTTGACGGTGATGCGTCCACCTTCCGGCGTAAACTTGATGGCGTTGGAAAGCAGGTTGTTGAGGACCTGCTGCACTTTGGCCTGGTCTTGAAACAGCTCGGGCAAGCCGGGCTCGATTTCGACATCCAGGTCGATATTTTTGCGCTCCGTTTGCGGACGGAAGAAATCGCAGAGCGCATGTACCACGGCATCGATGCGAAAATCGGAGAGGCGGATTTCCATCTTGCCGCTTTCGATTTTTGCCAGATCGAGAATGTCATTAATCATGTCCAGGAGGACGCGGCCGGATTTCTGAATGTTTTGCACGTAGCGGCGCTGCTTGTCATCCAACGACTTGATCGAATCGAGCACTTCGCTGAAGCCGATGATGCTGTTGAGCGGCGTGCGGAGCTCGTGGCTCATGGTGGCCATGAAATCGCTCTTGAGGCGGTTCATTTCATAGAGCTGCAGGTTGGTCTGCGCTAGTTCGTCCACCTTGACATCGAGCTCGGCGTTGGTCTGCTTCAATTCGTCTTGTGTGCTGACAAGGTGCCGCACCATTTTATTGAAGGCGACGGCCACGTCCTCAAACTCGTCGGCCGTGTGAATTTCGGCCCGGGCTTCCATATTGCCACGGGCGATCTCGTCGCTGGTGTCGCGGAGATGTTTGAGCGGCTTGACGATGACATAACGGACGATGGCGTAGGCGGCGATCATCGCCAGGAATACGGTCATGACTGCAGTGGCCAGGAAAATCGCGCGATTTTGATTGAGCGCATTTTGCGTCGGATCATCCATCTCAATTTTTGCCACAGACAGCAGGTCCCCTTCCCGTTTCGGCAGCGGCGGCTGAAGTCCTGTGGCGCCAATTGTCACTGACGGATCGCCGGCCTCGTGGCAGATGACACAAGAATGGGTCAGATAGATCGGCTGATAATACTGATAATAGTATTTGCCGTTGTCGCCGGGTACGACACGCGCTCTGAATTGAACTCTGGCCTTGTGAGAAACATCGTCTGCAGCGAGCTCCTCCAGCGGCAAGCTCGGAGGAAATTGTTCGAGTATCCCAGCATCTTCTTCTTTGGCTCGAAATTCGGCACTCGTTGGATCAGGTTTGATGAAATTGGCGCGATAATTCTGGGATTGCATTTTGCTCGCCCAATAATTGACTGCTTTCTGCGCATTACGCCTAGGCTCACTTGGTGTGTCCTGGTCCTTGCTCCAATGGTACTGGAGTAAACTAGCGGCCACCAAGTTCTCGCCCGTGCTCTGGGCGTTGTCGTAGACCAAGTGCTCAATGCTGCTGCCATACCACCAGAAGCTGCCGCCAATCAGCGTGAACAGGCAGACCGCGAAGAGCACGAGGCATTTCAGCTCGAGCCGCGTTTCGCCCAGCACACGTTTGACACCGCGGTAGGACATAGGGCCGATTCGATTTGATTGGCGCAGGAGGGAAGCTAGCTTGAATCCTTATTTTACGGGCACGCGGAGCGCCGAACTAGAGCAAAGTAGCTGGCATGGTGCTTCGCAAATGGCGAAATGCTAGAGCATATCCAAGGGATCGACATCGGCGGTCCACTGCATGTCGTCGGGGACCACCAAATCCTGCGTGGCGCGTCGGATCACGTTGCGGAGAAGCTCGATGTCGCTCGTGTGCAATTGCAGATGGAAACGATGCATGCCGCGGAGCTTGGCAAAGGGAGCGGCAGCGGGCCCGAGAATGCGGATTTCGGGAGCGTCGCCGGAAACGATTTGAAGCGCGGCTTCGCGGAGGCGGTCGCCGAGATTCTGCGCGAAGGCGCGGGACTGCTCTTGGGATTTGCCGCGGACCACCATGCGAATCATTTCGGCGACGGGCGGATACTGATGCGCCTCGCGGATCGGCAGCTCGTGTCGCGCGAAGGCTGCAAAATCGTGCTGGAGCGCAGCTTGAATCGCGGGATGCTCCGGGGTGAAAGTCTGGACTAAGACGCGGCCGCCTTTTTCGCCACGGCCGGTGCGGCCAGCGACCTGGGTGACAAGTTGAAACGTCCGTTCGGCCGCGCGGAAATCCGGCAGGTGGAGCGCTGTGTCTGCGTTGATGACGCCGACCAACGTGACATCCGGAAAATCCAGGCCTTTGGCGATCATCTGCGTGCCGAGAAGAATCTGCACTTTTCCCTCGCGAAAGGCCGTTAGTGCCCGGTCGTGGCTGCCGTGGGTTTGCATCGCGTCGGTGTCCATGCGGAGCACGCTGGCACTGGGGAAACGGGCGCGAATTTCGGATTCCAGCCGCTCGGTTCCCAAACCGCGGAAATGGATGCCGGCGAAGTGGCATTCGGGACACTCGGTGGGGGTCGGTTCGTGATAATCACAGTAGTGGCAGATGGCTGAGCTGCCGCTACGGTGGTGCGTGAGCGGTAGATCGCAGTTCGGACAGCGCACGACAATTCCGCATGCCGGACATTGGATGTGTGTGGAAAAGCCACGGCGATTCAAAAGCAAAATCACCTGTCCGCGGTCGCGCAGCGCGGCCTCGATCGCCTGATGCAATTGCCGCGACACGGCCCCTCGCGAGCGGCGATTGACGAACTCGGTTCGCAGGTCGATGGTGCCCACGGCCGGCAGCGGACGATTGAAGACGCGGCGCGGCATTTCGACCAGTCGATACTCACCCCGACGGGCGCGATACCAGCTTTCCAGCGACGGCGTCGCCGACGCCAGCACCAGCGGCACGGACTCCTCGCGAGCCCGCCACAGGGCAACATCGCGAGCATGGTAGCGGGGCGTGCTGTCTTGCTTGAAAGTGCCCTCATGCTCTTCATCGAGAATGATCAGGCCCAACTGTGGCGTCGGAGCAAAAACGGCGCTGCGTGCGCCGAGAACGACTTGCACTTCGCCGCGGGCGATGCGCTCCCAGTGCCAATGCCGCTCGGCGTCGCGCAGGTGGCTGTGCAACACGGCGATGCTGTCGAATCGCTGCCGGAAACGCTCCTTCGTTTGTGGCGTGAGACTGATTTCCGGAACCAAGACGATGGCCTGGCGTCCGTAGCTGATCACTTCCTGGATCGCCTGCATGTAGACTTCGGTTTTGCCGCTGCCGGTGACGCCGTGGATCAGAATTGTTTCGTGCCGCTGGGCTCGGAGTGGGTCCAAAATTGCTTGCAGGGCGCGTTTTTGTTGATCGTTCAGTTCTAAATTGGGTTGCCGAGCGGTGGCCGTTTCGCGCAGTTGACTTTTGGAAATCCGCTCGGTCTTGGCGACCAGAATGCCTTTGCGCCGCAGTGCGACGACGGGCGCAAGCGTGGATTTGACGGCGCGGGCGATTTGCTTGGGCTCTAGCGCTTGCGTGCTGGCGGCCAGATAGCGCACGATTTCGAGCTGCTTCTTCGACAGCTTTGTGTCGGCAATTCTTTGATTGGCATCGGGCGCCAGCGACAAGAGCGTGATTCGCCGAGTGCCGGCCGAAGATCGCACCCCGGCTGGCAAAATCGCTTCCAGTGCCTGGCCCAAATTGCATAAGTAATAGTCCGCCATCCACTCGGCCAGCCGCAGCATGACAGGCGAGAGCAGCGTTCGTTCGTCCACCACTGCTGCCAGCGGTTTCAGGCGGCGAGGGGAATCGGCTCGAGTGGCCAACTCGACACAATAGCCTTCTTCGATTCGATTCCCACGTCCAAATGGAGCGCGGACCCGCCGCCCGGGTTCCAGGCGTGCGCGCAGACCGTCGGGCACACGGTAATGGAACGGCTGCTCGGGTCCTTGCGGAAACACCACGGTCGCCACCAGCTGCTCATGGGCGGCGTCGAGCTCCCAAGGCGCGGGCTGGGTTTCAAAAAGTTGCTGCTGCTGGGACATTTATGATCGCTTTGCACGGCAGGTTCCGCTGCCGCAAGTGTGCGCGGCGGCGGCAAACCGCTATAACTGCATTAGACTCGCCCGACGCTTACCTGTCCATCGGTTCACTTCCTCGGCAAGCAGTTACGATCAGCATTATGCGACTGGGCCTCTTTGGCGGCAGCTTCGATCCCGTGCATTACGGCCATTTGCTAACGGCTGAAAGCTGCCGCGAGCAGTGCCGGTTGGATGCGGTGTGGTTTGCACCTGCGGCGGTGCCGCCGCACAAACAGGATCGCACTCTCTTGGATGCGAAGCATCGGATCGAAATGTTGAAGCTCGCAATCGGCGGGAACGAAGCGTTTGAGGTCTTCACCGGCGAGATCGATCGCGGCGGTGTCAGCTACACGGTCGAAACTCTGGAGCAATTGCACGAAGAATTGCCCGGCAGCGAGTTGTTTCTGCTGATGGGGGCCGATTCGCTGGCCGATCTGCCAGATTGGCGCGAGCCAAAACGGATTTGCGAGTTAGCTATTCCCGTGGTGGTTCGGCGCGCCGGAAGCGCGGAGCCGGACGACAGCAGTCTGGTTGAGCTGATGTCTGCCGAGCGACTGGCACTTGCGCGGCAGAATCGTGTGGAAATGCCGGTGATCGATTTGAGGGCGACAGAGATTCGAAGTCGCGTCGCCGCGAGCTTGAGTATTCGCTATCGCACGCCGCGAGCGGTAGAGAAATACATTGAGACAGAGGGCCTCTATAAAGCCGCGTCGCCCGATCAGCACTAAGCGGCGTTCCGTCGCCTCACGGCCGCGATTTCTTCCTCTAGCTCAGCGCTAATATCGATCGCGCAGACTCTCTCGTCGGCCCAGAGCACGTCGAGGATCACTTCCAATTGGTCGGCGGGCGGCGACGTGGGGTCCAAAAACAGACATTTGCGGCCTTTGATTTCACAAGCACCGCCAGAATAGCCTTCCATCCACTCCTGGCGGACCTGATAGCCCGATCGCCGCGCCAGCGCCATTGCCTGTTGGAGCAATTCAACGGTGGTCATGCCTAGCCTCCTTGCTAGCACGCTTCCATGCGCGAGATTCTTTTCACCAAACTAGCGAGCTTCACTGCCGCGGGGATTGTACCGGCTTGTTTTGCAGTTTGCTATGCCGATGCGTCGATACCTTTTGTGATCTAAATGCCGATGCGGCAAAGGTTAAGTCGCGTCGGTCTGGTAAGGCGGAAGAGCGAAAACGGCGGCAAAGACTTGGCAGGCCGGGAGTGATCGGCGGACCTTTCGGACACGAAAATATGCAAAACGGCCAGCCCAGTGCGGAACAGCAAGTTGCGATTCTGAAGCAGCAGCTTGCGCAGGCCCAAAAGCTAACGGCGCTGGGTGAACTCGTGGGCACGACGACACACGAGTTCAACAATGTGCTGATGACGATCTTGAATTACGCCAAGATGGGACTGCGGCATAAAGATGCCCCCACGCGCGATAAGGCGTTCGACAAGATTCTGGCGGCTGCCAATCGCGCAGCCAAAATCACGAATAGCATTCTTGGCTTCGCGCGAAATCGTTCCCAATCCCTCGAACCAACCGATTTGGCAAAGGTCATCGACGACTCTCTCGTGCTCTTGGAGCGAGAAATGACCAAGTATCGCATCCGCGTGGAGAAGCAGCTTGAGACGGCGCCACCCGCAATGGCCAATGGCAATCAAATCCAGCAGATCCTTCTCAATCTGCTAATCAATGCGCGGCAGGCGATGCCGCAGGGCGGGACGATCCTGATCAAACTCGGCTATGATGCCGCATCGCAAACGATCGATCTGGTAGTGCGCGACACGGGCTGCGGTATGGCGCCCGAGGTGCTGCATCGGATTTTTGATCCGTACTTTTCGACGAAGTCCGGGCCGGACGCTACGGGAAAAGGGGGAACAGGTCTCGGCCTTTCGATGTGCCGCGACATTATCGAAGCCCATCGCGGCCGCATTCGCGTGGACAGCACGCCTGGGCGAGGGACGGCGTTCACCATCAAGTTGCCGGCCGCCGTCGATGCGGCTGCGATTGCGCGACCTCATACAGCGGCACCGATTGCTGCGGCGGCGATGCCTGGGTCGGCGGCTCAGCCACCTGTCGGTGCGTAAGCAATCATCGCTTCTTCGAGCCGCCGAAGATGCCGCCGAGCACGCCGCGCAAGATCTGCCGGCCCAGTTGGCCCCCGACGGTGCGGGCTGTCGATTTGGCCATGGTTTCCACCATGCCCTGGCGTTTCTTCGAGCCCCAGAGCATGTCGCTCAAAGCGCCGCCCAAACCAGAGGATTGCTCGGCCTGAGGCTTGGCATGGCCGCTGGCTGCGTCGCCGGTCGGCGCGGATTCGGCTCCTTTCCGCTTGCTGAGGATTTCGTAAGCCGACTCGCGATTGACGCGAGTATCGTATTTGGAACCGACCGGGCTGCGTGAACGTACGGCGGTTCGCTCGTCCGGCGTGATCGCGCCCATGCGACAGCGCGGCGGGCACACCATAGTACGCTCGACCGGCATCGGGATTGCCTGCTCTTGCAAAGTGGACACCAGCGCTTCGCCGACCCCCAATTGCGAAATCACGCTGGCGACGTCCAGTTTGGGATTCGAGGTGAATGTTTCGGCCGCGGTTTTCACCGCCTTCTGGTCGCGCGGCGTGTAGGCCCGCAGCGCATGCTGCGCGCGGTTTCCCAACTGGCCTAAGATTTCTGTGGGCATGTCGTCCGGGAACTGCGAGCAGAAATACACGCCAACGCCTTTGGAGCGAATCAATCGTACGACCTGCTCAACACGCTGGCGCAAAGCCGGCGGTGCGTCGTTGAACAGCAGGTGAGCCTCGTCGAAGAAGAACACGAGCTTCGGCTTGTCGAGGTCGCCCACTTCCGGCAAATGCTCGAACAGCTCTGACAAGAGCCAGAGCAGAAAACTGGAATAGAGCCGCGGCTTCAAGACCAGTTGATCGGCAGCCAGAATGCTGACCACACCGCGGCCACTGAGCTCGGTCCGCATTAAGTCCGTCAGTTCCAGCGCCGGTTCACCGAAGAACATGTCGCCGCCGTCTCGCTCCAAGGTGACTAAGGACCGCTGGATCGCGGCGATCGATTGTTTGCTAACTAGCCCATAGTGCGTCGATATCTCTTGTTGATTGTCGGCGACAAACTGCAATATTGCCCGCAGATCGTCCAAGTCCAATAGGAGCAGGCCGCGCTCGTCGGCCATTTTGAAAACGATCTCGAGCACTCCTTCCTGCGTATCGTTCAACTCGAGGATTCGTGCTAAAAGTGTCGGGCCAACCTCGCTGATAGTGGCGCGGACCGGATGACCTCCCTTGCCATACAAATCCCAAAATATCACGGGGCAGGCTTCGGTCGCGAAATTCTCCGCGCCGGTTTGCGTGGCTCGCTGCTGAAGCTTCTCGCTCGGGGCGCCCGGCAGCGCCAGTCCGGATACATCTCCCTTGACGTCGGAGATGAAGACGGGCACACCCAACCGCGAAAAGCCCTCGGCCAGCACTTCGAGGGTAATCGTTTTTCCAGTTCCAGTCGCGCCGGCGACCAAGCCGTGGCGGTTGCCATATTTGGCGAGCAGCCGAACTGGTATCTCCCCCTTGCCGACAAGAATGTCCGTCATATGAGCTCTCCGAAGATGTGGCAGTTCTCCAATCTAACGTGTTCGCAAATGGAAAGCGACGGTCCGTTCGATTGCCGCAGAGCCGATTCATTTTGCTTTCCGTCGGACAACCCTATAATCGGAAGATACAGCATCGAAATCAGGATACAACAGAGACAGAACAACTATGCCGGCGTCAGTTGCAGCAAGGCCTCGCACGCTACGCGAATTGCGCGAGTCGGGATGGGTTTCCAAGTCGGTTAAGCAAGAGATTCACGATAATTTTCTGCGGATGCTCGCCGAAGGGGACGAGCTGTTTCCGGGGATTGTCGGCTACGACGATACGGTGATCCCGGAAATCAATATTGCGCTATTGGCAAAGCACGACATGCTGTTTCTCGGCGAAAAGGGGCAGGCGAAAAGCCGGTTGATGCGGCTATTGGTGCGATTCCTCGATGAGGAAATCCCCTATATCGATATTCCCGAGGCGCCCTTGCACGACGATCCGCTGGCGCCGATCACGCGAGTTTGCCGGCAGTTCGTGGAGGATCACTGCGAGGATGAGGTCCCGATCGGCTGGTGGCGGCGCGAGGAACGATATGCCGAGCGGCTGGCACCGGGCACCAAGTTTGCGGACATCATCGGTGAGATCGACCCTGCAAAGCTGGCGGGCGGCACGAGCATGAGCGCCGAGGAGGCGTTGCACTTCGGGCTGATCCCGCGAATGCATCGCGGCATCTTTGCCATCAACGAGCTGCCGGAATTAGACGAGCTGGTGCAAGTGGGCTTGTTCAATATTCTCGAAGAGCGCGACGTGCAGATTCGCGGCTACCCGGTGCGGTTTGATATCGATGTTTTGATTCTGTTCTCTGCAAACCCGGCAACGTATAACCGCAGTGGGAAAGTGATTCCGCAGTTGAAGGATCGGATCGGCTCGGTGATTCATACGCACTATCCGCGGGAGCGCGATCTGGGCATCCAGATCATGGAGCAAGAGGCGGCGATTGGCGTCGACGGGCAATTCCCCGTGGTTGTTCCTTACTTCATGAAGCAGGTGATCGAAGAGATTACGGTCGCCGCGCGGCGGAGCAAGTTTATCGATCACAATTCAGGCGTGAGCGCACGGTTTTCGATCGCGAACTATCGCACGCTGGTCGCCAGCGCCCGGCAGCGCGGAGTCAGGCTCGGCGAGAAACCAGCGGTGCCACGTATCAGCGATCTGGGGCACATCTACGCGTCGTCGCTGGGGAAGCTCGAATTGGATTTGATGGGCAGCCATCAGATGACCGAACGGCAAGTGCTCGACGCAGTGATGGCGGAAGCGATCAAGAAAGTGTTCGAGGAATATGTCGATCGGCATGGGATGGATGAGATCGCGAAAATCTTCTCCGAGGGGGTGAAGATCGAAGTCGGCGATATGCTCCCTTCTTCGCACTATGCCGAGCGATTGAAACGCGTGCCGCCGGCCTGGGAGAAGGCCTTTGAAGTGAATGCCGGCGGGGATCCAGCGGTGCGGGCGAGCTGCGTGGAATTCGTTTTGGCCGGTCTCTACGCCACCGACCAGATCTCGCGCAGCCAGCACCATGGGCGGATGGTTTATCAAACGTAGTGCGTCGTGGTTCGATGCGCGCTATTGCGCGGCTGGCGGAGGTGCTGCGGATGTGGCCGGACCGCTGTAGAGGTAGCCTTGGATGATGATGCCGAGGACTGCGAGGCCGGCGAAAACTCCCAAGACGATGTTTTGGTCGAGCTGTGGGAAGTAGTAGGGCAACGAATGGACGATTGCGGCGGCGCCGGCGAGACTGGAGAGCACAATGATCGCCCAATCCATCAACAGCGCGGCGATGATAGCGCCGATAATTCCCCCGGCGATGATCCAGATGTTATTGACGTCTGGCGCGTTTTGAATCCGTTGCACTAGTAGATATGCGATATAGCCGCCGGCGAAGAAGCCAGCGATTGCGAAGGCGAGCCGCTGGATGAATACGGCGAGCAGGGCGCCAAGGACGCCTGCTCCCAAAGCTATTAGCCAGCGAACCCATTCTTGCTTGTCTTGCAAGAACTGGTTCGCGAGCTCCATGCCCAGCAGAAAGCCGACGATGGCGATGAAGACCCAATACAGCATGCGACCGAAGATCAAGAGGACAACGCCAAGGATGATGTCGATGACTGGTTTTTGCATGATCGAGTCCCCGGCAAATGAAATGTGGTTTATTGGAAGTCTCTGGATTGTAATCGGAGATCGTTTAATTTGCCCGGCAGGTTTTCTAGTTTTGTAACCAGGACATGGATGACATCGCTTTGATTTTGGAGCCGGCCGTGGGCGATGTAGGCTGGGGCGGTGCGGGCGACGTGATAAAACCTTTCCCAAACATCCATGCGGATGATGAGGTTGGCCGCGCCGGTTTCATCTTCGATGGTGACGAAGGTGATGCCCTTGGCCGTGCTGGGTCGCTGGCGCATGAGGACGAGGCCTGCCACACGGACAAATTTGCCGTCTTTTAGATTTGCCAGATCGGCTGCAGCGGCTATGCCAAGGCGTTGGAGTTGGCCGCGAAAGAAAGAAATGGGGTGGGCTTTCAGCGAGAGGCCGGCGGTTTTGTAATCGGCGAAGACTTCATCGCGGCCGCTCATGGCGGGCAATTCGACCGGCGGCTCATGATCTTCCAGACTGTCGAGCAGAGGGCGCTCGATTTTGCGGCTGCCATTTACAAGAGCTTGCCAGATGGAGTTTCGCCGATCGAGCTTGATCGATTGGAAGGCGTCGGCCCGGGCGAGCCGCGAGACGACGGCCGATGGGACGGCAGTGCGACGGGAGAAATCGCTCATGGAGGTGAACGGGCGACCGCTGCGCGATTGCTCGATGCGCAGCGCCTGCGATTGCGGCAGGCCGACGATCATCCGCAGCCCTAAGCGGATTGCGTTGCCTTCAAGGGTGCAATCCCAATTGCTGTGATTCGCATCGACGGGGCGCACTTCGACCTTGTGCTGGCGGGCGTCGCGCACGAGTTGAGCCGGAGCATAGAAGCCCATGGGCTGGCTATTGATGAGCGCGGCGCAGAAGGCAGCGGGATAGTAGTGCTTGAGCCAGGCGGAAACATAAGCCAACAGCGCGAAGCTGGCTGCATGTGATTCGGGGAAGCCATATTCGCCGAAACCGCGAATTTGCTTGAACACCATTTCAGCGAAATGCTCGGACAATCCTTTCGCGCGCATGCCTTCGATGAGCTTAAGACGGAATTGGTCGATCACGCCCGGGCGTCGCCAGGCGGCCATGGCGCGGCGCAATTGATCGGCTTCGCCGGGGGTGAAGCCAGCGGCGACCATGGCCAAGCGCATGGCTTGCTCCTGAAAGAGCGGCACGCCGAGGGTTTTGTGCAATACGGCGCGGATTTCATCGTTGGGATAGACCACTTTCTCTTCGCCGATTCGCCGCCGTAGATACGGATGGACCATGTCGCCTTGGATCGGCCCGGGGCGGACGATGGCGACTTCGATCACCAGATCGTAGAAGCGGCGCGGGCGAAGGCGCGGGAGCATGCTCATCTGGGCGCGGCTTTCGATTTGAAAGACACCGATGGTGTCGGCGCGGCCTTTCCAGCACAGTGGGATCCGAAGCTTGGAATTCACGTGACTTGAAGTCGCGG
>JADMIO011472192.1_pt1 | contig 92358 bp, 89 predicted proteins | sample 8958161 | NCBI WGS metagenome assembly JADMIO01 (sample SAMN16585339, study PRJNA669376) | soil metagenome | isolation source: Crop rotation soil | place: USA: Cullars Rotation, Alabama | collected 2011
CGCGACAACTTGTCCACGTGGAATTCTAAGCTTAGGATCCCAATGTGCTGGAAAGATATTCTCTGGCCTTGCGGCGAACACCTATAATGTAAGTGTTACAAATAACTTTGGATGTGTTTCTCTTGTTCCTGCAAGCGCAACAGTAAATCCTCAGCCTTTTGTTCCCGGCACACCTATTATTACAGGACCAGTGAATGTATGTCCTTACGTTGGTACGGGTGATCCGGTTACTTACAATGCAACAGTTCCGGGAGCAACAAGTTATATCTGGACATTGCCAGCCAATGTATCAGTTGTATCAGGATTAGGTACAGAAAATCTAACAGTAACATTTAACAGTGGGTTTGCAGGTCAGCCTAACAAACAGATCAAAGTGAGAGCGGTTTCAGAATGTGGTACAAGTGGACATTATATATTCTATCCACTTGTTCAATCACCAAGTACACCAGGACCGATCACCGGACCAACATACATATGTCCTTTGATCGGAACAGCTAACACAGCAACTTATACTATTAATAAAGTAGTGGCTGCGACAGCTTATGCATGGACAACACCTCCGGGTACTACAGTATCGCATCCAAACGGTGCAGGTATCAATGATACGGTGATCGTGTTGACCTTTAATGCATCTTATGCTTCGGCTTCAATTACAGTAAGTGCAGTGAATCCATGCGGTACAAATGGTTCTGTAAGGAGCCTGGCTATACCACGTACATCAGCATCTACACCTGGTTTGATATCAGGTCCAACAAATGTATGTTCAAATATTGCTCCTAATGGTAATACTGCTACTTATTCAATAGTGCCGGTAAGTGGAGCAACATCTTATGCATGGTCAGCACCTGCAAATGCAATTGTAACACATCCTAACGGTACTGGCGTTAATGATTATACCATCACTGTTCTTTATCCTGCAGGATTCACTAACGGTACAGTATCTGTTTCAGCAACCAATGGTTGTGGTACAAGCGGTGTGAGGACTTTAAGTATTACAAGATTGCAACCTGCTACACCAAGTGTAATAGATGTGATACAAACATCAGCATGTCCTAACAGGGAATACTCATATACAATTGCAGCCGTGCCTGCGAATTCAAATGGATTAATCTGGACAATTCCAACCAGCCAGGGTGCGGTATTGTTACACCAGACATCAACAAGTATAACAGTGTCATATCCGCCTACTGCTGTGCAGGGTACAGTATCTGTACAATCATACAATAATTGCGGAAGTAGTACTGTAAGATCAACACCGGTTAAATTGGGGGCATGCCCACCCGAAGAAGGCCGTGTGATCGCTGGCAAAAATGTAACACAGCAACCTGTTAGCAAACAACCGGTAACGTTAGTTTCGCAGGATGCAATGGATGTAAAAGTATTCCCTAATCCAAGTGTAAACAACTTTAACCTGAAAGTATTGACAGCAGGTAAAGAAACGATCAATGTCAGGATACTCGATATGCAGGGCAGGGCGTTGAAAACACTTACAGTAATGCCTTATCAAACGATCAGTATAGGAGCCGATCTTAAGGCTGGTTCTTATTTGATCGAGACAAGGCAAGGTAAGGAAGTGAAGACGACGAAGGTGATTAAATTTTAGATTTGTGAATGGGTGAATGGTAATAGAAGAATTTTATTTTGATAGTCCATTTCTTAATAAAGCGAAAGCTCATCAATTTTTGATGAGCTTTTTGCTTTGCAAATATATTTTCAGGGGTCAATTATTCACCCATTCACCCATTCACCCATTCATCTATTTCCGTTTATTATAAAATTCTCCAATATCCCTTTCAGATCATCCAGCGTATTGATCTCATCCACCGTTTTATCTTTTCGCCAGCGGCTGATACGTGGAAAACGCAATGCAACACCCGACTTATGCCTGTTGCTGGCAGCGATACCTTCAAATGCAATTTCAAAAACAAGTTCAGGTTTTACGGTACGCACCGGCCCGAATTTTTCGATCGAATTTTTCTTTACAAAATTATCAACCTGTGCAAACTCTTTGTCGGTAAGTCCACTGTAAGCTTTCGCAAAACTTACCAACTGATCGCCGTCCTTTACGGCAAAAGTATAATCTGTATATAAATTACTTCTGCGGCCATGTCCTTTTTGTGCATAGATCATCACTGCATCAATAGTAAGCGGATCTATTTTCCATTTCCACCAATCGCCTCTTTTTCTTCCAACCTGGTATATTGAATCTTTTCTTTTAAACATGATGCCTTCACTACCGATCTCTCTTGATCGTTTACGGATTTCAGTTATTTCATTCCAGGATGTAAATGGAATTACAGGAGAGAGATGAATGAAAGGAAGGTTGAGTAAATGTATTATTTCTTCGAGTTTTGTTCTTCGCTCTATAAGAGAAAGATTCCGCAGGTCTTTTTCCTCGTATTCCAGCAGGTCGTATGCAATAAAACCAACCGGTGCAGTTGTTAATTCTTTTTTAGAAATATTTTTTCTGCCGATCCTTGTTTGCAATGTTGAAAAAGGAAGCGGTAAGAAACTTGTAATTACTGGTGAAGCTGTTTCCCAAATTTTTTCCGGGATGGGTTGCAGGCAAATGATCTCACCATCTATAGCAGTACCATTGGGCAGAAATGTTTCAAGTATTTTGTATTCGGGAAACTTCTCTGTCATGAGTTCTTCACCACGACTCCACACAAATAGTTCATCTTTTCGTTTGATGATCTGCCCACGAATACCATCCCATTTCCATTCGGCCTGCCAGTCTCCAGGATCTCCCAGGGAAAAAAGATCATCTTCCATAGCATAAGCCAAATAAAAAGGATAGGGCTTTGAAATATCTGCTTCACTGTGTTCGGTGCTGAGTAATTCTGTGAAAGATAAAATAGCAGGATCCCAGTTGCCACTGATACGATGTGCAATAACAGAAGGAGAGAGGTTGGTGGTTTTTGCTATGGCATTCACCATCAGTTTTTGAGAAACGCCGATCCTGAACCCACCGGTGATCAGTTTGTTGAAAACAAACCGTTCATTGGTATTCATTTGTTTCCAGCTTCCTGTTACAAATTCTTTTTTTACAGCGTCGTCCTGCTTTTCAAGGTTCAAAAGAATTTCCAGGTAGTGAGATAATGTGTGTTCATTTTTTTCTTCATCGACCGATGCCGGTAACAACAATGCAATGGTTTCGGCAAGATCACCCACTGTATGATAACTTTCTTCAAATAACCATGATGCAATTCCTGCCAGTTCCATGCACCATTCTCGTAACAACGCTGATTTAACTGAACGTTTTGGCCTTCTGCCGGAGAACAATGCGATCACCCATATTTTATCTTTATCATTTGCAGTTTGAAAATATTCCTGCAATGCTTCCAGCTTCTCAGTTGTTTTTGTAGTGGTGCCGAGTACCTGTATCAATGCTGAGAATTTTTTCATTGGATAGGATTAACCGGTTCTTCAATATTCGTTATATCATCTTCATCATTGCCATAGTTGGTTTTTACTTCTGCGGCTTCAATACCATTTTCATTTAAATACCTGCTGAATGCTGATTGAAACCCATGGGTGGTGAATACTTTTTCAGCGCCTGTAGCTTTTACAGCTGTTATCAATCCATTCCAGTCTGCATGATCACTTATTACGAAACCTGCATCAGCATTTTTTCTTCTGACATTGCCTCTTACCTGCATCCAGCCGCTACAGATGCCAATTGCGTAAGGAGAGAAGCGTTTTATCCATGGAGAACCTTCTGCACCTGAAGGTGCAATGACGATACAGGCTTTTAATTCTTCCTTGGTTGTTTCGGGTGTGATGCGCTTTACTAACGGTAAGTTCCACCCGCTGTTAAGCAAGGCCTGGTGAATATTATAAACAGCACCATGTGCAAATATGGGTAAACCTGTTTCCGACAATGGTTTTAAAATGCGTTGTGCTTTACCGAGACTGTAAGCAATGAATACGCTTGTTTTCCCGAGTTGGTTGTTTTTAAATATCCAATCCTTCATCGCTGAAAAAAGTATTTCCTGCGATGGCCATTTATAAATTGGCAAACCAAAAGTAGATTCAGTAATAAATGTATGGCATCGTATTGATTCGAATGCAGTACTGATCCCATCATCTTCTGTTTTAAAATCGCCCGTGAAAACCCAAACTTCATCTTTGTATTCTACCCTTACCTGTGCAGAGCCGATGATATGCCCTGCGGGATGCAAGGATAGTTTTACGCCATTCATATGAACAGGTTCATTCCATCCGACTGTTTCGTAATGGTTATCTCCAAGCCTTAATTGTAAAATTGGTTTTGTAAAATGATGACAGAGGTATTGAGTGTTTCCCCAGCGGGCATGATCACTGTGTGCATGTGTGATCACTGCTTTCTCAACAGGCTTCCATGGGTCAATATAAAAATCTCCCTGTCGGCAGTATAAACCTTTATCGGTGAATTCTATTAATGGCATGTGTTCAAAACAATTGACAATTAAAATGATTGGTATTATTGTTTGGCAAATGTTATTCCATCTTTGAAAAGAAACAATATGAAAGTGCATCAAATCGTATGGTTTTGACGGGCATTTTTACATAATTTCATAACATTTTACTCCTTAATTATTGCGATCACGCTATATTTTTATAACTTCAATTATAATTTTACTTCTTCTTTATACCCTAAAAATTAAATTACCCGCTTATGAAAAAAATTTCTACCCTGCTATTCATTTCTTGTTTTTTGGCACTAAGCTCCATCGCCAATCCAGTTTTATCTGTTAATCCAAATGGAGGTAACTGGTTTGGAATTGATCTTGGAACAACCAATTACGGAGTTAATACAGCCGCATCCAACTATACGCTTTACGGTAGTAACCTTACTCCCTCAGATGGAAGCATTTATGTAGGGTGTACAGCATTTGTTGAATTTTCATTGGATGGAGTTAATTTCTCGCAAACAGCAATATACCTGCCTTACAGCGGTGGCACATTGGCACCTGTTGTTATTTATGTTAGGGGTACAACGAATGCTCCGCCAGGTAATTATTTAAACCAGATGCAACAGGGTGGAGGGGGTGCAAATATGGCTTTCGTGGATGTGACAATTAATGTTCTTGCAAGTTCTCCGGTAATTATTGGTACACCCACAGATATTGGCGTACCCGGAACCGATCCCGGGGTGGTATCTTCCTTAATAACCAGTTATGAGTTGTATGCAGGAGGCCTTATACCGGCTTCGGGCAATGTTACGCTTACACCTGGTGATTATATAGAGATATCATTGGATGGAATTAATTTTACTGCTTCACCATTGAATGTCCCTTATACAGGTGGATACATTTCGGCCCAGGAAATTTATATCAGGAATTTAGGCAATTGTCAGCAGACATTATTTAATACCCAAATTACACAAACCGGGGGCGGTGCAACACCCTCTGTGCTTAATATGGAAGGCTCTGTTATGTGGCCTGCTGAAATTGTTGCTTCTTCCAGCATGTCCGGATTTATAACAAACCAGGGAACTCCATCTGCTTCACAGGAAGATATATTTTTTGTAAGAAGTGTGATCGGAAACGATATTATTACTATCACTCCATCGAATAACATTGAGTTATCAACTGATAATATCAATTTTTCTTCAACAGTTATCCAGATGCCTACTGTTCTCGATGCAGATTCAGTTCCACATACCCCCATTTATGTTCGTATCAGCGGCTCTGCCCCTGCGGGCGCTTTTAGTGGAACCATCACTTATCATGACACTTATCCTAATCCTTCTCCTAATACTGCACCTGATAAAATTGTAAATATAACAGGCACTGTTGTAGCGGCAGCTCCAGCAGCCACCATCAATGCAGGATCTGCGATAAGTGGGTTAAGTGCAATTGCCGGTACTGCATCAGCATCGGGTTCATATACCCTTTCTGCGAGTGATCTTACACCTGCTTCCGGTAATATAACGATAACGCCTGGTAGTTTCCTGGAAGTGTCACTGGATAACATTAATTTCACCTCATCGCTGCAGGTGCCTTATAGCAGCGGGGTATTGACCCCAACTTCAGTATATGTGAGAATGGATGGGAATTCACCTGTGGGCAGCTTTAGCGGAACGGTGGCAAATAGTGGAGGTGGAGCAAGCAGTGTTTCAGTAAATGTTTCAGGAGAAATTACTGCTGATGGTGGACGTATCAGCCTGGGGCCTAATCCTGCGAATACTATAACCAACATCCTGCTTCCCGGAAATACAGCACTCACTTATATAAATATCAGTGATTTTAATGGAAGGATCATCAGGACAATTTCAACAAGAAGTTCTTCTGTTCCGTTAAACGTTACTGGACTTACAAAAGGTGTTTATACCATACATATCATAAGGAACAATGAGCATGTTGAAACAAGAAGATTGATTGTAAATTGATCTGTTCAAATAAATGATATAAAAAAAGCACGTCGAATAAACGTGCTTTTTTATTGAAGATGTCCTGAATTCTGAATGGGGGATGAATTGTTGAGATACTTTTTCAGCGGAGTAAACCAATTATAAATATAGAAAAGAGCCTCAAATTATTTTTCTTCAATTCATAATTCAGAACTCAGAATTCATAATTATGAATTATCACCACGCTTTCGATACAACTCCATTCACTGATTTTAAGAAATAGAGGTGTTTGTTCTCAAAGTAATCAGGCGTTTCGTTTGTTTTTTTAAGGAAGACAGGCTTAAAATTATACTCACTAAAAACCTTGTAAGCATAATCATTCAGGTGGCTCATAAAATTCTCGGGATAACGGGTAAATAATCTTGTAAAAATAAAAGCTGTTTCAAAACCTTTGTAGGCATATTCAGAAGGTTTGCCTTTGTATTTATTAAGGTAAACATCCTGCACCATTTTGCTGTAATTGTCCCACTTGTTATTAAAATAAGGAGAAGTAAAATAAACAGGAAAATCATTCAGGATCTTTTTTGTATTGTTGAAGGATTGAAATCCATCCCAGTTTGGCATTCCAATCAGCGTGATGTCATATTTCTTTTTCATTGGAGCCAATGCTGCTGCGAGATTATAAGCAAATTCCTCATCGAGGCTTCCACCAATGATTATATTTTGCGCCATGCTGTCTAGTTTGTACCTGATTGTATTGAAGTTGCTATCAAGTGTAACAGTTTGAATATTCAGCAATGGTTTGCCATCTGGTTTGTTGAGGCTAGAAAAATAACCTGCTACTTTATCCTCCTGTGCTCCCGTCTGGCGTGCAAGGATGATCTTATCTGTTCCATGGTTTTGAAGTATATAACTGAATATGGCTTCACAATGAGCTTTGAGTGTAGAATTGATAATGACCAGGTATGGGTTTGCAGTAACACCTCCGTCGTTCGGATAAGTAGCAGAGATAAATGGGATCTTTTTTTCCAACGCAAATTTCGCAAGTGCAGGATATTCTTCATCTTTTACACTTCCGATAATAAGATCAAGGCTGTCTAGCTTATTATTTTTGATGAGCGATGAAAGATCGTTTGTAGTAGATTTTGAATCAAAGAAACGTACATCAATACCCGCAGCCGGCGATGGCATGCTATCCAATGCGATCTGTGCACCTTGTACAAAATCCAATCCCTGTACTACGAAGCGGGGGAAATTCTTTTCATATTTAAATTGATCTTCACTAAAAACAGAATCAAGGTAAAGTGGTGCAAATATGCCGACCTTGTATGTTTTAAAGGGTGCTGTGTTTGTTCCTTGTGCGTGGGAAGAGAAGCTGAAAAGGATATTAACAATAACAAGGATTATGTAAAGTCGTTTTTTCATTCTTATTATAATTTCATTGGAAGTCAGCAATCAGGCATCAGCTACTTATGATAACTGATAGAACTTAATATTATTTATTAGAGTCTTCTCAATCTTCAAATCTTCAAATCGATCTATTCCCATTCAATCGTTGCCGGGGGTTTGCTGCTTATATCATAAACCACCCTGTTAATTCCCTTCACAGTATTGATGATCTCATTGGAAACATTTGCCAGGAATTCATAGGGGAGATGTGACCAGTCTGCGGTCATTCCATCTACCGAACTAACGGCTCTGAGTGCAACTGTAAACTCGTAAGTTCTTTCGTCACCCATTACACCTACACTTTTTACAGGTAAGAGGATCGTACCGGCCTGCCATACTTTATTATACAAATCGTATTTCTTTAAATTTTCTGTGTAAACGAAATCTGCTTCCTGCAACAACCGTACCTTTTCTTCAGTAACTTCTCCCAATATCCTTATTGCTAAGCCCGGTCCGGGAAAAGGATGGCGATTGATCATTTCTTCAGCAATACCCAATTCCAATCCGATCCTGCGGACCTCATCTTTAAAAAGCGATCGCAAGGGTTCAACAAGTTTTAGTTTCATCGTTTCCGGGAGACCGCCAACATTGTGATGAGATTTGATCGTGACTGATGGGCCATGTACGGATACTGATTCGATAACATCAGGATAAATAGTTCCCTGCCCCAGGTAAGTGATGCCTGTTATCTTATGCGCTTCCTCATCAAAGATCTCAATGAAGGAATTGCCTATGGCTTTTCTTTTATCTTCAGGCATGACCTTGCCTGCAAGTTTTGTATAAAAATGTTCTTTTGCGTTTACGCCTTTCACATTCAGGCCAAGTTTTTTATAGGTTTGCATTACCTGTTCAAACTCATTTTTACGGAGTACACCATTGTCAACAAAGATCCCGTAAAGATTATTTCCTATCGCCTTACTGATAAGTGTAGCCGCTACGGTGCTGTCAACTCCGCCACTTAATCCCATTACTACTTTTGAATCGCCTAACTGTTCTTTGAGTGCAGCAATTGTATCTGTAATAAAATGGGCAGCTGTCCAATCCTGTTTGCAGCCGCAGATATTTACCAGGTAATTCCTGAGGATCTTTTTACCCTCTGTTGAATGGTATACTTCCGGGTGAAACTGCAGGCCGAAAATTTTATGGGCTGCCGCTTCACTTTTAAAAGCTGCCACTGGAATACTTTCAGTTGTACCCAACAGATCAAAACCCGGAGGTAATTTTTGAATGGTATCACTGTGGCTCATCCATACCTGTGAAACGGTTGATACGCCTTCCATTAATTCATTTTCTTTGGTAATGGTAAAGCTTGCCCGTCCATATTCTCTTTTATTGCTTTTGGCAACAATGCCATTAAAGAGTTTTGCGGTTAATTGTGCGCCATAGCAAATACCGAGTACCGGGAGTTTCTCCAACATAGTATCAATGTCTACCATGGGAGCTTTTTCTTCATTTACAGAAAACGGTGAGCCAGACAAAATAATTCCCTTAAGGGATTTGTCATAAACTATGTCTTTGTGAAACGGTTGTATCTCGCAATATACGTTTGCTTCTCTCACAGCACGGGCTATCAATTGGGTATATTGGGAGCCAAAATCGAGGATGAGGATCTTTTCTGTCATATCGCTGCGAAGGTAGGGCGAATAAGTGAATGGTGAATAAGTGAATAATGAATGGTGAATAAGTGAACGGTCAAATCGTCTATCAGTTGATAATTCATGGCTCATAGCTCACGGCTCATAGCTCACAGCTTTTTTGTAATCCCGATTATATTTCAAATATTTGTATCCATAAAAAAGAAAACATGAGAAAAATTGCCATCTTCATTATTTTGTCGGTTGTGCTGGCTTCCTGCATGCTAAAAAAAGGCAGTGGTAACATCATTACACAAACCAAAACTGTAAGTAAATTCACTGGCATAAATATCAGCGGTGGATTTGAAGTAGAAATCAAAAATGGTGCAACGGAAAATGTGGTGGTTGAGGCTGATGATAACCTGATGAAGTATGTGGATGTAAATGTTGTTGGTGATGAATTAAAAGTTCGCCTGGAACAGATCAGCGTAAGTGATGCACATTTAAAGATCCTCATCACTGCACCACAAATTGATCATATCAATGCATCAGCCGGATCTGATATCACAACGAAAGACCAATTTAAATCTGCAAGCCCTATAAGTGTAAAAGCATCGAGCGGTTCCGATATTAAAGCAAACCTGGATGCTCCTGAAGTAAAGGCAGAAGTGAGTAGTGGTGGAGAAATTACATTGTCTGGCCGCACAAAAGACCTTCATGCTACCAGCGCCAGCGGTTCATCAATTACTGCCAGTGAGTTATTAAGTGAGAATAGTTATGTAAGTGCAAGTAGTGGGGGAAGTGTACATGTGTACGCAAGTGTAAAGGTTGAAGCCAAGGCAAGCAGTGGGGGAGATGTTTATTATAAAGGAGGCGCTCCTTCTGTAGTTAAAGAAGAAAGCAGTGGCGGGAATGTGCAAAAGGATGAATAGTTGTTCCACAGAATTATATAATTAATTAATCAAAGCTTCTGTTTAAATTAGCAGAAGCTTTTTATTTCATACTCCTAAAAACACACAATGCCCGGCTGGTTACTTTATGCTTTATTATCTGCTTTTTTTGCTGCGCTTACAGCCATTTTTGCGAAAATGGGATTGAAGGCGGTAAATTCCGATCTTGCTACAGCCATCAGAACTGCGATCATTTTGTTCATTACATGGGCCATTGTTTTTTTTAGGGGAAACGCAAATGAAATAACCGGCCTCTCAAAAAATAACTGGATATTTCTTACACTTTCAGCGCTGGCAACCGGGGCATCCTGGTTGTTTTATTACAGGGCATTACAAATTGGCAAAGCTTCCGAAGTTTCTGCGATAGATAAGGGTAGCCTTGTTTTTACCATCTTGCTTTCATTCCTATTTTTAAAAGAACCCATGACTCCTAAAATCCTGGTCGGAGCCGGATTGATACTTGCCGGCATGCTGGTGATTGTATGGAAATAGCTTCTTCAAAAGCATGTGCCGGAACCTGGCGTTTTTCGCTTCTTTTCGCTTAAATGGAATTGACAGTTTTAATAAAAATCAGCTTATTTTAAGCTAAAACCTGCTGAATACTTTAAAAATGCAGGAAAAAAGCCTTTGTTCATGCTGTTTTGAGTGTAGCATTTTTTAAAGTTGCGTTGAAAATTGCTACACTCCCGCTTACTTTAAAAAGTTGTAGCAAAAACGAGAGCTGCGTAAAAAAATGCTACAAAAAAATTGACGGGAAAATGGTTTACATTGTCAAAAAGATGTCCCAAAAGAACTTAAAATCCTGCAATGAAGCGCTAAAACAGGCTTCCCTGCTTTTCTAAAATGAACAAAACTGTAGGAAAATTGGGCCCAAATCAGGCTAAATTGCTTTGGGGCAAATTTTTGGACAGAGACACTTATAAAGCGATGTCATAATCGTAAACTGGAGCCGGTTTAACCGCGTGTTCAATATGAGTAAAGCATTTAGTTTACAGTAAATTGGGATTGTGTGTTTGGGGTACTAGTAATAATCCGACTAAAAAAAGAGTAATTTTACGTTTTTTACCGTAAAATTACGGTTGATATTATTTTGGATTGTATATTAGTGCCATGATACACACTTATGAGAATGCTGTGAAAATACGGGATACCTATACTTACCTCATTGATCAATATAACGAGAAGGAGTCGAACATAACAGATATATGTATCATTCCTGCTGATCTAAAAAACCTGGCACATTTTCTTGAACATTATAAAGTTAACAACGCTGAAGAGTCCCTGATGTTATCAGGCTTCGATGAAAACAGGGTCAGAATTGTTGTCATACATGAACAGACGCTTGCGTTCCCCGGATATTTGATGGACTTGGATGAATATCTTACCAAAAAAGGGATACCAAAAACTTATGACCAGGTTACAAGAACATTTGTTACAATGAACTAAGCAGCATGCAAACCCTAACAGCTAAAGCAACTGATCACCAGATCGTACCGGAATATTGCATTTAAAATCCATCCCCGGCATAAAAGACAGACTTTTTCAAAAAACTTTCACTATTTTTTTTCTATTTAGAATCCAACCCTTACCTTTGCACTCCAAATTAAAAAACGGAATTCTAAAAGTTCTTTATATATGTCACAACGAATCAGAATAAAATTACAGTCTTACGACCATAACCTGGTTGATAAATCAGCAGAAAAGATTGTAAAAACTGTACGTAGTACGGGAGCAGTAGTAACAGGACCTATTCCTTTACCTACTCACAAGAAAATCTTTACCGTATTGCGTTCTCCTCACGTAAACAAGAAAGCCCGTGAGCAGTTTCAATTGTGTACGCACAAACGTTTGTTAGACATTTACACCAGCAGCAGCCGCACGGTTGACGCTCTAAGCAAATTGGATTTGCCAAGTGGTGTGGATGTTGAAATAAAAGCTTGATGAACCTTCCCGCAAGGCGGGACAGGCACCAGGTAAGCTCTTAAAAAGAAAATATGAACGCCTAAGTCACAGACAAAAGTGACCGCTGGGTATAAAACAGATACAATGAAAAGTATTATTGGAAAGAAGATTGGCATGACCAGTATCTTTGATACAACCGGTAAACAAACGGCTGTAACAATCATTGAAGCAGGTCCATGTATCGTAACTCAAAAGAAAACCGTTGAAACAGACGGTTATAACGCTCTTCAGATCGCATTTGGCGACAAGAAAGAAAAGCACTCCATCAAAGCCGAAGTGAACCACTTCGCAAAAGCTAGTACAGCTCCTAAAAAAATCGTAAAGGAAATACGCGATAGCGAAATTGATAAAGCCGTTGGTGAATCAATAACTGTTGACATCTTCAATGAAGGTGACAAGATCGAAGTTGTTGGTACAACCAAAGGAAAAGGCTTCCAGGGTGTTGTTAAACGTCACGGATTTGGTGGTGTTGGACAACAATCACATGGTCAGCATGATCGCCAGAGAGCCCCGGGTTCTATTGGTAACTCATCTGATGCTAGTCGTGTATTTAAAGGTATGCGCATGGCGGGTCGTATGGGTGGTGACAGGGTGAAAATGAAAGGCTTGAAAGTAGTGAAGATCTTCGCAGAAAAAAATTACATATTAGTTAGTGGTTCGGTTCCCGGACATAACGGTTCAATCGTTTTGATACAGAAATAACAATCATTAAAACAGTATCACAAAAATTGAATCAAAAAAAATAAAGAAATGCAACTAGATATTTTAAATACAAAAGGTGAAAAGACCGGCAGACAAGTAGAACTTCCGGAAGAGATTTTTGGTATCGAACCAAATGACCACGTAATTTATCTTGCTGTGAAGCAATACCAGGGTGCACAACGCCAGGGAACACACAAAGTAAAAACGCGTATGGAAGTGCATGGTTCTTCTAAGAAACTGCACAAACAAAAAGGAACCGGCGGAGCTCGTAAGGGTAACCTGCGTAACCCATTGTACAAAGGTGGTGGTACCATCTTCGGACCAAAACCTCATAAGTATGATATTAAACTGAACCGTAAGGTGAAGGATCTTGCTAAAATGAGCGCACTTGCTTACAAGGCAAAAGAAAATGCAATCGTTGTATTGGAAGACGTAAACATGTCGGCTCCAAAAACAAAGACCTTTTCTACAATACTTAAGAGCCTGAACATCGGCCGTAAAAAAGCATTGTTTGTAATACCTGAATATAACGATAACATGTACCTGAGCCTTCGCAATGTACAAGGGGTGAGTGGAACATTATTAAGCGATATGAATACGTATGATATTTTAAATGCAAACATATTGGTGTTAACAGAAAGCGCTGCGAAATTATTCACAGCAACTGAAGCATAAAACCGATTTGAAGATGTGCCAGTGAGTTAATGTGGCGATGAATAGCAATTTTCAAATCACCAAATTTTTAAATTTTCAAATTAATTGACATGAAACTGTCTGACGTTTTAATAAAGCCGATCTTATCTGAAAAAGCTAACAAGCAATCAGAAAAAATGAACCGCTACACTTTTATTGTAGACAGGAAGGCAAACAAACTTGAAATTAAAAAAGCTATAGAACAATTCTATGGTGTACAGGTTGAAGAGGTAAATACATTGGTAATGCCATCTAAACAAAAAGCAAAATATACAAAAGCTGGTTTCATTGTTGGTCGTAAACCTGCAAAGAAAAAAGCGTTGATAACTGTTGCTGATGGTGAAACAATTGACCTGTACGGTGCAATATAATACACGCCTGGTCCCCTAAAGGGGGAATAGGATGGAGAATATAATATATAAAACACGAATGGTAAAATCTGCTACCGCAAAACGCAGAGATTAATAAAAATAAAAGTTCCGAAAGTCCCCTTAGGGATTTAGGGTAAAGAAACTAAAATGGCACTTAGAAAATACAAACCGGTCACTGCAGGAACCCGTTGGAGAATTGGAAATGCTTACGCAGAAATTACAACCAGCGAACCTGAAAAAAGCCTCCTTGAAAAACAGAAGAGCACTGCCGGAAGAAACGTACAGGGTAGAAGGTCTATGCGTTACATGGGAGGTGGAAACAAAACCATGTATCGTAAGATCGATTTCAAAAGAGATAAGAAAAATATTCCTGCTCTTGTAAAAACAATTGAATACGATCCAAACCGTACAGCATTCATCGCTTTATTGGCATATGCTGATGGTGAGAAACGTTATATTCTTGCTCCGCAGGGTTTACAGGTAGGGCAGACCGTTATTAGTGGTGATGATGTGGCTCCTGAATTAGGTAATGCTTTGATGTTGAAAAACATGCCTTTGGGTACTAATGTTCACAATATTGAAATGCAGCCTAGCCATGGCGGTATCCTGGTTCGCAGCGCAGGTACATCTGCACAGCTTACGAACAAAGAAGAGAAATATGCTGTAATTAAAATGCCAAGTGGTGAGTTGAGAAAAGTGTTGATCAAATGCTATGCAACTGTTGGTGTTACGAGCAATAGCGATCATAATCTTGAAAGCATGGGTAAAGCCGGCCGTAACAGGTGGAAAGGTATTCGCCCACGTACAAGAGCCGTAGCGATGAACCCGGTTGATCACCCGATGGGTGGTGGTGAAGGCCGTGCTTCGGGAGGTCATCCACGTAGCCGTAAGGGTAAATATGCTAAAGGACAAATTACCCGTACAGTAGGTAAAGGCTCAAGCAAACTGATCATCCAGAGAAGGAATGGTAAGAAATTACCTAACAGCTAATAGCAATAAACTAACAGTCACAGCATTTAATTAGAAATAATAATTGTTAAAATATCTGGGTAATCCCAGGGAATAAACAGAAAACAATATGGCTCGTTCATTAAAAAAAGGTCCTTACGTACAAGCTGCACTTGAATCAAAAGTGATGGCTATGATCGAAGGAAAAAGCAAAAAAGGTGTTATCAAAACATGGAGTCGCAGAAGTACAGTTACTCCTGATTTTGTAGGACAAACTTTTGCAGTACACAATGGAAATAAATTCATCCCTGTATATGTTACAGAGTTTATGGTAGGTCATAAATTAGGTGAATTTGCACCAACAAGAAATTTTAAAGGTCACTCTAGTAAAAAGATAGTATAAAAACGTTTAACGTTTAACGTTAAAAGGTTTAAAGTTGAAAGACCGACCCAAACCTTAAACGTTTTAAACCTTAAACCTTTAAACAAAAAAGAAAATGGAAGCAGTAGCAAAATTGAATAATTACCCAACTTCACCACGTAAGATGCGTTTATTGGCAGATCTTATTCGTGGAATGAAAGTTGAAAAAGCCCTGGCGATACTGGATCATAATCCTAAACACCCGGCTGTTCCTTTACGTAAACTGGTAGTTTCAGCGATTAGTAACTGGAAACAAAAAAATGAAGGAGCTGATGAAACTTCATTGGTAGTAAAAACAATTTTTGTTGATGGAGCAAGAGTGATCAAACGTATGCGTCCGGCTCCACAAGGTCGTGGTTATAGGGTTCGCAAACGCAGCAACCATGTAACGCTGATCGTTGACATTCCAGGTGCTGCTGTTAAATCAGCAAAACCAGTAGTTGAAGAAGCAGTGATCGCAGAACCTGTTGCCGAGAAAAAGACAGCAACTAAAAAAACAGCAACAAAAAAAGCAGCTCCTAAAAAAGAAAAAGCTGTAGCTAAAAAATAATAAGGTTTAAACTCAAATAATTAAAAACCGAATATGGGTCAGAAAACAAATCCGATAGGTGCAAGGCTGGGAATCATTCGTGGTTGGGACAGCAACTGGTATGCTCACAAAAAAGATTATGCGAGCAAACTGATCGAAGATGATAAGATCAGGAATTACCTGAACGCACGTATCAACAAAGGTGGTATTGCCAAGATCGTTATCGAGCGTACGCTTAACAAACTGATCGTAACAATTCATACATCTAAACCAGGTATCATCATCGGTAAAGGTGGTGGTGAAGTTGACAGGATCAAGGAAGAGTTGAAAAAATTATGTGGTAAAGAAGATGTGCAGATCAACATTCTTGAGATCCGCAGGCCTGAACTGGATGCAAACATTGTAGCAGATACCATTGCACGCCAGCTTGAAAATCGTATCAATTACAAGCGCGCTATCAAAATGTCAATAGCTTCTGCATTGCGTATGGGTGCTGAAGGTATCAAGGTAAAAGTAGGTGGTCGTTTAGGTGGCGCTGAAATTGCCCGTAGCGAAGAGATCAAACAAGGACGTACTCCATTACACACCCTTCGTATGGATATCGATTATGCAAGCGTATTTGCGCTTACTGTTTACGGTAAGATCGGTATTAAGGTATGGATCTGTAAAGGTGAAGTACTTGGAAAAAGAGATCTTAATCCTAACGTGATCGCGGGCGGCGGTAAGAATGATGGACCAGAAAGAACTGGCGGTTTTGACAGAAATGAAAGAGGTGGAAGAGATGATCGTGGCGGACGTGGTGGCGACAGGGGCGGACGTGGCGGAGATCGTGGTGGCCGTGGCGGAGATGATCGCAGAGGCGGTGGTGGCGGAAGACGCTAACTTACAATGTAAGATCTATGATGGAAGATGTAAGATTTGATTCCATCCGTAATAAAAGCAGAATTATAAAAAGTAGTGTGATCATAAATCTTAGATCTTAAATCACACATCATAAATTAAGAAACGATGTTATCACCAAAAAGAAGCAAACACAGAAAAACCCAGAAAGGAAGAATGAAAGGAGATACCAAACGTGGTGCAACCCTTGCATTTGGAACATTTGGCCTTAAAGCTTTGGATAGTGTTTGGTTAACAAACAGGCAAATTGAAAGTGCCCGTCAGGCATTGACCCGTCACATGAAACGTGAAGGAAATGTATGGATAAGGATTTTCCCTGATAAACCAATTACTGCAAAACCTGCAGAAGTGAGGATGGGTAAAGGTAAAGGTAATCCTGAAGGATGGGCAGCTATTGTACAACCAGGCCGTATCTTATTTGAAGCGGATGGCGTACCAGAACAGGTAGCAAAAGAAGCATTTGCTTTGGCAGCTCAAAAATTACCAATACTTACAAAGTTTGTTAAGAGCCGCGATTACGTCGCATAAACAATTAGTTGATTTGAGGATTTGAAAATGTGCTGATTAAAAACACAGGATCGAATCGACAAATCTTCAAATTTTAAAATTTTCAAATTAAAGAAAATGTCTAAAAAAGTTGATTTTGTAAAAAGCCTGAACGGATTAAATGAGGCGGAACTGGTCGCAAAGATCAAGGAAGATGAACTGCGTATGAAGAAGCTAAGCTTTGCTCACGCAATTGCTCCATTGGAAAATCCACAGAGCATCCGTTCATTAAGAAGAGATATTGCACGTTTAAAAACAGCATTAAGAAAAGTACAAATTGGAGCTTAATCCAATAAAACAATAAATGATGGAAACAACAACAACCATTGATAGAAATTTAAGGAAGACCAGGATAGGGGTAGTATCCAGTAACAAGATGGATAAGACCATTACTGTAAAAGTTGAGCGTAAGATCAAGCATCCGCTTTATGGTAAGTTCCTTAAGAAAACAACAAGCTTCCATGCTCACGATGAAAAGAATGAGTGCAGCATTGGTGATACAGTAAAGATCATGGAATCTCGTCCTTTAAGTAAAACAAAAAGGTGGAGATTGGTGGAGATCGTTGAAAAAGTGAAGTAATACAAAGCTTCAGGCTATTAGCTATAAGCTATAAGTGAAAGCAGAGATTATAAAAATAAATTAACCCAGCTATCAGCTAACAGCTAATAGCTAAAAGCTAAAGAAATGATTCAGCAAGAGAGCAGACTAAACGTAGCGGATAACAGCGGTGCCAAAGAAGTACTTTGTATCCGTGTTCTTGGAAATAGCGGCCAGGATTATGCAAAGATCGGCGACAAGATCGTTGTAACTGTAAAAGATGCTATGCCAGCAGGCGGTATCAAAAAAGGTACAGTAAGCAAAGCCGTTATTGTTAGAACAACAAACAAATTGCGTCGTAAAGATGGTTCATATATTCGTTTTGATGACAATGCAGTTGTATTGTTGAACAATGCAGATGAGCCAAGGGGTACACGTATTTTCGGGCCGGTTGCACGCGAGTTGAGGGATAAAGGATATATGAAGATCATTTCATTGGCTCCTGAAGTGTTGTAAAGCCGCAAGCTATTAGCTACAAGCTATTAGTCAAAGAATATCGAATTAAAGAAACAAGCTAGAAGCTCACAGCTAATAGCTAAAAGCTAAAATAAAAATGGAAACAAGATTTAAACCCAAGTTCAACATTAAGAAAGGCGACCAGGTAATCGTTATTACTGGTGACGATAAAGATCTGGCTAAGCCACGTAAGGTGTTGGAGGTAATTTTGGATAAAAGCCGTGTATTGGTAGAGGGCGTTAACATCGTTACAAAACATACCAAGCCCACAGCTCAGAATACAAAAGGTGGTATCGTAAAAAAAGAAGCTCCTATAGCGATCAGCAATGTAATGCTTTGGGACGCTAAGAGCAAGGGCCCATCTAAAGTAAAACTTAGCCGTGAAAACGGTAAATTAATAAGGATCGCTAAAAAATCAGGGGAGGTAATCAAATAATGAGCACAACAACTAATACTCCGAGATTAGCAGACAAGTACAAAAAAGAAGTTGTACCTGCTTTAATGAAAAAATTCAGTTATAAAACTGTAATGCAAACACCAAGACTTACCAAGATCTGTTTGAATCGTGGTGTGAATGGTGCTGTTACAGATAAAAAACTGATCGATGTAGCTATCGATGAGCTAACAAACATCACAGGACAGAAAGCAGTAGCTACTATGTCTAAAAAAGATATCTCAAACTTCAAACTTCGTAAGAACATGCCGATCGGTGCAAGAGTTACTTTACGTGGTGTAAAAATGTATGAGTTTCTTGACAGGCTGGTATCAGTATCACTACCACGTGTACGTGATTTTAAAGGTATCAATGACAAGGCATTTGACGGCCGTGGTAATTATACATTAGGTGTTACTGAACAGATCATTTTCCCGGAGATCGATATCGATAAAGTAAATAAGATCACTGGGCTGGACATCACTTTTGTTACAACAGCCGGAACAAACGAAGAGGCTTTTGAACTGTTGAAAGAATTGGGGATGCCTTTTAAAAACATCAAAAAATCTGAAAATTAAAATATGGCAAAAAAATCAATCGTAGCCAGGCAAGCAAAAAGGGAAAAGATCGTTGCCCGCTTTGCAGAAAAAAGAGCAGCACTAAAAGCAGCCGGAGATTATGCAGCATTGGATCTGTTACCAAAGAATGCTTCTCCTGTTCGTTTAAAAAACAGGTGTCAGCTTACAGGCCGTCCAAGAGGTTATATCCGTCATTTCGGTATCAGCCGTAATATGTTCCGTGATATGGCATTGGCTGGAAAGATCCCGGGAATTAAGAAAGCCAGTTGGTAAAACTGGATACTGGAGACAAGATTACTGGGTGTCTTATTAAAATTTAAGCCTTTTATCCAGGATCAAGAATCCAGCATCAAGTATCCAGTAGGATATCGCATTGTAAAAAATTATTAAATCAATTAACACAACATAACAATGGTTACTGATCCAATCGCAGATTATTTAACAAGAATTCGTAATGCACAGATGGCTAACCACCGCATTGTAGAAATTCCTGCAAGCAATATAAAGAAGCGCATCACTGAAATACTGTACGATAAAGGCTATATTTTAAAATATAAGTTTGAGGATGATAGCAAACAAGGAGTGATCAAGATCGCCCTTAAATATGATCCTTCTACCAAATTACCGGTTATACAAAGCCTTGAAAGAGTTAGCCGCCCGGGTTTGCGTAGTTATGCAAAGCCTGAGGATTTCAAACGTGTGAAGAATGGTTTGGGCGTTTCTATCATTTCTACCTCTAAAGGTGTAATGACTGATAAAGAAGCGAAGGCACAGAATGTAGGTGGTGAAGTGCTTTGCAATATTTTCTAATTTGGAAATTAGGCGATTTGAAAATTTGAAGATGGTTTTCAGATCGTACCATAAAGATTGAATTAAGCTTTCTATACATAGCTGACCGCAATCAAAATATATCTTCAGATAAACAAATTTAAAAATTACAAATTAAGTATTATGAGTCGTATAGGAAAGAAGCCGGTTGACATGCCAAAAGGGGTAACCTTCACTGTTAGCAGCGATAACGTTGTTACTGTAAAAGGTCCAAAAGGTGAATTGAAACAAGCGATCGACAGGGATATGAAAGTTGAACTGAAAGACGATAAAGTAACATTTACACGTCCAACAGACCAGATCCGTCACCGTGCGATGCATGGGCTTTACCGTTCTTTGATCAATAACATGGTTAAAGGTGTTACTGATGGATATTCAAAAAAACTGGAACTCGTAGGGGTAGGTTATAAAGCATCTAACCAGGGTAACCTGCTTGATCTTGCTTTGGGATATTCTCACAACATCATTTTTGAAATTCCAAAAGAATTATCAATCAAAACTGAACAGGAAAAAGGTAAGAATCCAATGATCATCCTGGAAAGCATCGACAAGCAATTGCTTGGACAGGTATGTGCAAAGATCCGCAGCTTGCGTAAACCAGAACCATACAAGGGTAAGGGTGTGAAATTTGAAGGTGAGGTATTGAGAAGAAAAGCTGGTAAGTCTGCAGGTAAATAATACCCCCTGACCCCCTAAAGGGGGAAAGGGATAAAACATATTTTTCTTAAACCCCTTAGGGGTTTGGGGTAATCATCTCCGGCAGCATCGGGGATAAAAATAAAATACAATGAATAACAAAACAAGTGCAAGACAAAAGATCAGGTATAGGATCCGCAAAAATGTAAGCGGTACTACTGCAACGCCACGCCTTAGCGTCTTTAGAAGTAACACTGATATTTATGCACAATTGATCGATGATTCAACCGGTACTACAATTGCCGCAGCTTCATCAAAACAAAAAGATATCACTGCACAAAAAGCTCCGAAGATCAATAAAAGCAAAATGGTTGGAGAAGCTATTGCGAGAAAAGCTGTAGAGCTTGGCATCACAAAAGTTGTTTTTGATCGTGGTGGTTATATCTATCATGGCCGTGTAAAGGCTGTTGCTGAAGGTGCAAGAGAAGCTGGATTGGTTTTTTAATTTTTGAAAATTCTAATAAGAACGATACATGTCAAACGTAACTGTAAATAAAATGAAGGCCGGTGACCTTGAACTGAAAGAAAAGGTTGTTGCCATAAACCGTGTGGTTAAAACAACCAAGGGCGGTCGTGCATTTAGTTTTTCTGCACTGGTAGTAGTAGGCAACGAGTCTGGTGTGGTAGGCCACGGACTAGGTAAAGCAAAAGAAGTACAGGAAGCTATTACGAAAGGAATTGAAGATGCAAAGAAGAACCTGATAAAAGTTCCTATCATGCATGGCACTATTCCTCATGATCAGCTTACTAAAGAAGGCGCTGCAAAAGTATTGATCAAACCAGCTGCTCATGGTACCGGCGTTATCGCTGGAGGTAGCATGCGTGCGGTATTAGAACTTGCAGGTATCACCGACGTATTGGCAAAGAACCTTGGTTCTGCTAATCCGCACAATGTGGTAAAAGCAACTTTCAAAGCTTTGGCTACGTTGCGTGAACCAGTATCAATTTCTAAAACAAGAAGTATTTCTTTAAAGAAAGTATTTAATGGATAATTGATAATTGACAATTGATAGTTGACAATTATTACAGCAAAAAAATCAATAATGAAAAAGATCAAAATAACCCAGGTAAAAAGCGTAATTGACAGGTCTGAGCGTCAAAAAAGAACAATGGTCGCCCTGGGGTTGAAAAAAATGAACGCAACCGTAGAAGTAGAAGCTACTCCGCAAATATTGGGTATGGTAACAAAAGTTAACCACCTGGTAAAAGTAGAAGAAGCGTAAACTAATTCTGAATTCTGAGTGCTGAATTCTGAATGGTTTTATAAGAGTTAAAGCCCTTCAAATTAAATAGCAATTCATAATTCAGAACTCATAATTCATAATTCAAAAAGCGAGGGGTGATACCCCGTAAGTCTAAAATCAAATAAAATGAATTTACACACACTGAAGCCTGCAAAAGGCGCAACGCACAAGGAAAAACGTATCGGACGTGGTGAAGCAAGTGGTAAAGGTGGTACATCTACAAAAGGTAATAAAGGTGGACAAAGCCGCGCCGGTTACAAAAGTAAAAAAGCGCATGAAGGTGGACAGATGCCTATCCAACGTCGTATTCCTAAACGTGGTTTTAAAAATCCGCATCGTATAGAATTTAAAGTGATCAACCTTGGACAGGTAGATCATTATGCTGAAAAATATGGCATCACAGAATTCAGCCTGCAGAATTTATATATCAATGGATTGATCGGGCAGACTGATGCTGTTAAGATCCTGGGCAATGGTGAATTAAAAGGAAAATTCAATTTCAAAGTAAATGCTGTGAGCGACAAAGCCAAAGCTGCAATTGAAGCTGCTGGTGGTACTGTAGAAATAGTGAAATAAATATCCGATATTTGCCCGGCGTATTCAAAATACGCCTTTACTTTTTAGCGAAAACAATTAAATCGATTTAATTCTGTGAAGAAGTTCGTTACAACACTTAAAAATATCTGGAGCATCGAGGAACTGCGTAATAAGATAACTTTTACTTTATTATTATTATTCATATACCGCCTTGGTTCTTACATTGTTCTTCCTGGTATAGATCCCAACAAATTATCAAACCTGCACGATAGTACTAAAAATGGTATGCTCGGCTTGTTGGATGCTTTTGTAGGTGGAGCTTTTTCCAAAGCTTCCATCTTTGCCTTGGGTATCATGCCTTATATCTCTGCTTCCATCTTTATGCAATTGATGACCATCCTGGTTCCTCAAATGGCGAAGATCCAAAAAGAAGGAGAGAGCGGAAGAAAGAAGATCAATTCATGGACACGTTATCTTACTGTACTTGTTACTGCTTTCCAGGCAGCTGCATATATCGGCTATTTAAAAAGCCCAAGTAATTCAGCTGCATTGATACCTGCTTATAGCAGTTTCTTCTGGGTTTCAACAGTAGTGATACTAACAGTAGGTACTCTATTCGTAATGTGGTTAGGTGAAAAGATCACTGATAAAGGTTTGGGAAATGGTACCTCGATCATCATCATGATCGGTATCCTTGCCCGTCTTCCACAGGCTTTTGGGCAGGAGTGGGCAGCGAGGATCTCTGCAAGAGGTGCAGGTGGATTATTGCTCATGTTGATCGAGATCGTATTCATGATCGCTATTATCATGGGATTGATCATGCTTGTTCAGGGTACAAGAAAAGTTCCTGTTAATTATGCAAAGCAGATCGTTGGCAACCGCCAGTTTGGTGGAGCCCGCAACTTCTTACCATTAAAAGTAAACGCTGCAGGTGTAATGCCGATCATCTTCGCTCAAGCTATCTTGTTTTTACCAACCATATTTACTGGATTCACCGGTGATGGCTGGGCAAAATATTTCACTGATCATACCAATGTTATTTATATGATCGTGTATTCTGTGTGTGTAATTGCATTCACATTCTTATACACGGCGCTTATATTTAATCCTAAACAAATGGCTGATGAATTGAAACGCAACAACGGTTTCATACCAGGTGTAAAACCAGGACAGCCAACTGCAGATTATATTGGTACCATCATGGATAGGATCACTTTACCAGGTGCGATCTTATTGGCTTTGGTTGGTATTTTGCCAGGGATATTCCAGCTGATATTCGGAATGACACAAAGTTTTTCTACCTTCTTCGGAGGAACATCTCTCCTGATCATGGTAGGTGTTATCTTAGATACATTACAGCAGATCGAAACACAGCTCCTGATGAGGCAATATGATGGCCTGATGAGCAGTGGAAGAATGCAGGGCAGGCAGGCTGTAGCTTCCGGAATATAATATAAAACGATTATCATCTTTTTAATAACCCTGACGACAAAATCGTTGGGGTTTGTTTTAATTTTAAGGTTCTATGATACAATATAAAAGCAAAGAAGAAATTGAGGTTATGCGGCATAGCTGTCTGCTGGTTGGAAAAGCACATGCGGAAGTAGCAAAGGTTTTAAAACCTGGTATGACCACCAGCCAGGTAAATGATATTGTGGAAACATTTATCCTGGACAATGGAGGGATACCTTCTTTTAAAAACTACAACGGGTTTCAATTCGCTACATGCATATCAATGAACGAAGCGGTTGTTCATGGATTCCCTGGCGATTATGTGTTGAAAGATGGTGATATTATCTCGCTTGATATTGGTGTTTATAAGAATGGATTTCACGGGGACAGCGCCTATACGTATGCGGTAGGTGGGATATCGGCTGATGTAAAACGCTTATTGAAAGTTACCAAAGAATCTTTGTATAAAGGAATTGATAAAGCCCGTACCGGCAATCGCATTGGTGATATAGCCAATGCTATACAGGAATACACAGAGAAGATAAATGGTTATGGGGTAGTAAGAGAACTGGTTGGCCATGGACTCGGAAGAAAGCTGCATGAAGATCCACAGGTGCCGAACTATGGCAAAAGAGGTTCAGGGCAAAAACTTAAAGAAGGAATGGTACTTGCCATTGAACCAATGATCAATATGGGAACAAAAGATGTAGTTCACTTAAGCGATGGATGGACCGTTCTTACAAAAGATAGAAAACCTTCCGCACACTTCGAACACGATGTATGTATCACGAAGGGAGATCCGGATATATTGACATCGTTTATTGAAATAGAAACAGCAGAGAAAGCAAACAGTAATTTATTCTGGAGTTACGAATAATTCTGAATGCTGAGTTCTGAATTGGAGTATGATGGGTGATAACTATTTTTTACCACGTTTGTTACTAATAATAAATGCTACGAAAAAAATAAGAAACTCCAAAGATTTCACTATTCACCATTCACGATATGATGAAATTATTTCTGATCCCGCTACTTCCACTCTTATTATCATGCTGCGCAAATGCACAGGCAATTAATTTCAGCATCCCGATCAATGAAGAAGATATCCGGGGAAAGAATATTATTGGTTATTACGACCAGGGGAACAGCCAGGTAATTATCGATACACAAAAAAAAGATAGCATCACACATCATTTTTACAATGATTCATTTGTGTTGCAGAAGGAATATACAGTTCTGGATGATGACAGAAGATTGTTATATGCCATGTATGGTCCCGGCCATCGGAAAACTTATTTTCAAAAAAACTTCTCTATTCAAAAAACTTCATTCGAAGTGTACGACTCAGGCGACAGCATGGTTATTTACAGGCTGGATCGTGAAAATGCGGCCGACACTAAAATGACCGGAATAGATTTTAATAAAAATTATAAAGATGCAAAACTGGTGGCAATAATGCCAGGCGACCATGGCTGCAGCTTTTTATCAGTATCTCTAAAAAAAGAATTGTTATTTATTTATAAATGGAATGCAAAAACCAACCAGGTAACAATGTTGCAGGCAATGCTTCCCGGGAGCACACTTTCCAAAGAAGAGATCAAACAATCTTATGGCACTTATCTTGAGATTAGTTATAAATATCTTTTTTATAACTTGTCGGTAAGTGACATGCGAAAGACAGATATTTTCCAATTCCCGGGTCTGAGCCAACTTTTTTATAACGACACCTGCATTGCTATAGTACATAAAATACCCAACGAGATGGGAATAAATGTATTTAAGATCAATGCTACCAATGGCATTATCAATTCAAAAAATTATTTCATCAATAAGCCTCCTTCTCAAACAAAACTGAATGATATAGCCTATCCTGTTGCTACAATATATGACTCACTATTGGTCATCCAGAACTGGTCGCCAAATAAAATAGCGTATTTGTTTTTCAATTTTAATACAGAACAATTAATTACAAAACAACAGGCCAATACAAGCGATTCATTATACCTTCTTGTACATTCGGCATTGAGGCAGGTTGGAACTTTTGGATCAGAGTCAGGAGAGAAAGAGGTGAATAATGAAAGGCTTTTTATTAAACGGATGAGTCATGGAATGATGTTCATAAAACCGATCGTAGCCAGGGATAGCCTTATTCTTAGCTTCGGGAGCTTTGTTCCTACACAAGGTGTTGAAGGTTTATTACTGAATACGGCATCAATCAGTACCGGGATGTATGTAAGTTCATTTACGAATAGTACATATATTCCTTATTACATGAATGAACGGAACAAATTTTTGTATGCTCATTCTAAATTTTCACTTGATGCCCTGAAGCCTTCCCAGGCAAAAAATATTAAAACTTACCTGGATGATTTTATTGCTGATAAAAAAATGAAAGAAGTGAATGACGATAATTCAATATTGATCGCTTCAACTGATAAAATTTATATTGGCATTTACAAAAGACCCGGGAGGACACTTGATGTAAGTGTATACCAGGGACATTAACTCCGATTTGAAATGACAAATAAAAAATTAATTGTGATCGGTGGTGGTGCCGCAGGTTTCTTTTGTGCCATTAATGCTGCAAGATCGTATCCCGGCCTTTCAGTTACTATAATAGAAAAATCATCCAAACTTTTAAGCAAAGTAAAGATCAGTGGCGGAGGAAGGTGCAATGTTACACATGACTGTGCCAGCATACCAGAGATGGTAAAAAAATATCCGCGTGGTGCTACTTTTTTGAAGAAGGCGTTTCATCATTTTTTTACGAACGATACGATCAAATGGTTCAGAGAAAGGGGTGTCTCATTAAAAACAGAAGCCGATGGCCGCATGTTTCCTGTAACAGATGATTCGCAAACCATCATTGATTGTTTACTGAGAGAAGCGAATAAAAACAAAGTGGAGATATTGATGAATACGGAGGTTGTGGCAATCGGTAATCGGGAATCGGCAATCCCTGTCGATGGTTGTAAACCCCGGCAGCGGTTTGCAATACATTTAAAAAACAATAAAATAATTGAAGCCGATTATATTTGTGTCGCAAGCGGAGGTTATCCAAAACCATTACAATTTGAATGGTTAACGAAGTTGGGTCATACGATAGAAACGCCAGTTCCTTCATTATTTACTTTTAATATTCCAAAAAATGATATTACTCAATTGATGGGTATCACAGTTGAGCATGTTGCAGTAAAGATCGTTGGTACCAAACTTCAGCAAAATGGCCCATTGCTGATCACCCATTGGGGATTGAGTGGTCCGGTAGTTTTAAAACTATCAGCATGGGGGGCAAATGAACTTGCAAAAAAAAATTATGAGTATACTATTCTTGTAAACTGGCTTCCTGCATACAATGAAAATAATTTGAAAGAAAAGATCCGACAAGTAAGGTTTGATATAGCTGCGCAAAAAATTTATAATCGTAACCCATTTGGTTTGTCAGCGAGGTTATGGGAATATTTTTTACAGCTATGTGGCATTGATGCTGAACTACGTTGGGCCGATCTGCCAGCTAAAGAACAAAATAGACTTATAAAAATATTGTGTGCACAGGAATTTGCTGTGAAAGGCAAAACAACTTTTAAAGAAGAATTTGTTACGGCGGGAGGTATTAAGCTTGATGAAATAGATGTAAATACAATGCAGAGTAAATTATTACCCGGTTTGTTCTTTGCAGGAGAAGTGATCAATGTTGATGGGATAACGGGAGGCTTTAATTTTCAGAATGCCTGGACAACGGGATGGATTGCAGCCAGGGGAATTGTCAATTGTCAATTGTCAATTGATAATTGACAATTATCATCGATATTTAACAAGATCACATATTACCATACAGGCATTTGAATTATCTTGCTACTTTCAATGAAGAAGATCGACAGATATATATTATCAAAATACCTCAGTACTTTTTTCTTTTGCCTTCTCCTGTTTACGGCGATCGTTGTGGTAATTGATATCAGTGAAAAAACGGAAGATTTTGTAAAATCAAAATTATCAACCAGCCAGATCATTACTGATTATTATTTCGGATTCATCCCCAGGATCGATGCAATGCTCTTTCCATTGTTCGTTTTTATTTCTGTTATTTTCTTTACTTCAAAGATGGCGGGACGATCGGAAGTGATTGCCATACTCAGTAGCGGTGTTACATACAGGAGATTTTTATTACCATTTGTTGTGGGGGGAGCTTTTTTATCTGGCTTATTGTGGTTAGGATATCAATATACTGTTCCAAAAGCTAATCGTAAATGGGCTGAATTTGAAAAGAAATATATAGATGTAAACCAGGCAAGGGATCAATCCATGTCAACTTATAAACAGAATATCTATTTCAGGCTTGATTCGAATAGCATGATTGGTATACGTGGGTATGATACCGTTTCAAAAATGGGGTCTAATTTTTTTGTACAGAAGTTTAAGAATAATAAACTTGTCTATAACCTGCGTGCCCTTAGCTTTAACTGGGATACAGCTTCAAAAAAATGGGCCCTTAACAACGTGATGGAAAGAAGCATTGACACCATCAATGAAACCATCAGGATGAGCAAGAAAAAGCTCATGAATTATAATTTCAAGCCCTTTGATCTAAGGAGGGATGATTATCTTAAAGACCAGTTGATCACACCAGACCTCGACAGGTTCATACAATTGGAAAGAATGCGGAATTCAGAAATGCTGAATACTTTGCTTGTTGAAAGGTATAACAGGGATGCTATTCCTGTTTCGGTGTTGATATTAACGATCATTGGTGCTGTGCTGGCTTCAAGAAAAGTACGTGGGGGTAGTGGCTTTCACCTTGCGCTGGGAGTAATCCTTAGCGTGCTGTATATACTTTTTAGCAGGATGACACTGGTATTTGCAACCAAGGGGGACTTTACCCCATGGCTAGCGGCCTGGATCCCTAACTTTATTTTTGGGGCACTGGCTTTTTACTTCTATCGGAAAGCGCCCAAATAGAGAACAACTCAAATTATTTTTTAAACTTTTTGTTTAACAACAGCAGTCATCGTAATTTTAAGCATTGATTTACTGTATGCAGTACAAGAGGGCGACGCAACGCTGATGCCATGAAAATCAACAGCCGGGATATTAAAAAATAAAATCACACAATATCATACAACAACATCATTATGGGTATTATTAAGGATAGGTTTAAGGAAAAAGCTGATTCAACAGCAGTAGAAATTAAAGACCTGGTGAAAGAACACGGAGAAAAAAAGATCGGGGAAGTTACTTTGAGCCAGATCTACCAGGGAATGCGTGGAATGACCGGCCTTGTTACAGAAACTTCTTTGCTGGATGCCCAGGATGGGATTCGTTTCAGGGGATATTCTATTCCTGAACTGCGTGATAAATTACCAAAAGCTCCGAATGGTTCTGAGCCATTACCGGAAGGATTGTTTTACCTGATGCTTGTTGGAGACCTGCCTACAGAAGAAGATGCACAACATTTAAGTAGTGTATGGCAACGCCGCAGCCATGTTCCCAATCATGTGTTTGCAACCATTGAAGCCTTACCGGTTGCTACGCACCCAATGACACAGTTCGTTGTTGCGATCATGGCCTTACAAACAGAAAGCCAGTTTGCAAAACGTTATGCAAAGGGGATGAATAAAAAAGATTACTGGGATGCTGTGTTTGATGATGCTATGGACCTGATAGCAAGATTGCCACGAATAGCAGCGTATATATATCGCCGTAAGTATAAGAATGGTGAACACATTCAACCGAATGGCTTGCTTGACTGGGCGGGCAATTTTGCTCATATGATGGGATTTGAAGATGAAGGTTTCAAAGAATTGATGCGCCTGTACATGGTCATTCATGCTGATCATGAAGGAGGAAACGTTTCTGCACACACGACGCACCTGGTTGGTTCTGCATTGAGTGATCCTTATTTAAGTTTTGCAGCAGGTATGAACGGGCTTGCAGGTCCATTACACGGGCTTGCTAACCAGGAAGTGATAAAATGGATATTTGAATTACGTGAACAAATAGGTTCTGACGCACCAACAAAAGCACAGATTGAAGAATACGTGAAAAAAACATTGAGTGAAGGAAAAGTTGTTCCGGGATATGGCCACGCCGTATTGCGCAAAACTGATCCGCGTTTCACTGCACAAATGGAATTTGGAAAGAAGCATATGCCCAATGACCCATTGGTTAATACAGTATGGAATATTTATGAAGCAGTGCCACCAATATTGCAATCTATCGCTAAAATAAAAAACCCTTGGCCGAATGTAGATGCACATAGTGGAGCATTGCTCGTGCATTATGGTATGCAGGAGTATGAATTTTATACTGTGTTATTTGGTGTATCAAGAGCACTTGGTGTAATGGCAAGTCTTTGTTGGGACAGAGCTTTAGGATTCCCGTTAGAAAGACCAAAGTCGGTTACTACAACATTGGTGAAACAATGGCTGGAAGGGAAGGAAGAGATATGGGGAGACTGATGCCAATGCCTAATTAAAAATTAATAATTGAAAGGTTGTATTAGAATACAACCTTTTTTTATTTTTGTGATTCAAAGAAGAAGAAACTTTAGCTGATTCCAGAAACCAATTAATTTTTAATTCTTCATTTTTAATTTTCATATGTTTTTGCAAATTCTTTTGCAAAATCCGTAAGCTTGGTTTTACCTAATTCGGCTGGATGATGTTTCCAATAATCCGATTGCCCTTCACCACTGCGAAAAGCTATCCCCATATTGGTATACCCATTAGCAATTGTTTCGGCCAGGCCTGCCTGTAACATACCATCAAAAGATTGTTGATCTGTAAATTCAACCCAGGGAATATTTTCTTTCCCAATTGCCTGTGCAAGTACAGTAGTAATTTCTGCCCATGTTTTTTCATCACTCCCGATATACTGTACCTGTTTTTCTTTGAAATCCGGGTGCAACAATCTTTCTGCTGCAAATCCTGCGATATCATCAGGATGTGTTAATACCATTTTCAAGTCAGCAGGTTGATTAGCACCCATAATACCGGCATTTTTAATAAGCGGAATCTGGGAATAAAGATTAGAATAAAAATAACCAGGCCTCAGGTAAACAGCATTTACATCCTGCAACTGGTTTATTTTTGATTCAAGATATGCCAGGCCATCAATAGGGCCTGCGCCGGTGCCCATATGAGCGCCAATGCTGCTTAATACGACAACATTCTTTATGTTGTTTTTTTTGATAGCTTCCACATAGTTGTCTGATACATTTTGCTGATGAGTAAGCCAGTCAGGCATATCCCATTTAGGAGGAATCATGAGGTAAACGATTTCCGCACCTTTAAATGCATTTACCAGGAATGAGGCGTCTTCAATGTTTCCAATAAGAGGAGTTGCACCAAGGTTTTTAATAGTTGCTGCGTTAGCAGTTTTGCTGCTGATAATACTAACGTCATGTCCTGCTTTTACCAGTTGCTCTGCAATAGGCTTTGTGATGTTCCCAAGGGAACCAGTGAGTGTATATTTCATTTTTTTTATTTTGAAAAACAAAGATAACTTTGTACTTACTTTTTTACCAGTACTAACCTAAAAGTATGTATGAAAAAAATAAAAATAAATTCAACCAACAATCTTAACAAGCAGGGCATATTGGTACAGTGTCCTGTTACTTTTACCCTTGGTAAGATCGGGGGAAGATGGAAGCCCCTGATACTTTATAATTTAACTGCCGGAAAGAAAAGGTACAGCGAATTGAAGAGAGGCATTCCGGATATCACAGAAAAAATGCTTATCCAGCATTTGAAGGAACTGGAGCAGGATGAACTTATATTAAGAGAATCACTGCCGGTAGTTCCACCACATGTAATATACAGTCTCACCAGGTCAGGAAAAGAAATGGGACCAATATTGGAAGCGATGGCGAAATGGGGGAAGAAGAATGGGAAGAGGGCATAATGCTGATAAATCAGCTATTATACTTTCACATTTTATATTGCATATTTCCCAATTTACCTTTTGTTTCTTTTATATTTGCACTCCCCTTGGGGGATTAGCTCAGTTGGCTAGAGCGCTTGCATGGCATGCAAGAGGTCACCAGTTCGAGCCTGGTATTCTCCACGTAAAAGCATAAAGGTATCCACTCAAATGGGTACCTTTTGTTTTTATTGTATTGCAATAAAAAATGCAATAATGGCCTGCCTCATGCCATGAATAAGATAAGGGATGATTAATAAGACAATGCGACCGGATCAGGAGCAATATGTGAAACAATTTTTTTAACTGCTGTAAAATTTGTTTCAACGGTGAAACATTTTTTAGTATGGCAAAAAAAATTGTTTCAGCTTTGGGATACCGGACCCGGGTGCTGCAAAAAACTGCGAAATCAGGCTAATTTCCCTTAATTTACACGCCTAATTTTCTAACCAATTGATTCTTAATAAAAATTTTGAAAAAATTTGTAGAATTTATACTACAGTATCAAAAGGATGCTTATATTTGTCTTGGTTTTTCATAGGATATTGGATTAAGCAGGGCACTGTTTCTACAGGTCGCCCTTTTTTAATGCCTTTTTCCGTCATAAACCTCATCACCCCAGGTATTTTTATAGATCGGTTATAATTCTTCGGTTCTTTTAAATCTCCATACTGGAAATATCTTTAGCGATTTCTTTAAATAATAGAAAATAAATAAGATACAGGCAGAGACAATCCATATAAAATAAAAAGGGCAAGGATAGAAATCCAACGCCCGTTGTAACAAACTTTATCCACTTAAATTTTATAGTTTAAAGACCATCATTTGAGATGAAATGTTTCTTTTGTTCCTGTTAAATAAATCAGAACTTATACCAGGGTGTAAAATTCTTTAACAGGTATAGGCTTGTTTTTAACATCAATAGAAATTTTTATGGAGTAATAGCAATTATTATATATCTCAAAATCGCCTATCCAAGCTGTTGTTGTAATAGAATAATAGTATGACGGATGGGTGAGGTGCGCCGGGCATTATCTCGTATCGAAGAATAATTTTTTTATAATTGTCCAAATTTGTTATCCCGGTTCGTCATTTCAGTATAACAATTAAAAAATATAAATTATGGCAAACTCAACCAACATCATGACAAGTTCTATTTACCAATCAGAACTTATATTCAATATGAATGAACGTCTTTTCCTAAACGCATTGGATGGGATCACAGATAGCCAGGCAAAGCAACGGATCAGCGACAACAATAACCCTCTTATCTGGATTGCCACACATACTGTATGGGCAAGGTATAATATGCTTGTATTTCTTGGTAAACCTGTAAAAAATCCTTACGAAGGCATGTTTGAAAATTTCAGGCCCTATGATAAAAGCGACAAATATCCTGCATTGGAAGATATAAAATCGGAGTGGAAGAAGGCAAGCAATTTATTGAAAGATGCAATGCAATCTGTAAGCGAAGCACATCTTGCTGCAGACTCACCACTTAAAAGCCCGATCGGTGATTTTACAAATGGAGGAACGATCGCCTTCCTGGCACAACATGAGAGTTATGATATTGGGCAGATAGGTTTTTTAAAAAAATACTTTACAAAGCAACCAATGAAGTATAATTAATAAATTAAAAATTATAAAAATTAAAACCATGGAGAAGTTATCTGAAAATACAAATGCAATTAACTGGTTTGAAATTTCCGTTTTGGATTTCAACCGTGCGAAAAAATTTTACGAAACAATTTTTGGGATCACAATGGAAGCGCAAAACATGATGGGGATGGACATGGCATTCTTTCCCTATAACCCGGGAAATGGTAAAGCATCCGGTGCATTGGTGAAAGGCCCCATGCATAAACCAAGTGCTGATGGAGTTAAGCTTTACCTTAATGGTAACCCGGATCTCTCAGCAGTTTTATCCAAAGTAGAAAAAGCAGGAGGAAAGATATCAATGCCTAAAACAAGGATCAGTGATGATATTGGGTATATGGCATTTTTCAGTGACACCGAAGGAAATATAATTGCTTTACATTCGCAGGGTTAATTTAAGATTGAACTTTCAAACAACAAACAGCATAAGCAATATCATAATCAAACCAATAACATGAAAGAATACCTGATGATCTTCAGAAGTGAAAGACAGGATGGAACAGCTCCGCCATCAGCAGAACAAATGAAAGCTGCAATTAAACAGTGGCAGGATTGGATCCGCAGCATTGCATTAAAAGGAAAATATAGTGGTACAAATCGTTTGATGAGTGAAGCAAAAACTGTTAAGCCGGGCAATGTTATTTCGGATGGACCATATGCTGAAGTAAAAGAAGTTGTAGGAGGCTACCTGGTTGTAAAAGCTGATTCCATTGATGAGGCGATAGAAATGGCAAAGGGATGCCCGAATTTATCATATGGTGGTAATGTTGAGGTAAGATTGATAATGGATATTGAATATGACTTTAATGCAAATAACTTTTTAGAACAAAAATAAAACCATGTCTGAATTTATATTCTTGTTCAGGGGAGCTGATGCCCATGCTGCAGAGCATTCGCGTGAATCCATGCAAGCGCATATGCAGAAATGGATGGAATGGATGGATGGGTTACAAAAGCAAGGAAAATTCCTCGCGGCACAGCCATTAAAAGAAACTGGTAAGATCATCAATGGGAATAAGAAAATCATTTCTGATGGCCCTTTCATGGAAGGTAAAGAAATGGTTGGGGGTTACCTGTTGTGCAAGGCAGATAATTATGAAGAGGCTCTTGAGATAGCAAACAGGTGCCCTATACTTGACTATGAAGATGGTTCGGTAGAGGTGAGAGAAATACAGGAAATTAAATTGTAATGAACTGTGTTGTAAAAATGTAAGAACTTAGATGACGAACGAACACTTCTTGAATAAGCTTGTCTGAATCTTACGATATAAACAAACTTACAGACCATCTTTTCCGGCATGAATCGGGGAAGATGGTTTCTGTTTTAACAAAGATATTCGGGATTCAAAACCTGGAAACAGCTGAAGATGTTGTTCAACAAACTTTCATTGATGCCATGGCTGTGTGGAAGCTGAAGGGGATCCCTGCAAATCCTTCAGGCTGGCTTTTTCGTGTAGCAAAAAATAAAGCAATTGATATTGTCCGGAGGAATAAACATTCTATTCAGTACGATTTTTCTGATAATGAGAGAATACTGCTTACTTCGGAATACACACTTGCAACTACGATGGAAAATTTCTGGCATACTGAATTGATCAAAGATGACCAGTTACGCATGATGTTTACCTGTTGCCATCCCGGTATTTCACCAGAGAACCAGGTTACACTCATCCTAAAAACACTTTGTGGTTTTAGTACGTCTGAAATTGCAAAAGCATTTCTTACTTCTGAAGATACTGTTTCAAAAAGATTGTACAGGACAAAAGAATTTTTCAGGGAAAATAAAACTCAATTTATGATCCCAACAGTTGAAGATATTAAAATGAGAACAGATACTGTACTCAATGCAATTTATCTTTTGTTCAATGAAGGATATAATTCAACAGAAAAAAAAGAACTTATAAGAAAAGACCTGATAGAAGAAGCAATGTTATTATGCAAGCTGCTTACAGAAAATGAAAATACACAATTACCCGGAGTGTTTGCTTTGATGGCACTCATGTGTTTTCATGCTGCAAGGAGTGATGGACGTTTAACTGCAGAAGGAGAGATCATATTACTTCCTTACCAGGACCGGCTCAAATGGGATCACGCTCTTATTAATATTGGAAATGAATACATGAACAAAGCTTCGTTTGGGAATGACATCAGTACTTATCATTTCGAAGCCGCGATCGCTTATGAACATTGCACAGCAAAAAGCTATGACGAAACAAATTGGCAACTTATCCTGGATTGGTATGAATGCCTTTGCAATATATCCACATCACCTATTACCGCTTTAAATAAAATTGTAGCAGTCATGCAGGTGTATGGCCCGCAAAATGCGTTGGATCAAATTGAACAGATCGCTGAAAAGAAAAAACTTGAATCTTTTTATCTTTATCATGCACTGCTTGGAGAAATATATAACAGGTTAAATGAAACCGCAAAGGCAAAACAATATTTTGAAACAGCCATGCGCCTGACAAAATCACAACCAGAAAAGAAAGTACTGGAAGAGAAGATAAATGCTACAATGAACTAACAATTTTCATAATGAAAAGATCAGGACATACAAGTCTCTTGAAAGAACTCAGTTTTGAACAATTGTCTAAATCCAACTGGAACAAGTTTGTTCAATTGTTTGGAGAAAAAGGGGCCTGTGGAAATTGCTGGTGTATGTATTTCAGATTAAAAAAAGATGAATTTATAGAAGGGAAGACTGACGATGGTAATAAAGCTGCCATGCATGAACTCGTCTGGAAAAATAAACCAACGGGTATTATAGGGTTATATGAGGGGCAGGCAATTGCCTGGTGTGCATTTGCACCAAGAGAAGATTTTAACAAACTTGCTAATTCACGTGTACACAAGCGTATCGATGACCAGGATGTGTGGTCTATTCCCTGTTTTTTTATTGATAAGAATTTCAGGCGCCTGGGAATTTCAGTTGCCATGCTAAAAGCGGTGATAAAATTTGCGAAAACAAACAAAATAAAGATCATCGAAGCATATCCTACTATTCCCACACAGGAAAAACTGCCAGACGCATTTGCATGGATCGGGTTATACAGATCTTTTGAAAGAGCAGGATTTAAGATCGTTGACAGGACCTCGAAGAACAGGCCGATGGTAAGATACTATGTAGAAAAATAAATCGATGTTATTGACTATTACTAAATAAAAAACGTCCCGAAAGAGACGTTTTCAACTTTACCATACTGTCCTTTAACTAACGAATACAAAAATTGTTTAGAAAGTTCGCAATGTGTTATTAATTTCGTTTAATAATTTCTTCAGTTACCCTCCAGCCATTGGCTCCCATATATCCATACCTTACCCTGAATTCTTTTTCTACAGGATCGTATACATTAGTGCATTGATCTGAAGACGGCCATTGCGCAGTATAGCCCGGGTTAGTAGTAGGAAGTCCTGATGTAAACATGGTATAAGGAGCGCCGGCAGCACTTGGTGCAGCTGTGATAGTTACATTGTTGCTTGCATCAACTTCAAATACAGCAAAATAGTTATTGGCTCCCAGGTCACCTACTTCACACAATACAGAAGTAGGGCTAAGTGTACTCAATGTTTTTGGCTGATCGATCACACGTGGCAGCGTAGGATGATAAAAATATCCTGTGGAATAATAATCTCCGTCATAATCATTCTTCGCTTTTAACTCAACCAGGTAATCTTTTTTCAGCACACTTATTTCTCCGTCACTAACTGAAGTTATAGTAAAACCTAAAGCATAATCGTTACCTATAAGCGTAGAAGGATCTACACTGAGTTTTACATTGGCAGTTTTAGCAGAAGGGGTGAGGGTATAACTATGTGTATCGAATGAATATACAGAAGATGGAGGTACTTCGTATTGAGTAGTTGTAGGGTGCGCTGCATTGTAAGCATCTACCAATCCCGGGTTAAGTTCAATTTTTACGTCCACGTTTTTTGTTGCATTCGAGCGTGGAGGTATTCTTATTTCTGTGAGATCTGCTACAGTCATACCGGGTGTTATACTCAACGCAAGTGAATGAAGCGTTGAGGAATCTCCGTCAGTGAATTCGGTGATCACCCTGCTTGTGTTATCATTCACTTCAAGTCTTTCTTTATTTTTCAAACATCCACTAAGGAAAAGGATTATTGAAAGAAATAACAAAATATATTTTCTCATATAATTGATGTTTAATTGTTAGGATTAATAACCAGGATTTTGAACCATGTTTGGATTAGCACTGATCTCAGTTTCGGGAATTGGCCATGCCCATGATCTGCTGTTATGAGCCAGCTCACAAATATTACTTGGAGAATCTGCTTCACCACAGCGTTCGATCGGCGTTTTATCCCAGCGTTTCATATCGAAGAACCGGTGGCCTTCAAATGCCAGTTCTTTCCTTCTTTCTAATTTGATCGCATCAAGTAACGCTGCACCTGATTCAGTGCCTGGTACAAAACCAATGATCCTTTCAGTTCTTAAAGCATTGAGATCATCAAGGGCTGCCGCTTCATTCCCTAATTCAAAATTTGCCTCAGCTCTTGTGAGATAAAATTCTGCGATGCGAAATACTTTCCAGTCAACAAAACCGCCGCCTTCGGTTGTAGTTGCCCCTTTGCCTGCATGTTTGATCACTGCAAGCCTTGGATCATGCCCGATCCCATTATATGTGGCCACAGTTGCTATATAAGAATTGTAGCGAATGTCATTCGCATCATACAATGCATCTATTGTGAGGGTAGGACGATAAAGCGATTTGTTTCCTCTTGCAAAAAAAACATTTTCATAAGGTGTGCCATCACTTACACTTTGGAATTTTACTTTCCAGATAACCTCTTCTTCATTGTCATCTGTCCAAATACCCGGAAAACTTGTTGCATCAGCTAATGGTATTTCATTGATTAATGATGTTGACGCATCGACAGCATCCTGCCATTGCCCTGCGTATAAGCTTACCCGTGCTTTTAATGCATAAGTAGCGTTGAGGGTTAATTTTGAATCATCTCCTGACGGTGTACCGCCGCCATTAAAAGCAGTGATAGCATTGTTGATGTCAGCGAAAATATTATCATAGCATTCTTTTATCGTATTTCTTGCAGGTTTTGCAGTTGCATCATAAACTTTTATGTAAGCGACTCCTAATTCAGAGGAATTCCTGTCGAAGGTTGCTGCAAAATATCTTAACAGGTCAAAATGTACCATTGCCCTGATAGCTAATGCCTGGGCCCGGATGCTATTTGCTCTTTCCGGATCTTCAGAACTCAGGGCATCAATATCTCTTAAAATGATATTCACTCCTGAGATAACGTTATAACAGTTTGCAAAAGTTATCTGCACATTCGGATCATCAGCAGCGTAGGACCAATCACTTGATTTTTGGTAATTGGGAAAGTCTTCAAATGTTTCAACAAGATCATCAGACATCATATCTGGCAGGCCAGAGAATGATGCAGGTTGTAAAGGATCCGTTCCTGTATTGGTTGTTGGGATAGAATTGAAGTATCCGGCTCCAAGGAACCTGTTATAAGAACCTGCTAAAACAAAATCTGCCTGGTCCAGCGAAGTAAGAGCCTTTGAACCATCCAATGAAAATTGCGGCTGCAGGTCAATTTTTTTTGAACACGATGTCATAAAAAATATCGCTAACAAAGTGACAAAATGTATATACTTAAAATTTATTTTTTTCATGATCTTTATTTTACTGATAGTTTACATTTTTCATTGAATTAAAATCCTAAGTTGATACCGAATGTTATGGTCTTTAATGTTGGATATACTGCACCCTGGTGAACAGCCGGTTCGCCTGGAGGAAGTTCTGGATCATAACCACGGTATTTTGTATAAGTGTAAAGATTTTGTCCCTGGCCAAATATTCTTATGCTGTTTATTTTTGCTTTGCCTAGTATTTTCTTTGGAATTTCGTAAGACAACATGATATTGCGCAATCTCCAGAAACCGCCGTTTTCCAGGAAGTAGTTTGTCTTATCGAGTTGATAATTGCTGGTTGAACGTGGGATGGTTGTTATATCACCCGGGTTACGCCATTCTTTCAACAAATCTGTTGATAATTCAGAAACCAGGTATGAAGGATTTTCCAGGTTAAGGCGGTCATTATTGTATATCTCATTGCCTAGTGAAAAGATCCAGAATACAGAAAGTTCAATTCCTTTATAATTAAAGGTATTTGTAATGCCGCCAAAATAAGGGGCATCAGCAGTACCGAAGAATACCCTGTCGCCTGGATCGTATACATGTGTTGTTCCTTTTCCATCCTTTGTATAATAAAGTGGGTCGCCGGTAGCAGGATCAACACCAGCATATTTAACAAGGAAAAAAGTTTCGGCAGGTTTGCCAACTTTTAATGTAGTACTTCCAAAAGTCACGGTGTCAGTACCGTTAGGTAAGGATAAGACAGTGTTTTTATTGTAAGTAAAATTGCCATCAATTGTCCATGTAAAGTTTTTGGTTTTATAAGGAATTATCTTCAGGCCTATTTCTATTCCCTTGTTTCCTAACGTTCCTGCATTTGAGAGTTTGGTAGTAAAACCTGTGGTCTGGGATAAAGGTGTTGCATAAAACAGCTCTTTTGTTTTACTATTATAATATTCTACCGAACCTGTAATCCGGTTCTTTAATATTCCGAATTCAATGCCGGCATTAAAGGAAGATTTCTGTTCCCATTGCAGGTAAGGATTGCCGGGGCTGTTAAGTGAAAGGCCGGGGTTACCTGCATAATTTACTTTTCCAAATAATGGACGTGATGCAAAATCTGCAATACCTTCCTGGTTACCTACTGTACCATAACTCATCTTTAATTTAAAGAGATTGATCTTGTCTTTCATTGATGTAAAGAAATTTTCGTCAGACATGATCCATGCGGCACCTACATTATAGAAGTTTGCATATCTATTATTCACACCAAACCTGGAAGAACCATCTCTCCTGAAGCCAGCGTGTAAGAAATACCTGTTTAAATATCCATAATCGGCTTCACCAAAGTAAGAAATAAGCGAACTTTTTGTTCCGTTACCGCCAACTGTAGGAATAAATCCATTGGTTGCAGTTCCGGCAGTAATAGCAGATTCATTTTGAAATGGCAGCAGCATACCATAACCTGTAAAACCGAAGCTCCTGAAATTTGTTTCTATGTATTCGGTATAACCACTAACACTGAGTTCATGCGATCCGAATGTTTTTTTATAATTTAATGATGTAGTACCAATAAAGCGAAGTGTGCGATTAAATGCATGCGCAAAACTTCCTGTCGATCCAACCACCTGTGTACTTGCATAAGTGTCGGGGCTTACATAAGCCTGCGTTTCGTTTTGAGTATAATCAAGCCCCCAGTTTGTTCTTGCTGTAAGGTCTTTTACAAATGGGATCTTATATTCCACAAAGACATTTCCAATGCCTTTCCATTGATTTGTACTTGCTGGATTTTCCAATAACTCCTGCAAAGGATTTGCCTGGGCATTTGCGGTATTGTCAACACTGTATTTCCCATCCTTATCATATGGAGTTACATAAGGGAGGCTCCATAGGATGGCATTCAAAGGCGAACCGACATATTGGTCGTTCTCTCTTGTATTTTGAAGTTTGGAATATCCAAAAGAAGAATTAAATCCGAATTTTAATTTTTCTGTTCCTGATTCCAGGTTAAGGCGCCCGGTATAGCGTTTTAACCCGGTAGATCTTACAATACCTGTTTGATCGAAATAGGCAACAGATGAGTAAAATCTTGTTCTTTCAGAACCACCTGATGCGCTTAGTTGATGTGATTGTGTGATGCCAGTATGGAAAAAAACATCTTCCCAATCAGTATTGATCTTTGAAAGGCTATCTACATCCTCGGGCGTCCATGCATTGGGGTTACCATGCTCAAGCTCATATCCTAATTTTTGGGCTGAATTCATCAACTTTAGTTTTGAGCCAGGCCATTTACTTTGCCCATATTGAAAATCATAATTGAATCTTGTTTGGCCAACACGGCCTTTTTTGGTTGTAATAACGATCACACCACCTGCTGCCCTTGATCCATAAATGGAAGCAGCTGCAGCGTCTTTTAAAATGCTGATATTTTCAAAATCACCCTGGTTCAGCGTAGAAAAATCTGCAGCGGTAACTTCAACTCCATCTATTATGTACAAAGGAGTTGTAGAACCATTCAATGAATTTCTTCCCCGGATCTGTACATCAGCATTGGAGCCTGGTTGGCCTGTACCTGTTTTTACAAATACACCTGCTGATTGTCCCTGCAATAATTGATCAAAAGAAGCGATTGGTTGTGTGCGGATATCATCCATGATAACCCCACTTACCGAACCAGGAGAATTCCTCTTCGATTTATTACCATACCCTGTGATCACAACTTCGGTAAGCGACCTGTTCTTACCTGAAGACATTTTGACATCAATTTTTCCAGTGCCGACCTCGGTTTCTATATCATTATAACCAATGGATGACAGCACAATTGTTTTGGTGTTGTTTGGAACAGAAACGGCAAAATTTCCCTGTGCATCGGAAGTGCCGATAGCTTGTCCGTTTTTAAGGCTGATAGTAACACCTGGCAAAATTGCTCCAGATTTATCATCTGTGATTTTCCCGGATACAACTTTTTGTGCAGATGCTATTGAAAACCCGGTAACGGTCAACATTAGCAGTAAAAGGATTTTTTTCATAATACTATTGATTTACTAGTTCAATTTGTTGACAATTAAATCAGCTTAAACGTTTCAATAGCGACAATGTTATTAACTGAAGTGTGAATATTGGATGTTGAAATCGCAAACAGGAATCGGGAATCAGTAGTGTAGAAAATTAGTAGAATCTGGCTGTTTTATATAACTAACTCATGGTTGGAACGCGATCAAAAGAGGGCTCCCTGTAGAAACAGGGGGCGTTGTGCGTATACCAAAATCGCACATGAGAAGTCATTTAATATTTTTAGGTGACACAGCGGTTATTTTAAAATTAAAAGAAATTTAAATTTTTTAATTTGGGATATTACCGAAGTATATAAGTTAACTTTTTAAATATGCATATTCATTGTTGAAAAGCAGATCAATTTGTATCATCACGCTTCGGATATCCATTTGCGAAAGTATGGTGCTGTGATCTGGCTGATAATAATGGAATGATTTTTTTCTGATATATTCAGGTCTACCTGCAACTTCACCTTGTCATAGGCTTTGTAACATTTAACAAAGTTTAGGTTGATGATATATTGCCTGTTGGCCCTGAAGAAAAGTGAATTGTCAAGTGATTCCTCCAGCTCATTGAGGGTTTTATCTACGATATATTTTTTTTCATTCTTATCTATAAGGTATACCATTTTTGTTTCTGTATAGAACATTACGATATCTTCCATCCTGATGGACAGATTTTCAATGCCTTTTTTAACTATGAGCCTTGTTTTCTTCTTTGAATTGGTTAATTCCAATAAATTCTGCAATGATTTATTTTGATTGCTAAAGTGATGCTCTAACATTTTATATTTTAAAATTGCTTTCGTTAACTCTTCTTTTTCAATTGGCTTCAGCAGGTAATCTATTCCATTGCTTTCAAAAGCGAAAAGCATGAACTTGTCGAAGCCGGTAATAAAGATCACAGGGATATCAATGCCGGTTTCCCTGAAGATATCGAAAGATAATCCATCTGATAACTGAACATCGGATAAGATGATATCTATGTCATTATTTTCCCTGAAGTATTCGATGCTTTCTTTTACAGTACTTAGCACGGCCATTACATTCGTTTCAAAAGGGATGTCGGTGAGAATATTTAGTAGTTTTTCCTGGGAGAATTTTTCATCTTCAATGATAACTATATTCATGGGTTGTTGTTTTTAAGTTTTTATGACTGGTACTTTAACGGTGAACTTATTTTCGGATCGTTCACTTATAATATGGTGTTTAGCAGTAATGAGGTATTGAGCGTTGAGGTTTCTCAGGCCAATCTTTGTTGATTCAACAGGGGAGGCCCTGGGCATTATACTGTTTTGTACAACTAAGTACCCGTTCTCAAGATATATAGATATATATAATGGTTGCTCATTCGTAAACTGGTTGTGTTTTATTGCATTTTCAACCAGTATTTGCAGAGCGCAGGGGATAATATATATATCTGAAAGATCCTTCTTGTTGAGTTTAATGGATAGCTGTAATTTGTTTTCATGCCTTATCTGCAATAAAAAAAAATAGCTCTTTATGAATTCCAACTCATTTTCTACAGTTACCAATTCTTTATTTTTATTGATCAGAAAATATTTATAAACTTCTGCAAGTCGTTTGTTGAACATTGTCGCTTTTGAGGCATCCTGGTCAATCAGGTGCGACAAAGTATTTAACGAATTGAAAATAAAATGTGGTTCAACCTCATTGCGTAAAGCGATCATCTCTGCCTGGTTCAATTCCTGGTCGAGCTGATCAACGATCTTATTGTCAATTTCTCTTTCCTTACTTAAATACAATATCTCATATACAAGTGTAAAGACTATCACTGCCAGTACAGATGAAAGAATGAACTTGTTTATCGGGGCCCAGTAAAATTTTTCTTTCGAAAATCTCATCCACAAAAGACAAAGAATACATGATACAGCGCTTCCGTAAAGTCCAGAGATCGTAGAGATGGACAATAATTTTGAAAATGGTTTTTGATTCACTGTAAACAGGTTTCTTAGTTTAACGTGTATCCATTGACAGCCGGCCCATATACAATATGATGTGAACACGAAATATAAACAGGCACCTGCTATTTCAACGGGTGTATATAGGTCATACGAAATAATGCCAGATAGGTATGCTATGCCGATGCCAAGCAATGGTATAAACAACAATCGCATTATTTGATCCCTTATCATGTCAGTTATTTATCGCCGTGAGTTTGTCACGAGCTTGTCAGCTTTCAAAGGGTGCAGCAAAAGCAATATCTTTTATACGATCAAATTGCTTATTGGTATTGGTCTATATACTTAATGACATGGCATATAAATGATTCGCTGCGCTTGCAGTTCTAATAATCCTTATAAAATGATTAGTGGTTTTTAAACCGATCGAGTGGTAAAGCGATAATATTAATTCAATCACTTTTTTACATGACAATATTTTTTTCTTTAACCATGCAGCGTTTGTTATTTACACTTTAAATAAAAACGAATAACAGCTCTTTTTTTTCACCTGTAGATTTTTATATTTCATACTTCGGTTTTCATACCCGGGTAAGTTAGTGCCTTTTGTCAAACAGCATTCCTGCAATTTGCATGTCATGATTTATATAATTGTTCTCTCAACTTATATTTCTCACCCAAAAAATTAAAATGATGAATGTTGTTTTACCAAAACTTAAACGCATACAAAAAAGTTTTTTTTGTATTGCTATTATGCTGGCATTTCTGCCCAATATTGTTTTCTCCCAGGTAAAAACCATTACTGGTAAAGTAACCGATGCCGGCGGACTTCCATTGGCAAATGTAACCGTTCTTGTAAAGGGTACCACAAATGGCACGGCTACTTCAAATGATGGTAGCTTTTCAATTAACGTATCTCCGGATGCAAAACAGCTTGAATTCACTGCACTTGGATTTGATGCGCAAACGTTTACCATTAGTGGCAGGAATAAGATATCAGTAGCACTTGTTGCCACCGGATCAAAGACAATGGAAGAAGTTGTTGTTACGGGTATTGTAAGGGTTAAAAAATCACAGTTCATTGGGGCTTCAAGTAAGATCAGCGAGAAGGCATTGGTAAATAAACCTGTTGGTTCGTTTGATCAATTGTTGCAAGGTGCAGCACCGGGGCTATTAGCGCTTACGGGTAGTGGACAACCAGGTAACCCAACAGGAATAATTATTCGCGGGCAAAATTCAATAGCCGGAGGCACAGACCCATTATATATTATAGATGGTATTCCTGTTGAAACAGGGGTGTTCCAGGGATTCAACCCTAATGATTTCGCATCTATTGAAGTATTGCGTGATGCAGCTACACAGGCATTGTATGGATCACGTGGTTCGGGCGGTATCATTGTTATTACAACAAAGCGGGGCACACCAGGAAGATTCAAACTTTCTTATTCATTCCAGGCTGGTGTGAAAGATAAACCAGAGTTTTCTTATCAGCCAATGAATACGACTCAATTACTCAAAGCCCAGCATGACTATGGACAGATCGTACAGGGAGCAGCTAACGCAAGTGAATTGATACCAGGCTGGTATTATTCTTCCGACAATCCAAGATATACAGCTTTATCAGTTGATGGGCAAAAGGAAGCAGATCACCTGTTGGATTCGATCTCGCAGATAAATACAAATTGGTACGATCAGTTTTTCAGGAGAGGAAGTTTCACCAATAATGAATTGAATTTTTCAGGGGGTACAGGTAAAGCACGCTTTTATAGCAGCCTTGGTTATTATAAAGAACAAGGTATTATCAAGCCTTCGGATATGAAACGCATAACGCTGCGGAACAACATTGATTTTTCTGATGATAAATTTACTTTCGGGATTACTTCTAATATTGGTTATACAAAAAGAAATTTTGATCCCGGCTATCCCGGCTTTATTGCCAATTTCAATTCTTTCCTCATCCCTTCTGTGCAGGTACCTTATGCAAAACTTAACAATCCCGATGGTACCCTTGCTACTGGAGGCCCTGGTGATATCAATGCCTCAAAATATGTGGCAGCCCAATTTCTTGATATAAAAAGTAAGGATAAGAATTATAATGACCAGGCTAAGCTCACATTTGGTGTGAACCTGGCCTATAAAATTTCTGATCATCTTACGGCTTCTGTTAGTACAAGTGCTGATTTCAGGGAAACGCAGTCTTCTATTTATGAAAGCAGGGAAGCATTCATCAGGAAAGCTGAGAATGGCCAGACAAATCCAAGGACATTGGCAGGATCACAAACGGAAACGCTTACCCGTTTTCTCACAACTGATATCCGCCCCGGCCTGGTATTTACAAAAACACTTAAAGAAAAACATGACCTCGAAGTTTCTGTATACGGTGAATACATCCAGGAAAATTTAAAAGCGATCGGCTTCAAAGGTTATGGAATAGACCCAAGAACTCCCAATACTTCAGGTGTAGTTGTGCCAGGGAATGCAGGTAACCAGTTGTATTCTTCTATTCCTGCTGCCAACAATGGAAAATCTGAAAATGTATTGGAATCAGGTTTCGCAACCCTAAGGTATACTTATGCAGGAAAATATACTTTCTCAGGGTCATACAGGAAGGACGGATCTTCCAAACTACCTATCGATAACAGGTGGGTAGGCTTCTATTCAATGGGGGCCCTGTGGGATATCACGAAAGAAAATTTTGCAAAGAACAGCAGGTTTGTAAATGTATTAAGAATAAGAGCCAGTTATGGCGGTTCTGGAAATGCGAATAATTTCCCAAGTGATTATTATTATCAATCAACTTATGGTACCGGAAGTTATTCCGGGTTAACAACACAGCTTGTTGCTACACCAGGTAATCCGAATGCAAAATGGGAAACAACTTACACACTTAATATCGGAACTGATTTTGAATTATGGAAGAGAAGGATCTATGGCGATATCAATGTTTATAATAAAATGACAAAAGACCTCTATGTTGATCGCCAGGTTGCGGCAGAGCACGGAGGATTCACGATTCCGGTTAATGCAGGTAAACTTCAGAACAGGGGTATCGAATGGAATATAAACGCAGACGTTATCCGCAATAAAAATCTTACCATTACGCTTTTTGCTAACGGAGCTTATAATAAAAATAAATTGGTAAGCATCGGCGGAGAAACACCTTATCAATCCGGAACATCATTCCTTGAAGTAGGATTGCCATTGGGTTCTCATTATGCAGTAAAATGGGCAGGTGTTGATGCAGGAACAGGTCAGCCATTGTATTATACAAAAGATGGAAAGTTAACACTTGATCCTACTGACCTCGTTACTGATTTTGGTACGTGGGAAGCACCATGGAAAGGAGGATTTGGAACAAATATTCATTTTAAATGCATCGACATATCAGTTATGTTTAGCTGGCAGCGTGGGGCAAATAAAGTTGATAACCTACAATTCTTCGCTGAGAATCCTGCAGGATTTTTGAGTGGTGGGTTTAATCAATCAACTGATCTTAATTTCTGGAAAAAACCCGGCGACATCGCAAGTACACCAAGTCCCAATTATACTGTTGGTAGTAGCATCTCAAATAATATACACGATGCATCTTTTCTTCGCTTGAGAGACGTGAATATTTCTTATACATTTCCAAAATCATTACTGGATGGATGGAAATTTATTTCCTCAGCGAAATTCTATATCCAATGCTCAAACCTGTATATCTGGACAAGATGGAAAGGGATGGATCCGGAAGCAGGTGCTGTTAATATTAATCTTGGTGAATATCCAAACCCAAGATCTATTACAGCCGGTTTAAATCTTACATTTTAAAAATTAAAGAAGATTAACATGAAATATATAAAAATCAGCATTGCTATTTTAACTGCCGGTTTATTCTTTACAAGTTGTAGTAAACAATTGGACCAGAATAACCCGGTAACATTCAGTGATGAGAATGCATACAAAACGATCAATGATATTCAATTGGGAGTGAATGGTGCTTTCGCTGGCTATGGCACTTTCACAAATGATGTATATAAGAACAGCCTTACTTCTGATGAAGCAAAGATAGGCGCTGATAATGGTGGCTCAGGGCAGCTGGCATTCAGGTTTCAATATCATTCTGACAATGCAGAAACTACTGCAGGTTATTACGGTTATTATTCAATGATCGATCAGATCAACAGGATACTTCCTCATATCGGCGCTGTTACTGGCGGAACGATAGATCGTAAGAATGAATTAAAAGCACACCTGCTGGGATTACGTGCGCTCGGCCATTTTGGATTGATGCAGGCCTTTAGTAATAACTATGATCCAAATGGGGTAGGTGTTCCAGTTATGACAGAAGAAACTGTTGGAGATGTAAATGGTAAACCGGCACGCAATAAAATGGGAGAAGTAATGGCTCAAATTGAATTAGATCTTAATACTGCGAGATCATTGTTACCAGAAACAACTTCTTCCAATTTCAGCGATACAGTATTAAATAAACTGAACATTGCTGCTTACCAGGCAAGGATCGCTTTGTACAAAAAAGATTATGATGCAGCCATCACATATGCAACGGAAGTGATCAGTTCGGGACTGATACCATTGGCCAGCGGCAGTGATTATGCGGATATCTGGACAGATGTAAGTTCAAGTGAATCTTTATTCAGGATCCGTTACCTGCAAAGCTCAGCGCTTGGAGGATTGTATACAGGTCCTGGAGTAAGTGCGATCATCGCACCTTCTGATAAACTCACAAATACTTATGATGCTACTGATATCAGGTTATCAACTTTCATTGGTACAAGTACAGCGGGCCATCAATATGTAAAAAAACATGGCTCTTCTCCACGCGGACCAAGTATTGTTGACCTGAAAGCATGCCGCATTGCTGAAATGTACCTGATACGTGCTGAAGCGTATGCAAAAAGATCAACACCAGATATTGCTGCAGGTGCTGCCGACCTGAATCTTTTACGGGCCAACAGGATATTTGGTTATGTAGATGAAAATTTTACAACCGCTGCATCATTGATAGATGCAGTGTTGCAGGAAAGATTCAAAGAGCTTTGCTTTGAAGGATTCAGGTTCTATGATCTGAAAAGAAATAACCTTCCTGTTGATCGTGATGCTACTGATGCAAGCCCGGCATGGCAAACATTACCTGCAGGTTCCCCATTATTTGTATACCCGATTCCATTGGACGCAATATCAGCTAATCCAAACCTGGTTCAAAACCCGGGATACTAAACAGATATTTAAACAGCTTAATGCTAAAATTTTATCATCATCAAATTCATTTTATGAAATTTTATAATCGCATAATCTTTCCTGCTATCATACTGTTGGCATTTGTGATGTCGGGTTGTGATAAAACAAAACCATATGATATAACAACACCTATTCCACAGGCACACTTCGATGGGGATGCAACACAATTGTATTCAATTGTAACAGATCCTGCGCCGGTATATAACCTTACAGTTGGAACAACTGATGTTTCGAACACAGACAGAACCATTACTTACCATGTAAGTTCTCCCAGTGGGGCTGTAGAAGGAACACAATATACAATTGATAACAGTGGCACAGTGACAATTCCTGCAGGAAGGGGAGAAGCAACAATTGATATCCGGGCAAAATTCCCTGCATATGCAAGTGGCAGGAAGGATACACTGATATTTACATTGGATCGCCCTTCCATGGAGATAGCTTCATTTATGGATACTGTTACATTGATCATGCGTGGCCCATCGGGCTGTGTTGAAGATGTCGTTAATGTAAATGATCTTTTAGGCGATTATGTGAATACCAATGAAACTTTTGGTACAAGTGCATATGGTCCTTACACTACTTCTATTTCTTCCGCTACACTAACCAGTCCTACCACTGCAACGATCGTAGTTGAAAATATTTTTGATGATGGCTGGGGGCCGATCACATTTGATCTTGACTGGACGGATGCAACCAACAGGACCGCAATTGTTGAAGACCAAAATGCTATCCCCGGAAGTGATGCAGGTAGTATCAATACAACTTATGCCGGGCAAACTGTTGCGGTACGAGTACCACCGGCAAGTTTGTCTTCTCTGCCAGGAACATATTCCTACTGCGATCAAACTTTTACGTTACAAATGCAACTTGGCGTAACGGGTGTAGGATGGTTCAATGCACTTTATACAGTGAATATGGCGAGATAATTTTGTTTCTATAGCGTGTATTATGAACGGGCTGCCTGTTTCTTCAGGTGCCCGTTCTGTTTTTATAACTATAGATCTTTATAAAATTTATGAAGCCATTATTTCTTTTCACCCAATGAAAACCAATTCCCGGAATCATCTTTGAACAAAGCTTCAAAAGCATAAAACTCCTTTGTTGGCGGTTTGGTAAATTCAACTCCCTTCGATCTTAGTTCTTCATAAGTAGCCATCAGATCATTGCATTCGAATACACAAAATCCAAATGTTCCTTTTTTTACAAGATCGGTCATGATAGTTGCAGCTTCTTTTTTAAACATCATGCCTTCGCTGATCTCCATCAGGGTGATCTCGAGATCGGGTTGTTCGGGTGGACAAACCGTTAGCCATCTTTTACCCGGGCCCATAGAAGCATCTGTATGTACTTTAAAGCCGAGTTTATTTACATAAAAATCATACGCGCTATCCTGGTTAATAACGAAAATGCTAACATGGTTCACTTTTGTGATCATTGCTTTATTTTTTTGAGTGATTAATGACCTGCAAAATCGGCTAAGAAAGATAAAATCACTTCTCGAAAATTGCTATTTATATTTCCTGGGTAGTTTGTTGCTTCCAGCCGTTTTTTTCAGCAAAACAGTTTGGAATGTACTTAAGAGGAGCTTTGGTCATTTCTGCTTTGATCTTTTTTTGCTGAGCCTGGTAAGCAGCAGGAGTGAGGCCAACGAGATTCTTGAATAACCCTGTAAATGAACTAATGCTTTCAAATCCTACAGCAAAACATATTTCTGCTACTTTCTTTTCTGTTTGCAATAATAATTTTGCGTTTTCAATTCTTACCCATGTGAGGTATTGGTGTGGTGTTTTGTTATAACTCTTCTTAAATAACCTTATGAAATGGAATTTAGAAAAATAAGCTTCGTCTGATATATTATCAAGGTTTACTTTTTCATAATAAAATTTATCTATGAACAGTTTTGCCTGTACAATGCGTCTGTAGAGGTATATTTTGGGATACTGCTCCTCCATTGATAAATTAAGAATTAAAAACTAAGAATTAATTGCTGTAAAAGTAATGAAGAGTTCTTTCTTTAACGAAATGCATTCATTTTTAATTCTTAATTATTAATTCCGGGATCATCTGGCTAACTTCTCAGGGACTTCCATATTTCAGTTATCCTTGCCAAATGATGATCATCATGCTCTGCTACAAATATGAAAAGGTCCATGGTACGCATAGGTTTATTTAATCTTGGATGTAAAGCGGATCTGAAGATGATCACATCGTCGATTTTTTCCAGTTGGGCGATCGTGATTTCTCTTATATTCCTGAACGATCTCAGTAGTTCATCTATTGGCTTATTATTATGGTCTTCCATTTCGGTCTTTGTATTCTGCAGATCGGCAGCGGTCATTATTTTTTCTCCGCGAATAATTTCATCAAGCCTGGTTTGCCACAATGGCTCAAGGTCGGTTAAATGACCAATATTTTGTTTGATGCTCCAGCTGCCATCTAATTTTACGGTTAAAAATTCTGTTGGTATTGATCTGAGTTTATCTTCAAGTCGTAATGGAGTTCCCTCTAATCTTTCAATAAGGGAAGGGAAAATATTTTGTGTTACATTGAATTCAAAGTTTCTTTCAAACCAGTTTACCTGTTTCATTTGATATTTTTAAGTACGAATGATAGATACACGGATGACGCAGATCAGCACTGATTTTTTTGCAAGAATTACTCAGCTCAAATTCTCCTTGTATAAAAATTTTGTAATATTTTATTCTGCAGCACATACTGCGTAAGCATCATAGATCCGTTTTTATCCGCCTAACCCGTGTCATCCGCGTATCTAACCTTTGCTTTGATAAAAATTTTGTATTTACGAACTTTCATTATATAATAAAATTCCAGCCATGTATATCTGCATCTGTCCCGCTACGTACTTTTTCCAATTGCTGTTTGATCCTTACGGATAAAGCATCATTTGTATATTTTGGCAAATGAAAATCAGTATCGCCGATCCTGATCGTTTTTATCGGTGCAACTACAGCAGCTGTTCCGGCACCAAATGCTTCAGTAATGCGACCATTATTAAAAGCTGTCTCCAGTTCTGCTACTGAAACAGGCCTTTCCTGTACTTTATAACCAAGATCTTTCGCAATAGTAAGTAAGGAGTCACGTGTAACGCCATCAAGAATAGAATCAGAAAGCGGAGGTGTAAGTAATGTATCATTTATTACGAACATTACATTCATCATGCCTGATTCTTCTATAAACTTATGCTCATTAGAATCTGTCCACAATACCTGGTCGAATCCTTCTTCTTTCGCCATTTTGGTTGGATAAAAAGAAGCGCCATAATTGCCACCGCATTTGGCAAAACCGGTTCCACCCTTTGCAGCTCTTACAAAATTTGTTTCCACCTTTACTTTTATAGGATCAGCATATAATGAAGGCACCGGCCCGGAAAATATAATGAAACGGTATTCGTCAGAAACTTTAACACCAAATCTTTCTTCACTGGCAATCATAAAAGGACGGATATATAACGCTGTGCCTGGTTTGGATGGAACCCAGTCTTTATCCAGCTCGATAAGTTGCATCATACCTTCTACAAAAATTTCTTTTGGTATCACGGTCATACACATGCGTTCTAATGAACGTACAAAACGATCGTAGTGTTTATCCATCCGGAAAATATTAATGCGATCATCTTCCATACGAAATGCTTTCATTCCTTCAAACACAGTTTGTCCATAATGCAACGCTAATGCAGCAGGGCTCAAAGAAAGATTTGTATAAGGGAGGATCTGAGGGGATCTCCATTCGCCATTTGCATAATCACACACAAGCATGTGGTCTGAAATGTATTTTCCGAATTCAAGATGATCAAAGTCTACTTCCCTGATCTTTGAATGCCTTGTCTTAACTACTGGTATCGCTGTGATCGTTTCCATACTTTTATTTTTTAATTAAGCATTATAATTAGCTGTTCATTTAAAGTTTTCTATAAATTTTAATCCTGTCAACAACTCACCAATCGGATCCTCCAGTTCTATCTGCATTTTTACATTTGCTCTTTTATAAACATTATTTTCAACCGGCAAATGTTTAAATCCAAGTTTCTCATATAATTTAATGGCCGCTGCATTTTTAGTATTTGAATAAAGTATGATAGAAGTTGCGCCCAATGCTTTTCCTTTCTCAAAACTTGCATAGCTCAATGCTTCTGCAATTCCTTTGCGGCGGAAATTTTCATCAACCGCCATCTTGGTGAATTCATATACTGTTTCGTCAACTTTTCGAAGAGCAACAGTGCCTGCAACAATGCCATCATACAATGCCATAAGGATTGCTCCGCCGGATTGCAGGATGGCAGTTTCAGGATTTTTTAAAACAAATTCATCAACAGGTTCCATAACAAAAAGCTCTTCTATCCACTGGCGATTGAACTTTTCAAAATATGGCTGGTGCTTCTTTTCATAAGGTACAATTGTTATATGGGTCATGGCTATACTTTTATACTTGCAAAAAGTCATCAAAAATTGATTCTACAAAATTTGATAAAATTTTTCAAAAAAAACAGATTCAGATTTAGTAATTTTGACTAGATCAGATTTTAAATCCGTTAGGCGTTTAGGGCTTAACAGTTCTTACTTCAGGTATTTTTTATGAAAAAAGAAAAATTCAATTCAGATGATCATTTGTATATGCAGGTTGCAGATGGTCTTGAAAAAATGATTGCAGAAGAAGTGTTGCGAATTGGTGACAAACTTCCTTCTGTACGTGTATTGAGTGAAGAATATGGTATCAGTATGGGAACTGCATTCCAGGCTTACTATCATTTGGAAGGAAGGGGATTGATAGAGTCGAGGCCTAAGTCGGGTTATTATGTTAGGTTCAATCACCAGCGGTTTCCGCAACTTCCAAACCTTGCACCACCGGATGCACTATCGCATGACGTTAGTGTGAAAGAAATGATCGCTTCTATTTATCGTGATATTGTAGCATCAGATGTGATCAACCTTGCACTTGCTGTTCCTGATCCATCATTATTACCAACAGCCAAGATCAATAAATCTGTTGTGCATGCATTGCGCCATACAAAAGATCATTGCATCAATTATGAGAACACCCAGGGAAATCTTGAACTTCGCCAGCAAATTGCAAAGCTTGCTTTTAATTGGGGAGGTAAGATACAAGCCGATGAAATTGTAATTACTTCAGGTTGCCTTGATGCCATGACGCTTTGTTTGAAAGCAGTTACAAATAATGGTGATACGGTTGCAGTTGAATGTCCAAATTATTTCGGCGTTTACCAGGCAATTGAAAGTATTGGATTAAAAGTTGTTGAAGTTCCATCTGATCCTGTGTTAGGGGTAGACCTTGCAAGTGTTGAAAAAGCAATAAAAAAATTCCGTGTAAAGGCTGTCGTTACTGTTCCCAATTTTAATAACCCACTTGGCAGTTGTATGCCTGACGAGAATAAAAAGAAGTTGGTTGAGATGATAACAAAGTACCAGGTTCCATTAATTGAAGATGATATTTACGGCGAACTCTATTTCGGAAAGAGCCGTCCAAAGACCTGCAAGTATTATGATACAAAAGGATTGGTGATGCATTGTTCGTCTCTTTCAAAATCATTAGCGCCAGGTTATCGTATTGGCTGGACAATTCCCGGTAAATATCTGGACCAGGTAAAACACCTTAAACGAATTCAGAATATCAGCAGTCCTACACTTACGCAGGTGGCAATGGCTCATTTTTTAAAGAATGGTCGTTATGAATATCATTTAAAGAATTTGCGTAAAGCATTGCATACGCAGAGCCTTCGTTATGTTCAAGCGATCATAAAATATTTTCCTGAGGATACGAAAGTGTCGAGACCACACGGAGGATTCAGCTTATGGGTTCAACTAAATAAAAAAGTAGATACTTTCCGGCTGCGTACAGAAGCTATCAAACAAAATATATCTATCGTTCCTGGTAAAATATTTTCTGCAGGTTATAATTATTCTCATTGTCTTCGTATCAGTTTTGGAAAGCCCTGGAATGATGATGTAGATCATGGATTAATGGTATTGGGAAAGCTGATAAAAAAAATGATATAACTACAAATTCATATTGGTAAAAATCAGTCAGCCTTCATTCCATCTATGTCAGGTTTTTACCTGTTATCATATTATGTAAGAGGGCTTGTATGTTTAGTTTTATTTTCATCCGTAAAACTAAATAGATGAAATACTTTCTGCTTTTTTCCTTATTGACCGGGCTATTTTTAAGTACCCAAGCACAGGGTGATTTGTACATGCCAAGAGATATAAAACAGGCTTATACTAATGGAACAAGGTCGATGGATGGAAAACCGGGAAAGAATTATTGGCAAAACCGGGGAATTTATAATATCACGCTAACGGCTATGCCACCGGACAGGAATATTAAAGGAAGCGAAACGATCACTTATTACAATAACAGTACAGATACATTGAGAAATCCGGGTATTAAACTGTTTTTAAACATACACAAGCCCGGCGCAGCACGCGATCAACCGGCGTATCCGGATTATCTTACCACCGGCGTACACATTGATGAATACGCAATAAATGGAAAGAAAATGCAATGGCGTGAGAACTATTACTCAAACACGAACCAGTCGATCCGTTTACCAAAACCATTGGCGCCACATGATTCAGTAAAACTTTCTTTTGAATGGCACTATGAAATTTCATTGCAAAGTGGGCGTGAGGGGATGATCGATTCAACCACTTATTTCATTGCCTATTTTTATCCGAGAGTAGCAGTATACGATGATTATGAAGGGTGGGACAGGATGACCTTTACAGACGGAAAAGAATTCTACAGCGATTTTAATGATTACACGGTAAGCATAAATGTTCCTAAAAATTATATTGTATGGGGAACAGGAACTTTGCATAATGTTGATGCATTGTTGCAACCGGAATATGCTGACCGATTCAAACGATCACTAACCAGTGATGATATTATTCACGTAGCAACAAAGAATGAACTTGATGCAAAAAAAGTTACTACACAAAATAATGTCAATGTATGGACATTCACTGCGAACAATATTCCTGATATGGCTTTTGGACTTAGTGATCATTTTGTATGGGATGCAGGAAGTACTATTGTTGATAATAAAACAAAACGCAGGGCAAGCGTACAGGCAGCTTACAATGATACAGCAAAGGATTATAAGAGAATGGTTGAGTATGGTAAACATGCTTTGAGCTGGTTCTCCAATAATTGGCCCGGCATTCCTTATCCTTATGAGAAAACAACGATCTTTCATGGTTATGCAGGAATGGAATACCCAATGATGGCAAATGATGAAACTTACGAGGATTCTGTTATTTCACGTTTTGTTGCTGAACACGAGATCGCACATACCTATATGCCTTTTTACATGGGAATAAATGAAACCCGTTATGGTTTTATGGATGAAGGATGGGCCACAACTTTCGAATTGTTAATTGGTCGAGTAGATCTTGGTGTTGAAACGGCAGAAAATTTCTACAAACAATTTAGGGTTGAAAACTGGATAACTGACCCTTCACAGGAAGAAAGTATTCCTATCATTAATCCCAGTTATAATTTTAACGGGCCCGGTATGGGAAATAATGAATATGGTAAAGCATCCATTGGGTATCTTGCAATGAAAGATCTGCTAGGCGATGAGTTGTTCAAAAAATGTTTGCATGAATATATGGATCGATGGAATGGTAAGCATCCTACACCATGGGATTTCTTTTATACATTCAATGACAAGGCGGGTAAAGACCTGAACTGGTTCTGGAATAGCTGGTTCTTTAGTAATAATTATATTGATCTTGCAATAAGGAATGCTTCTCAAAAAAATAATGGATACGAGTTAAGCCTTGAAAATATTGGAGGCATGCCTGCGCCTGTAAATATAGAAGTTACTTATACCGATGGATCAAAGGAAAGTTTTCACCAAACTCCTTCCATCTGGGAAAATAATAATAAAAAGACCAAAGTGAATATTGCAACAAAGAAAGATGTAGCAACAATCGTTCTTAACGGAGGTATTTTTATGGATGCAGATGAAGCAAATAATTCCTGGAAAGCGAAATAAAATATTTTACGATATAAACAGGAAGGCTCTTTCAGAATTTGAAAGAGCCTTCCTGTTATCTATCACTTGTTGCTATAAGAATTTAATATGGTAATACAACGGTGTTCACAACTCCATTGGCACCGGTCCATACCAGTTTATAATAATAAGTACCATTGGCTCCGGGACAGGTGGTGGGTATTCCCTGGGCATCAAGACCAAAAGTAACAACTACATCTGCTACCAACCTATCATGTTTTACTTCACCACTCACCAGCCTGAAATCACAATCCTGGCGAACTACCATTGGGACAATGATCTCTGTAACAAAGGTATTTCCAAAACGATTTGTACCCCATTCTGAAATATCATTAAGCGTTCCGTCGGTATGTATACCTGTTGTTGTTATTACAATACCGTTGTTATAACTGAATATCCTGCGTTTTGCAATTTGCCAATTCCTGTTTGATCCGTTATCAAATGTCACAGTAATTCCATTGCCCGTTGTTGCAATTTCGTGTGTAATACTGCTACCAAGTGTTGCAAGATCACGCAAACAGCCACCCGAAACATTTGTATAAGTATTTGTTCCATTTATTGTAATACTCCTTCCGTCTCTTACTCTTGTTATGTGGAGGTTCGAAAAAGTCATGGTTAAAACAGCGCCCTGGTCCACCCAATGAACAGCAAGCGGCATTGAAAGGATTACTACACCATTCCGGATACGATTTCCTGCACAATTAGGCCCATTATAAGTTATAGTAATAGTTTTTGGATCACTCAATGAATCAACTACAACTGTAGCATTACAGGCAAGATTGTTTAGACGTCCATTCACAGAAGGATGATCATCGAGAATACTATTTGCATCATCTGCGATCTCATCAACGCTGCCAGATACCTGTGCCTGGTCTTCAGTTTGATTAGAAAGTTGAGATGTATAGTCTGAAGTATTGCTGTTATTCGAATTGTCTTTGTCTTTTTTACAGCTTGTAAAACTAACTGCCAGCAATGCGATGACAGCTATAAATAACCGGAATTGTGTCTTCATAATTTTTAACATTTAAGATTGCGGGTTATAGATTTGAGAGATTCCGTAAAGTTTAATTTTAATGAAAATTTAATCAGCTCATAAATCTTACACTTTGTTTTAATGTTTACATATTGAGTTAATATATTGTACATGAGGTGCAAAACAACCATACGTATCAAAATATCAACTAAGTTTATGTTAGAATTATAGATCATGCAAAAATCAGAGATAAAATTTTTAGAGGGTCCGCAAAACCGATGGAAGGAGTTTAAGTTTGCAGTTAATGTTTTTTTTGAATTTATTAAAGGATTTAGAACACTTCATTTTGTAGGTCCATGTGTAACAGTATTTGGTTCAGCAAGGTTCAAAGAAGATCATCCCTATTATAAACAAACACAGCAACTCGCCGGAGATATTGCAAAACTTGGATTTACTATCATGACCGGCGGAGGTCCGGGTATAATGGAAGCCGCAAACCGTGGAGCAAAGGAAGCGGGAGGGAGAAGCGTGGGATGTAATATTATATTGCCACAGGAGCAAATGCACAATGCTTATTTGGATAAATGGGTAAGCATCAAATATTTTTTTGTGCGTAAAAGTATGCTCATAAAATATTCCTATGCTTTTGTTGTTATGCCGGGAGGTTTTGGAACACTGGATGAATACTTTGAGGCGCTTACCCTTATCCAGACAAAAATGTTGCAACAATTCCCGATCATAATTTTTGATAAGTCATTTCACCAGGATATTATTGAGCATATTGAAAAAATGAAAGACAAAGCAACAATTTCTCCTGAGGATATGCGGTTATGCCTTTTTACTGATTCCATTGAAGAAGCTGTAAAACATATACAAGAAAATGCTATTAATAAATTTGGACTTAAACCAGCAGGTATAAGACGTCCGGCATGGTGGTTCTTTGAAAAAAAATATTGGTCAGGATCCCAATAACTCAATTATTTTCATTCGCCATATAAGAATGGCTACTCCCGTAACAGCTACCAAAACCCCGGCAGCTGCATATTTGGTTATCTTTTCTTTATAAATAAAATGAGCGATCAATAAAGCAATAACAGGGACAAGAGCAAAAATTGTTTGGGCTACTGCAACATTGATATATTGTATGGATGTAAGAGAAAAACTTACACCTAATATTGGGCCGAAAATAATGCCAGCTAAAATATTCTTTTTGATATTGGCCGGTTGACGTTTGATATTATCGATATGGTAAGATAATTTTTTATTTAGGGTTGTTATTAACAATACAACAATGGTTGCTGCGAGGAAACGAATGAAAGACCCGACAAGCGGGTTGATCGCATGAGCAGAACTTTGTTGAACAAGGAATGCTTTTTTACTGAATACAATTCCTGCTCCGTTGCATGCTGAACCAATGACGCCTAATACGATGCCTGAAAAAATACTTCCATGGCCATGATCAGGCAATGAACTTCTTTCTGTTTTTCCGAGGCTCATACTTAGTACACCCATCATGGTTATTAGCATTCCGGTAATTCCAACAAGGTTCATATTTTCATCCAGGAAGATAATTCCAAAGAGAAGAGATGCAGCAGGAGAAATGGTTGCCAAGGCGCTGCCATTCCTGGGCCCCAGTATCGCATACATCCTGTAACTGCAATAATCACCGATACCAATGGCAATGATACCCGATGCCCCAAGCCATATCCAGGCACCTGAATATGTACGAGAAAAAATTGCAGAGAAATTTTTCGGATCAACAATGATCGCAACAAGCATTACCAGTAATGTACCAACAACCAGTCTTACAATGTTCATACTTGCTACAGACATTGACCTTCCCGCTTTCGTGAAGGGAAAAGCACAGATCGCCCAGCAAATACTTGCAAGGAATGCGATCAATGAACCGGTGAATGAAGCGCTGAACACTTATTGAGATTTAAAATTTGTATAATAAATATTTACTTACAGGATATTTAAAAAGCAACAGGCAGATAACCGGGCGACATAACTACATACCCTTTTACTCATTTGATATAAAATCTTTATTCAATTATCTTATCTTTATCGTTTATTAAAAAAATAAACTTGCTGCATTTTATACTCAATAATAAGGAAATAAGTACATCATTGTCACCAGGCATGACCCTCCTGGATTTTATCCGCTATCAAAAACATTTAACCGGTACAAAGATAGGGTGCAGGGAAGGTGATTGTGGTGCCTGTACTGTTTTAGTAGGTGAAATAAAAGATAATGAACTCAGTTATCACAGCGTTACCAGTTGCCTCATGGCATTGGGAAATGCACAAGGCAAACATATTGTAACAGTTGAAGGGATTAATGTTGAAGGATTGAATGCTGTTCAACAGGCTTTTTCTGACCAGGGCGCTACTCAGTGCGGATTTTGTACACCAGGATTCATTGTTTCGCTTACGGGCTATTGTATGAGTAATAAACCTTCCAGTTTTGAAGGAGCCATCGATGCAGTTAATGGGAATATCTGTCGCTGTACTGGTTATAAATCGATAGAAAGAGCTGCAGCTATTATTGATGAAAAATTACAAACAAGAAAAAATTTAAATCCCTTGCAATTTGCTGTTGACAATAATATGATCCCTGCGTATTTTCTTGATGTAAAGAACAGGATCGCAAAAATTCCCGTTACCATAAATGAACAAAACGCAAAGCCCTTTACAAAACGATTGGGTGGAGGAACAGATCTATATGTACAACAGCATGATACCATGGAAGAACAGGATATTGATTTTTTATTTGATAAAACATCACTCAAGGGCATTGTACAAAATGGAACCAATTGTGAAATGGGCGCTTCAGTAACGGCTGCTGATATTGCAGGCTCTGAAGTTTTTCAAAAGCATTTCACGAAGCTTAATAAATATATCAAACTTGTTTCTTCTACACAGATAAGAAACATGGCGACCCTTGCCGGCAATTTTACAAATGCTTCGCCTATTGGGGATTTTACTATTTTCTTTCTTGCGTTAAATGCAAAACTATTATTGAGTGATGGAACAAATACAAGATCAGTTCCATTGAAAGAATTTTATAAAGGATACAAGTTGCTGAATAAAACAGACGAAGAGATCATTGAAAAAATAAATTTTGAATTGCCTGGTGCAAATGATCTTTTCAATTTTGAAAAAGTGTGTAAGAGAACAAATCTTGATATTGCAAGTGTAAATACAGCGTTTTATTTAAAGATGAATAAAGATAGTATTGCAGAAGCAGGTTTATCTGCAGGAGGCGTTGGACCCATCCCGTCATATCTAAAAAAGAGTAGCGAATTTCTTACAGGTAAAAGAATTTCAGTTGAAATGATTAGAGAACTTATATCAATTGTTCAAACGGAAATAATACCTATCAGCGATGCACGGGGTACGGATAGTTATAAGAGATTATTATTGTCGCAATTGATAAAAGCACATTTTATACAAATGTTCCCTTCATTGCCATTGGAAAATATACTGAAAGCATAAATGAGAAATATAGATTCATATACACATACGAGGGGGGAATCAGTTTATCTTGATGATATCCCCTTGACGGCAGGTACATTATTCGGCGCTGTGTATGGTTCGCCTGTTGCACATGGAAAGATTTTGAAACTGGATCTTTCTGAAGCTGAAGCAATGGAAGAGGTGGTTCGCATTTTTACTTATAGAGATATTCCCGGGAAGAACCAGATCGGAGGCATTGTTCCTGATGAACCATTACTTGCTGAAGATGAAGTTCATTATAATGGGATGCCGGTCGCATTGGTTGTTGCAACATCTGTTGAAGCTGCACAATCTGCAGTAAAAAAAATAAAGATAGAGGTTGAACAACATACTGTGGTAACAGATCCACGCATTGCACAAAAGAATGGTTCATTGCTTGTGCCGCCAAGAACTTTTAAACTCGGAGATACTCAAAAAGCTTTTGAAAGCTGTGCTCATATTTTTGAAGGGATTGCAGAAACTAATGGCCAGGAGCACCTGTACATAGAAACACAGGGTGCTTATGCATTACCGGCTGAAAATGCTGCAATAAAAGTTTATTCATCCACGCAGGGGCCAACAGCTGTTCAAAGGCATATGGCTGATGTACTTGGGATACCAATGCATAGGATAGAAGTGGATGTAACACGCCTTGGTGGCGGATTTGGCGGTAAGGAAGACCAGGCTACCAGCTGGGCTATATTTTGTGGGCTGGCAACTTACCATTTAAAGAAACCGGTAAAGTATTGCCTGCATCGTATGGAAGATATGCGTATGACAGGTAAAAGAAATCCTTATTCATCCGATTTTAAAATTGGACTTGATAAAGATCTTAAGATAATTGCTTATGAAGTAACTTTCTTTCAAAACGCCGGTGCTGCTGCTGATCTTTCACCGGCAGTGTTAGAACGTACTTTGTTTCATTGTACCAATAGTTATTTTGTGCCAAATGTTAAGGCAACGGCTTATAGTTGCCGTACCAACCTGCCACCTAATACTGCCTTCAGGGGATTTGGAGGTCCGCAGGGAATGTTTGTTATTGAAGCTGCGATTGCAAAAGCTGCTGAAGGATTAGGTATCGCGGCTTCAGAAATACAAAAGAAAAATCTTATACAGACCGGCGAAGAATTTTCTTACGGACAAAAAGCAGAGAGTGAAGCCATTGTTTGCTGGGAAAAAGTTCAGAGTTTATATGATGTTGAAAAGATAAAGAGTGAAATAAACGCTTTTAATACTTCGAATACACTGTACAAAAAAGGGATGTCCTTTATGCCGATCTGCTTTGGCATCTCTTTCACAAAGATATTAATGAACCAGGCAAGGGCATTGGTACATGTATACACGGACGGTAGTGTTAGTATAAGTACCGGAGCTGTTGAGATGGGACAAGGCGTAAATACAAAAATGTTGCAGGTTGCAGCTGCTATTTTTTCAATCTCACCAAATAAAATAAAAGTAAATTCAACAAATACATATCGCATTGCTAATACATCACCAACGGCAGCAAGTGCAGCAGCCGATCTTAATGGTAAAGCCGTGCAGATCGCTTGTGAAAAGATATTGGAAAGGATCAAAGCGGTTGCCGCTGAGATTTTAAAATGTGGTTCTTCTGTAATTGAAATTAATGGTGAAAAGATTTACGCTAACAAAGAAGTTGCTGATCTCTCCTGGGATCAACTGGTAATGGCAGCTTATCTCAAACGTGTGAATCTTAGCGAACATGGCCATTATGCAACACCGGGCATTCACTTTGATAATACAATAGAAAAGGGCCATCCGTTTGCATACCATGTTTATGGAACGGCGATCACAACAGTAACGATTGATTGCCTTAGGGGAACCTATGAAGTGGACGCAGTAAAACTGGTACATGACTTTGGAACAACCATGAATGCTATTGTTGATAAGGGACAAATAGAAGGGGGCGTTGTTCAGGGTATCGGCTGGATGACAATGGAAGAAATTGTTTATGATGCTGAAGGACGCCTGCGTAGCAATGCATTGTCAACGTATAAAGTACCGGATATTTATTCAGTTCCGAAGGAGCTGAATATTCATTACCTCGAAACGCTCAATGATAACCTTGCGATCTTTCGTTCAAAAGCAGTAGGCGAACCTCCTTTGATGTATGGTATAGGAACCTATTTCGCACTTCGCAATGCAATAAAAGCCTTCAACCCAAACAGCAATATTGGATTTTTCGCCCCTATGACACCGGAAAAATTATTGATGGGATTATACAGCTCTACAAAATGACTTTTAAGAAAAGCATATATAGCAATCGTTGCTGGTGGAATGGAAAATTTCAGCCAGCAACCGTTGTTTGTGAGAATGGTGTTATAACAGATATCTTTCCATATAAAGCGATCGATGCAGAAGATGTGGGTGATGATATATTGATGCCTGGTATCATTGATGCTCATGTGCATATCAATGAGCCGGGCAGAACAGAATGGGAAGGTTTTAGTACAGCAACACAAGCTGCTGCTGCAGGAGGAATTACTACAGTGATCGATATGCCACTGAATTCAAGTCCTGTTACAACAACAGTGAAAGCATTTAATAGAAAGAAAGAAGCTGCAACAGATAAACTTTATATCAATGTTGGTTTTTATGGAGGATTGGTGCCTGCTAATATCAATGATATTGAAGCATTGATCAACGAGGGTGTTTTCGGAATAAAATGTTTTCTTGTTCATTCGGGCATTGATGAATTTCCAAATGTTGGAGAAAAGGAAATAGATGCAGCAATGCCATTGATCGCAAAACACGACGTTCCATTACTGGCCCATTGTGAGATATATGATGTTGAAGCTGATTGCCAGCTTTCAAAGTATCCAGGGAGTTATAAAGAATACCTTGCAAGCCGTCCGAAAAAATGGGAGAATGATGCAGTTGATCTAATGATCAAACTTTGCCGCAAACACAAATGCCCCATTCATATTGTACATGTATCGTCTGCAGAAGCATTGATAAGTATTTCAAATGCAAAAGCGGAAGGATTGCCCGTGACTGCAGAAACATGCGCTCATTATATTTATTTTAATGCAGAAGATATTAAAGATCAAAACACCATTTTTAAATGTGCACCGCCGATACGTGAAAAGACAAATAATCTTTTATTAAAAGAAGCATTTGAAACAGGGGTATTAGATTTTATTACAACTGATCATTCTCCTGCACCTCCGGAAATAAAACAGGTCGAATCGGGTAATTTTCAAATAGGCTGGGGTGGTATTGCAGGATTACAATTTTTATTACCCGCATCATGGACGGCATTAAAAGAAATCTTGCCACTTGAAAAATTTATTCCCCTGCTTACTGAAAATCCGGCCAAATTCCTAAAGATCGATCATCGTAAAGGTAAAATAGAACCCGGCTTTGATGCTGATCTTGTAATATGGAAACCCAATGAGAAGGAATTGATCAGGAAAGAAGTTGTTTTGCATCGCCATAAGATCAGTCCCTATATTGGAGAAGAATTGTATGGTTGCGTAAAACAAACAATAGTGAATGGAGTGACGGTATATGAAAATGATTCGGTTATTGCAGAGGAAATAAAGAATGGGCAAATACTTTTAAATAAACCTCTCAAATAGGTTTTATTTTCTTCTTTGTGTATCTTGAGCGCTTTGCGCTTTTAGTTTTTACTGCTGAGACGCAGAGACGCAAAGGATTAACATATAATAATATAAAAAACCAACTATGGCTTTTGTGAAAGTAAAAGAGATAATCAAGGAATCGCCTTCATGGACACAAATGATAGACCTTGCATCAGAACAACTTGGTGGCAAGGTATTATTTGCAACCGATGATTTCTTTGCTGAAAAAGAAAACCTGCTAAAGAAAGGAAGGGGGATCTTCATAACAGATAAATATACTGATCGTGGCAAATGGATGGATGGTTGGGAAAGTCGCCGTAAACGTACACAAGGGCATGACTGGGCTGTAATACAACTTGCAACACCAGGAAAGATCACGGGTTTTGATATTGATACCAATTTTTTCCTTGGTAATCATCCGCCAAATGCATCTATAGAAGCTGCTAATATGCCTGCAGGGAATTATGACTGGGAACTGGTTCCATGGAAGGAGATACTTCCGACATCACATCTTGATGCAGGTAGCCAGAATTTTTATAAAAGTAAAAGTGATGAGATATTTACTCATGTCCGTTTACATATTTATCCCGATGGCGGTGTTGCAAGGTTAAGGGTATATGGGGAAGTATTCAAAGACTGGAATGCTGTTGACGAAAATCAAGAGATAGATCTTGCAGCGGCTATTCATGGCGGTAAGGCGTTAGCTTGTAATGATATGTTCTTTAGTGCAATGGATAACCTCATCATGCCCAACCGTGGTGCGAATATGGGCGATGGCTGGGAAACAAAACGCAACCGTACTCCTGGTAACAGGGATTGGGTGATTATAAAACTAGGCACACCGGGAACGATCGATCGTATCATTGTTGATACCTGTCATTTTAAAGGAAATTACCCCGACACCTGCTCAATCGAAGCATGCACAAGTAAAAAAGACAAACCAGTTATAAAAGACAAGGTTGAATGGGTAACCATCCTTGAAAGACAAAAACTAAGTGCCGATGCAGAGCATGAGTATAAGGATGAGATAAAAAACAAAGTTTCCTACACACATATACGTTTAAATATTTTTCCTGATGGTGGCATTAGCAGGTTGAGATTATTCGGAAAGAAAAAACGCTAAACCATGGGTGGTATCATTTTACTTTCTGTTCTTGTTATTATTTTGATCATGCTCGTGATCATGACATACTACCTGCGTACTGTAAAGAAAAATACTGATGAAGCAGATGAAGCGGGTAAGGATGTAGAAAAGGAAAAAGAAAGTGTTCTTAGTTCACAGAATTTTGTTTATACAGCGATTGTTCTTACGTCAGTAGGAATAATAGTAGCCATCTATACTTTATTAAAAGGAACAGTGTGGGAGGGACATATGATGGAATGGCTGAATATTGTTGTAAGACTAATGCACATTACTTTCGGAATTGCATGGATAGGAGCATCTTTCTATTTTGTTTTTTTGGAAAATGCATTGAACCGGACAAAAGATGTTCGTGAAGAACTTGCAGGAAATTTATGGGCTGTTCATGGTGGTGGATTTTATTATTTGGAAAAATATAAAGTAGCACCGAAAACTATTCCCAAACATCTTCACTGGTTCAAATACGAAGCATACTTCACATGGGTATCTGGTTTTTGTTTATTGTTTGTTGTGTATTATTTTAATGCATCAGCATTATTGATTGATAAAAATGTATTGGATATAACGCCCTTACAGGGAATTGGAATTGGTGTTGGATCTTTTATTGCTGCATGGATCATATATGATCTTCTTTGCAGATCGCCCCTTATTAAAAAAGGCATTTGGTTTACATTGATCGGATTTATCATCGCAATTGGTTTCGCCTATTTCTATAGCCATGTCTTTAGTGGTCGTGCAGCATATATTCATTTTGGAGCTATGTTGGGAAGCATCATGGTAGCAAACGTCTTTTTTGTGATCATTCCATCGCAAAAAGCAATGGTAAAAGCTGCAAAGGAAGGAAAACCTTTGAACCCACAACTTGGTAAGAACGCCGGCATGCGTTCATTACACAATAACTATTTTACATTACCCGTATTGTTTGTGATGATCAGCAATCACTTTCCGAGCACATTCGGGAATGATAATCCCTGGTTGATACTTTCAATTATTACTTTGGGAGCAGCGGGTGTAAAACACTATCTCAACCTGAAGGAAAAGGGACAGCTTTCTATTTGGGTAATGCCCGTTTCTATAGTAATTTTATTGGCTGCAGCATTTATTTCTGCTCCGGAAAAACCAGGTGCATGCAATAGTGAGGTTAGTTTTGCTGAAGTGAATCTTATCATTCAGAAAAGATGCGTTGCCTGTCACTCTGCAAAACCAACAGATGATGTTTATACTGCACCACCTAACGGCGTAATGTATGATACGCCGGAAGAAATATTAAAGAAGAAAGACCTTATTATGCAACGGGTGGTGATAACGAAAACGATGCCGCAGAATAATAAAACAAATATCACTCAGAAAGAGAGGGATATGATAAGGTGTTGGATACAGCAAGGTGCGAGTTTGAAGTAGGGTTAAAGTTGAAGTCCCCGCTTCGTTTAAGGTTTAATGGTTTAAAGTTTTTTTATGACGATGATATCATTTAATAAGTTGGATAAAACGGAGGCGGGTAAATTACTGCTGACTTGTTGTGGTTCTGAAAAATGGGTGAAGCAGTTAATGAATAAATTTCCATTTGAAAACGAAAGCAGTTTGATCTCTATCGCTGAAGATGTATGGTATAATAAATGCAATGAAGCGGATTGGCTGGAAGCATTTACACACCATCCAAAAATTGGCGATACAAAAAGCCTCGCAGAAAAATTTGCTTCTACACAACACCTGGCAGGTAATGAACAGGCAGGTGTGAATACAGCTTCTCAAAATTTAATTGAAGAACTGGCGCATGCAAATGCGGAGTATGAATCAAAGTTTGGGTTTATATTTATCGTTTGTGCAACCGGTAAATCTGCAGCGGAGATGTTAAGATTATTGTTAGACAGGATCACGAACCGCAGGGAGGAAGAATTGAATATTGCCATGGGGGAACAACATAAGATCAGCATATCGAGGTTAAAGAAATTAATTGATGAAGGCAACTGGCAATCATTAAAAGTAAGCCAGCTTACCACACATGTTTTGGATACTTCAATTGGAAGACCGGGAGAGGGAATAACGATAAGGCTGAAAGCAATTGTGAATGGCAACTGGCAAACGATGACACAGGGAGTAACAAATGCTGATGGCAGAATTCCCGATCTGCTACCTCCAAATAAAAACCTTCAGCCGGGTAATTATAAAATGGTTTTTGAAACAGAACATTATTTTTTAAAGAATAATGTAAAAGGATTTTATCCTGAAGTGGAAATACAGTTCACGGTCTTTGATGATACACATTATCATGTTCCGTTGCTGATAAATCCGTTTGGTTATTCAACCTATAGAGGAAGCTAACAGCTATTAGCCCATAGCTCATAGCTGTTCTTCTGTGCAAGAATGCGACGCCACTTCAGCTGATAAAAGATAAAATGTTTGGACAATAAAAAAATACAGAAATGAGTGCGACTATTCCATCAAAAAAGAGAAAGCAGCTTTTTGAAAAACTAAGAAAAGCTAACACCGCGTTTCAAAAAGTTTACCCGGGCGATAGACCCGAAAGGCAGGCTGTGCATACCGTATATGGCGGCGCAAATCTTTTCAAATCAGATTCTGCAAAGGTCTTGGGGCAAAGAGCCCTGGAAACTTTTCATATCTATGCGCCAGACTTTGTACGTTTTGGAAAAGTGTTTGGCCTGGAAGGGATCGACAGGATCAACAATCAGTATTCTGCCTATGATCTTTACACTGAATATATTTCGCTGCCGGTAGATCAAAGAAAAAATCATCCCGCACATTTATCTTACCAGGTTTATAATAAGGTGATCAATAAATTAACCTCGGAAGCAATTGAAGATTTCAGGATAGATTTTGAGGACGGATATGGTAACCGCAGCAATGAAGAAGAAGATGCAACAGCTATTGATGCTGCAAAAGAAGTTGCGAATGGCATGAAGGCGCAATCATTACCACCATTCATTGGTATCAGGATAAAACCTTTTACAGAAGAGATGAAAGAAAGAGGATTGCGGACATTGGAACTTTTTGTTACTACGCTTACAAAAGAAACAAAAGGAAAATTACCGGACAACTTTGTTGTGATGCTTCCAAAAGTCACTATTTCTGAGCAGGTGGGCACGCTGGTTAGTTTCTTTGAGATTTTGGAAGAAGAACTTGGATTGAAAGACGGCTCATTGAAAATGGAGATGATGGTGGAAACAACGCAATCTATCATGGATAAGGATGGAACCAATCCATTGTATCGTTTTGTAAAAGCCAGTAAAGGTCGTTGCATTGCGATGCATTTTGGAACTTATGATTATACAGCTTCCTGCAACATTACTGCACGTTACCAGGAAATGGATCATCCTGTTTGTGATTTTGCACACCATATGACGAAAGTTGCATTGGCGCATACAGGCATGTGGTTGTCGGATGGGGCAACGAATACAATGCCGATAGGCCCAAACCGCGGCGATAATATGACGGAAGCGCAATTGCAGGAGAACCGTGATGTTGTTCACCGTGCATGGAGAAAGGGTTATGATCATATCCGCCATTCTTTGTGGAATGGATTTTACCAGGGCTGGGATCTTAATCCTGCACAATTGCCAATGCGTTATGCTGCTGTATTTGCTTTCTTTTTGGAAAGCTATAATGACGCTGTTGAACGTTTGAAAACATTTGTTGAAAAAGCTGCAAGGGCAACATTGATCGGCGATGTATTTGATGATGCTGCAACAGGGCAGGGCTTACTCAATTATTTTTTAAGAGCATTGAACAGCGGCGCAATTACCGAAGAAGAAGTATTGGTAACAGGTTTAACACTGGAAGAAATACGCGGCCGTTCATTCAAGAAAATTTTAGAAAACAGGAAGAAATAATAATATTTTGCCGCAGAGACGTAAAGGCGCAGAGTTTGATTTAGTAATAAAAATATAACGAATTAACTCTGCGCCTTTCATTTCTGCGATAGTATTTTCATATAATTCCTCATAAAAATTATTAATGAAAGCTGATGCAAACATTAATGTATGGCAATTCATTGCAGGTAAATTTTCTGCCGACATTGCTGTGATATTATTGTATGTATTGCAAAGCGAAGGCAGTTCACCAGGTCGCCAGGGATTTAAAATGGCAATCGCAGCCGATGGAGAATTTTGCGGTTCTATTGGTGGTGGCATCATGGAACATAAATTTGTTGAAATGGCAAAAGCAAGGTTGATAGATGAATCGCCGGAAGCAACGATCTACAAACAGGTTCATGATAAAACGGTTTCCAGAGATCAAAGTGGTATGATCTGTTCTGGTGAGCAAACTATTTTTTTATATCATATCCGGCAAAAAGACCTCACACATATACAAGCGCTCATATCTTCACTTGGTAAGAATAAGAATGGCAGTTTACATTTGAGCAAGCATGGCATTGTGTTTACCAATGATGTTCCCCTGCAGAATTATTCACTTGAAATTAATGAACAGGATTTTTCCCTCATAGAAAAAACAGGTTATAAAAATCAGCTTCATATTATTGGCGGCGGCCATTGTGCATTGGCATTGTCGAAGCTCATGCGTGAAATGGATTTTTATATTCGTTTGTATGATGAGAGAGAAGGATTGAATACAATGGAGCAGAATTCATTTGCACATGAAAAGATCGTTTTAGAATCTTATACTTCATTAAATACATTTATTTCTGGTGGAGAAAATGTTTATGTAGTGATCATGACATTTGGTTATAGGTCGGATGATGAGGCTTTAAGAGCATTGCTTGGAAAAAAGACCAGGTACATTGGCATGCTTGGCAGCAAGACAAAAACAGGAAAAATGTTCGAAGGTTATAAAACTGAAAATGTGGATGCAGCCTGGTTAGAAAATATTCATTCACCTGTTGGCTTGCAGATTAAGAGTCAGACCCCGGAAGAAATTGCTGTTAGTATAGCAGCAGAGATCATTGCAGTAAAGAACAAAGATCAATAGGCGGTCTTGTCTGTTTTATTTTTCCATTCATTAAAAACGCTGAGTGCTGCGTCTCTGCCAAGCATGATGATGGGAATCTTCCTGTCGCAGATCTGGGCACTCATTTCATCATAGATCATTGAATCATCGAAACCAATATCAGCAGCATCCTGTCGGTTGTTGGCAAAATAGATCACCTTAGGTCTTGCCCAGTAGATGGCGCCAAGGCACATAGGGCATGGTTCGCAACTTGTATATACTTCGCAGCCGTCGAGTTGAAAGGTTTCAAGATTTTTACATGCATCCCTGATCGCAACAACTTCTGCATGTGCTGTAGGATCGTTGGTAGAAGTAACCTTATTATTACCACGCCCAACAATAACATCGTCTTTAACGATCACACAGCCGAATGGACCGCCTTCATTTTGTTTAACGCCATTCAATGAAAGGTTGATGGCTTCCTGCATGAATTTTTCTTCTCTTGTCATAATCGCAAATTTAATCAGCCGGTGAAGTTAATGAAAAGCGTGCTAGATTCGAAGATCAAGATGGTTAAAAGGTTTAAAAGTTTAAGGTTTGCAGTTCTTTTAATTTTGAAAGAGAATGCCAAGGTGCATAAACCTTAAACCTTAAACCTTCAAACCTTAAATGATATTAGAGCCCACAATAATAATCATACCCTCTTTCATACCAATAATCAGGAGGACGACTATCGCTGAAATAAATTGTGCCAATACGTTTTATATTTTTCACTCCATACTTTACGGGAATAATTAGCCGTAAGGGATAACCCTGGTTCATTGGGAGTGGAGCATCATTCATTTCATAACACAATAATGTTTGGGGGTGCATCATGCTCTTGTTATCAATACCAACATAATATTCAAAATCGGGTGTTTCAAGCCCGGTGAACTGAAGTTGAGCCTGTTCATTCAGTCCATATTTTTTTACAAAATCGCTGAAGCGAACACCACCCCAATGTGTAACCTGGCTCCAGCCTTCGATGCATTTAAAATCAAAAACAATTTCTGTCTTGGGTAATTTTTTTATTTCATCAAGAGTGATGGACAGGGTATCTCCAGGATCTTTTATTACTTTTAGTTTCCATGTAGAAGGATCAAAATCATCACTCATTCCTGCATCACCATTCACACGTACTTTTGGAACCGCCATTGATACGGGATAGGTTTTTACAAGATGATTATTGCTGAACATGCCGGAGAAAATAGATTCATTCACATTCAGTCCTTTTCGTAAGGGTCTTAATGCCCCTTGTTCTTTGGGTTGATGCTGCAACCATTTCCAACTGGCAACACATATTGCCAGGAATAATAAAAGAAAAAAAAGCGAAACAAGGGTTTTGTTTCTTACCTGTGCAGGTGTAACTATGCTTTCTTTCCTGTTCATGCCTGATTGTTTTTGTTTTCGGTTATTTCCCGGGACTGAGCCGGTTCAGGATCTGAAGCAACGGCTATTTCTTTATTTAAAGGAATGACTTCAAAACCCGCAACCATACCGCGGAAATTATTCCAGCCTGCTAAAATCACTTGTATGGTATGTACTACAAAAAACAATGCAAATAAAATGGTAATGATAAAATGTTCTGCTCTTGCCCATTCATAACCTCCCAGCATAGCACACAACCAATACAATTGTGCAGGTTTGTAAATAGCAAGACCAGTGAGTAACATACCAAAGCCCATTATTATTACGCCGGTATACGCAATGCGTTGTGCAGCATTGTATTTTTTTTGTGGAGGTAATCCTTTTCTTATGTGCAGGTCGTGTAAAACAACAAGCCATGCTTCTTTTAATGATTTTCTATTGGGGAATATCAGTTTCCATTCTTTGGAAAAAAGCAAATAGCATACATACAACAAACCATTTATTGCAAATATCCACATGAAAAAAAAGTGAAGGCTCATTCCTTCGGCAAGGCGAAAAGGAATATTAAGTGCTTTGTTAAAAGAATCAGGAAAGAATTTCAGAATAGTTTTATCGCCCCATCCAAGTTTATAAACATCATTGGCCCAGTATATAAGCATACCGCTCCAGATCATAACCGCAAGTATCGGAAAATTCAACCAGTGAAACCAGCGAATGGCAAGAGGATGTTTTTTTACTATTCGTTTCATGTTCCTACAATTTACGACAAACAAGAATTAATAGCACGAATTTCACGATTTAAGACATATATAACCAGGATAATTTTTAATTCGTGAAATTCATTTATAAAAATTCGTGTTTATATTACTTCGCAACAAACTTCAAGGAAGCAGAATTCATACAATACCTTAATCCGGTAGGTTTGGGCCCATCAGGAAAGACATGGCCAAGGTGTGCGCCGCAACGCCTGCAAACAACTTCTGTTCTTTCCATGCCAAGACTGTTGTCAACATTCTCGTTTACATTTTTTGGATCAATGGGTTGCCAGAAACTTGGCCATCCTGTTCCACTATCAAATTTTGTTGTAGAGCTGAAGAGTGGGAGATCGCAGCAAATACAGTAATAAGTGCCTGCTTTGTGATTATCCCAGTAAGCACCAGTATAGGGCTGTTCAGTGCCTTCTTTCCGCGTTACATCAAATTGTAAAGGAGTAAGTTGTTTTTTCCATTCTGCATCAGTTTTGGTTATCTCGTATTTAACCGGGGAAGCAATATTTTTTTTGCTTTGTGCAGTACATCCAAAAGCGGCTGCAATAAAAATTAAAGATGGTAATAAGAATTTCATGATTTTTTTGTTTTGAAAAAATACGAAAGATGATGAATGATGGTTTTACTGAATATCTGGATTTAACAAGTTATTGACTGTTTTATCCCAATATCTTCTGCAAAAATCATCCCGGATATTTAAATTAAATGTAAGGTAGTTTACACAGCTACGAAGTTTTATCTTTGTGTGTGATTAGCTTTTAGTGGGTTAGTTTTTACGCAAAGACGCTAAGGCGCAAAGTTCAATTAAAATAAAAACAATGGGCATTCTAAAACAGGTAGCTGAATATCTTTATATTAAAAAAAGAGACCCAAATGAGAAGCCAACACAATGGACGAAATACATGCATGGTATTAACAGGCTTTCCATTTTTCTTTTTCTTATTGCATTGATAATAATAGTGATCAAATTGTTGCTGGGGTAGCTGCAAGCTATTAGCTTTAAGCTATAAGTCTTTTTTAGTATCGAAGTTTACTCAATTGAAAGGATCAACTTGTAGCTAATAGCTTAAAGCTTTTTCAAAAAACTCCATATGCTTTTAGCAGCATTGGCAGAAGCGTGCCCCCCTTTGCTAAGTATATTGTGTAAGTTTTCGTAATCTTCCTGAACCTGTTTCTTCTTGGTTGGATCTTCCAGTAATTTTTTTAATTCAGTTTTGATATTCTCTATTGTAAGCTCGTCCTGTATCAATTCTTTTACAACCTCTTTGTCCATGATAAGATTGACAAGCCCAATGAATTTTATTTTTATAAGACGCTTAGCGATCTGGTAAGAAATTGAATTGCCTTTATAGCAAATGATCTCCGGTACACGGAACAATGCCGTTTCTAATGTTGCTGTGCCGCTGGTAACAAGCGCCGCTTTTGAAACAGACAGCAGCGCATAAGTTTGATTTAATACAGAAGATACATTTGTATAGGGCACTAATAATTCGTTATAAAAATGCTCATCCAGCCCCGGTGCTTTTGCAACTACAAACTGATATTGCGGAAACTGTTTTGATACTTCCAGCATTATTGGAAGTTTTTTCAATATCTCCTGTTTCCTGCTTCCGGGTAACAAAGCAATAATGTTTTTTCCTTGCGTATCAATTTTTAATTTTTCATTTTTAATTTCAAATTCATCAACTACTTCTACCAATGGATGTCCCACATATTCTACATTGAAATTCCATTTTTCATAAAATGCTTTTTCAAACGGAAGGATGACGAGCATTTTATCAACGCATTCTTTGATAGTTTTCACCCTGTTCTCCTTCCACGCCCAAACCTGCGGAGAAATATAATAGACGATCTTAAGTCCTTGTTGCCTGGCCCATTTTGCAATGCGTAAATTAAAACCGGGGTAATCGATCAATACCAATGTATCGGGATTGTATTCAAGAATATCTTTTTTACAAAATGCAAGGTTCTTAAAAATAGTTGGAAGATTTTTTACTACTTCAGTAAATCCCATAAAGGCAAGATCACGGTAGTGTTTAACAACAGTGGCACCGGCAGCTTCCATCTTATCGCCGCCCCAAGATCTTATCGTTGCACTGCTGTCGAGTTTGTGCAATTCTTTTACGAGGTTGCTCCCATGAAGGTCACCACTTGCTTCACCTGCTATTATGTAATACTTCATGCGTATATATTCTTAAAAGCTGAGCAAAGTTAATGAAGTTGATGGAGTTGTATATGTAATAAGTAAATAGTTCAGTTGACAGATTCATGATGAAATAACATATTGGGAAAATTGTTCTTGTAGGTATAGATTTATTCACATATCCACGTTTCTTAGTGTTTTACCCAAATAATGCTAAACAAATGAGTAAGAGAATAAAAATGAGTCGTAACTTGTTAAAGAATTATGTTGCATTATTGTGAACATATATTCCACGCGAACAATTTACTATTGATATGAATTTTCTCAAGCTTCGATCATACATAACCACTATACTACTTTTATTATTTATTGCCTGTAAACATAAAACGGTTCAGCATTTAAAAGAGAAAGAGATAGTACTGGATCCAAAAACGATCAGTATGTATGTGCAGGAAAATATTAAAAATTCCCTCTTACTTGCACTTGATAGCAATGGCAGGATAAATGACAGCCTGCACCTGGTATTTTACAAAGTATCAGAAGGTTATTACAGTAAGAGCGATTATAAACCATTGTGGAGTGATACCGGGAAATGGTATCCTTTTGTGGATTCATTGATCGCTTATATGGATACGGCTGCACGTGACGGCTTGTATAACGAACATTACCAGTATAAAAAAATACTCAGCATAAAAAATGAATTAGATAATGATTCGGCAAAGCGCAGAGATGCAATATTGTGGACGAAAGCTGATATTTTACTTACAGATGCTTTTATGCATATTGTAGCAGATCTTAGCCAGGGCAGGTTGCAACCTGATAGTATGGCGTGGAGGAACGATACGTCTAAATACAGGCATGCTTTTTTTGATGTGATGGATAAGTTTATGAATAAGGATACCATCAGCGGTATTTTTAATTCCATTCAACCAACAGCTAAAGCGTATTGGGATCTGAAAGCCTGTATCAAACCTTTTTTGGATAGCATGGATACAAAAAAGTATACCTGGTTGGATTTTCCTTACAAAGAAAAAAGCCCTGAGGATTCATTAAAGTTTATTAAAAAATTACTACTACGCTTTAGCGAGAGTGACTTCATAAAACCTGATCCCGACAAAATGCCCGATTCACTTGAACTCTCAGCCATTTTAAAAAAATACCAGAAACAACACAAATTAACTGTTGACGGGAAAGTAGGAAATGAAGTAGTGAACACACTCAATGCAACTGATCTTATAAAGTATGACCGCATTGCTGTAACACTCGACCGGTACAAACAATTGCCGGCTAAGATGCCAGAAAAATATATCTGGGTTAACCTGCCAGGGTTTTATCTCCAGATGCATGATTCAGATACGGTGGCGTTTACTTCAAAGATCATTTGCGGCAAAGCAAAAACACCGACCCCGCTTTTGCAAAGTGCAATAAGTGATATTGTTATTTTTCCAACATGGACAGTTCCTGAGAGCATCATCAAAAAAGAAATACTTCCTGCACTCAAAAAAAATCCGGGATATCTTGCCCGCAAAGGCCTACATTTATATGACCGCGAAGGAGAATTGGTAGACCCTACTACTGTAAAGTGGTCTAAATACAAAAGCGGGATACCCTATAAAATTCAGCAGGGAAGTGGGGATGACAATGCGCTTGGTGTAATAAAATTTAATTTTCGTAATCCCTTTGATGTTTACCTGCATGATACAAATGAGCGTTGGCTATTCAAAAGAAATATGAGGTCTTTAAGTCATGGTTGCGTACGGGTGCAGGATTGGGAAAAGCTTGCTTTCTTTATTATAAGAAATGACAGTGCACACATAGCACCTGATACTTTAAAATACAAAACCGATTCTATAACAAGTTGGATAGCTAATAAAGAAAAACACCGGATTCCTGTAAGATCGCCGATACCTTTATTTATCCGCTATTTTACATGTGAAGTAATAGATGGGCACATTAAATTTTATGATGACATCTATGGAGATGATAAAAGTTTAAAAGAAAAATATTTTACCGGGAAATAATATTCATTTTAAACAATTAAATGAAAGAAAATATTCTTTTAAAAACTATTGCCAAAATAACTGCAGCCTGGCTCATTGTATTGCTGATATCTACAAATGGATATTCGCAAAAAGAATTTTCTCCCAAACCTGTAACAAAGTCTTCCCCTAAGAACAAACGTTTTTTTTACGGGTTGGCCAGTTTTTATTCAGATAAATTTCATGGCAGGAGAACAGCCAATGGTGAGATCTTTCGACAGGATAAATATACTGCAGCCTGTAACGTATTGCCATTGGGAACATGGATACGGGTTACCAACTTAAAGAATAATAAATCTGTGGTTGTAAAAACAAGTGATCGTCTTCATACCCGCATGCGCCGACTGGTAGATCTAAGCAGGATTGCTGCGAAAAAGCTTGGCTATATTGATGCCGGCCTCACCAGGGTAAAGATAGAAGTATTGAACCAGCAACAATATAAATAAACGTTTTCCATACACAGAGGCCTAGTAACTAACATTCTAAACGGGTATGTTAGTAAATAATCCCGGCTTTTAAAACGAGGTTATTAATTTTGTTGCGTTTACAAAACCAACTTATATATGAAGAAATTTATTCTGCCTTTTTTGGCGATGGCGACCTGTACGATAGCCTATGGCCAAAGCAAATATCAAAAGCTACCTTCCTTTGGGATACATTTAATTGGGAATGATTTTGAAACAGCAAAGGAATTGCGTGAGACCAATCTTCCCGAAGTACTAAGAACGAAAAGTTATAGAAAAACAGGAGAGCGGATGAAGCTGGGCCTGGGGATCAGTTATACCAAAGGGATCATTAAAAACCTGGACCTGTCAATTGGATTAGCCGGGTCATTTGTAAATTATGAAGTTCCGGCTACAGGAAAAGCTAATGGCGATAGGTTCTTTATGGAATTAGCTGCTACAGGCCGCCTTAAATTATTAAGCGACAGGTATTGCATCAATCCATTTTTAACTGCAGGAATTGGCGGCTATAGCTACAGAAGCACTTTTGGTGCATTTGTTCCGCTTGGTGCAGGCATACAATTCAAAATAGCGAAAGATGTATTTATAATGACAGATGCCCAATATCGTGTACCCGTTACTGATAAAGGAGTATATCACCTGTTTTATAGCATAGGGGTTGTTTCACCACTATTTGAAAGAAAAGCACCTGCACCACCTCCTCCGCCACCGCCACCTGTTGTTGTTGATCGTGATGGTGATGGTATTGTAGATTCGCTTGATAAATGTCCTGATGTGGCAGGTATTGCTGCTTTACAGGGATGTCCTGACCGTGATGGTGATGGTATCGCAGATGCAGAAGATAAATGTCCTGATGTAGCCGGTCTTAGTAAGTATGGCGGTTGCCCGATACCCGATACAGATGGTGATGGTATTAATGACGAACAGGATAAATGTCCTAATGTAAAGGGCTTTGCACGTTACCAGGGATGCCCGATACCAGATACAGATGGTGATGGTGTAAATGATGAAGAAGATAAATGCCCAAGTCGTCCCGGACCTACAAGCAACCAGGGTTGCCCTGAAATTGCGAAAGAAGTAATTGAGAAGATCAATTTTGCAGCTAAGAATATTTTCTTTGCAACTGGTAGTTCAAAGCTGTTACCTAAATCTTTCAAATCATTGAATGAAGTTGCATCATTGTTGGCTACAGATCAAACATTGATGATCAATATCGATGGTTATACAGATAACACTGGTAAACCAGAAAAGAATCAAACTTTATCTGAACAACGTGCCGCTTCTGTAAAAGCATATCTTGTTAGCAAATCTGTTGCTGAAACACGCATCACTTCTGCAGGCCACGGAGATTCAAACCCCGTTGCTGATAATAAAACTGCTGCCGGCCGTGCCAAGAACAGGAGAACAGAAATGACCGTTAGGAATTATTAAGATAAAACCAAAAACCAACGTAGGAGCCCTTTGTTTATGCAAAGGGCTCTTTTATTATACTAATGTTCAATCTTCAATTGATAGCTACCTAGCTTTCTACTTGACTAAAAAATGTTTTTTGCCGTAGCCATTCACATAACAAATATCCAATCCTTACAAACTTTTATTTACCTTCCCCTTCAAATAAATAACTATGAATTTTCAGCGACTGCTTGTTCTTTCAATTTTTCTTTTTGCAGGAATTATTACAAATGCACAGGATAAAAAAGATGAAAAGAAATGGAACGTTAATAATCCCGACGGGCCTTTTAAAGAAGTTTCGTTTTCTGTGAATGAAGGTACATGGATGAATGTGGACGTATCTCCTGACGGGAAAGAGATCGTTTTTGATCTGTTGGGCGATATATACATACTGCCCGTAACAGGTGGTGATGCAAAGGTTTTAAGAGCTGGACATGCTTTTGAAGTGCAGCCAAGATTTAGCCCGGATGGTAATAAAATATTATTCACTTCTGATGCAGGTGGTGGAGATAATATCTGGATGATGAATAAGGATGGCAGCAACGCGATGCAGGTAACAAAAGAAAATTTTAGACTGCTTAATAATGGTGTATGGGCGCCTGACGGTGACTACATAGTTGCCCGAAAACATTTTACATCAACCCGATCTGCAGGTGCAGGTGAAATGTGGCTTTATCATAAAAGTGGAGGAGGAGGGTTGCAGTTAACAACAAGAAAAAATGACCAGCAGGATGTGAATGAACCCTGCTTTTCTCCTGATGGGCGTTATGTTTACTTTAGTGAAGACATGTACCCGGGTGGTTCTTTCCAGTATAATAAGGATCCTAACAACCAGATATTCGTAATAAAACGTGTTGACAGGGAGAAAGGAACAGTTGAAACTGTTACGGGTGGGCCGGGTAGTGCTATGCGTCCCCAAATATCACATGATGGTAAATTGTTGTCGTTTGTAAGAAGAATAAGAACAAAAACGGTTTTGTATCTCCGCAATATCGAAACAGGAGAGGAGTGGCCGATATATGACCAGTTAAGTAAAGATCAGCAGGAAGCATGGACAATATTTGGCTCTTATACCGGTTATGCGTGGACGCCAGATGACAAAGAGATCATCATTTGGGCAAATGGAAAAATTATGAAAGTAGATGTTGCGGGTGCTAATAAAGCAACTGTAATTCCTTTCACTTGCAATGTAAAACAACATATTTATGATGCAGTACGTTACCAACAGGAAATAAACCCATCTTCTTTCACCGCTAAAGTGATCAGGCAGGCAGTTACTTCACCCGATGGCAAATGGCTTGTGTTTAATGCTGTCGGTTATCTCTGGAAAAAAGAATTACCAGCGGGTAAGCCTCAGCGTATAACCAATGGAACCGACTTTGAATTTGAACCTTCTTTTTCTTCCGATGGAAAAACACTTGCGTATATAACATGGAATGATACAGCATCCGGTGGTCTATATAAAGTAAATATGCAGGGCCCCGCAAAGTCGGTTAAGATCAGTAAGACAAAAGCAATTTATCGTGTGCCTTCCTTTTCTCCTGATGGTAAACTGATCGTATTTATAAAAGATGGAGGAAGCAATGAACTGGGACCGGGATTTGTTTCAAAAACCGGCATTTATACGATCACTGCAGATGGCAGCAATGAAAATTTTGTAAAAGATGGAGGTGACAGACCACGATTCAATAAAGATGGCAACAGGATCTATTACCAGCTTGGTGACGGAATGAACAGAACTTATGCAAGTTGTAAGCTGGATGGTACAGAAGAACGTATTCATCTTAAAAGTACATACGGAAGCCAGTTTGTTGTTTCACCGGATGAAAAATGGATCGCATTCGTTGACCTTTGGGAAGTTTATGTTGCAGCATTCCCTAAAACCGGTAAGACGATTGATATAGGAAGTGGCACAAAAGATTTTCCTGTAAAAATAGTTTCAAAAGATGCCGGCATCAACCTGCATTGGTCAGCCGATAATAAGTTATTGCATTATACATTGGGCGACCAGTACTATAGCATCAATCTCGATGAACGTTTTGAGTTTATTGCAAACAAACCCGATTCATTGTTTAAAGCTCCAGAGAAAGGAATTAATATTGGCCTTGAAGTTCCGATTGATAAACCTTCGGGAACCATAGCATTTACCAATGCAAAGATCATCACAATGAGAGACAATGAGATCATTGAGAATGGAACAGTGATCGTAGAAGGAAACCTTATCAAAGCTGTTGGAAGAACTGCAGATATAACAATACCAGCCGGTGCCAAACAAATTGATTGCAATGGAAAAACCATCATGCCTGGTTTCATTGACGCACACGGGCACGCCAATCATTTTTATGATGGTATTACGCCGCAAAAACACTGGGCTTATTATGCAAACCTTGCCTACGGTGTAACAACGATACATGACCCATCTGCCAACAGTGAATTTGTATTTGCGCAAAGTGAGTTGGTAAAATCCGGTACAACTGTGGGACCACGGGTTTTTTCAACAGGTACGATCCTGTATGGAGCAGACGGCGATTTTAAAGCTGTTATTAATTCAATTGATGATGCACGAAGTGCTTTAAGAAGAACAAGGGCATATGGTGCTTTCTCAGTAAAAAGTTATAACCAGCCAAGGCGTGAACAAAACCAAATGGTTATCCAGGCTGCCAGGGAATTAAATATGGAAGTTGTACCCGAAGGCGGATCTTTATTTTATCACAATGTAGCCATGCTACTTGATGGACATACTACGCTTGAACACAATATGCCTGTAGCACCTCTTTTTGATGATGTTGTACAACTATGGAAAAATTCAAAAACGGGTTATACTCCTACACTGATCGTATGTTATGGAGCATTGAGTGGTGAATATTATTGGTACCAGCACAGCAATGTTTGGGAAAAACAACGCCTGCTCAGGTTTACTCCAAGAACAGTTGTTGATGCACGTAGCCGTCACCGTGTAATGGCGCCTGAAGAAGAATATGAGAACGGGCATATCCTTGTATCAAAGAGTTTAAAAAAATTAGCCGACCAAGGCGTAAAAATAAACCTTGGTGCACATGGGCAGTTGCAGGGACTAGGCGCTCATTGGGAATTATGGATGTTACAACAGGGTGGCATGACCAATATGCAGGTATTACAGGCAGCCACCATTAATCCTGCTTTTAATTTGGGGCTTGATAAATGGATAGGTTCATTGGAACCAGGTAAACTTGCTGATTTATTGGTAATGGATAAAGATCCTTTGGGTGATATTCACAATACAGAAACGATCAGCGCAGTTATGGTAAATGGAAGATTATATGATGCTGAACAAATGAATGAGATAGGTAACTATAATAAACCAAGGGCGAAATTCTATTGGGAATTGAATAAAAATGTAACAGATTTTCCTTTGCAGAAAACTAGCGACGAGGATTAAATGTAAAATATAAAACAAGAAATGCAAAAGGTGGACAATGATCCATCTTTTGCATTTTACATTTAATTTCCAGGAGGTGGAGGTCCATCTTCAGGCGGTCCGGGCGGCCTGTTCCCACCCGGTGGAGGAGGATGATTTCCTCTTGGCGCCGGCCTGCCCATCATTCGCAAAATATCTTTAATGATCTTATCAAATTTTTGTTGTTGATCAAGGGTACATATCTTTCTTACCTGTTTAAAATGATCAAATGTGAGCAGGTCCAATTGTTGATCAAGAGCAGCAATTCTTGTTGCCATCATATTTTTGTTGCTGTCATTAATATTTTCATGGGTCAGCAGTTCAAAGAAACTGTCTTTTAATGCCCTGATCTGTTCATTGAGTTGCTTTGACTGTTTACGATGATCATCTACCATCGCTTTGTATTCTTTCTGTTGTACAACATTCAGTGCAAGTTCTTTTATTATGTATTCGGATGGTTGTTGAGCAGGGTCATGTTTATTTCTCATACCCATCCAAAAAAAACTGATCGTGGCAATATTTGCTATCAACAATAATATTACCAGGCCACTCAATATTTTATTTCTGAATAAAATGCTCATTTATCAATAATTTGACTCATTGTTTAAGTTATATGTCTCTGCAAAGGCCTGTGCAGATGATGTTTTTTCAGTTGTATCCTGGCTATTGTTTCTCACCTGTAATACCATCCAGATATTTATGGCAAGAAAGAAACAAAGCGTAATGATCGTCCATGCAGGTTTATAAAAATATCCTGTTTGTTTTTGTTCCCTAAGCATTCTTCCTTTTAACCTTGTGTAGAAAAAAGGATCTGCATCCACGGCTTTCATTCCTCGCAGGCTCTCAAGGTATTCATCTGTTAATGCTGTTTCTTTTTCTTCTTTCATTTCAGATATTTTTTAATTTTTGTTGCAGATTTTGTTTTGCCCTGCTGATCAATGATTCAATCGCTTTTATATTCTGATCCATTATTTTACTCACTTCATCATATTTCAGTCCCTGAACTTTGATCAATGTAAAAGCAATCTTTTGTTTTTCCGGTAAGCTGTCGATTGCCTTGAACAAAATGGCGGCTTTTTCTTTTCTTTCAATTTCGATACCGGGGTGATAAAAACTGTGTTTGCTTTCCGCTTTTTCACCCGGCATCCACCATGGAATGATCTGCTGCAGGCGTTCTTTGGTTTTCCTTCTCCTTACTTTATCCAGGGCCTTATTAATGGCAAGCCTGTAGATCCATGTAGAAAGCGAGGATTCCTGCCTGAAACTGCCGATTGATTCATAGATCTTAATAAACACTTCCTGTGCAGCATCTTCCGCTTCAGTTTCATCCTGAACAATATTGAGGATCGTATTGAACACGACTTTATTATAGCTTTCTACAAGCCATTTAAAAGCCGTCTCACTTTTTTGTGTCAGCTGCTCAATTAATTCCCGCTCAACCAATATTATTTTGTTTTTGACGCCGCAAAGTAGGGAATCCTTTGGTAGAAGGAGGTTTTTTGGGTGAATGAGTGAATAGGTGAATAAGTGAATGGGATGAATATGTCAAACAGGGCGTTTTATATATTGTTCAATTCACACATTGCCCAATTCACCTATTGCCTTATTCACACATTCACCCTTCATCCCACATCATTCAACCACGCCGCATTTCTTTGCACCTTTAATTTATAAATAGGAAAAGTGTTCTTGAAATAATTATCAAAAGCATATTTATTATTATGCACATTGTTTATTTCATTCACAAGCTCGTTTGCCCATCCCTCTTTGGCTGAGTTTAGTGTTGCAACCGGGTATTCAAGCTGCTTTAGTAATTCGGTGGATTTAAATACATTTCCTTCAATAGGAATGATGATGGTGTTTGTTACCAATGATAAAATGTTCGTATGCAACCTGGCGCTGATCACGAAATCGCATTCGGCGATCTTCGCCATGTAATCTTTACATCCTGCAAAATCATTTACAAATTCAATATTATATTTTTCCTTAAAAATAACTGCGACCTTGCTGTCTTCAAAAGGCTCATTGGTGATGAAGATGATCTTTTTGCCTAGTCCCTGCAATGCTTTTACGATCGCATCCATTTCTCCATCAGTGATCTTGATCCTGGGTGTGATGTTAATACCGACAAGGTTATTGTTTTTTTTGGTGTTGCCCGCATTAATAAAATTTGAATTGATAGCAGAATCGGGAGCAACTTCAATAATATTTGTATTTACACCATAGCTGGAAAGGTTTTGCCTGGTGACTTCTCCACGGATCACTATTTTATCCATCTTACCATACACATGGCCAACAAGTTTTTTGAACGGTTCTGTTTTTATTACTACCGATTGATTAACGGCTGCAGTTCTTATGCCCATTTTTTGCGCCGCTCTTATCTCCACAAGTTGTCTTAAGAAAACAATATTATCGCCAACTTCGCCTGCGCCACTATAAATTAACCAGTCTGCATTTTTTAAAGTGGCCGCTCTTTTTTTATATTGATTTGCATAGGGAGAAAAAGAAAGCAACCATCTTTTCAAGGGCCTGAGCTTTGCCTTGAGCTTTTCTTTTTGCATAAGAGAAGACTGGTGGCCGTTTAATAATTTTACTTTTGGAATATTGACGTCGAAACTTGCTGATGATTCTTTTTTCATTTGTTTCACGATCGCATCGGCCCATTTTTCCAGCGTTTCAACAGGATCTGTTTTATTGATGATCCTTGAAGGGTAATAACCATCCAGCCCAAAAGGCCTTCCATTTACATTTAAGGTATTATTGTTTGAAAGACTTGAAAACAAATTGATGATCTCAGTTGAGAGTGCTTCGTTTCCAATATTAGTTGTTTTTAATTTCGTGATCAGGAATATCTTTTTCATAAAATCTTTACACCCTATGGTAATTGTAGCAAGTTAATTTGCCTGGTAAAACTTTAAATTAGTAATGAAAAATGTAAGATCGCTTCGGGTTATCAGTAACAGGTGAATATTATTTGTATTCATATTCTACCGTTCCCATTAATTGCCTGTCTTTAGAAAAAAGCCCTTCCTTAGAACGCAATCCATTATCATATGTATAACGCCATATGAAGAATTTAGGAGCAGTATCATTTTGTTCCATTCCCCGGCCTTCTTCAGTAATTGTCATTTGAGTAACCTGGCCTGCCGCATTATATTCAAAAATATAATCTGCCACCATGTTCCCCCTGTATTCATTTGTATGGGTAACATCTGTAAGGCGGTTTTTTGTATCGTAATAATAATAATATTTGCTGCCGTCTCTTGTATTTTTTTCAAGTATGATATTGTTGTGCTCATCTGACTGGAACAGTATCTTAGTACTATCATGCCTGTTCTTTACCAACATCATGCTTACAATAGCCCCTTGTGTATTGTATTCATAAATATGTTCCTGGAAGATCTCGTTTGTAAAATCATCATCACTTGATCTTACGGAAGATTCGATCTTTTGTAGCCTGCCCGCAGCATCATACGTATAATGATTATATGTCACAGATATGTTAGAACTGTCGATACTTGACAAGAGTTGCGCTTTATCATTAAAGAAAGAAGTAAAAAGAGAAATTGCAGAGATATCGGATCTTGTAAACAACTCAGACTTTTTAAAATCCTTTGATATCGTTTTTTCACAAAGAAAACCTTCACTGGGGCTGTCGTCTGATTCGTAACTTTTGAGTTTGATCGTATGTATCTTATGTTGTTTGTAAGCCATCATATCAGCAGTTAGTTGCTGGTTGCTCAGGATATCTTTGTAATAAAATTGCGCCCTGGCCGCCCCAATGCTAAAAAACAAAATGATGGTAGCAAATAGTTTATTCATGAATATTTTTTCCTTTATATTGGCAAAGTTAATTTGTAAAGAACGCCATTTCTGAACTATGCGCCTAAACTTTATTATTTTTAACAAAATTAACCCCATTGAGTCATTTAAAAGAACGTTCAGAAAAAAATTGTCTGAATTGTAACACGGTAATACATGACAGGTATTGCCATGTATGTGGACAGGAAAACCTAGAACCGCAAGAAACTACCTGGCACCTGGTGACCCATGTTTTCAATGACCTTACCCATTTTGATGGTAAATTCTTCAGCACATTAAAATACGTGATCTTCAGGCCCGGTTTTTTGAGCAGGGAATACAAGGCAGGCCGCAGGGCGAGTTATCTCAATCCTGTAAGAATGTATCTTTTTACTTCTGCGATTTTTTTCCTGATCTTTTTTTCTGTAACAGGTTATCGTGATAATAATGATAAGGCTAAATACAATGGGAAAACGATAGCTGAGATTGAAAAGATGGATTCATTGCAATTCAGGGATTTTACAGCAAAAAACAATCATGGAGTTCCTATGTCAAGAACAAAATTCAATTTATACATTGATAGTGTTAAGAATTTAGGAGGGTTTCGAATTAGCACCGGTAAGTACAGTACGAGGGAAGCTTATGATTCAGCTATTAAATCAGGTAAAATAAATGACAATTGGTTAGAGCGGAAATTGACATACAGGGGTATTGAAATGGAAAAAAAATACAACAATGATCAGAAGGCAATCACAAAAGCTTTTTTCGAAAACCTGATGCACAGCTTTCCTCAAATGTTATTTATTTCATTACCAATTTTTGCATTTCTACTTCAAATTTTGTATCGGCGACAGAAGGATTTTTACTATGTCAGTAACGCTATTTTTAGCATTCACCTGTACATCTTTGTATTTATAATGATGTTCATCGTTTTAATGCTTGGAAAAGTAAATCTCTACATGGATTGGAGTTGGCTGAATTATGTATCCTGGCTTGTATTTGGTTTGATCTTTTTTTATTTGTACAAGGCAATGAGGAACTTTTACCAGCAAGGCCGGGGAAAGACTATACTTAAATTCATACTGCTGAATATTGGAGCGGCAATTATGATCATTTTATTGTTTATAATATTTTTTTTCTTTTCATTGTTGAAAATGTAATAATATGACTGAAACGGGAACCGCATTTTTAAGGTTGGTAAAAATTATGGATGAGCTAAGGGAGAAATGCCCCTGGGATAAAAAGCAAACCATACAAACACTCCGCCACCTTAGCATTGAAGAAACCTATGAACTGGCAGATGCCATTTCTGAGAACGACTGGAAAGGTATTAAAGAAGAATTGGGCGACCTTTTACTTCATATTGTTTTTTATGCCAAGATCGCCACAGAAGAAAATCAATTTAAACTGGAAGATATCATTCATGGTGTGTGCGAAAAACTGATAGTACGTCATCCGCATATTTATGGAGATGTAACAGTGAATGATGAAGAAGATGTGAAACAAAACTGGGAAAAAATAAAATTAAAAGAAGGAAAGAAATCAGTACTTGGCGGTGTGCCCAAATCTCTCCCGTCAATGGTAAAAGCAATGCGCCTGCAGGATAAATCAAAGCAGGTTGGATTTGAGTGGGAAAATACCGACCAGGTTTGGGATAAAGTAGAAGAAGAAATGGAGGAATTGCACGAGGCAGTAAAAACAGGTGATAAGGATAAAATGGAAGATGAACTGGGGGATGTATTTTTTTCGCTGGTGAATTTTGCAAGATTTTTGCAGGTGGATGCAGAAAATGCATTGGAAAGAACCAATAAAAAATTTATTACCAGGTTTACAAAGATGGAAGAGGAGGCAGCTTTACAAAATAAATTTTTGCACGACATGACGCTGGAGGAAATGGATCAATTGTGGAACAAAATTAAAAAGGACAATTTGAAAATTTGAAGATTTGCCAATGGGGCAGGTCTCATTTTTTTCATTTTCAAATCTTCAAATCAAAGAATAATTTTTGCTACAGGCATTAACATTCAAACGCTTTCTTTACAAAAACATTTACCTGCTGGTAGTGGCAGCATGGCTTATTACCATCTCTTTTGTAGTTGATAATTATTGGTCGGTAAATGCTTCATTGTCCACGGTTCAAAAAGAATTATCAAATTATATACATAACCAGGAGAATGATTTTGTAAAGCTTGTTAATGATTCAGCTACAATAAATAAGATTGGTAAGGGTGTTTTTACAGAAGAATATCTTCTACATATTACACGGAAAAAATATTTTGTATTTTTTTATTCAACTGATTCAACATTTCATGAATCGTTGATATGCTGGAATACGCAACAGGTATTGCCATATCCTTCTCTTCTATATGAAAAGCGTGATAAAGGTTTTGTAAAACTACAAAACGGTTATTATGTATGGAACAGGTATAATTTTAAAGATATAAAGGCATTGGCCCTCATACCGGTAAAATGGGATTATATCATTGAAAATGAAAACCTCCAAAATGATTTTGCGAATGATAAGTCGATCACCCAGACTTATGATATTGCCCCGGGTGCAGACAAGGCTGTGGCGATAAAATCTATCAATGGCAAGGACCTGTTTTATATTCATGAAAAGTCGATCAACAGTATTTATAAAAATAACCCTGTAGCTGTTGCTTTGCAAATAGGAGCTTTATTACTTATCTTGCTGTTTGTACAATGGTGTGCTACTTTTTTTGCATTACGGGGGCCACTTTGGAAGGCCCTGCTATTGTTGCTGGCAACGATCTTACTGGTAAGGATAATGGGATATTATTTTAAACTTCCACTCAATTTCCGCCAGTTTGAATTATTTGATCCGACAATTTATAGTTCCAGTACTGTCCTTAGATCATTGGGCGATATGCTGATCAATGCATTGTTTTTTGTTTGGTTCATCCTGTTTTTCAGGTATCATTTGAATGAGAGCAGGAGCAGGATCAGTCTCAGATCGCCTAATGCAAAATGGTTGCTGCTTGCGGGTGGTTGTATCATCATACTTGCCGCAACCTATGAAGGAAGTTATATTATCCGTTCTCTTGTGGCAGATTCAAAGATATCTTTTAATGTTACCAATTTCTTTGAACTCAACCGCTATAGTGTGGTTGGGTTTATTGTACTTGGTTGTATGGCGATCAGTTACTTTTTTCTTTGCCAGATCGTTTTGTATTTCCTGAAACCTTTTTTTCAAAAAACCTTTATCCCACTCTTTTTATTTATAGCAGTAGGAGGATTGGTTGTTTTGAGTTTCAGGATCGGGAACCTTGCGGGAGGATTTGAAATATATGTATTGTTATGGCTGCTGCTATTCCTGTTCCTGCTTAATAATAATGATTTTAACCTGATCGCATCAAAGATCATTTCATCAAAGTTGGTTTTCTGGCTTTTCTTTTTTTCCATATCTATCACCGCGATCATTGTTGTGGAAAACAGGCACAAAGAAATAAGGAATCGCCTTCATTATGCCGAATTGCTGGCCGTTAAAACTGATCCTGCAACAGAAACATTGGTAAATACCATGATCACTCCATTCAGAGATGATTTTTTGGCTGATAATTTTTACAGGTTCCGGGATCAAACTACAAACCTCTTTTTAAAAGACAGCCTGAAGGATGAAAACATAGAATCATACAAAGAAAAATACCAGACAAGGGTTTATTCTTTCTCTGCTGATGAGCGGTCATTATATAACCAGGATTCTACAAGTTATAATGAGATCAATACTATTTTTAAAACGCAATCGAAATCAACAGGTATAAAGGGCTTGTTTTATTTTGATGAGTCGTATGACATGATCAGCTATATCAGTAAAAAAACATTGCACGACCGTAATGATAACCTGCTCGGGTATGTTTTTATTCTTATAAGTCCTAAAAAACAAAAAGCGGATGCGATTTCTCCAACGCTTTTCAGCAATGCAAATAATAATTCGATAGAGAACTCTTCCCTGTATTCGTATGCGATCTACAATAACTGGAAACTGGTTACTTCTCATAATGATTATGCATTCCCTTCAGTAATTCAAAAAAAGGATTATACGCAACAGTATACATTCAGGCCAAATAAGAATTATAATGAGCTTTGGTATTATGCAGGTGCTGACAAGATGGTGGTGGTAGTGAAAGAAAACAGTCTCTCTATTGAATCAATAACATTGTTCTCCTATTTTTTCTGTTCATTCCTGATCATGACTGCTGTATTCTGGTTTATTAATGTTGTTATTAAGTCAAGGTTTGATCGCAACAGGTTCAAAAGTTATTTGCAGCTTACGATACGCAACCAGATACATGGTACCATCATTTTTGTGAGCGTAGTTTCTTTTTTTGTGATCGGTCTTGCAACGATCTTATTCTTTATTGCACGTTCTGAGAACAGCAACAGGGAGAAGCTGAGCAGGACGATCCGCATTATGGAAAATGAAGTGAAAAATTCTATGTCGCATGGGTGGACCATGCAGGATAGTTTGGGGATGGGCGTTGATCAGAAATTTGAAGAGATGATCACGAGGATATCTGAGATACATGGTACAGATGTTAACCTCTATGACCTGCATGGGAATCTCCGGGTTTCATCATTGCCGCTACCTTATATGAAAGGCATTGTAAGCACCCGTATGCACCCACTTGCTTATTATCATTTGAATAACCTGAAAGAAGTTTTGTATTTCCAAAAGGAGAATATCGGCAAATTGAATTTTATGAGCAGCTATGTTCCTGTTTTTGATGCAGCAGGAAACGATTATGCTTACCTGAATATTCCATACTTCTCCTCGCAGGCAAACCTAAAAGAAGAAATATCCAATTTTTTAGTTACGATCATCAACCTTAATGCATTTATCTTTTTACTGGCAGGCATTGTAGCATTGTTCATCACCAACCGTATCACCAATTCGTTTTCGGTGATCGGAGATAAAATGAAAAAGATCAATCTTGGCGGCATCAACGAAGCCATTGAATGGAACCGTGATGATGAATTCTTTCCAGCACAGTGGGATCCGAAGCTTGGAATTCACGTGACTTGAAGTCGCGG
>JADMIO010983822.1_pt1 | contig 92344 bp, 76 predicted proteins | sample 8958161 | NCBI WGS metagenome assembly JADMIO01 (sample SAMN16585339, study PRJNA669376) | soil metagenome | isolation source: Crop rotation soil | place: USA: Cullars Rotation, Alabama | collected 2011
TGGACCGAACCCGGCGCATTCGTTCACTCGATGAAGAACTCCAAAGACGCATTGCAGTCATGTCCGGCGTTCTTGGGCTAGGCATGGGTCCGCAACGGGGGACGCCTGTTCCGCCGCCCGGTGGCGATGGGACACCCGAGCCGCGCCCTCGCGACGGAGAACGCTTCGATCCACCGGATGATCCTGATTTCCCGCCAGGCGCGCGTCGTCCGGCCGACGATCGTCGTTTCCCTGGACCCCCGAACGGTGACGTGCCACCGCGCGGTCGAAACTTTCGCCTCGGTTCGCGCCAGGCCGCCTTGTTCGATGAGACGGACACCAATGGCTTTTACTACGCGATCTGGCGGCGGGACGGCGAAATCCTCGCCAAATCCACAAATGCCCCGGCAAATCTAAGGCGGCCGCCGCACCGCAGTGAAGAGCACCCTCCACCCGAGATGCGTGGCGCAGAACGAGAAGTGTATCACTTCACTCCTCCCGGCGAGGTGATCGCTGTCGGTCACACGATGCTTCCCGAATTTCGGCAGTTGCGCGCGACTGCTCTGACGCTTGTCGCAGTGGGTGGCGGCGTGCTGTTGCTGGGGCTCGCGGGTGGCTGGTGGCTCGCCTCCCGGGCCATTCGGCCGATCGCTCAGATCAGCGCCACGGCGGCGCGCATTTCCGCCGGAGACCTCGCCCAACGCATCGATGCAAGGGACACCGAAAGCGAACTAGGGCAGCTCGCCTCCATCCTCAATTCAACCTTCGCCCGGCTCGAAGCTGCCTTCGCCCAACAAAAACAATTCGCGTCCGACGCCGCACACGAACTGCGCACACCTGTATCGGTTTTGCTGACGCAAACCCAAAGCATTCTGAATCGCGACCGCGACGCTGCTGAGTATCGCCAGGCCCTCGAAGCCTGTCAGCGAGCCGCCCAGCGCATGCGCCGCCTGATCGAATCCCTCCTTGAACTTGCCCGCTTCGACGCCGGCCAGGAAACAATACAGCGCAAATCGTTCAATCTTGCCGACTTGCTGCGCGAATGCGCGAACGAACTCGGGCCGCTCGCCGAACAACGCCACATCCGATTCGCTTATGATCTGCCGAATCTCGACTGCACCGGCGATCCCGACCGCCTCCGCCAGGTGTTCGCCAATCTGCTGACCAACGCCATCAATTACAATCGCGACGACGGCGAAGTTCGGGTCGATGCCAAAAATCAAAACGGTGTCGTGACTGTCGGCGTCGCGGACACGGGCGTTGGCATCTCGCCGGAGGAACTGCCCAATCTTTTCCAGCGTTTCTATCGCGCCGACAAATCCCGCGCCAACGGCCGCAGCGGTCTTGGTCTTGCCATCTCCAAGGCGATCGTCGAAGCCCATGGTGGCAGTATCGCAGTCACCAGCGGACCCGGCCGGGGAGCGCGGTTTGAAGTCACCTTGCCATCCTAAAGCAGCGCGCATTTCCGAATGTCCCGGAGTTTAGAGGCGTTGCCTGACCCTTCCTCGGAGCTTTTGTGGTCTAATTGACACATTGTAGCTTATAAGCTACTCTATTCCGGTGTTCGCCACACCAAAAGAAGTCCTCGCTTTCCGCGCGCGGAATGGTCGAGTGCCTTTTGAGGAGTGGTTAGACGATATTGGCGTGAGTTTAAGGACTAAACTAATGAAATCGATTGATTATAAAGAGCTATTGCACAAGAGGCTGGAGGATCCGGAGCAAGCGGCAGAGTACCTGACCGCCTGTTATGCAGAAGGACCAGAGGTTTTTCTCGTGGGATTGCGCGATGTTGTCGAAGCGCGAGGGGGCGTCTCTCAAACAGCGAGGCTAACTAAGCTAAACCGCGAAAGTCTTTATCGAGTCTTTTCGAAAAGTGGTAATCCCCGCCTGTCGAGCCTCAGTTCTGTGCTCTCGGCACTTGGCTTGAAGCTGACGGTCGAACCGGCCTAGTCCGAATTGTAACCGAGACCCAAACGAAGTGTCGTGGGTTGGTGCCAAATGCGAGACTCGCAATTCACCCTCGCGTCCTATGACTTCCCGTCCGCCAACTCGTTTGGACCTGCCAAATGCGCTGGCCTAAACAGTCCGGAGTAACTTTGCCTCAGAGTGTCCGTCTGCTTGAATTTCGCGCGCCCGTTTCCGTTTCCCTGAGCGCCAAGTGAGCTACTCTCAGTCTTTTTCCGGCCGGAAGCGGTTTTTGGTGCCTGGAACTCGAAGTTTCACTGGAGTTTGGCGTTTGAAGTTCGAGGTTTTCCCTGCTTCGTCTCGCTTGACGTATTCCTTCGCATTCAGGCACTCTGAACGACCTGTGCAACATAACCACCGAACCAGCAGGGGCTTCGCGGCAATGGCGCTTTGCCTTTTCTCCCTCATAGCCTTTACCATTTCGTCCGCCTTGGCCCAGGCGCCTTTCGGCACCTTTAGCTTTACTCCCAATTCTCCGCTCATCGATCTTTCCGGCGACTTTCATACCAGCACAACCATCAACGGCGGTCCTGCGCTGGACTTTCATCTTCAGCTCACCAACTCGCCGAACGGCCGCATTACCACCAATGGGATCGACAGCGTCACCTTTCTCCAAATCGGTGACGATATCGTCGCCGCGCAGTATGTTGCTGTTGGTAAAGTGAGCGGCGGCGGATTGCATCCTACGCGGCTGTCTTTAATCGTGAAGTTGACCGGTGGCGGCCCGATTCTTGGCTTCGCCGACACGGATTTCACCATCATCCTGCGCTACAACATGTTTCTAAATGTGCAGGACGGAAATTTTGAAGGAAGCATTCACGGCACTGTTCACATTAACGGACTTGGCCCGGGCACGGTGCGGGATGACGCAGCGGTGGTCTCATTGCCTGACGGGATTGACGGTTCATGGGAGGCCGATCTGAATATTGTCCCCTTCAATCATCTAACCGGCACCGGAACGATCTCCCTCCCGAACGGCCGCAGCCTGCAAGGCGTTATCTCGGGCAGTTACTCGGCGAGGACCGGAGTTTCTAAAATCACACTCAAGGGCATTGACCAGGACAAAGGCTTTTCCGTGACCTTTACCGCCACACAAGGGGACGATGGTCTCGATCTCGCAACCGTTCGCGGTCGCGTGCTGGGCCAAACCGTATTCGAGTAATTATCCCTTCTTTTTCGCCCTCTGCTCAGCGAAAAACGTCTGCAGCAAGTGCCTGCATTCCGGTTCGCGGACTCCGGCGGTGATTTCTGATCGGTGATTCAGTCCCGAGAATTGTAACAGGTTCAACGCGCTTCCCGCCGCCCCTGCTTTGGGATCGCTTGCCCCAAACACAACCCGGCCTAATCGCACGTGGATCACCGCTCCCGCGCACATCGGACAGGGCTCTTTCGTGACGTACAGCGTGCAGTCCGTCAGTCGCCAGTCGCCCATTGCCTCCTCGGCCTGAGTGATCGCCAGCATCTCCGCGTGCGCCGTGGCATCTTTCAGTAACTCCACTTGATTGAAAGCTCGCGCAATGATGCGCCCTTCGCGCACGATCACGGCGCCTACGGGCGTCTCCTCCGCTTCATAAGCTTTGGCCGCCTGTCGCAAAGCCTCCCCCATAAAATAGTGGTCGCTTTGCAGGTCGATGATGGGGACGTCTGACACTTGCCTTTATGACCAAACTGTCATTTGCGTGATCCGAATTGTTCTAATAACGTCCAGCCTATATTAACCAATGGCAATTACGCTATGAAAACGTCCCCAATCCGGCTCTCCCTTACGATGGCTCTGGTGTGCTCGATCATCCTTTTCGTTGAATCCGGCAGAGCCGCCGTCTCCTACCACTTAGCCAAAACCATCCAGGTCGGGGGTGAAGGCGGTTGGGACTACTTATCCGTGGATACCACTGGCCGCCGGCTGTTCGTAAGCCACGCAACAAAAGTAGTGGTCATCGACCTGGACAAAGAAGAAGTTGTGGGTGAAATCGCGGATACGCCGGGCATCCACGGCATCGCCGTCGCCGCGGACCTCGGCAAGGCCTTCTGCAGCAATGGCCGCGAAAATAAAGTCAGCATGGTCGACTTAAAAACTTTAAAGACGCTCTCGAAAATCGAAACAGGCGAAAATCCGGACGCCATCATTTATGATCCGGCGGCGCACGAGGTGTACGCATTCAATGGGCGCAGCCGCTCAGCCAGTGTCATCGATGCCAAAGAGGGCAAAGTCACCCACACCATTTCGCTTTCAGGCAAACCGGAATTTGCTGTCGCCGATACCAATGCGTCTCGCGTATATGTCAACCTCGAGGACAAAAGCGAAGTCGCCGTGATCGATACCAAAGAGCACAAAGCTGTCGCAACCTGGCCAATTGCGCCGGGCGAGGAAGCCTCCGGCATGGCATTCGATCCCGCGCACCATCGGCTGTTTATCGGCTGTGCCAACAAGCTGATGCTGATGTTGGATAGCGCCTCGGGTAAAGTACTGGCCAAGGTCCCGATCGGCGATCACGTTGACGCAAATGCCTTTGACGGAAAAGCCCAACTCGCATTCGCTTCAACCGGCGATGGCTTCGTCACCATCGCCCACGAGGACTCTCCGGACAAAATGAGCGTGGCGCAGAAGTTGAAAACCGAGCCGGGCGCGCGAACAATGACCATCGACCCGCAAACGCAGAAAATCTACCTCGCTACGGCGAAGTACGAAGCTTCAGCAGAAAAATCCTCCGGCAAGAAGCGCCCCCCGATGGTCCCCGGCAGCTTCCACGTCCTCGTTTATTCGCCGTAGATTGCGATAAAACACGTAGCCGGCGACGGGAGGAGGCGGACTACCGTAACGTTGGAAACGCTGGCCTCAAACCGCTCCTCACGTCGGCGGCTACAAATAAGTCATGCGGCGGCGCGGCCTGACTTGCGGCGAACCAGCGGTTTAGTTTGCCCGCGCACCACCGGTTGCGTGATGTGAACGTGAATCACGTCGTCACTGCTCGGAACATCATACATCACATCGAGCATCAGCTTCTCCAAAAGACTTCGCAATGCACGCGCGCCAGTGCCTTTTCGCATCGCCTGTGCCGCCAATTCCCGCAAAGCTTCCTGCGAAAATTCCAACTCCACCCCTTCCATCGCCATCAATTTCGCGTATTGCTTGGTAAGCGCGCTCCGGGTGTCACTCAGGATCGAGACTAACTGGTCTTCCGTGAGTTCGGCCAGCACAGTCACCATCGGCAATCGGCCGATGAACTCGGGGATAAACCCAAACGACAGCAAGTCCTCGGGTTCGACAAACTGCAGGATCTCTTGCCGATTGATCGAGGCGACTTTCTCGTGATCTTCCGCCGATCGAAATCCCATCACATTCTTACCCAGTCGCCGCTGGATGATTCGTTCCAGTCCGACGAATGCCCCGCCGCAGATAAAAAGAATGTCCGAAGTATCGACGCGAATGTATTCCTGCTGCGGATGCTTCCGTCCGCCTTGCGGCGGCACATTGCAAGTCGTGCCCTCAAGAATTTTCAGCAGGGCCTGTTGCACGCCCTCGCCCGAAACATCCCGCGTGATGGACACGTTTTCCGTTTTCCGCGCGATCTTGTCGATCTCGTCGATGTAAATGATGCCCCGTTGCGCTCGCTTGACGTCGTAATCCGCGTTCTGGAGCAGTCGAAGAATAATGTTCTCGACGTCCTCGCCCACGTACCCCGCTTCGGTCAGCGTCGTGGCATCGGCGATCGCAAACGGCACGTCCAGGATCTGCGCCAGCGTCCGAGCCAGCAATGTCTTTCCCGAACCGGTCGGGCCGATCATCAGGATGTTGCTCTTCTCGATCTGAACATCTCCATGCGGATGCGCCGATGACTCAGAATCCGAGCCGCTCGAGACGTCGTGGAGTATCCGCTTGTAATGATTGTGAACGGCGACCGCCAGAGTCTTTTTCGCATGGTCCTGGCCCACGCATTGCAGGTCCAGTTGCCGTTTGATCTCGGCGGGTTTCGGGACACCGCGAGTCCTTTGCTTGCGATTTTGGCTCGCCAGTTCCTTGTCGAGGACCTGCTTGCACAGGACCACGCAATTGTCGCAGATGTAAACACCGGGGCCGGCGATCAATTTTTTCACTTCCGCATGCGACTTGCCGCAGAAGCTGCACAGCGTGATATTCGTCGGCCGCGCCATTCGAGTTTATTCTTTTTTATCAGCTAAACTCGTGGCCTTGTCTAATCCAGGAATTTCTTTGCGCGATTGCACGACTTCGTCCACCAAACCGTACGCTTTGGCCTCTTCCGACGACATGAAATTATCGCGATCACAGTCCTTTTCCACCTGATCGATCGAGCGCCCCGTGTGCTTCGAAATAATGCCGTTCAAGCGTTGTTTAAGCTTGAGCATGTACTTCACCCGGATCTCGACGTCGCTCGCGGGCCCTTCGGCGCCGCCCAGTACCTGGTGGATCATGATATTCGAGTTCGGCAGGGCGTAACGTTTGCCTTTCGTGCCGCCACAAAGCAGCACTGCTCCCATGCTCGCCGCCTGCCCGATGCAATACGTGTTCGTGTCACAGGTGAGGAACTGCATGGTGTCGTAAATGGCGAGGCCTGCCGTCACACTGCCGCCCGGTGAATTGATATAAAGATGAATATCCTTCTTCGGGTCGGTCATCTGCAGGAAAAGAAGCTGGGCGATGATAACGTTCGCCACCATGTCGTCCACCGGTGTGCCGAGAAACACGATCCGGTCCACCAGCAAGCGGGAATAAATGTCGTAGCCGCGCTCCCCTCGCCCGGTTTGCTCCACGACCATTGGCACCAAAAAATTATTCATAAGACTTATTTCTCTAGTGCCGCAACCTACCGGAGCGAAATACTCAGGTCAAGCTGCAACACCGGGCGTTTCCCTTTGGACCATTGTTAACCGCAAGCAAGGTAGCGCTGCTCTGCGAGCAGCGGACCGCTCGCGCGCGAGCAGTCCCGCCCATTTTTAATTAGCCCAGCTTCCTCCGGATTGCGAAAATTTGTTCGGCACGCGTCCATTGCCGCTCTACACTCGCCGCATGAACACTTCCCGATTTTCTCGCAGGGCTTTCGTGCAACGCGTCAGTCTTGCTTCGGCGGCTTTGACCTTTCCATCGATTTCGCGAAGCGCCGAAAAAGTCATTCAAGGATTCGAGCAATCGCCTGAAGATCCAAACGCATCTTCAGGCTGAAAGCCGGTCTCGGATCGCAAGATCCGGGTGGGAATCGCTGGATACGGCGTATGCAAGTTCGGCGCGGAGTTTGGATTTCAAAATCATCCGAACGTCGAGGTCGTGGCGGTCACGGACCTATTTCCGGATCGTTGCGCGCAATTGGCAAAAGCATGCCGCTGCGCCAAAACCTATCCGTCCCTGGAAGAGATGGTGAAGGATGACCGCATTGAGGCGGTATTTGTCGCGACCGACGCGCCGAGCCACGCGCGGCACTGCATCGAAGCATTGAAGCACGGCAAGCACGTGGCTTCGGCGGTGCCGGCAGTGTTTGGATCGTTGGAAGACGCGGACAAGCTGTTTAATGCGGTCAAGCGCAGCGGTTTGAAGTACATGATGTTCGAAACGTCGTGCTTTCACGAGGATCTGCATGCGATGCGGCAGATTTACCGCGCGGGCGCTTTCGGAAAGCTCGTATACTCCGAAGGAGAATATTTTCATTACATGCCGACGCCGATCGATTCATTCAAGGAATGGCGAGTCGGTTTGCCGCCGCAATATTACCCCACGCATTCGAATGCCTATTATATAGGCGTGACGGGCGAGTCCTTTACCGAAGTCGCCTGCGAAGGCATGCCCAGCAAACTGGATTACCTGCATCCGTCAAAGAACCGTTACAAAAATCCGTTTGGCACGGAGATCGCGCTGTTTCGCACAAGCGAGGGCGGAATGTCGCGCATGGGGGTGAGTTGGGACACTCCCGGTTATGGAGGTGAGATGGGCCGTGTCCGGGGAGAGAAAGGTTCCTACTCCGGAAAGTTCGAAGGCGACGATAAAAGTCTTCCGAACACGAAACGGCCGCCGCTTCCTCCAGGCATGCCGCTCGGAGGACATGGCGGATCGCATGGCTATCTTGCCAATGAGTTCGTGACGGCCATTCTGCAAGATCGCAAACCGCTGGTGGACATTTGCATGGCATTGAACCTGACGGTGGCCGGCATTGTTGCGCACCACTCAGCGCTTAAAGGCGGAGAGTTATTGAAAATTCCGCAGTTCCGCATTTGACCTGCACGTAATCAGGAGCGCGGCGTTTACGCCGCTTAACTGGACAACTGTCGCAGGATGATGAAATCCGATTGATCCTTTATCTCGTCCTGAAGATGAAGCGGCGTGAACACCGCGCTCCCCTGCGCCAAATCAGAGGAGTCATTAAAAGGGCCGATTCAATTCAAATCTGCACTCAGGGAGATGGAACGGACATCGCCCTATAGAATGCTGGCGCGGCGTTGCTGACAGCAAACGACCAGGAACCGTCCTGGCCGGACGTGTTCGTGCTGTCGGGGACTGGAATCCACGTCGAAACGTCATCGCTGACGTTTGTGGTCGTCAAGATATAGTAGGAAGTCGCAGGCGCCCCCTGGAAACTCAAGTTGAAGGTGCCGTCGCCATTGTTGGTGATGGAAAGGACTATGTTCGTGGGAACGGCGACGGCATTAACGACTTGATTCAAGCTATCGCTGCTGCCGAGGTAATTGCCCTGCGCGGCAAACTGCGCGGCGACGGTATTGGTGCCGACGGGCAAATCGGCAGTTGAGAATGAAGCAACGCCGGCCGAAATCGGGTTCGTGGCGCAGGGCACGCCATTGGTCAGAAAGACGACTGAGCCGATGGGTGCGCCATTGGAAGAAGTGACAACGGCCGTGAATGTTACGTTCGAGCTTTGACTAGAAGGGTTCTGTGATGAATTCAGGGCCGTGCTCGAGCCCGCCGGCGTGACGGTCAATGTCGTAGTCGCATCAGTGCTCGGATGAAGCGAAATGTCTCCATAGTAGGCGTAAGTGATCGTGTAAGGCGTCGCGCTGGCGGGGATAGTTGAAGGATTATAATTAATGGTGAAATCTCCGGTTCCGTCGCTGATGAAATTCGTCTGGCTGCTTCCATTGATGGTCACCGTTACGGGTTCGCCGATCGCCGGATAGATTGGGCCCGCGCCGCTAACCTGGCCGCTCAGAACGATCGCGCTGGCGCCGTAAACGATGGATTGGCTCGGGGTCAGGTTCGAAAAGCTGGAAGGCTCACTGATGACAAGGTTCAGGTTTCCGCCGGAAGCAAAGATCGCCGCGGTCTTGCCGCTCGGAATGGCGGCGCCGGTAATGGCGAACGGACCATTGGCCGAGACATTTCCGCCAGCGAGCTGAATGATGGTATAAACGCCAACTGGCAATGGGCTGCCGTTAATGGTGAACGGATTGGCCGTAAGCGAAAGGTCGCCTTGTGAAACAGTAAGCGCCGGGTGGGAGCCATCGTATGTTAGGACGATCGGAGTGGAGCCGAAATCGACAGTCGTGCCGCCTTTGAGCGTGCAAGGTGTCGCGGTGCCGCTGGCCTGCAAAGCAGTGGCGCTGCTGAGGACGAAGGCGGGAATGGCTGAGACGTCAAAGGTCGCTGCAGGCGAAATCGTGAGACTCGGGGTACTGTTAATAGATCCGGTCGCGCTCAGAGCGAGTGTTCCGGCGCTGATCGTTGTGCTGCCGGAATACGTATTTGAGCCCCCAAGCGTAAGTGTGCCGGTGCCCACCTTAGTCAGCGCAAGCGCGCCGACGCTGTCCTGGATGATGCCATTGAACGCGCTGGTCTGGTTATTGTTCCCGACTGAAAGCGATCCATTGCCGGCGGTATTGTCGACGATGCCGTCACCGCTCAGACCGTTGATCGTTTGAGAAAACCCGTTCAAGTCGAGCATGCCTGCCCAGGCTTGATTGATGATCACGTTGCCGAATGTAGCGCCATTGGGAATCACGCCTGACGCGCCAAGTTTCAACCATGCCTGCGTTCCGGCTGAGTAGTATCCGGGCCCGTTGGTGCCGATGATAGTATTCCCGGTGTAATTATTCGCGGTGTTGTTGAGCACGACGGGCGAGCCGTCCAAATTGATCAGCAGTTTGCCGGAACCGGTGAGTTTCGCGCCGATGGTGAGCGGATGACTCGGCGCCCATCCGGCGTCGAGATAGCCACTGCCGGTACTCAACGTGATCGTGCGAGCGGAGCCGATGATTGGAGAGGAATTGTTGTTTTTCAAACAACCATTGTTGAGGGTCAGATTGTTGCTCGCATATCCCAGGGCGGAATCGGCCGTGACGCACAGAGTGCCGCCACCGCTGACGGTGACCGCGTTGGTGAATGTGTTTGCGTGAGTCAGTGTCAATATTCCGACGTCGCCAACTTTCAGCGCGCCGGTACCGGAGATCGTTCCAGACAGTGTTTGGGAAGCGGTGCTGTTGTAATTGAAGGTCCCGTTATTTACGAGGCTGTTTGCGTAGGAGCCACTGTTCAGCGTCCCAGAGCCATCGATGGTGACGTTGGCGGGTGAGTTGATGGTGGTCGCGCCGGTGTATGTATTTGTGCCGGTGAGCACGATCTTTCCCGAGTTATAGAACGTGATTCCCACGGTGCCGTCGATTGCTCCCGACAGGATAGTTTGGTTCGCTGAACTTGTCCCCGCGCCGAGGATCAAATAATTCGTGCCCAGGGTCCAATCGCCGCTCAAAGTGAGACCGGCGGCGTTGCCAACAATGTTAATGTTCGTGGCCCCGGCGCTTGCGATGAAATCATTGGTAACGGTGACTGGATCCGTACCTTCCAGAACAAGGGATCCATTATTCCCATGGTTCCACAATGTGATCGGCCCGGTGCCAAACGCGAACCCGTTGTTGAAATTGACCTTCCCGGAAAAATTAACCGTGCTGTATCCGAGCGTTGTGCCGCCGGTGTAACTGTTCGTGCCATGCAGGAAACTCTGGCCGTTGCCTTCCGGGTATAGCTGGCCGTCACCGGCGATATTCACGTTAATGCGCAGCAGGCCGAGTGAGCCGTCGCTCGCATTGAGGGAATCAAGGCCCTGCGGTCCGCTCGCCAGCGTGATCGTGCCGGATCCTTGAATCGTCACATCGCATGAGTTCGGGGTCAGAGGGCCGTCAAAAAACCCGGCGACGACGTGGCTGGAATTCATCGTTATGGTGTACGCGGGAGTGCCGATACCGGTGTGGACGCCAAAACAGGCCGCCTTCCCTTCCGTCCAGGCCACGGGAGTCGCGAGGCCGGCCGAACCGTAGCTCCATTTGCTTTGTTCCCACGTTCCAGTCATGGAATTGCTATACGGATTGGAACCGGCAGTCCCCTGCGGATCCCAATAATAGATCGTGGAATTGGTCGTCGCGGTGGCAGTTACGGAAGTCAGGGAGGTGCCGTTTAAGACGTCATGATCCACATTGCCCGAGATGCCGGAAACCGTGCCAACCGATTCATATTGCCAAAAGTCCCATCCACCCGCGCCCCAATGCTCACACCCGGTGCAGCAACTCCAGGGAGTGCCGGTTTGAGGATCGTTGCACCCATTGCACGAACCGTAATTGGCAATATCCGCGAACCACTGGCCGACCGAATTATCCAGATCGCATGCGCCGGTGCCCGCGCTAACATAAATGCAAGGTGTGACTGATACGCCGTTGTTGGCTGCCAGTTGCACCACGTCCGCGCACCAGGTGTTCACCCAATCGGAAAGGCTGGCAGCTCCGACGTGCCCGTTTGGCAAAGCAGAGCCTTCAATATCCAACATTGGCATCAGCGTTTTTCCGTCCGCCAGAATATACGCGCCTGCGACGCTCCAAAAATAATTGGCTTCGGCGCTGGGGCTGTTCTGCTCCGGATGCGCGTAGTGATACGCACCCATCACCAGACCGGCGGCCTTGCCGTTGACCTCGTTGGACGCGAATTCCGGCTGGCTGACATACTGCCCGGGCGCTCCTTCGGTTGCCTTGGACCAGGCGAAGACATACCCGTCGCCTCTCACGCTCGTCCAGTTGATCGTTCCCTGGAAATGCGAAACGTCGATGCCCAACGCTCGAGCAAATGCGGAGTGAGTTGCAGAGGCAAAGAAAGCAATTACAAGCGCGGCAGCAACCACGGTCCGAGCACGGCCTGGATATAAAAATCCGGCCAAGGAATTACATGAGATCATGACTAGTGAAAGTACAGCAAATTTACACGGTCCGTGCTCCGAGGGCAATAGCAATAAAAACAGAACGAATGGCAGGCTTGATTCCGCGCCGACTAGAATTCTCTGGTTCGATTAACGCACGATTTCAAACGTTCCAGATATTCCTCTCTTGGAACGGTGATGCCTCCTAATTGCCTTGTGATCGGAGTCAGCATCTGAATATCGAATAGCAAATACTCGCGGTCGCGCAGATGCTGTATTAGGTAATAGAGCGCGGCTTTCGACGCGTTCGAAGCCTTGTGAAACATGGATTCGCCCGCAAAGAATGCACCGATAGCCACGCCGTAGATCCCACCCACGAGCTTTCCTCCCTGCCAGCACTCCAGGCTGTGCGCGTGTCCTTGCTGATGCAGTTCGGTATAGGCGTCGATAAATTCCGGCGTGATCCAGGTGCTTCGGCGGCCCTTTGCCGGCGCCGCGCAGCTTTTCATGACGCCGGCGAACGCGTTGTCGATGGTGATCTCGAAAGGCTTCTCTTTTAGCACACGCCGAAAACTGCGCGACACATGAAAACTGTTCAGTTCAAATATCGCGCGTGGGTCTGGCGACCACCACGTGATTGGATCCACCGTCCATGGAAATATCCCACTTCGATATGCCAGCAGAAGGCGCGGCACAGACAAGTCGCCGCCAACGGCCACAAGTCCTTCGCTATCCGCGAGTCTCGGATCGGGAAAACGCAAGCGATGGTCGAGGAAGTGAAGCGGCATACGCGGCGAGGATTAAAGGAGAAAAAGTGGGGTGACCGACGGGACTCGAACCCGCAACATCCAGAACCACAATCTGGGGCTCTACCATTGAGCTACGGCCACCATAACCGATTAACAGGCTAGTTTTGCGCGCCGATGGCGTCAAGCTGGTATGTCAAAGCGCCACCCCCAACATCACTCCGCCTCAATTAACTTCTCTCGAAACGCAAAACGCACCAGGTCGGAAACCGTGCGCAACCCCAGCGAATCCATGAGCTTCGCGCGATGAAAATCGACGGTCTTCGGACTCAGGTCCAGGAGATCGCCGATTTGCTTCGTGTTGTGACCTTCGGCAATGAGCTGAAGGATCTGACATTGCCGATCGGTCAGTCTATCGAGCGCGGTATCAGTCTGTGGCAGAGAGCCGTTGCAGAACTTTTGAAACAAAGATTTAGCCAGACCGCGGCTCAGGAAGGTTCCTCCCTGCCGCACCCGCGCGATCGCTTCGTTGAGCTCATTCGTATTCGCCCGTTTGAGCACGTAACCGGTGGCACCCTTCCGCAATGCGGACCAAACGTACTCTTCCTTTTCAAAGCGAGTTAGAATAATAACCCGACATTGCGGCAAGGCCCCGGTGATGCGCGCCGTCGCCTCAAGCCCATTGAGCACCGGCAATCCGATTCCCAGGATCGCGATTTCCGGTTTCAATTCGCGCGCGATCTCGATCGCTTGTTTTCCGTCCCCCGCTTCGCCGACCACAGACGCCGTCCCGGAGCGCTCGAGTTCGTAGCGCACGCCGGTGCGGACCAGCGGGAACTTGTCGGCAATAATAAGCCTGGGTGCAGATTCTTTTTCGCTCAGATTTTTGAAACCGCCATTCCCGTGCTTGCGCCGGCATGTCCGGCGTCCCACATTCTCATCTACCCTTACCGCTATAAGCATCCTATACGTTACACCGTGCCCGTACCCCACCCCATCTCCCAACGGGGGACAACCCGATTTATGCCCGGGGATATGCCCGTCCGAACCTTTCGAATCTTGGCCAAGATGATCGGATTGATTATCCTGCGCCATGCCGTCCAGCAGACGTTCGTATTCTATTTCCGGGTCCTTTTGTCCGCTCTGCCCTGATTCATCAGACTGGAATCCGCTGCGGGCATCTCGGCATTTTTCAATTGAATTGCCAAAAGCGCCGTGAAGAGATTTTTTCGATTTTGGTTGGGTGTGCTCGGGCTGCTCGCCTTCGCGCACACAACTGCTGCGACGGACCTCAGCACGCTCGGGAAAGCCGTCTTCCAGCAGGAGTGCGCGCGTTGCCATGGTCCCAAAGGTGAAGGAGTGAAAGGCAAATACGACGATCCGCTTCGCGGCGAGAAGCCGCTCAAGAAGCTGACGCGTTACATTCAGCGCAACATGCCTGATGACGATCCAGGCAGGCTGACCGCGGACAAAGCCTCCGCCGTGGCCAAATACATCTACGAAGCTTTCTATTCCCGTGAAGCGCGAGGCGAGAAGCCTCCCCGGATCGAACTTGTTCGGCTCACCAATCGTCAGTACCTGAACAGCGTCGCGGATATTCTAAAATCGTTTACCGGACCCGACACCGAACGGGACGAACGCACTGGGCTGCGCGCCACCTGTTTCAATTCGCAACATTTCAATGGCGAAAAAAAGCTCTTCGAACGGATTGACGAAACGATCGACTTCGATTTCGGCGGCAAAAGGCCGGACGGCAACGAGGCTGGCACAAACGGCTTTTCCATCGAATGGAAAGGGAGTGTTCTCGCGGAACAGACCGGGGATTACGAGTTCCTGCTGAAAACTCCGAATGGGGCGCGGCTGTGGGTCAACGACCTGGAGGAGCCGCTCATCGATGCGTGGGTTGCGTCCGGTCAGGACGCGGAACATCATGGCAAAATCCGTTTGCTCGGCGGGCGCGCGTATCCGCTCAAGCTCATGTTTTTCAAAGCCGCGGAGAAAAGCGCCGCGGTCTCTTTGCTATGGATTCCGCCGCATGGCGCACGGCAGGTGATTCAGGCCCGCAGTTTTTGGCCGAAGCACTCTTCGCCTACCTTCGCATTGACCACCGCATTTCCTGCCGATGACAGCAGCCAGGGATACGAACGCGGCGTTTCGATTTCGAAAGCATGGGACGAGGCGACAACGGCTGCCGCGATCGAAACCGCCAAATATGTATCCGATAATCTGGATCGCCTGGCGGGCGTTGCGCGGGGAGAGTCGAACCGAACACAAAAAATCCAGGCCTTTTGCGAACGGTTCGTTTCACTGGCATTCCACCGCCCGCTTTCAGCCGATGATAAGCGGCTGTATATCGAACTTCCTTTGCGACCGACGAAGCACGCTGCGACTGGAAAACAATCGGCACCGAACGCCAGCACCGGCACTGAGCAACATCAATTGGAAGATGGCGTGTGCCGCGTGGTCATGTTGGCGCTCAAATCGCCGCGGTTTCTATATCCCGGATTATCGGCGGGCAAATCGGATGCCTATGAAATCGCCGCGCGCCTTTCGTACGCGTTGTGGGACTCCATTCCCGGCCCCGACTGGATGAGCGCCGCGGAAAAAGGCGAACTCAACACGGACCAACAGATTCGCGCCGCCGCCAGCCGGATGTTGGCTGACCCGCGAGCCCATTCCAAAATGCTCGGCTTCTTCCATCACTGGCTGCAAGTGGATCGAATCGAGACTCTTTCCAAGGACAGCAAATTGTTCCCGCAATTTACGCCGGAATTAGTTTCGGATCTGCGCGCATCACTCGATCTCTTTCTGGAAGACACCATGTGGACTGGTGATTCAGATTATAGGAAGTTGCTGCAAGCCGATTACCTGTTTTGCAATGAGCGCCTTGCGCAGTTTTATGGACTATCGACCAACGAGTGGAATGCCAGCACCAATGTTGATGCCGTTCACGGTGGTTTCAGAAAAATTTCATTTCCCGGCCAGAACCGTTGCGGAGTTTTGACTCATCCATATCTGCTGGCTTCGCTATCTTATCAAAAGCTCTCATCGCCAATTCACCGCGGCGTCTTCCTGACCCGGCATATTGTTGGCCGCTCATTGCGGCCGCCACCGATGGCGATGACCTTCAAAGATGCGGATTTCTCACCGGGCATGACCATGCGGCAAAAAGTTTCCGCGCTCACGAAACCGCAGGCGTGTCAAACCTGCCATTCGGTGATCAATCCGCTTGGCTTCAGCCTCGAACAGTTCGATGCCGTCGGACGATTTCGCACCACGGAAAATGACAAACCGATCGAGACAACGGGCGAATATATCAGCGATGATGGCGAAACGATCAAACTTTCCAGCGCGCGTGATGTCGCCGAATTCGCCCTTGGCAGTGAACAGGCGCACATAACCTTCATTCAGGAACTGTTTCATCACGTCGTGAAACAGTCCGCCGAGGCTTTTGGTCCGGAAACAATCGAACGCTTGCACGATGGCTTCGTGAAATCCGGATTCAACATGCAAAAGTTGCTTGTTGAAATCGCCGTCCTCGAAGCCCGCCGCTGAGCCCCTGTGTTGCAACTCCGTAACCTTGTAACCTTGTAACCCTGTAACTCTCTAACTCTTTAACTATCTCCATTGGTTAACCCCCCAGTTGCTCCCGGCACGTGACAGCTCGACAGTGAAGTGAGTGGCACGAAGGAGAGCACAGGAATCACTTTCAAACGCGAACCTGGCGGAACTGTTAGCGGCGGAAGCGGAACACGCGAAATATCCGGTCCAGAAAGCGTTGCGCAAGGCCGGGCGGTCCGCGTTTCTGTGGCCCGCCGAGGCCAGGGATTTGCTTTACCAAAACCGCTCGCTCACGGAACTGGCCGGCGTCGGCCCATTTATCGCTAAACTGATCGAGAGCTGGATCAAGAAACCCCCGGAATTACCCGCGCCAAACCCGATCCGAAAGCATTTTTTCACCTGGCCGGAGGCGCAGCGCATTCTTCAAGCTCATCCGGACTTCAAACGAGAAATTCGGGGCGATTTGCAGATGCATACCGAATGGAGCGACGGCTCGGGCACCGTGCAATCGATGGCCGAAGCGGCCGTCGCGCGCGGATACGAATATATTTCCATCACCGACCACGGAAAACGTTTGAAGATCGCCGGCGGCATTAACGAACAGGAACTTGCCGAACAAGCGCGCGAGATCGCGGCGGTGAACGAGACGTATAAAGTGTCAGGACTCCGTGTCTTGCGATCGATCGAACTGAACCTCGACGTCGAAGGCCGCGGCGACATGGAATCGAAGGCGCTTGCAAAGCTGGACATCGTTCTCGGCGCGTTTCATTCGGCTTTGCGGAAGACCGAGGATCAAACAGATCGTTATTTGGCCGCGCTCGAAAATCCCGATCTCCACATCCTGGGCCATCCACGCGGCCGCATTTACAATTATCGACTGGGTTTGAAAGCCGATTGGCCGAAAGTGCTCCGAAAAGCCGCTGGTGTCGGCAAAGCCGTGGAAATCGATTCTTATCCGGATCGGCAGGACCTGAGCATCGATCTATTAAGAGTTGCGCGCGACGAAGGCACCATGATTTCGATCGGGACCGACGCGCATCATCCGTGGCAGTTGGAATTCATCGATTTCGGACTGGCAGCCGCCGTTGAAGCTGGAATCCCAAAAGAACGGATATTGAATTTCAAGCCTCTTAAGGAATTGCAGAAATGGGTCGCCAGGCTGAGAGGGTGAATCTTCTCTATAGGTCCACAAAAGGTGTTACTTTTCGTGTAAGGGCTAGAAGGCAAAAATGCATTTCATACCGTTGTCCATTGTCGGCCTCATTCCCTGCTCGACACCTGAGACTCAAGAACCTAGTATCCGCCGAGACACATCTTTATGGCTGAAATCAGACGCGCGACGCTGTTTGGAAAACTGAATCCTGTCGCTTATAAAGGCATCGAAAGCGCCACGGTCTTCTGCAAGATGCGCGGCAATCCTTACGTCGAGACGATCCACTGGCTGCATCAATTGCTGCAATCGCAGGATTCAGACCTCCATCGCATCATCAAACATTTCCAGCTTGATGCCTCGCGTCTGGCTTCCGACTTGATCGCCTCGCTCGATAAGCTGCCGCGAGGCGCAACTTCCATTTCCGACTTCTCGCCGGATATCACCGACGTCGTCGAGCGCGCTTGGGTCTATGCCTCGCTCATGTTCGGAGAGTTTCAGGTGAGGACCGGCCATCTGGTGGTTGGATTCCTGAACAGCGAACTGAAGCACAAGTTTTTGGCCATTTCACGCGAGTTCACAAAAATAAAACTCGAAGAACTCACCGACAATTTCAGCAAGATCACGGGTGGTTCTCCCGAAGATGGACTTCGGGCCAGCGACGGCTCGGGCATGAGCGCGGGCGCGGCCCCCGGCGAAGCCAGCGGCGCAATGGCCCCCGCCGCCATGGGCAAGCAGGAGGCGCTCGCTAAGTTTTCCGTCGACCTCACCGAAAAAGCGCGCAAAGGCGAGATCGATCCCATCGTTGGTCGCGATGAAGAAATCCGCCAGGTGGTCGACATCCTGATGCGCCGACGCCAGAACAACCCCATTCTCACCGGCGAAGCGGGCGTCGGCAAAACCGCTGTTGTGGAGGGTTTCGCGTTGCGCATTGTCGCCGGAGATGTGCCTCCCGCGCTTCGCGATGTCACGCTTCGCACGCTGGACATCGGCCTGCTCCAGGCCGGAGCCAGCATGAAGGGCGAGTTCGAGCAGCGGCTCAGACAGGTCATCGAAGAAGTCCAGCAATCACCCAAGCCGATCATTTTGTTCATCGATGAAGCGCATACGCTGGTCGGCGCGGGTGGCGCCGCCGGCACTGGCGATGCGGCCAATTTGCTCAAGCCGGCGCTGGCCCGCGGAACGCTGCGCACCGTCGCCGCGACAACGTGGGACGAATACAAAAAGCATTTCGAAAAAGATCCGGCCCTTACCCGCCGTTTCCAGGTTGTTAAGGTCGAGGAGCCATCGGAAGAAAAGGCCATTCTGATGATGCGCGGGATAACTGCCCCCCTCGAAAAACATCATAAGGTCCTCATTCTGGACGAAGCGATCGAAGCTTCCGTCCGTCTATCGCATCGCTATATCCCCGCGCGTCAGCTTCCAGATAAATCCGTCAGCCTGATCGACACGGCTTGCGCCCGAGTGGCGGTCAGCCAGCACGCCGTGCCCGCTGAAGTGGATGATGCGCGCCGCCGTATTCAGGGGCTTGAGACCGAGGAAGGCATTCTCAAGCGCGAAGCCTCTGTCGGAATGGAACACAAGGCGCGCCTCGCCGAGATCGGCGAAAAACTGGCGAGCGAACGCCAGGAACTTGAAAAGCTGGAAAAGCATTGGGCGGAAGAAAAAACCAAGGTAAATAAAATACTCGAATTGCGCGCTCGCTTGCGGGCGGCTGGTTCGGCCGTCGATGGAAAACCGGAGCAGATGAAGCCCGGGATGGCGGCCAATCCCAAAAACGAACTCACGACCGAGCAGCGGGACTCGTTGCTCGCCGAATTGAAAACCGCCCAAAAAGAACTGGCCGATTTTCAGGGAGAAAACCCGCTGATGTTCCCCAGCGTCGATCAAAATGCCATCGCGAGTGTCGTCGCGGATTGGACTGGAATTCCGGTCGGGCGCATGGTCAAAAACGAAATCGAACAAGTGCTGAAGCTGGCGGATTTGCTGGAACGGCGCGTCATCGGCCAACGGCACGCGCTTGAGAGCATCGCGCGCCGGATCCAGACCAGTCGCGCCCGTCTCGACAACCCGAATCGGCCTGTCGGCGTATTCATGCTCGCCGGGCCGAGCGGCACCGGCAAAACAGAAACGGCTTTGACGCTGGCTGAAACCCTTTACGGCGGGGAGCACAACCTCATCACGATCAACATGTCCGAGTTTCAGGAGGCGCACACTGTCAGCACCTTGAAAGGTTCGCCTCCGGGTTATGTCGGCTACGGCGAAGGCGGCGTTCTCACCGAAGCCGTGCGGCGGCGGCCCTATAGCGTCGTCCTTTTGGATGAAGTCGAGAAAGCCCACCACGACGTGCACGAAATCTTTTTCCAGGTTTTCGACAAAGGCTGGATGGAAGATGGCGAAGGCCGCTCCATCGATTTCAAAAACACGATCATCATATTGACCACGAACGCCGCTCAGGACGTGATCGTCAATATGTGCAAAGATCCGGATACGATGCCGGGGCCGGAAGGCATGGAGAAGGCGTTGCGCGGTCCCTTAGTCAAGGTGTTCCCGGATGCGCTGCTGAATCGCCTCGTCGTCGTTCCATTCTACCCGATCAGCCAGGACATGCTTCGTCAGATCATCAAGCTGAACCTTACTCGCGTCGAAAAAAGGGTGCGCCAAAATCACAAAGTTCCCTTCACCTACGACGACTCAGTGCCCGAATTGATCTCCAAACGCTGCACCGAACTGGAACGGGGCGCGCGCATGGTTGACGCGCTGATTACCAATACTTTGCTGCCGGAAATCGGCCGGGAGTTTCTGGGGCGGCTGGCCGCGGGCTCAGAAATTCGCCGCGTCCATATCGGCGCCAACGACAAGGACTTCACCTTCGCCTTCGATTGATCGATGGCTAATACTCAAGACAACCGTTCGATCGCGATTGCGACGCCGTTGGGGAAGGACAAGCTCCTGCTCAAGAGCGTCACTCTGACCGAACAATTGGGGCGGCCTTTCGTCATGAAGGCGGAGCTGTTGAGCGAGGATATCAAAGTAAACTTCCTCGATATCATCGGCAAAGGCGTGACGGTCCGCTGGAGGATGCCGGACAAAGATGGTCAGCCCCAAAAGCGGTATTTCAGCGGTTACGTTACTTCCTTTGTTCAACTCCCGAGAGCCGAAGGTTTCTATCGATATCAAGCCACCATCGTTCCCTGGCTTTGGTTTCTGACGCGGACGGCCGATTGCCGGATTTTTCACTCGGCCATGTCGAGTCCGCCGGACGACATGACCGTGCCGGGGATCATCAAAAAGATCTTCAAGGACCATGGGTTCGACGATTTTTCATCAGGCCTAAGCGGCAATTACCGCACTCTGGACCATTGCGTTCAATACAAGGAGACGGACTTCAATTTTGTGAGCCGGCTGATGGAGCAGGAAGGAATCTATTATTATTTCGAGCATACAAAAGGCCAGGGCCCGACGAAGCACACGCTAAAGCTTGCGGATGCCAAAAGCGCGCATTCGGAATATGAAGGCTTTGAGACGATCCATTACCGCCCGGCGGCTGACGCTGAGAGCGGGACATCCGAAGCTAATGGCTCAATCCTGAGTTGGTCCCGAATGAAGCAAGTGCAGCCTGGCACCTACAAGGTCAACGACTTCGACTTCAAGCGGCCGCAATCGAGCCTGCTCGGCAGTGATACGCAGGATCGACAGCACCCCAATTCCGCTTTCGAAATATACGACTTTGCCGCGAACTACGTCGATGAGCAACCGGAAGATCATGGCGATGACTATGCCAAAATCCGGCTCGAGGAACTTCAGGCCCAGCACGATATCATTCTAGGCACTTCCGACTGTCCCGGCCTCGCCTGCGGTTACAAATTCACTCTGGATGGACATCCGCGGTCCGATCAGAACGGCGACTATCTTCTGGTCGGTGTCACCTATCACTGTAACGCGGAGTCGTACACGTCCGGCACACAGAGTGCGGGAAAAATCTTTCTGGCGGATTTTGCCGCTATTCCGGCAGACACCGTCTTCAGGCCCGCTCGCACCACTCCCAAGCCCCGCATTCAGGGACCGCAAACGGCCATTGTTGTCGGCAAAGCCGGCGAGGAAATTTTGACCGACGAATTTGGCCGAATCAAAGTGCAGTTTCATTGGGACCGTTACAGTCCGGCAAACGAAAACACTCCCTGCTGGGCTCGCGTCGCCCAAACCTGGGCCGGAAAAAACTGGGGTTCCGTGTTCATCCCGCGGATTGGACAGGAAGTGATCGTGGAATTCCTGGATGGCAATCCGGACCGTCCCATAGTGACCGGTGCCGTTTACAACGGCGCGTCGAAGCCGCCCTATGCGCTGCCGGATAATGCGACGATGTCCACCATCAAGTCCAACAGCAGCAAAGGCGGGCAGGGCTTCAATGAATTTCGCTTCGAAGACAAAAAAGGCGGCGAGCAGATTTTCATGCATGGCGAAAAGGACATGGATCTGCGCATCAAGCACGATTCCAAAGAATGGATCGGCAACGATCGCCATCTTGTCATCAAAGCCAAACAGTACGAAACCGTCGAAGCCGATAAACACACGCACGTCAAAGCCGATCAGCTCGAAAAAATCGACGGCAACGTTGGCCGAAATATTGGCAAGGATGAGCACGTCAAAATCGCCGGCAATGATCACCTGAACGTCACCGGGGATCATGTCTCAAAGATCGGCGGCAATCTTCACGCCAGCGTCACTGGCAACCACCACGAGCAAACCACGGGCGATATCCGCCTGACGGCCAGCCAGAATGCTTATGTAAAAGGCAGCATGAACACCGGTATCGAAGGTGGCATGAACGTTCATGTGAAAGGCGGAATGGTGGTTGTCATCGAAGCCGGCATGCAGCTCTCGCTCAAGGCCGGCGCGAATTTCATCGATATCGGCCCCGCCGGCGTTTCGATTTCCGGCACGCCGCTCGTGAATATCAATTCCGGGGGCGCGGCCGGGTCCGGTTGCGGCACGCAGGCGGCATCACCCTCCAGTCCCAGCGACCCGGATGCGGTCACCGATGCCCAAGACGCGGCCGACGCCCAACCAGGATCGGTCGATACGGCTAAAACGGCTCCATCGCCGCCGACTCCGAAAACATTTTCACCCTCTGCCATCGCGCTCCAGGAAGCGGCTTCCAGCGGTTCGCCGATGGTCGAATCACCGGGTTAATCGACGCTCATGCCAGTAGCGACAGAACCTGAAACTGCCCCGCCGGAATTGCCGGAGGTCCTTTTTCCAGCCAACGTGTCCGGCGTATTTGCGGTGCTGGATGGTGCTTCCGCGCCGGATCTCGTCAAGAACCTGTTCGAGCACGAGCCCGAGTACTGCTGCCTTTATCGTGGCGAACTCCAGCCTGACATCGCGTCGGTGGCTCCTTACCTCGTTCGCCTGGAGCCCGGTGACAAATTCTCAGATTGGGTGCTGACGGAAGCCTGGGGCCTGCACTGGGGCATTTTTCTGCACACGCAAGCCACATTGCGGACACTGCGAGACCATTTCCGCGAGTTTCACTCCGTGGAACTGCCGGACCAGCGCACCGTCCTCTTCCGATATTACGATCCCCGCGTGCTGCGGACGTTCCTGCCCGCGTGCAATGCCGCCGAACTCGCCACGTTTTTCGGACCGATCCAAAGTTTTATCATGGAAGGCGAAGCCTCTGATTCCGGCCTGCGCTTCGCCCGCGCGGCAAATGCTTTGAAAGCCGAACCCTTCCAAATCAAAAAACCCTGATGCACGCTGCCCGATCATCAAGTTTCGAGGACGAGAACGAAAAAGATTACGACCAGTCCTCATTTAACTTATTTAACCCATTTAACTGATTTAACTAATTTCCCGTTCTGCCGTGTTTAAGCTGCGCAAAGAACATCTTGATGCTTTCGAAGCCCAGGCGGTCTCGCTCTTCACCAAGCGCGTTATTGCTCACGTGAAAAATGTTTGGCCGGCTGAGAGTGCCGAGCTGGGCGACGACGCCGTGAGTGCGATCGTCAAATCTGCTGTCCAGCGGGCCGGCGCGATGGGCTTGAGTACCGAATACGATGTCGTGCGTTTTGTCGATCTCTCCTTCGTCCTTGCCGCCGATTTCGAAACCAATCCCCTTTCTGTCTGGACACGGCCGTTTATGGCCGATCGCACATTGGCTCCGAGCGCCAAAGTCGATCGCCTCTACGAACGCATGGACCAGGAATTCACGTTGATCGAAAAACGCCGCGGGCCCAAAACATAACCGATGCCTCAAACCCCGACAGCCACCCGCGCCGCAGCCATGGCCGCGCTGGATAATACGGCCAAAATCGGCCTTTATGGCAAAGGCACATACGACGTCACCAAAGCCCGCGCCGACGTAAAAAAAGCCCTGGAAGAGGCCGCCAAAAATTTCAGCAAAACCAAGCCGTACAACGGCACCATTCAACCTCGACCGAAGCCATGACGCGGATGCAGTATTCAGTTTTCAGTATTCAGTGTTCAGTCGCGCGTTGCTGGTCCATCATTCAACAGCCGGTATTCAGCCAACTCATTTAACCCATTTAACTCATTAACTCATTAACTCATTAACTCGCTAACTCATTAACTGACCCAATGGCCCAACTCGTCACTGCCGGCGCTGTCATGATGTGCTCCTTCGGGATGGCGCCATCATCGCTGGTCGTCCTGCCCGCGAATCGCACCATGTGCGGCACACCCGCCGCCAATATCATGGACATGATTCCGATGACGAACATCCTCACCTTTGGCATGTGCATGTCGATCGCCAATCCCACGGTCGCTTCCGCGACAGCGGCCGCGCTGGGAGTGCTGACGCCGATGCCTTGCATTCCCGCGACAACCGCGCCATGGGTTCCCGGTTCGGCCACCGTCATGCTCGGCGGCATGCCCGCGCTGAACAACACCTCCACCTGCATGTGCATGTGGGGCGGGGTCATCAGCATCACCTTCCCCGGCCAGGTCACGACCATGGTGGCGTAGCAAAATGCTCTTCAGTTCTCCACCCAGTCCGCTTCCAAAAATCACCGCTCCCACTGCGGCTGAAATTTGCGAAAAATCCAAGCCTTCTCCGGAAGGCAAAGCCTTGCTTAAGCCGGACATGAAGCCGGCCGAATACCAGAAATCGCTTGAGACCAACAAGCTCGGCCTCGATTCCGTGCATTTCCTGGCGCACGGACTGCCGCCAATGGATGCCATCTGCTGGGGCGCCCAAAGCTGCAAGCTTGTCATGCCCAAGCTCTGCGGCCCGGAACTGGATATGCTTAAGGGTCTGGAGCTTTGGCTCAAGGCCCCGACGCCTGATCTGCTCCTCGGCATTTCCGGTTGCATCCCCAAAATCGATTTCACCGGCCCAGCCGGCTGGTGCGGTCAGGCAGCCCTTTGGATCGCAATGCCGTCACTCGTCGCCGCCGCTATCGCCGGCGCGATTCTGTTGGCGGCTGGTCTCAAAGTGGGCGTTCCGATGCCGGCGATTCCCAAGCCGAAAATCGCCTTGCCGCCTTTCGGCCTGCTCACTCCGGAAATTATGTTGAAGTTCCCGCTGCCTCCCGTCCCGCCTCTGCCGGTCCTGGAACAGCCCAAGTTGATGAAAATTCTTCTGCCCTTCATTGATCTCGGCAAAGGCGTGGCCTTCGGCAGCATCACCTGCCGGTAGCGCGGAATCTTAACGCAAAGGCGCAAAGGCGCGAAGGGGCAAAACGGAAGACGACTACGGCGATGGTTGGAGGATGGAGACAGATTTGGCATTCTCCTCCACCTGCGCCGGACTTTTGCAACCGGGAATGACCGTGGTCACCTGCGGATTTTTCAGGCACCAGGCCAGCGCCCAATGGGCCATCGGCACATTCGGCGGAATTTCGCTCTTCTTAAGGCTTTCGACGGTCTCCAAATCCGTGCGCAGTTTGGCCGCGTCGAAGGACGCGCGGGCATCATTGCCGGTGAACGTCGTGCCCGGCTTATATTTGCCCGTGAGCAAACCGCTCGCGAGCGGCACGCGCGCCAGAATGCCAAGATTGTCGCGTTTGGCGTGTGGAAAGACCATCTCTTCGGGCCGGCGATCCAGTCGATTGTAGATGACCTGCAGAGCCTTCGCTCCGACGCGCTTCGCCTCGCGCGCTTGAAACTCGCTCCCCTTTCCCAGTATGGAGATACCGAGGTGCCGGATTTTGCCGGCTTGCTGCTGCTGCCGCAGCGTGTTCCAGAGTTCTTCGTTTTTAAATTCATGGTCGTCCCCGGAATGAAACTGGTAAAGATCGATCACATCCGTCCTGAGGGATTTCAAGGAAGCGTCCAATTGTTTGAGCACTTCGTCGGCCGAGAATGCCTGGGTGCGATTCATGAAACTGTTGAAACGATGCCCAAATTTCGTCGCCACGATCCATTTCGAGCGATCACGGCGAGAAAGATAGTCTCCAATGAATCGTTCCGACAAGTGGTCGCCATAGCATTCGGCGGTATCGATCAGATTGATCCCGAGTTCGGCGGCTTTGTCAAAGATCGAGTCGGCTTCTGCCTGTGTGTACTCGTGCCCCCATTCACCGCCGAGTTGCCAGGTGCCGATGCCGATGACGGAGAGGCGAAGGTCGGTGCTGCCGAGGACGCGGTATTGCATCTGGAGAATTTAGTTCGGGCGGCAGCGGTTGCAACTGTGTTGCGTGTTGCGTGTTGCGTGAAACGTGAAACGTAAAAGGTCAGATGATTGGAATTTGGTGTTTGAAGCTTCTCTGGTGCTTGGTGTTTGGAGTTTGGTGTTTCGCGCGCGCGGTTCGTTAAAACTGACCCATTCGTCCACTACATTTGACTGGTCCGCCGTTCTCCGTCGAACGAGATTGCGCGCGTCGCCTACTCGTTTCTCCCCAGTTCCGTTAACAATGGCGGCGATTAGACTGAAAACCGGGAGATAGCCGCGGCATTCCTGACAGGCCCTTCTCGTGAGGGAACTACCAAGCGCGCGGGGCTATCAAGAACAATAAACAAAAGGAGCTAAAGCATGAATTCATCGAAAAACTTGGATCGTACGAAGGTCCTGGCGGTCGCAGGTCTTGCCGGGGCAATGATGGTGAGTGGCTGTTGCACAAAGAGTTACAAGACGGCCTCTTACCGGCAAACATCTTACGCCAGCGCGGCGCCCGAAGGAAATTATTCCGCGACGACTGAGCAGGTGCAGACGCCGCCCACGCCAACGGGACGCACCGAGGAAGCCAAAAGTATGGTTGTCCCTCTTTATCAGGAAAACCTGAATGTCGGAAAGCGGGAAGTGGACTCGGGCAGTGTGCGTTTGAAAAAAGTCGTGAAGACGGAAACCGTGAACCAGCCGATCGAGTTGCGGCATGAAGAATTGGTGATCGACCGCGACAACGGCAATGTGAATGGAGAGAAGATATTGGCTCAACCATTCCAGGAACAGGAGACGGTGATCCGGCTGAAACGCGAAGAGCCCGTGATTGAAAAGCAGACTGTGCCAGCCGGCGAAGTCGTCGTGCAGACGCGCTCCGCGGAAGAGCAGCGGAATATTCAGGCTGAAGTTCGCCGCGAAGACATCGACGTAGACAAGCACGGCGCGCAGAACGTGATCATTGGCCAGAACGTGCAGCGTTCCGTCCGAGTGGAAAATTCCGGCGCGGGTGAAACCGCCACCGGGACGAGCGCGGGATACGAAGCGAATGTAATCACCGATCCAGCGCAACTGACCGCTTCGGCGAATGTTTCGACGATGAACGGCCGCGAGGTCAGACTCGCCCATTGCAAGGTCAATCGGATCGTCGGTGACAAGCTGATCGTGCTGGATGCCGACAATGGCCAGCAGATCTATGTTGTGACCAACGGGCGGGACCTTTCGAAATTCCATCAAGGTGACCAGGTCTTTATCAAAGGAACGGTGAAGGCTGGCAATCCGAGTGACGCGGGATTGAACGGTGAAGCTGCCCAGGAACTTAATGGCCGACCGTTTTATATCCAAGCGGATCGCATCCATGAAGGCCGCGACCAGGATCGAGACCAAAACTCGAACTCGAATTCCAATCCGAATTCGAACGAGAATCAAAACCAGAATCCCAACGAAAACCAGAAATAAGCTGGTTGGGGATTGAATTGCGGCGCGAGGACCGAGGCGACAAGTGTCTATTGCGCCAGACAGCACCGGTCAATCGGAAACGGTTGGCCGGCGTTTTTTCGGCATCGCTTTTGCTCATTTCGGCCTGAGCAATATGAATTTTGACCAGGCCAAACACCAAATTCGCCAATGCGCGACCCAGATGAATGCCCGTTATCAGGACGTGGTTTTCGATGAATGGGCAGTCATTTCGATCCAACATGGAAAAGTGCGCGTCCTCGAATACGCCGGCGGACGGCAGGCGGATTTTAAAAAGCGCTTTCTATCCGATGCGGGCCAATTGCGCTCGGGGCTTCTCGGGCGCAGCCACGAGCCCGGATACTTTGAATTCTCCCACACAGGAATAGGAACCGGCTTCGAGTCCTTTATGGCGCTCGGGGACGGAATGTACGTGATTTGGAATAATACTGCCAAATCCATGGACAATATTGTTCAGGACCCTCGTTGGCTCTCAGCCCAGGTGCCATTCGCCGAATTAGGCGCGCAGTTTTCGGTGAGCCCCGTCGAACTGGCGGCGTAAGCTGCCGTTGGAAGATTGCCGGTTGGACTCGGCACCGCCTAAGCCAGAACGGCGCGATCGAGCCAGCGCTGGAGCGCGGCGTTTACGCGGATCAATGTGACCAGCCAACAGCCCATCCCGAGTGCTCACACGCAAACACGTCGAACGATGAAGCTGTCCCGCTGAGCGGGAGCGCGCTCCAATCGCGTTCGGCGATCTTCCATGCGGCATTTCTTTCATGGACATGTTTCAGCGCCTGCGTTAGCTAAGTACCCGCCGAATACGCAAATCTGATCGCGCAATACTCATCATGTTCTCGCACGTTGTCATTTTCTGGACTGACCCGAATAATCCCAAAGCAGCGGATGAATTGATCGCCGGAGCCGAGCAATTGCTGAAGCCAATCCCGGGAGCCGTTCATTTTCACATCGGCAAGATGGTTCCGAGCCATCGACCAGTGGTGGATCAGTCATATCAGGTGGCGCTGAATCTGATCTTCGAAAATAAAAAAGCGCAGGACGATTATCAGGTGCATCCGCTGCACGTTCAGTTTGTCGAGGGAGTGTTCAAGCGGACGTGCAAGAGGGTCGTTGTGTACGATTTTGAATAGGGCAGTCGCGCCAACTGCAAAGCGCGGGAATGCCGCGCACTCCAAACGCCGGCGCGAAGTTTAACGATGGGACGAGAGTGACGCGACACCTTGGAGTGGGGCGGATTTTGCCGCTTTTCTAAGAAACGGACTGGCCTAAATACGCGCTGTCTGTCGCCGTATCGGCCCCGGAGTGAACTGCACATTCGCAAACACTTCTCCCAGCGAAATACTGATCTTCAAAGAGGGCAACTCAAGCGACGTATCCATGCCGGCTGCTTCCTTTAAGAACCATCGATCATCGGACTGCCGCACGAATTGCTCGATTCGCGGTTCTCTTTGGCTAACGAGCAGATACTCCTTCAATGTGGGAATTTGGCGATAGTGCTCGAATTTTTTGCCACGGTCATAGGCTTCGGTGGAGTCGGAAAGCACTTCGATCAGTACCGTCGGATTTACAATCGTGTCAGGATGATCGTCAACAAACTCGGGTGGCCCGCAGATCACGGAGAGATCAGGATACGTAAATAGCCCGGTGGCGACAACTTTGATGCGAAGATCGGCATTGAAAGGCAGGCATCGGCCTTGGCCTAATCTATTTCCGACCTCTCTTGTAAGGTTGGTGGTAATTCGGCTGCGCGCCAGAGTGCCGGCCGCCATCGCGAACATCTCACCGTCATAGAATTCGCTTTTCAATTCCGCAGAGCGTTCGATGTCCAGATACTCCGCCTCGGTCAGCCGAGGCGATGTTTGGGGCAAGGCCATAAAGCTTTTTGCAGTGTACAACGTCCGGCCTTTGCAGACAAGCGAGTGAGGATCTCAGGCCCTCGGATGAAACTTGGAATGAACTTGCCGCAAGCGGTTCCCGGTAACGTGCGTATAAATCTCGGTCGTGCTGATCGTGGCGTGCCCGAGCAGTTCCTGAATGATGCGGAGGTCGGCGCCGTTCTCGAGCAGATGCGTCGCAAAGCTATGCCGCAGCATGTGCGGTGTCACATTCTTCGAAATGGCCGCGCGGCGCACGCGCCGTTTGACGCGCAGCCAGAGCGTGACTGCCGCGAAGGGCGTCCCGCGCTTCGTCAAAAAGACATTTCCCGGCGACTTCGGAGTGATCAGCTTCGGTCGGCCCGAGCCTAAATAGCGTTCCAGCGCGGCGGTTGCAGTTTTTCCGATTGGCACCACCCGCTCCTTGTTGCCTTTGCCAATGACATTGATAAAACCTGCCTCCAGGTGCAGTTGTTCCAGCCGGAGGTTGCGAAGTTCGGCCAAACGCAGTCCCGAAGCATACGCCGTTTCCAAAATCGCCTGATCGCAAAGCGAAGATGGTGTTTCCGGTTGTTCTGGTTTAAGCAACTGTTCGATCTCGGCGCCCGTCAATGCCTTGGGCAAACGCTTCCACCGCCGCGGCAACGAAAGATTCTCGGCAATATTTTGCGGCAGAATCTTTTCGTTTTCCGCGAAACGATAGAAAGCACGCAGCGCGGCGATCTCCAGATAGACACTCTCGGTGCTGAGCCGCCGGCCGGAATTGGGTGGCGCGGACAAGGCGGTCCGCACTCCGGCGTCTGGCGAGCTCACCCTCTCATTCCCCACCGGCCGCTCGCGTTCGTGCTGCAGAAAGGACATCAAATCTGATAATTGAACGTCCTTCCAATCCCTAAGTCCTTGTTTTTCTGCCCAAGCGACAAATCTGGTCAGCAGAGCCGCGTATGTCTTTTGCGTATGCTCGGCCTGGCCGCGCTCGTTGCGTATGTGCTGCAGAAAATCTTCGACCAGATGCTGCATTTCCAGGTCAGTATCCAAATCTCCGGCGCGATACGCAATACACACCGGATGCCGTAAGACCGTTCCAAAAAAGCTGCGCAAAATTGTGCGGCCCATGCTTCCTTGGCTAACCCCATTAACTCATTTAACTTTCAGTTCAGCCGCACTTGTCACTTCCCTTGGCTTTCCCGGTGTCCTAACCTTCCGCTCGCATGAAAGGCATCATTCTGGCTGGCGGCGCGGGCTCCCGTCTTTTTCCCCTCACGCTGGTTGCCAGCAAACAACTGCAACCGGTCTACGACAAACCGATGGTCTATTATCCGCTCACGACCTTGATCGAGGGTGGGATCCGGGAATTCTGCTTGATTTCGACGCCCCATGACTTGCCCCGTTTCAAGCAGTTACTCGGGGATGGCAAATCCTGGGGCCTGACGATCGACTACCGCGAGCAGGCGAAACCAGAAGGCATCGCGCAGGCGTTTCTCATCGCCGAATCGTTCATTGGAAAAGATCCCGTGACATTGATCCTGGGCGACAATGTTTTCTACGGCGGGGACAGTTTCCATAAAGCGTTTGCCGATTTCAAATCCGGCGCGACAATCTTCGGCTATCACGTGAACGATCCCGAGCGTTACGGGGTTGTGGAATTCGATTCACAGGGCCGCGCACTGTCGATCGAAGAGAAACCGAAGCAGCCGAAAAGCAATTACGCGGTGCCGGGACTTTACATTTACGACAACAATGTGGTCCAAATCACGAAGGACCTGAAACCTTCCGCCCGAGGCGAACTGGAGATAACGGACGTGAACGTCGAGTATCTGCGACGAAAGCAGCTTCGAGTGCATCGTTTGGGCCGTGGCTTTGCGTGGCTCGATGCGGGAACCAGCAGCAGCCTGCACGAAGCGTCTGCCTACGTTCAAACAATCGAAAAACGCCAAGGCGTGAAAATCGGTTGCCCGGAAGAAGCGGCGTTTCGGCAGCGTTTTCTTTCGCTCGAGCAATTCAACGCACTGGCTTCAAAACTTCCCAACTGCGAGTACCGCCAATACCTGGAGAACGTCATAGCGGAAACACAACGGTTGGCGGCGCACCATTAGGCAAAGTCTGGGCGCGGATTTTTCGGGCAGAGCCGTACAAGGCGCTTGAGATGGATTTGCCGTTGTGGGAGAGTCCCATAGTGATCGTCATAGCTGATTCACGAAAGCGGGTCATCCTGAAGCCGGCCAAACCGGGCGACAGGTTTGATGTTCAAATCAATGACGATGGGAAAGTGGTCCTGATGCCGCTGGCGCCGGTGGAAAAAAAGGTCCCTGTTGTGAAACCCGTCCAAACAAAGGAAGGATGGCTGATGTTTCCACCTCACAGGCGTCCGAGCCGTGAAGCAATACGGGCCGCGGTTCGCCAGGATCGCGACAAACACCAGTGAAAGCGTACTGGGACTCATCCGCATTGGTGGAGGCTGTTTCAGATCCAACCCTTCGGGCGCGATTGAGTCGCGAAGGAGGGCCAAGTCGCGCGGCGGTAATTTCGGTTTAAGGAAAACCACACAAGCATGCGCTCACTCATCATTGGCATCGACAGCGGAACGCAGTCAACGAAGGTGCTCGTCATCGACGCGAAAGACGGGAAGGTCCTGGCATCAGCCGCGCAGGAGTATGAGCTGCTGCCCGGCCTTCCACCGGGGGCCAAAGAGCAGCATCCGCATACATGGCGCGAAGCAACCGCGAGCGGCATCCGGCGAGCGTTGCGCCAGGCGCGCGCCACAGGAAACGAGGTCAAAGCTATTGGGGTCAGCGGTCAGCAGCACGGGTTTGTGCCGCTGGACGAAAACGGAGACGTGATTCGGGCGGCGAAACTTTGGTGTGACACCTCGACCGCGGCAGAATGCGAGGAAATCACTGAGAAGCTCGGCGGACCTAAGAAAACGATCAAAGCGATCGGCAACGCGGTTCTTCCCGGGTTCACCGCATCAAAGATTCTGTGGCTGAAGAAGCATGAGCCCGAAAATTACGAACGGCTGCACACCGTGCTCCTGCCGCATGATTACCTGAACTTCTGGCTTACCGGCGAACGCGTCATGGAATATGGCGATGCGAGCGGCACCGCGCTCCTCGATGTGCGGAAACGGAAATGGTCAGCCGAAGCAGTCGATGCGATCGACCCGGAACTGGCCAGCAAACTTCCCCGGCTCATTCCGAGCGACGAATCGGCTGGAAAGCTCCAGGCCGCAACGGCGAAAACTCTGGACCTCAACCCGGGCGTGGTTGTGAGCGCCGGCGGTGGAGACAATATGATGGGCGCGATTGGCACCGGAAACACCCGGGCAGGCGTGGTCACCGCCAGTTTCGGCACCAGCGGAACAATTTACGCCTGCGCGGAAAAACCCATCGTCGATCCCCAGGGAGAAATTGCCGCATTCTGTGATTCGACGAACCGCTGGTTGCCACTGCTCTGCACCATGAACGTGACGGTTGCCACCGAGATGGTGCGCGAGGATTTTGCGTGGACGCACGAACGTTATGCCGCGGAGACGGCGCGCATTCCCGCCGGCTCTAATGGTTTGCTGCTATTGCCTTATTTTGAAGGTGAGCGCACACCGAACGTTCCAGAAGGGACCGGCGTGTGGTTCGGTGTGAACAAAAAAACGTTTGAGGCGGGCCATTTCGCGCGCGCGTCGATGGAGGGCGTGACCCTGGGAATGAATTACGGCCTGCGACGATTGGCGCACCTGGGGTTGAATCCGACGCAGATACGCGCGACCGGCGGCGGCGCAAAATCGAAAGTATGGCGGCAGATCATGGCCGATATCTTCAACACCGAAGTCGTGACGCTGAAAGTCTCGGAAGGCGCTGCGTACGGCGCGGCGCTGCAAGCGCTCTGGTGCTGGCGGTTGCAGCAGGGCGAGAAGGTCGGCATTGAAGAAATCACCGATCAATTTGTGGAATTGAACACGGCTGAACGGGCTGAACCGGATCCGGTGAGCGTGGAGGTTTATCGCGAGCTTCAGGCCTTGCAGGACGAGTTATCCCTTTCATTGCGGGATCTGTTTAAACGGCATCGCGCGTTTGTGCAGAGGTAAGATACTCGCGTGACTCCAGACGCCACGCGCTTGCGGTGCGTCGTGAACGTTGACCCGGCCTCCCATTGTGTTTATTTTGATTTCGTATGGCCGCGGCGGCACTTTCAAAAGAAAAGATTTGGACTGATGAGGAGCTTGAGCGGTTACCGAAAGACGGCTACAAACGCGAACTGCTCGACGGGAAAATCATTATGAGCCCTGTTCATGCCACGCACGGAGAATTCTGCATTCGGCTTGGCTCGCTGCTCTTTCATCATGTGGACCGTCTACGTTTGGGAAAAGTGTATGACTCCAGCACTGGATTTCGTCTTTCGGAGAAGCTGCTTCTTAGCCCGGATATATCGTTCGTAAGCAAGGCCACCCTGAGAAAAATCATGGTTCGGCCCGATAAATTTCTGTTCGGCGCTCCAGACCTGGCGGTGGAAGTGCTTTCACCGAGCGATCGAATGAAACAAGTGTATCGAAAGTTGGATTTGTATTTTGAGAACGGGACTCAAATGGCTTGGTTGGTCGACTGGAAAAAGCGGCAGGTCCACTGCTACACAACGGACCAAATTGAAGCCCTCACCCGTCCTGAGGATATGTTGACAGGCGGCACGGTTCTTCCCGGCTTTAAGTGTCGCCTCGGACGTCTCTTTCAATACTGAATTTATCCCGGCGGGCGCCCTTCCTCGACAATCGTCCACTGTTTGCTAGTTTTCATCTGTGAGCTTTTCCGCGGAGTTCGGTTCTTTACCCCTGCATGGGCTTGTTCGGCGCTCGCTTGAGTGTTCCAGCGACCGGGTCCGCGAATGCTTCGGCGCCGACAAACTTTCGCTGGAAGACTTCGCGTCTCTAATCTCGCCGGCTGGATCCGAGTTGCTGGAACCACTGAGTCGACGGTCCCAGCGCATGACTCAACAGCGATTCGGCAAAGTGATCCGGCTTTTTGCGCCTCTCTATCTTTCCAACGAATGCATCAATAATTGCAAATATTGCGGCTTTTCAAGGGACAACCCGATCCTGCGCGTCACGCTGGCTCCCCACGAAGTGCTCGAAGAAGCGCGCGCGCTGCTTGCACAGGGATTTCGCAACATTTTGCTCGTCTCTGGAGAACATCCAAAATTCGTCTCCAATGGCTATCTGAAAGAATGCGTGGAAATCCTGCATCCGGAGGTCCCGAGCATTTCACTCGAAGTGGGCCCAATGGAAACGGCCGAATATCGGCCCCTGGTGGAAGCCGGAGCCGAAGGCCTGGTCGTGTATCAGGAAACCTATGACACGCAGGCCTATGCCGACGTTCATACCGCCGGCCCGAAGCGCGACTTTTCATGGCGGCTCGATACGCCCGAGCGGGCTTATGAGGCAGGCTTTCGTCGCTTGGGCATCGGGGCGTTGTACGGTTTGAGTGATTGGCGCCTCGAAGCGCTGGCGGTCGCGGCTCATGCCGATTACCTGCTGCGGAACTGTTGGAAGGCGCAACTGACCATTTCCCTTCCACGGCTCCGCCCGTGCGCTGGAGAATTCCAGCCGAGGACGCAGCTTTCCGATCGTGAAATGGTTCAGCTTGTGTGCGCATTTAGACTGATGTTCCCCGATGTCGGCCTCGTCCTCTCGACACGCGAGCCGGCGAAACTTCGCGACGGCCTGATTCCGCTTGGGACTACTTTGATGAGCGCCGGCAGCCACACCGAGCCTGGCGGCTATACGGGTGCCGGTAAACAAAAGCTGCATCACACCGAACGCGGTCGCATCGTCGAACTCGGCGCAAGCGAATGGGCTGAAGCCGGCCCGGATCCGCGAGCCACGGGGCAGTTCAATATCGCGGACGAACGGTCGCCGGAGGAAGTTTCCGCGTTGATCAGGCGGCTCGGTTACGAGCCGGTCTGGAAAGATTGGGATGCCGCGCTTTCTGTGTGAATCGGAGCTCCGTCACCGCGAATGGCCGTGAGATCGAGGCGCGCCTGCCGTGCAGCATCGAGGAATTCCTCATTGCCCAATCGCTGCTGCCTCGAAGCGTGGTCGTGGAACATAACGGCGAAGCCGTCGCGCCGTCGGAGTTCGCGCATCGCGCGCTTCGCGCGGGAGACAAACTGGAAATTGTGAAGATCGTGGCGGGCGGCTAAATCGATCCAATGAAGCTGAACTTCGAAAACGGTTATCGCGGATTTCTGATTCTTCTTCTGGTTTGCGCGGTTTGCAGCGTCTGGGCCGCGGCGCAAACGAACACCAACGTTCAAACAAACACCAGCCTCGCTGCCAGGCTGGAAGCAGAGACGAACCACGTCATCGCGCAGGAAGTTCGAAAACTCGATCAGCGCTATCTCACCTTCGGATTGGATCGCCTGCCCATTCTCCGCGAGGTCGAATTTTTGGGCGAACCGCTTTGGAAATACGGCGCGTCGCTGATTTACCTCTTTCTCGCGTTTTACGTCGCCAAATTGTTCGACCTGATTGTTTTCGTCTGGTTCAAACGCATTGCCGAGAAAACCGAAACGAAGCTCGATGACCTCCTGCTCGATTTGCTCCACGGCCCGGTAAAAGTCATCGTTTTCATTGTCCTGCTGCAGATCGGTCTCAGTATTTTCGACTGGTCCAATTCTGCCCGGCTTTATCTGTCCAAAGGTTCGATCCTGGTGGTCGCCGCATCACTGACTTATCTGGCCTTGAAAGTGATCGATATGTTGCTGGACTACTGGCGACTGCGCGCGGCCCACGAGGACAAGCGCTTCAACGACCAGCTCTTCTCCATCATTCGCAAGAGTCTCAATGTCTTTGTCGTCATCGTCGCCATCCTCGTCACCGCCTCGAATATCGGCATCAATATCACCGCGGCGATTACCTCGCTCTCGATCGGCGGCCTGGCGGTTGGTTTGGCCGCGCAGGATACGCTGGCGAATCTTTTCGGGGCCGTGGCTATTTTCGCCGACAAACCGTTTCGCGTTGGCGACCAGATCAAGCTGGATGTGGCTGAAGGAACGGTCGAATCAGTGGGCATGCGCAGCACACGCATTCGCAATCCGGATGGCCATGTCATTACTGTTCCCAACAAAACGATGGGCAATGCCGCCATCACCAATATCTCGCAACGCCCCAATATCAAAACCGTGATGAACTTCGCCCTGGTGCGAAATCTTTCGCCCGAAAAAATTCACGAAGCACTGAAAATTCTGGACGAAGTTTACCGGCACAACCCGATGACCCAGGATGCGTGGATCAGCTTCAATCAATTTGCCGGGGCCAACATCAACATCCAGGTGGTGCATTGGTGGAAAGGAACCGACTACCAGAAGTATCTGTCGGGAATGCAGGAAATGAATCTCGCCGTAAAGCAGCGGTTCGACGCGGCCGGCATCGGATTTGCCTAGGTAGTGCTTGTCGCGCTGCGACAAGCGCGCGGCGTTCAGCCGCGCGCGTTTCTCGCAGCCCGAGAAACGCTACCCATCACACAGAAAAACGTGACTTCCGGCTGCTCCCATGGAACATTGGCGGTTCTATGAAACGAATTACATTGGTATGCGCTATCGCTTTGGGACTCTCCCTGATGGCCTTTGCGGATGACGCAAAAAAAGAGGACGCCAAAGAGAAGAAGGTTGAAGCGAAAGAAAAGAAGGCCGACAGCAAGGAAGTCGCCGTGATCAAGACGTCCGAAGGCGAAATGGTCGCCGAGTTCTGGCCCGACGTGGCCCCGAAAACCGTCGAGAATTTCAAGAAGCTCGCAAAGAAAGGTTTCTACGACGGCACCTGTTTTCACCGCGTGATCAAAGGCTTTATGATTCAGGGTGGCGATCCCTTGACCAAAGATCCTTCACAGGAAGCCCGTTGGGGCACAGGCGGACCGGGCTACAATATCGACGCCGAATTCAACAACAAATCCCACACCCGCGGCGTGCTTTCGATGGCCCGCTCGGCTGATCCGAATTCCGCCGGCAGCCAATTTTTTATTTGCCACGGCAATCCCACGTTCCTGGACCATCAATACACGACCTTTGGCAAGTTGATCAAAGGCGACGATGTCCTGGATAAAATTGCCAACACACCGACTCACCCGCCGGACCGGCCGGACAAACGCATGGAGATTATCAGCATCAAGATCGTCCCTGCCGATTCGGTTAAATAACGGCGAGCGTGAAACGTGCGGAGCGTTGAGCGCAAAATGCGAGGGTGCAAATGCGATTCACTTCTCAACCCTTGTCACCTGACACCTGACCCTGAAATCACTTATGAAAGAACAAGCTGTAATCAAAACAAGCGCCGGTGAAATGGTCGTGGAATTCTGGCCCGACGTCGCGCCGAAAACTGTCGAGAACTTTAAAAGCCTGGCGAAGAAAGGCTTTTACGATGGAACGGCGTTTCATCGCATCGTTCAGGGTTTTATGATCCAGGGCGGCGATCCGCTCACCAAAGAGGCCAGCCGGGAACGCGAGTGGGGCACCGGCGGCCCCGGCCATACTGTAAAAGCCGAGTTCAACGATCGTTCACATCAACGCGGCGTGCTCTCCATGGCGCGATCAAATGATCCTGATTCCGCCGGCAGCCAATTCTTTATATGCCTGGCGGACGCCAGCTTTCTCGATGGCAAATACACCGCCTTCGGCAAACTCGTCAAAGGCGATGACGTGCTCGGGAAAATCGGCGCGACACCCGTGACTTCCGGCAGCAGTGGCGAAAAGAGCAAACCGCTGTCTCGCGTCGCCGTGGAAAGCGTCACGATTGTGGAAGCGGCTTAAGCCGAAATCCGAAGCTCGAAATTCGAAATCCGAAGCAAATTCGAAGTTCGAAAACTCGAAACCAATAGCGCGTTGTTGAGTGGCGAGCCAACTAACTTAACGGACCTGGCTCACGCGCTTGTTGCTCTTGGCTGCCCGGCCGAGAAGTCGCACGAAATGGCCGCACAACTCGATAAGCGCGCGCGACAGCTTGCGGATCAAAAGAGCCGCACATACGATGAGGCCATGGCCCATCTGCTCAAGCTCATGGCGTATGGCTGGGCTGCTCCGAAATGATACTCAGCGCGTATCAGGCAACCTGAATGAATTATGAGCTGACCGGTCACGCAAGAGAGGTGCTTCAGGAGCGCCAGATTTCCATCGAGTGGCTTGAGCAGGCATTCACAGCACCTGAGTTAACCCTTGCTGATCCAAAAGAAGCCGGGGTCGAACGGCGGTATCGCAAAATACCGCAGTTTGGAAATCGAGTGTTGCGCGTTGTGGTAAATACAGCGGTTGCTCCTCCGAGGGTCGTCAGCGTATACTTCGACCGCACAATGAAAGGCAAGCTATGAAACTCAAGGTCGATCGGGAAGCCGATGCGCTATATCTGCGGCTCGACGATTCGAAAATTGTCGAATCGGAAGAGGTTTCTCCAGGAATCGTGCTTGATTTCAACGATCAGAATGAGGTTGTTGGAATCGAGATGCTTAACCTCTCAAAACGTGCGCCGCGCCTCAATCCCCATGCGCTTGAGTTTGTGACGGACTAGCAAGCAGCGCGGCTCGTACTAAGCTGCTGCATCAAATGGGAGTCCTCCCCTGGAAAAAAATCCGCTCAGAACCACGCGGCGATTTCCGAATCTTCACCATCCGTGCGGACCGCGCCGTATCGCCGCGCACTGGTGCCGAACACGAAGTTTACATCCTCGATTCAGTCAATTGGGTAAACGTCATCGCCGTCACGCCTGATCAGCAACTCGTCATGGTGGAGCAATATCGCCATGGATCGAACACGGTGGAATTGGAAATCCCCGGCGGCATGATGGATGCCACCGATGCATCGCCCGAAGCGACCGGCGCGCGCGAACTGCGCGAAGAAACCGGCTTTGTCGGCGATAAACCCGGTTTACTCGGGCAGATTTTTCCCAATCCGGCGATCATGAGCAACAAGTGCTACACCGTCCTGATCGAGAATTGCCACTGCGCCCACGAAGTTCAATTTGACCATGGCGAAGACATGATCACCCGGTTGGTGCCCATCTCAGAAATTCCCGCCCTCGTTGCCGCCGGCAAAATCATGCACTCCCTGGTCGTTGTGGCGCTGTATTATTACGACCTGTATCGGAGAGGATTGAAACGTTAGTCCCGTAGCCGCCGACGTGAGGAGGCGGAAGTTTTGGAGTTTTCCTATTTCGCCTCCCTTACTCGCGCCTTCTTCTCCTCCATTTCTGCCTGCGCGGATTTTCGGTCGCTGACTAGTTGCTTTTGAAGTTTTTCGATCTCCTCGAAATCGCCCTTTGCTTCTGCTTTGGCGATCTCGTCTTTAACCAGGAGCTCGCGTTCGGCGATTTTCGCCGCGCATTTGGATTCCAATTCCGCGATCTCCTTTTTTTGAGCATCCGTGAGTTTGAGGGTAGGCGACGTTTTGTTCAGTCGTTCCATCGCCAGTTCGTAAGCGCTTTTCATGAGAGTGTCAGGTGTCGAGTGTCAAGTGGCGGGTGATTCCGCAAGTCGTTGTGTTGTCCGGGCATAATCGCCCATGCTGTTTTCCCCATTTAACCCATTTAACCCATTTAACCTATTTAACCTATTTAACCTATTTAACCCAATTAACTTATTTAACCGCCACGTCAGCCTTTCTTCTTCCACGGCATATCCGGAAATTTCTGCGGCGGCGCGGGGATGACCGGCGCCGGCGGTTTGACCATTTGAAGTTCAGAATCTGACGCCGGTGTTTCGCCCGGCGCGCTTTTATCCGCTTTCCACGAAGCAATGCGCGCTTGCAACCCGTGATGCTCGGCAGTTTTTTTGTCGCCGGCCTTCATGTAGAATAGCGACAGATTCGTGTGCACAAGCTGTTCGTTGGGCCGCAGCTTTTCGGCTTTGTGCCCCTCCGCAATGGCTGTCGCGTAATCTCCCTTCCGGTAATAAGCCATTCCGAGCGCCAGTTGCGCGTCGAAGTTCTGCGGATCCGCTTTCAATATCTCATGCAGGCCGGCAATGGCGCCGTCATAGTTGCCGGTGCTGAATTCGAACATTGCCTCGTCGTATTGTTCCTGCAGAGACATACGTTTTGCAATTCAAGCTAGTTCACCGGTATAGTGATGCGCAAGTGTAGCCATGGACTTACCAGTCAAACTGATCTCAACCGATTTCGATGGAACGCTCTTCGCCGAGTTCGAAGATCCACCAATCCCCCATGAATTGCAGGACATGATCGGTGACTTGCAAGCCCGAGGCGCAAAGTGGGTCATCAACACAGGACGCGAAATGGCCAGTCTCATGGAGGCTCTCGCCCGGGCGAAGGTAGCCATCGAACCGGATTACCTCATCCTGGTCGAGCGCGAGATTTACTGTCATCACGATTCCTCCTATCTCGGCGTGGAAGAATGGAACACAGGCTGCACCCAACGCCATGCCGATTTGTTCGCGAAAATCAAAAGCGACCTGCCCAAAATCGTCGATTGGATTTCCAGCCGCTTCCACGCGCGGATCTACGAAGATCCTTACTCACCCTTTTGTCTTATCGCAGGGAACAATGGTGATGCCGACATCATTCACGATTATCTCGATGAATACAGTCGCACCGTTCCGGATCTGGTCGTCGTACGGAACGATGTCTACGCGCGCTTCAGCCATGCCGCATATAACAAAGGCACCGCGCTTGCCGAATTGAGCCGCCGATTGGGCGTGACGCGAGAGAACGTCTTCGCGACCGGAGATCATTTGAACGATTTGCCGATGTTATCAATCGAATATGCACGGTGGCTTGCTGCGCCAAGCAACGCCGTCGATGAAGTGAAAGCGTGCGTTCGGCGTCAAAAGGGCCATGTCAGTGATTTTTCGCACGGCAGAGCGATCGTTGATGCGATGAAGAGCTTCGGGTTCTTTCCAGCCGAAACACGGGTGGAGGATGCGTTAGAGTGATTCTTCGTTGTCCCTGGCTGTCAGAATTATTTTTTATTCTGGGTGCAAACACGTATTAGCCATCTTAATTCACAGTTCCGGCGGTGGCGGAGCATTGATCACGCGACGACGTAAATAGCTCTGTATCAGTAGGATGCATATTTTGATTAAAATTGACTCCGCTTACCACAATGATACTGTGAATAGGCAACGGTTTACGGTGCTGAATTTCTTCAGTCCTTCTCACCTTTGCACAGCTTTTGCTAAGACTTTATCCGATTTAAAACTTCATGAGTGACGCAACTTTGACTCAATCCTCCGGCGGCAGTGCCCCGAAGGTTTCCAAAATATCCGAAGCAGTAATTCGTATCGCCGGCAACTCGCAGGACGGCATCCAGGCAATCGGCGGGTTTCTCGCCCGCCTGGCTGGCCGCAGCGAACAGGAGGTCATGACATTCATGACCATCCCGGCCACGATTTCCGGCGGTCCATCCATCTTCCAGGTCCGTATCGGTTCCGGCGAAGTGCTGAGTTCCGGTGATGAAGCCGATGTCCTGCTGGGCTTCTACCAACACTCTTACGAAGACCACATCAACTCGCTTAAAAAGGGCGGCATTGTCCTTTACGATACTGACCACGTCGAAGCGAAACCCGAGTGGCAAAAGACCTATCATCATATCGGAATCCCCATTTCCGGTCTGACCGTTGAGGCAATCGGCGGCACGGCGAAAGACAAAGGCAAAAATATTTTCGCGCTGGGGCTCGTCGCCAAGATGTTCGATCTGAACGTGCCGAAATTGGAGAAGCTCATCGGCGAACGGTTCACGGGCAAAGACACGAGCGTGTTGAACAACGCGCTGGCGGCATTCCACGCCGGATACAGCCACTCGTTGGGCAATGTCCTCGAAACCTTCAAGTTCGTTGATAGCCAGCACAAGGACCGGGCGCAAATCGTGATGAACGGCAACGAAGCGCTTGCTTACGGCCTGATCGCCGCCGGCGTGCGCTTTGGCGCAGGCTATCCGATCACTCCCTGGTCCGATATAATGGAAACGCTTCGTCGCGAATTGCCCAAATACGGCGGCACATTCGTTCAATGCGAAGACGAGATCGCGTCGATTTCCATGGCGCTGGGCGCCAGCTATGCAGGCCGCGTGGCCGTCACCGGCTCGAGCGGGCCGGGCATTTCGCTCAAGACGGAAGGTTTGGGTTGGGGCGTCATGGCGGAAATTCCGTTGATCATCGTGGACATCCAGCGAGGCGGTCCTTCCACGGGCATGCCGACGAACGTCGAGCAGTCCGACCTGAATATCGCCTGCTTCGGCGGCCATGGGGATTCGCCGCGCGTCGTGGTGGCGCCGGCAAACGTGGAAGACTGTTTCTACATCGCCATCGAGGCGGTGAATATCGCGCGGAAATTCAATGTGCCCGTGATTATTTTGAGCGATCAGGCAATCGCCACACGCATCGAGGCGTTTACCGAGCCGAACCTCGAAAAGATTTGCCAGGACATCACGCCAAACCTCAGCCCCGTGCCCGAATACAAGGCGTATGATCTTTCCAGCCCCAATTTTGTCACGCCGAGAGCCGTTCCGGGAACGCGCGTTCTGAGCGGGAAATATTCTATCGCCACGGGTCTTGAACACGACGAGTACGGTCATCCCACCGGTTCGCCGAAAATGCACATGCAGATGACGGCGAAACGCCGCAAGAAACTGCAAAAGCTCGCGGCGGAGCTGCCGACGCCCAAAGTTTATGGCCCCCCCGAAGGCAACGTGCTGCTCGTCGGTTGGGGTTCCACTGAAGGTCCTATCCGTGAAGCGGTCGATCGCGCGCGCGCCGCCGGCGACAGCGTTTCATCGATCCATATTCGCCACGTAAGTCCTTTGCCCAACGGTATCGAGGATATTTTTTCCGGATTCAACCATGTGCTCGTCGTGGAAATGAACGACGAAGGTCTTTATGGCTTCGGCCAGCTTGGCGGCATTTTGCGTGCCCGCTTCTGCGATCCGAAGATCCGCGGCATTAACAAAACGGATGGTCTGACCTGGAAGGTCAAGGAAATCCTCGACCGGGCGAAGACGAATGTTTCTACGGGAATGAGGAAGATGTGATGATCCCGGCTGAAAAACCTGCTCCCTGGAATAAAAAGCAATGAACGATACCAAAACTGAGATTCCCAACCGCACTGCCGGCAATATCAACAGTGTTCCGTCGCCGGCTTTGCCAACCGAAGAACGCAAAGGATTGACCAAGAAGGAAATCGCCGCCGACCACCCAACGTGGTGTCCCGGCTGCGGTGATTTCTCGGTCCTGGCGCTCTATTTCAAGCTCATCGAAAAGCGCAAAATCTGGCACGAAAAGATCACCACCGTGGCCGGAATCGGCTGCTCCAGTCGTTTTCCGTACTTCGTGCAGGCGCATGGTGTGCATTACATTCATGGCCGCGCGCTTCCCTTCGCCAGCGGCATCTCCCTCTCCCGTCCGGACCTCCACGTGTTCGTGTTCGGCGGCGACGGCGACGCCTTTTCCATCGGCGGCAACCATTTCAACCACACGGCTCGCAAGAACGTAAAGATGACCTATGTGGTCATGGACAATTGGGTGTACGGATTGACCAAGAAACAGACGTCGCCGACGTCGCCGCTCGGGTTCAAAAGCAAGACCGACACCTGGGGCGCGGTGGATTATCCGATCAACCCGATGAAGCAGGCGATCGCCGCGGGCGCGACCTTTGTCGCCCGCACCACGCACAGCAATCCCAACCACGTGCTGCAGATGATGGAAGCCGCGATGGACCACGACGGTTTCAGTTTCGTCGAGTGCCTCAGCGAATGCGTCGAATTTTACGAAGGAGCGTTCGACGCCTCAAATCCGCGCAAGGGCGGCGTGTTCAACCTCGTTCCGCCCACGCACGACGTCACGAACGAAATGGCCGCATACAAACTCGCCGACGAACCGTTCCCGGGCTATTTCGGAATCTTCTACAAAAACAATAAGCCGACCAAGAACACCAAAGAAATCGCGATCAATACGAGCGCGATGGAGAAGGTCAAAGGCCTGAAGGATCATGAAATTCTTCAGAAAACATTCGATCGGCTGAAGTAAGCCGACAAGTCTCAAGCTACTAAACGGTTCAGTCCAAAATAGTTAAAGCTGATTCAGCTATCGATTATCAGCTATCGACTATCTGCTATCGACTATCTGCTATCGACTATCTGCTATCGACTATCACCTATCGACTATTTGCTATCGGCTATCAGCTATCGGGGGGGGGGCGCAGGCGCCATAGGGGTGCACCCCTCCGGTCCCTTTAGTCCCTTGGTCCCTTTTCCATTTGCCATTTGCCATTTTCCATCTCCTCCGGAATTCGCTATCCTGCCGCATGCCGCTCGCCTGGAATGAAATCCGACACCGCGCCATCAAGTTCGCCAACGAATGGTCTGGCGCCTCCCGCGAAGCCGCCGACAAACAAACTTTTTGGAACGAATTCTTCGACGTATTCGGCGTAGCCCGCAAAACAGTCGCCTCTTTCGAATCCCCGGTAAAAAAAGTCTCCGGCCACGACGGCTCCATCGACCTCTTCTGGAAAGGCGTCCTCCTCGTCGAACACAAATCACGCGGCGGGAACCTCCAGCGGGCCCAATCCCAGGCCTTCGATTACATCCAGTCCCTCGCTCGCGAAGGCAAGCACCGCGAAATCCCCCGCTATGTCATCGTCTCTGATTTCGCCCGCATCGTCCTTTACGACCTCGAACCGGATGAACAGCAGAACCTGCCTCTCTTCCTCGATAAACCCATCGCCGTCGCCGCTGAATTCGCCCTTGCCGATTTCCATAAAAACATTCGCCCCTTCGCGTTCATCGCCGGCTACAAACACCAAAAACTTGATCCCGAAGACCCAGCGAATCTCGAAGCCACCGAAATCATGGCGCAGTTGCACGACGCCCTCAAAGCCGGCGGCTACACCGGCCACGAACTTCGCCAGTTTCTCGTTCGCATCCTTTTCTGTCTGTTCGCCGAGGACACCGGCATCTTCCCGCAGCCGCGCCAATTCGAGCTCTACCTCCTCAATCACACCGCCGAAGATGGCGCCGACCTCGGCCCAAAACTCGCCCGCCTCTTCGAAGTCCTCAACACGCCCGAAAAGGAACGCCAAAAACATCTCGACGAAGACCTCTCCGAATTCCCTTACGTCAACGGTGACCTCTTCAAAGAGCGCCTCTCCTTCGCCGATTTCAACCGCGACATGCGCAACGCCCTCATGTCCGCCTGCGCCTTCCGCTGGGAAAAAATTTCTCCAGCCGTCTTCGGCTCCTTGTTCCAGGACGTGATGCTCCCCGCCGAACGCCGCCAGCTCGGCGCTCATTACACCGCCGAGAAGAACATTATGAAGGTCGTCCGCTCGCTTTTCCTCGACGACCTTTGCACGGAACTCGACTCCATCAAAGCCGATCGTTCCACGCGCCGCGCCGCCCGACTCGACGAATTCCACGAAAAACTTTCAAAGCTCACCTTCTTCGATCCCGCCTGCGGTTGCGGCAACTTCCTCGTCATCACCTATCGCGAACTCCGCTCCCTAGAACTCGATGTCCTCAAGCTCATTCACGGCAAACAGCAGGAAATGACCCTCGATCAGGTCAACAAACTTTCCCTCCTCGATGTCGATCAGATGTTCGGCATCGAAATCGAAGAATTCCCCGCGCGCATCGCCGAAGTCGCCCTCTGGCTCGCCGATCATCAGGCCAATACAGAACTCTCCATCGCCTTCACCCAGCGCTACATCCGCATCCCCCTCCGAAAGAGCCCTCACATTCACGTTGGCAACGCTTTGCGCATGGATTGGAAACAGGTGATCGCGCCAGAAAAATGTTCGTACATTTTGGGTAATCCGCCGTTTGTAGGGAAACATTACCAAACCAAAGAGCAAAAGGCAGATATGCTCAGGGTCTTCGGCGAATGTAATAACCTCGGGGATATCGATTACGTAGCATCATGGTTTTACAAGGCAGCCGAATACATTCAGCCCTCTGACACGCGCGTCGCTTTCGTGGCTACAAATTCTATAACGCAGGGCGAACAAGTGCCAATCATATGGGGTGCGCTTTTCGAGAAATTAGGAGTGCGCATTCATTTTGCCCATCGGACTTTCCCTTGGGACAGCGAAGCCCGGGGGAAAGCCCACGTGCATGTAGTCATCATCGGATTTGGTCTTCAAGATAATACGCATAAGCAGATCTACGACTACGAGGCGGACCCAGATCACGCGGTCGTACAAACGGTCCAGGGCATCACGGCCTACCTCACGCCGGGTGGGAATTTGCTCGTGCGGAAGCGCACCCGGCCACTATCGAACCTGCCAGAAATGCGCTGCGGCAATAAGCCTTCGGACGGAGGCCACCTGATTTTTACGGAAAGCCAAAAGAAAGAGTTTCTCGCGAAAGAACCAAACGCACGACCCTTCCTCCGCCGCTTTATCGGCTCGGAGGAGCTCATCAATGGAAATGACAGGTGGTGCTTATGGCTCGACGGCGCCTCGCCTGCCGATTTGCGTCACATGCCGCTGGTTTACGATCGGCTCGAAAAAGTCCGCGACTTTCGGCGTTCCAGCTCGGCTGAACCTACCCGCAAGGCGGCAGCCACACCGCAACGATTCTTTTTCGTGTCACAGCCGTCGCAACCGTATATCGCAGTGCCGGAGGTTTCTTCCGAACGGCGAACTTACATACCAGTCGGATTCCTACAGCCCGATGTCATTGCGAGCAACAAACTGTACATAATTGCCTCTTCCAGTCTGACGCTTTTCGGCTTGCTCTCTTCGGCGATGCATATGGCTTGGGTAAAAACGGTGAGCGGCCGACTGGAAAGCAGATTCCAGTATTCAGGAAGCATCGTATACAATAATTTCCCAATCCCCCTGTTCGACACGCCTGACCAAAAATCCGCCGTCGAGAAATTCGCGCAAGCCGTCCTCGACGCCCGCGCCCAATTCCCAAACTCCACCCTCGCAGACCTCTACGATCCAGTCGCAATGCCGCCCGTCCTGGCCAACGCCCACGCAGAACTCGACCGCGCCGTCGACCGCTGCTACCGAAAAGAACCCTTCCCCAGTGACCGCGCCCGCGTCGAATTCCTCTTCCAGGAATACGAAAAACGCACCGCACCACTCTTACGGGCGATAACCAAGAGGAAGGGCAGGACCGCCCAAAATGTCGGCCTCCTAGGAAAATAGACCCAATGAGCGCTGCCAAACCGCACAAATTTGATTGCGGCGTTCTCATCCAAACGCTTCTCGTAAACGGGTACGCGATAACCAGCTTCGATCACCCAGCGTCGGAAACCTATCTAATTCATGTGCGCAAACGGGACCTCTTGGGCGGACAGGCACTCTCGCTGCTCCTGGTTGCGAGCAGTGTTGGAACAGCCATCATCCATCGATTCACAAAGCAAGCAGCGGTAACTGGCTCCACGCCAATCGCGATATCAGTGGCGGGCCCACTAAGCACGCCCCAGGACGTAACGCAGTACTCAATCGAGGAGTTTTTCGATGCCTTGGGCGGGGCGATACTGACTGACCGCGTTTTCGACACCAACCTGCCAAACACAATGAGTCAACTGGGTCACAACAAAGTGCCAGCGGGATTCATCGGGAAAGCAGACGACCTGCTGGAAGCATATTCTAAAGACTGTATTCAGTTCTTGCTGGAATGTCCCGTAAGCAGATATGGTCAGGAACGACGGTTCGAACGCCTACCCGATGGATTGGCACTGGGAAGGGATCAAATGAACGTCTACTTCGACGCCAAATCCTATGCTGCAGAATTTCACCCCACAGCTGACGATATCCGACGTTTCGCTGACTACGTGAGATCCTTCAACAAGAGCTATAGCAGATTCGTGGGCCCGATTGCGGTATTCGTCGTCGTGTCAGGCTCATTCTCATCCGACGCGCTGGCCGTCGGCGAGAAAGCAAACGCGCTCCTGGCCGAATGCTCGACACCACTCTGCATGGTAAAAGCCGAAGACCTTGCACATTCGGTCGCCATGGTTAAAACGGATGCACGACGACGATCCGCGATAAACTGGAGACGAATCCTGCTACCCGGTATTTACGACATCTCCCGCCTAAAAGAAGAACTAAACCGCATCCGAAAGGACGGCGTTATCTAATGGGCACGTCCGTCAGCCAAGCATCTCCCAAAACCGGCGGATGGAAGGTCGTCGCCGCATGCTATACAGATGAGTCACTACCCGTTGAACGGCTTGCAACCGAAATCTGGAGAGCAGCCTTAACCCAAGACAAATCCGTCTTTGAACAGTTGGGCTCAAGGGCCGTACAGGAATGCGTCAGCCAGGCAAACCGCTCGCCTGACATTGAGACTGCGATGGATGAAGCAAGACGCATCCACGGGCTAAAGCAGAACACGCTTCTTGGAGAATTCGCGAAACGCGCATTGATTATCAAAGCATCAGGCGGATTCAAAAGCGAGTCAGGCACGTCGGTTCTTTTCAGGCAGCTAACAGATTACTTTGTCTCAAGGGACATCGCGGGTTTCGTTGGTCCTAAGTATCGCTGCAAAACAATAGCGGAATTAAAGCACCTGAAGGACAAGATCGGGGACACTGTTGCAAAGAAGGTCACACTCGTGGAAAAAAGCCATCAGCTCTCGAATCGACCTTGGGATCAAGTATATAAAGTGGTTCTAAACGCACTGCGAACCGGGTGAGCGCGACGGGGACAATCAAAGACGAAATCAGCGGCAGAACTTTCGCTGTAGAAATAGGGAAAAACGTCTGCCTTAACCTGAACGCATTTCAGTCGCTCGGAGCATTGGATTCCCTCGATAATGACTTGCTTCGGCTGGCATCTTACGTTTACGCGGCGGACCTCGCCATTAAGCGCCTGGAGCGGGAGAAACATATGCGCTCAATCTCGCTCACAGTACCCGTTGCAAACGCACATGCATTTGGGCGAAATAAGGAGATGTTAGAGGAGGCTCTTACGACCCTGACCTGCGACAACTGGAGCCTCGACTTTACAGAGACAGAAAACATCGCGCCCGCGTCCAATCAAAAGTGGTCGAGTAGTGGCAACTCCGTTTTAATGTTCTCGGGCGGACTCGACTCCTTTGCCGGGGCCGCTCGGCTACTGCAATCAGAACCAAAGACCACTCTGGTTAGCCATGTAACGCGCAATAGGCCGGTTAAAGTAGCGCAGACGGAGCTCGCTACTTCAATCGAGCGAGAATTTCCAGGCAAATCGAAACACCTCCAAATTCGGGTTTCATTACGCAACCTGCCCTTCTTCCCATTTCCGTCGGACGACGACCGCGAAGACACTCAAAGGGCAAGATCGTTCCTCTTTACCTCCCTTTCCAGCATAGCAGCAAGGCTGACGCGGACAGAACGTATCGTTGTAATGGCGGAAAACGGACAATTCGCAATACACCTGCCTCTGACGGAAGCCCGAGCGGGAGCCTTTTCAACGCATACAGCACACCCAAAATTTCTGGCGCTAATGCAGCAAATCGTGCGTGTTTTGTTCGCGTGTAAGGACATTACGATAACAAACCCATTTCTATACGTCACCAAAGGCGAAGTCGTGGGATCCATTCCGAACGCTCTCCGCGGCGACGCCACAAAATCGGTCAGCTGCTGGCGGGCGTCGCGAGTCCCGACGAAGTACTCTCACTGTGGCGAGTGCGTGCCGTGCATTTGCCGACGAGTCGCTATGGAAGGCAACGGAATCAGGACTCGAGAATACGAACGAGATCTTCTAAAAGAGAACATCGGAAACCTTCCCCCCGACGACCGAGGTAAGCGCAACCTGATGGACCTTTGCCAATTCGTTTCATTGTTCGCCGGCCCCAACAAGGTAAACTCGGACCTGGAGATTTCATACCGTTTTCCGGAGTTGTTCGATCCGAACATCGAAAGGACAAAGGCCATCGCGATGTATCGCAGATCCTCATTAGAAACTTTAAATGTGTTTAAGAACTACCCCAAGCTGAACACACTTTTACAGTGAACCTCCTCTTCTCTCAGATTGAAGAAGCCCGCAAAAATCCCACAGCTTTCAAAAGACGACTTGCGAAATCCCGCCCCTTCTTCAATACCAAGAATTTCCGAGCCTACTTTTTCAAGGCCATGAAACAGTTTCATAACGGTAAAACGAAAGCCGAAGTAACGCGCGTTTTCCGCGAAGAATGTACGCTCAACCTTCAGACCCAGCTTAACTTCCAACAGCGTATCAGTACCTACATCGACAGCCTTAAAACCTATTGCGACACATTTCCGGCACAGGGATGTCTCTTCGTCGAAGCGAGGAAGCGCCTATTGCTTAACATTGGCCCTCATACGATAACCGGAACGGTCCAGCGATTCGATGCCAAAGTCGCCGGGGGATACCGCGCTACCATAACACAAATCGAGCAGACAAATTGGCGGGCCGAACTTCGATGGCCCCTCATCCAAAAGGCGATTTCAATTGCCCACGGCTGCCCAACCTCGGAAATCGACGTAGGCGTCTTCGCAATTGAAGATGGCGCTTACGACTACGAAGTCTTCACAGACGCGCAAATTGCGGCAGCAGAAGCGCAAGCGGACGCACTTCTCACGGCCATCGATCAAGCTCCCACCGGGCCATAGCAGAATGGTTCGCAGCTGGCCAAAAAAACCCCAACCTTTTTTCATTCCTGTGCACAAGGTTACAACCTTTGTGGACCTATAAGGGGTAGAAGGCAATCCGACGCACACCCGCTCGCCGTCCGCGCCAAAAAAATTTAAGAAATTTTTGCCGCCGTCCATATTGTGACAGGGTTTGTAGACCTATAAGGGATGTAGACCACACGCGCCAGATTCACGTTTTCAATCACGCGCACTTCCGTCACGGGCGCGATGCATGCCAGTTCGCGCTAATTCGTGTGAATTCGTGTCAGCCTCTGCTCCGTGCCGGTCCGTGTTCGTCCGTGTTCGTCCGTGCACTCAGAATTTAGCCTTTAGCATTCAGCCTTCAGCCTTTGCTTTAGGGCCTTCAGCCTTTGAAAAATCGCCCTTTTTCAAACGCTTTCAAAAGCCATCAAAGAAAATATTTATGCCCAAATCTAAAACCAAAAAAACCGACGCTCCGCGCGCTCCCCGCTCCAGCGCCCCGGATTCCGCGCTCCGCATTGCGCATTCCGCGCCCGGAACCAAACGCTGGATCGGCAAAATCGCCACCCTGCCCAAAGAGCACCGCCAGAAAATCAACGAACTCCTGGATAACGGAGCCACCTACAAAACCGTCGCCGCGGAGATGTCCAAAGACGGCATCAGCCTCAATGGCGAAAACATCTCCAATTGGTTCAACGGCGGCTTCCAGGAATATCTCTCCCATCAGGCGTGGCTCGCTCAACAGCGCGCCTTGGTCGAAGACGGCTCCGATCTCATCGACGGTGCTCAAATCCTCAAATTCCATCAGGCGGCAAACCTCCTGGCCACCACCCAGATTTTCAAAGCCCTCAAATCCGAACAATTCAACCATGATCCCATGAATTACACCCGCATCCTCAACGCCTTTTCCCGTCTCAGCCGCGGTGCCCTCACCTTCAAGCAGTACGAAGATGCCGCCGCCCAGGTCCAGGCCGCCAATGCCGCCAAAGCCGCCACACGCAATCCCCGCCGCGAACTCGAAGGCGGCGAGCGCGACATCTGGTGGGACTGCGTCCAGGGCCTCTTCGGCTTCAAACCCGACCGCCAAATCGGCCCCACCCTCCCCGACCTCATGAACCCTCCTCGTAGCCGCCGAGGCCAGCCCTCCGAAGCTTTGGCGAAGGAGGGTGACGAGGCGGATAAACCCACCGACCCAGAATCAGTCCCCTGTCCCAACACTGAATCCCACTTGCCCTCCGTAGCTTTAGCGAAGGAGGGTGCTTCCCATAATTCGCCTAATTCCCATCCTTCCCATTCAGATGGCGCCGCCGAGTCCGCGCCCGCCCCCGAAGTCGCCCACAATCCAGCACCAGCAGCACCCGCTGTTCAAAGTTCAACGTTCGACGTTCAAAGTTCAAAGTTAGTCGCGCCTTCCGAACCCCATTCAGACGCGCCACCAATCCCCGAACCGTCGAATTCCGAAAGCCTGCAACCAATCGCCCAGCAATTCACTAATCACGATTCACCAATCACTAATCACAATTCTCCATCCCCATCCGCTCTGCTCTGCCCCCATTGCATCGCGCCGCTCCCCCGCCGCCTCCCCAACGGCTGCCTCCCATGCACGATCTGCCCAAACTGCCGCGAACTCCTCCCCGACGACATCTAACGTCCGAATGCAACTCTTGTAACCATGTAACCATGTAACCACGTAACCGTGTAACCATGTAACCAGTAACGATGTAACCGTGTAATTTAACTCATTAACTCACTTACCTCCCCTCACAATGACCGCCATTCTTCCTCAGCTACCCATCGACCACAACCCCACCCTCGCCAAACTCTTCGCCCCGTACCAGGTCCACTGGATTCAGGCCGAAGACCTCATCCGCGCCCAGGGCAAACAAACATTCGCTCTCGCCGAAAAATCCGTCCGCATCGGCTGGACCTTCGCCGACGCCTTCAAAAATGTCCGCAAACGACTGAACTTCAAAAACCGCGATTACCTCTTCGCCACCAAAGATTATCCCAGCGCCCTCGAATACATGCGCGTTTGCAAACAAATGGTTGAACTGTTCAATCTCACCCGCTCCATCCTCTCTCACGGCGAAGAGTTCCACAAAGTGCCGCGCCTCGACGACTCCGGCCGCCCCACCGGCTTCACCGACGAACTCAAAATGGGTGTCATCAAATTCGATAACGGCTCACGCATCCTCGCCTTCTCCTCACACCCGCAAGCCATGGCCGTTTACGCCGGCGATGTCGGCCTCGACGAATTCGCCAAGCATCCCAATGCCCGCCTCCTCTGGGAAACCGCCCAGGGCCGCGTCACCTGGGGCTACGACATGGCCGTCTGGTCCTCCCACGACGGCGAAGACACTCTCTTCAACGAATTCGTCTACGAAGCCCGCCAATCTTTGTCAGGCTCTTTCTCTTCCTCTTCGTCTGCCTCTGCCTCACTCGCCTCGCCTGCCCTCCGGAGTGCTTCTGACGAAGGAGGGTCCTCCTCCTCGCCCGCCCGCCGTAGCCTTGGCGAAGGCGGGTTCTCGTCCTCGAAGGCATCCGCAGGACTCACCAACCCGTGCTCGCCATCAGGTGCAGCAATCACGCCCGCATCCTCCGAATCCCCACCGGACCAGGATCACCCATCACAAAACACGCAACACGCAACACGCAACACAGAAGTCGCTCCGCCGACCTCCCTCAACCATCAACCATCTACGATCACCCCCCCCTGGAACCTCTATTACCGCGTCACCCTCCCCGACGCCATCGAACTGGGCCTGCTCGACGTCATCAACCGCGTCCAAAAAACCACCTTCTCTCCGGCCCAGTTCATCGCCGACTGCCGCTCGCGCGCTCGTCAGGAAGAAATCTTTCAGCAAGCATACATGTGCAATCCCATGGGCGCAGCCACCAATCACATCGTCGAATGGTCCGCCATCGAGCGTTGCCGCTACGAATACGACATGCTCCGGGTCCATCTCGAACACGCCCAGATCATCCAACAGTTCGGCGAATTCAGCCCCCAACGCGAGGCCGATCGCGAATACGAGATCGAAGATTTCATCAACAAGAAACTCCTCCGCCTTTTCCAGGGCGACTCCTGCGTCTACCCAGGCTCATCTCGCGGCCCCGCTCGTTTCCGCGCCGGCTTCGATGTCGCCGCCAGTGGCCAGGGCGACCTCGCCGCCATCTACATCGACGAAGTCCGCGCCGATGATCTCTGGCTCTCCGGCCTGTTCACCTGTCGCACCGATGATTGGCATTTCATCAAAGCCGTGCTGTTCAAATTCCTGCGCCATCTCCGGAACACGCAAATGTTCGGCGATGCCTCAGGCCTCGGCCGCCAAATCTGCTGGGACGCCGCGAACCGATTCGGCGGAAAATTCACCGCCGTAAACTTCGGCTCGAAAAAACACGATATCGGATTCGCCCTCATGAACCAGCTCGCGACCGCTCAAAAGCGTTTCCCAAAATCCGAGCAGGACGTCGCCGCTGACTATTTCGCCCTGCGCAAAAGCTTCAGCTCAAATCGCTGGGCCTTCAGCGAATCGCAAAACAAACTGAACCCGGCAAGCCATTGCGACATCGCGTGGGCCGGAGGCCTCGCCACCATGGCCCATAACGAATACAACTTCACCGCCCGCGCCGTCGTTGGTTAAAGCACCCGGTGAACCCGGCTCTCGCGGACTTTGACAATCTACCGCCAGATCAAGACGGCTCATCCGTGTAGTACCCGTCGCTCTGCGGCCGCGTGTCTTCGTCCCACCATCTTTTAACGACGAACGACTCGATCTCGGCCTCCACGCCATCGGGCAGGTACGCGTGAACCGCAAGTTTCAGCGGCTTGCCTGACCACTGCCGGCTCAGACGGAGCTTATAAACAACCCAGGAGCAGCCGTCCGCCTGAGTGTTGCCGTATTGGCGGCTGTCCGGGACCGGGATCATTTGCACGTTTTCGTCCGCGATACGCGCGCGGGCCTGCACGATTTGCACAACCGTCGGTTTATATTTCCATTCCGCGCCGTCTTTTTTTAACCGGATCGAAACGGCGAGGATTGGTTGCGGGCCGTCGAGCGAAGGCAATGGCGTTTCGAAGGCATAAGTTTTTCTCTTAAACTTCTGTGCCTCGAAATTGCCGGCATCGGCAAAGCGAATGTCCATGAGGGGATCCAGCTTTGCTGTTTTCAGCGCCAGCGCGGTTCCAAGATCAGCCGCCGAGGAGCGTGAAACCGACCGGACCGCCAACGAGCGGTCTGCGAGCGAGCCTGGTTTAATTTCGAGCATCACGATTTCGAAAGGACGGAGCGCCAGTTGCAGCACATCTCCGGCGCGATAGCTTTGGCCGTCGGGACGCCGCAACCGATTTTGCTCTGGAAATTGGGAAATAATCGAAAGGCGACTTCCCGCTTTGGTGCTTAGACCGATCCTTGAGTCGAGTCGCAATTCAGCCGGCCGCGACAGGAAATAATTATTATTCAAAAAAACGAGTGCATGACGCCCATCACCACAGGCATAACCATAAACTTCGTTGCGCATCGGGTCGCCGGCAATGATTTTACGATGCTGCAGCAATGATTGGTTTTCGCGGGTAAACTTTGTCATGCGCGCCAGAAAATCCACATCCTTATTGTCGAAGAGATAGATGTCGCCCCACAGATTTGGCGCAAACAGATTTCCGCGGCCAATGTCCATGACAAGCGCCTCGCGCCAGCGTTCTTTGCCCATGAAATTCCCCCAGCGATCATCGGCGATCCAGACGCCCAGGCTGTCTTTGATAACGGGCGGCACATTTCTGGCGAATTGCGCGTTCTGGTCCTGCGCGACGTTGACCGAATCACGGTAATAAAGTGCCGGGAACCGGCTCGTCGCCGAGCCTTCCATATGCAGCCCCGATTCGAACAGCAGATCGCCGTACAACGCCCAGAACGGCGAGCGCAGTCCCCAATACCACATGATGAACACATCGGGCGCGGCAGCGCGGGCCGCCTCAGCGATGTCGATCAGGTTTGCGAAGCGTGCTTCGACCGAGTATTTGCCGGGCAAATGGCCGTGGTCTGGTCGATCGCAGATGTAGTCGCCGCCGTCGAATTTCAGCAGGCGCACATTGTTGTGGCGGACATGGTATAGCACGGCATTTTTCAGCAGTTGATGATATCGCTCTTCGCCGAGGCAAAACGTGATGCCTTCACGCGTGGTCGGGTATCCTTCCCGCCACGGCAGACCTTGGGGGATGTCGTTCGCGTAAGCCGGCGGATAATCCCAGGCTGATTGCGCGCCCCACGCTGTGGCAAACCATAACCCGAACTTCATGTTCAGGTCTTTGACCCGCTGGACGATCTTATCTGGTCCATTTGGATAGCACGTCGGTCGAAATTTCGTCAGGTCAGAGGCGGGATCAACCCACCCGGTATCCAGCGTAAAATAATCAAATCGCATCCCTTTCTTCTGCCACTTCTCGATCACGTTGAGGACGTTCAGCGTCTGCTCATCATCGAGCGTGGGACAGCCTCCCCAAAGATTGTTGATTCCGAGCGGCGTATAAACTGACAGTGCCTTTTTTGGCCGAAGACTTTTTTCCTGAATGTACGAGACGAAGTGCTCTTGCGCTTTTTCGGGTTCCGCGACACTCACCAGGGCCGTGTGGCTGCGATACACTTCGCCGGGTGCCAATCGCTTGCCCGGATAATGCGATAATCGCACCCGGCCTTTGTCCGCCTGGTTCACACCCGCCGGATGTTCAATCGCCGCGAACACTTCGCCTTCCACGTAGACCGGCTGCCCTTCACCGCCGCCGGTTGCCAACCCGTCACTGGTGAAATCGTCGAGATCGATATCGAGCAGGAGCATGTCATGTTCCGAGGCATTCTTTACCTCCACCCATTTCCGGCGCGTGCTGCCGTCCAGTTGAAAATCTAACGTCGCGCTGATCTCATTGGAGGGACTGCGAAGCTGAAATCGCGCATGCGTTGGAGAATTGTTTTCCACCTTCACTACCTGAAAGTCCGACACGTAACGGAGCGGTTGCTCGATCTGATTTGGGCTCGCCGAAAACGTGAGCGACAACTCCTGCACCTGAGACAGGCAGAACGAATGACCGGAGCGTTTATTTTGAAAATGAGTGCTGCGCAGTGTTTGATCTGACCAATCGAAACCCCAGGAGATCTTATCGTTTGTGAGCGTCAACGAGTGCCCAGCCTCATCACGCGCTGGATCGGCCGCAGGCCCGCGCGCGCTATTAGAGACAATCCTTGGGTCCGGACTGTTTTGAGAGCTGTTTCGAAGCACGAGCACCCAATCATGGTCACAGCCGCTAGGTGCCGCACAGGTCCAAAGGCCGTTCGTATCGGCAACAATCGATCGGGATGGACCTGTCTCTCCCAAAACCGGGTCAAAGGTGCACGCGGTGTAGGCGGCTTCGGCTCCCAGATTGCGAATCACGATTGTATCCGGCTGCGGAACGTAAATAATCTTCACAACTCCCGGAATACCAACGGATTGCGGAGCATAGACGTCGTCATTATTAATTGGATCGAATTTACCCCATGGGCTGTCCCCGGCTTTGCCTAAAACCATGGAATTGGACCAACCGTTATCGTTATAGCTCACTGAATCCCAGTTCGGAACCGCGTTTGAAGCACAGCGCCAGCTCTCATCCGTCAAAATCCTGAGTTCTTCGCCATCGGCGAAGCGTATTTCGAGTCGCGCGATGAGCCCGGCCGGATTCGCTTTTGGTGCCGGTTTATTTTCGGCGAGGATGGCGATCAGGTTCGTGCCCGGTTGGAGGATTGGGCCGAGATCATTGAATTGGCGGCCGAGTTTCCACACGTCGGCGCTGCCGAGCACCTTGTCATTCAGGTGAGCCGTGAATCTATCATCGGCAGAAATGCGAAGCTGTGCGCTCTTGATTGCCTTGTCAGGAAGAACAAACGTGCGTCGAAACCAGCGTTCCGCGGCCGGTGCGTTGCTGGCGGGATTACCTTCCGGATACCAGATCCATTGGCAACCATCAAACGAGAGGTCCGATTTAACCACGAACTCCGCCCATTCGGGATGCGGACGGAAATGTTGCCAATCGAATTGCATTAAGAACTTCTTTGCCTGGCCTTCCTCTTTGGATCCCGGCAGCGCCATCGCTTCATCCCATGGAATCACGCCATAACCTTCGGCTGGGCTCCCCGCATTCGGGGATGGCCCATGCGGCTGGCCTCGGCGATTGCATTGCCAGATGCCGTTCGCGCCGTAGGTGTGGCCGGCCGCGCCGTTCATCATGCAGAGCCAGAACATGCGGCGTGTCCATTCCGTGCTGATGACGTCTTTCGGCGTGACGAGCTGTTCATAGCTCGCCTCGGTGTTGATGACCGGCATCCGCGGATTATCCGCATACGATTGCCGCACGTTCTTCACCGTATCTGCTACCGCATCACGCAACCCGTGCGGCGTCTGCAATGCATCGATATCCAGCAAACCGGGATCGTCCGTTACGTTGCGCGAAGAGAGACGATGGATGCCGGTCGGATGCACCGTCAGCAATCGATGAAATGGGTCGGTCGCGCGAATGTAGCGCATCACGTCCGACCAATCCTTCGCTTGCTTGCGATCGTCGTAAGGAAATCCTTGGACCTGGTACCACGGGAGATTGGCTTCTCCGGCAGCGCAGAAGACGACCGGCCAGGCAGCGTAACGGGCGATGAGGTATCGCCAGTGCTGCTTCATCTTGTCGATGCCCATCTCCGAGATGTAATGGCCCCACGCGCCGAAAATGCAGGGTGTGAAGCCTTGCTCCACCAAATAGCCGAGCCGTTCATCCGCCGCGTTGAAGTATTCCGGGCGGATGCTGCCGTAGTTTGTCGTCCACGGAAATCCGGTCTCGTTCGCGCCGCGCGGATCGAACGGATTCATGTCCGGATAGAGTCCTGCCACGATCTGGATGACGTTGAAGCCTTTCTCTTTGCGGTCGGCGGTGAGCGTTTTAAATTCATCCGGCCAATGCAGCCGTGAGCAAAGTCCCATCCACCAGGTGTCCCCGAGCCAAAAGAACGGCGTTCCGTCAGTGTGCTGGAGGAAGCGCCGATTCGGCGTGAGCTGCAATGGTCCGTGCATGTAGAGCGCGTTGCTTCCGGTGAAGGGCTTAATGGTGACTTTGCCGCTAATTCCGTTCAGACCTTTATCGGTTTTATCCGAGCACTCTGTGTGAAAGCTGTGCAACCCGAGGGACGATGATGCATAACGCGCCTTCCAAACATTTCCGCCGGCCCAGAAGGCAGGAACGATCAGCTCGCGGCCAAGTGGATCGAGAAAAACGGCGTCGAGCGTAACTTCGTTGAAGGGATCGGTGTGGCGGTGCGCGGCGCTGAAGGTGATTTCGATCGGAACGTTCGCTTGCGATTGCAGATTGATGGTATTCGCCTGCAACAGAATCGGTGCGAAAAAAAACAAAAGCGCCCAGGATGAGAGCGCGCCTCGAAACAGCCGTGAAATCATGTGCTGCAAAAGTTTAACCACAGATAAACGCAGATGAACACAGATTCATTTGGGGAAGCGAACGGATCTAAAAGCTTTTTCACTCCGTCCAGGACTTGAAAGCCTGGCTGGTTTCGGATGTCCTGTCGCGACAGCGCCAAAACTGAGATGCACACGTCTTGGCGATCTTATTTCTGAGGTATGGACTAATCGGGCGGCGGATTCAGGATAAGGTCGCCGGCGTCGGCTGTGAACGGCTTCGTTTTCATCCAGGAAGTCCAGCCGAGTCGGCCGGATTTGCCGAGACTGACCTCGGGAACTTCCTCTTTTTTGAGCACCAGTTGGACGTCCCAGAAGAAATGGTGGCCGCAATAGTTCAATATCCAATATTTGAGCCGCTGGAATGCTTTGCCGTCCGGCAGCATCCGCTCGTAATCGGCAAGCGTCATGGGACCGAACTGAATACGGAAGCTGAGCTGGCAATCCCAGAAGCGCTCGCCGACAATCATATTCACGCCAAGGCTGCATGTATCAGCACATTTTCCCAGTGCGCAACGGCTGTCGTCGGGCAGGGAAAGCCAGCGGCCGGCGAATGGCAGCAACTTCGTGGGCGTCTCGAAATAGGTTTCCAGAATTGCCTGAAGGCCTTCGGCGTTTCGGGTTTGGCAGGCGAGGCGTCCGGCAAAAAATAATTTGGCCGGGTCGGGCACGTCATCGCGTTCGCGAAGAGTATCCATGCCGATGCCGAACAATGCGCCGATGTAAACGGCGAAACGCTGGTCCTCAGGCCGGTCCAGATCCACCGCTTTTTGATTTGCCGCCCACGCGCGGTAGAAAAATGAAATCAGCCGCTGATGGAAGATATTGAAGAAGGCGGTGATCGTCGGATCTTTGTGATGCAACTCGCGCTCGAGAACGTACTCGGTGATGTGCGGAGGCAAAGGTGCGTTCGGCCCGAACAAGCCGAAGAAATTCACGCAGAGCCATGGGACAGTTTTACCGCCCTGGATCATGGAACGGGGCGGTGATTTGAATCCGACCGGCTGAAGTTTCGGCGGCTCGAATGCGACCGAATCGACCGTGGCGGGAGCAAAACGCAAAGTAGGTTTTTGCCAAAACCGGACAATTTCCTCGCCCACCGAAAGGCCATAACCAACGCGCGGCGAGTCGGGATGCGCGCTTTCGAGCAAGCGGACGGCGCGGAAGAAGTCGAAGGCGAAAGGCCTTTCGACCAGCGCGTCCATCAAAGAATCTGTCGTATGCCCATTCGAGTTGGCCATCGGATGATTTCGCCGCGCTGGCGAGTGCGAATAATAGTTTCCGTGAAGGAATTCAAAGTAACGTATTTGCCGAAGAATTGTTCGAGCACGGCGCCGAGCAGAAAAACTCCCACGCCCTCGAACGCAGTCTCATCAAACGTCAGAGTTATTTCGAGCCCGCGAGCAAACGCAATCGGGCCGGGCGCCGTGACGCGGCGGACAATCGGCCGGGAGCGGACGGACAGAAGGCCCTCGATCTGCCGCAAAGAAAGGCGGTCATCCTCTTCAACATACAGCGTGAGCAATTCACGAAGTCCGGCGGCTCCTTCCTCTCCTTTGGCGGAATCGATGAGCGTCAGATAATTCAGCGAAAGGTGGCTGATAAGTCGCCAGAAAAAGCGGCCTTGAATGTGTGAAGGCCTGGGCAATGTAGGCGTGGTGATGCATCGAATGCCGGTCACCGGCGCGTTCAGGCCCATCGTAAAGTCTGTCTTTCCCACTCCGACCGCCATCTGAATGGGCAGATGCCGGTTCGTGCACAGGGCGCGAACGCTCAACTCCCGCAGGTCAGGCCGATACGGAGCGCTATTGGCATCGACCAGCGAAAGAAAAAGTTCCGTGCCGGCGTAAGTCGAGCCGCGGGCTTTCTGGCGCTCGCGCTCCGAGAGCATCCGCGGCACACGGTTGGTCGTGTAATACGCGCTCGCCCCGACGTCCGTGTCTTTGGCGAGATAGAACGGGCGGATCTCCTGTTCGTCCGTCGGGTTCGTGCCGTGCCCGGTGACATTTTGAATTTCGAAGATCTCAAAGTCAGTCGAGCGGCTGCGATCCGGAACGACGTGGAATTCATGAAAGCCGTCCGAAAGCGAAATGCGATCGAGAGTTTTCGGAAACAGATTGATGGCCGGAGCGCAAAAAAGTTCGAAGCAGGAAGCATCAACACGTCGTTCGAGCGACGTGTCCTGTTCTTTTAACGGGATAATGATGTCGAGTTGATGGTGATTGCAGGCCTTCGCGGCCTCGGCGATCCCGCCGACACGGAAGAAAAGAAAACGTTGCGGCAAGGCGAAGTATTCCCGCAGCAGGCGATAGCCTTCAAAGCCGCGCGGACTTGGCGGGAGCAGAGCTTCCTCCGGCGCGAAACCAACCGGGCTGAGCGAAGAGGACGGCAACATGGCCATTTCACCTGGACGATCTGCCGGACAATGCACACCCACTCCCAGACGCCTGGAAAATATCTGTCCGTAAATGGCGGAACCCAGCTCGCCTTCCCCCCGAACATAAAAAGTAAGCTCTGGAATATTGAGCTTCTCGAACGACTGGCCGCCCACGGTTTGGAGTCGGATGCGAAAAGCCGCCTGCGCGCCAAGGTCCGCCGGAAGGTTCAACTCCTGAATGTCGCGCGTGAAATAGCGCGCCTCGGCGACGCGCAACGGCATCAACCACACGTCATGGGCGGTCTGGAACAAACACGCCGTCTTGTCCCCTTTCCCCATATTGCTCTTGAGGGTGGTTCCACGAGGTATGGCGACGCCATCGGCAAGGGCCGGTTGCTGCGCATCGATTTCGAATCGCACAATTGCCATCGACGGAACGGGCGAAAGATAATGAGGATAAACAGTCTCGAGCAGCGCCTGGGTGAAGCGCGGAAACTCCGCATCAAGCTTCAAATGCACGCGGGCGGCCAGCCAGGCGAAGCCTTCCAGCAGGCGCTCCACATAGGGATCAGGACATTCGACCTTGGCGTCGCGATCGAGACCAAGACGGCCCGCTATTTTGGGATAGTCGCGGGCGAACTCCCCGGCCATTTCCCGCAAATGGCGCAATTCCGTGTTGTAAAGATTTACAAGGCGCTCGTCCATGGCATCAGCCGATCATTCGGCAATAGCCCGCCTCGAGATCGAGGCTCGTCTTGATGTGCAGATGTTCCGGCTTTTCCTCGGCCCAAAGATCGCCGCGTATGTCGAGCGCGATCATGTTGGCCTGAATGTTGGCGGAAACCTTCAGAGTCGTCGGATCGATGCGCGGCTCAAACGCGGAAAGCGACTCGGCCAACTGCCGTTGAATCTCCCGAAGCTTGAGGGAGGTTAGCCCAAAAAGATGACGAGCGCCGAAGTTAATCACCGAGCGCTGCGCTTCTGGAAATTGGGCAAGGTCGAAATCGAATTCGCCACTCAGATGCGAGCTTGCTCCTAAAAGCCATTCGAGATCCCGCATGACTCCGGCCCGATACCTTTGAGGCGAAATGACGCGTTGGGCGCGGCTCTCCTGCGTCTTCTCCGGCTCATCGTCGGTCAACCGATCGAGAAGACAAGGCTGAAGCTTTTCAACAACGGCTAGATCAGGCATAGCCTGGATGCAAGGTGATCGTGGACTGCGCCAGATGCCTCGGCTCCATCGTTGGCCACCCAACGGCGGCCCGGGAAGGGGGTGATACTAAAGCTTCGATGGCGCCTCCTTCACTCGGGAACCATCTCCGGCCGCGAGCTGATCGTCTGAGCTGAAAGTAATCAAACGGCACTGCAGCATCGGGTACTCGGCCTCGTCGGTTGCCAGAAGGCGCTGCCCGGAACCAATGAACGTTTCATTCGCTTCTTCGCGCCATTCGGTTTTGCGGGCCAGGCGCAATGCGCCATCTTTTGACAGTTCCGTTCCGGGGTAACGAACGGGAATATGACCGGAAGCTTCGCCGCCGTTTGTCCACATGAACTGCGCCGGCGCCCAAACAAGATCGCGCAAGTCGGTTGGAGCGGGAATCGCAATCCGCCGGATTCGGCAAAACGGCACCCAATAATATTTGCCTTCCAGGAACAACTCGAGCATGGGACCGAGACGCGAGTCGGCATCGGCAATCCAGGAAAACTTCTGCCCATCCACATCGCCGGCAGTGGCGGGCGCGTCGTCAAAAGCTTTGGCGCGCAATTCGGCCGCGGCGGAATATTCTCCACGCGCGACATGCTGAGCAGCCTTGACGAGCAAACCCATCCACTCGAGTGGTTCGCCGAAGATCAGGGGCGTGATCTTGCCTTCGAAAACGCCGCGGCGAAGCGATTCGCAATTTATTACGGGTGGAAAAATTTTGGCGATCAGGTCGGTATCGGGATCAAGGCCGGTGATCACTTCCAATTGGTTGGCAGCCTTCGGCCAATTGCCGAGCACTGAATGCAATTGAAATAGAAAAATCCGAAGCTTTGAGTCTTCCGGATGCGCGCGGATTTCAGCCTGGAGCGCCGCGAGCGCGCCATCCAGATCACCGGCCGCGAGATGTTCTTTGGCAGTCATAGATCAACAAAAGGCCGACTTTCCCAACGATTCAAAAACGATCGATTCAGCGGGCCAACGATGCCATGCGCGCGACGGCATTACGATACAAAAACCATCGCTATCGACGGCGGGCGTTAGTCAGGTAGAATTCCAAAGCCAGTGGGACCCCAAACGCCAGGAAAATTCACATTCACCGCCGCGTCTGTTGACGTGGCAATGGCCGGAGCCGCCGCGCCGTTCCCGCCAGATCCTCCGCCCGATCCAGCAATGCTTGCGCCTTGCGCGCTCAAAGCCGCGGCCACAGCCGAACCGGTTTGTTGAGAACCGGCTTCAGTATTAGCGTTCACAGGCTGCACGACGGTTTCGACCTCTTCGGTCCATTCCATCTCGCCTTTTGGCAGGCCAGTATTGGGATCGGTCGCCCGATATCCCATCCGAAAAGAATCATATTCGAACTGGATGGTCTCCGCAGGTTCAGGATCTGACATGTCGATTGAATAATCCAGAATTCGCACGTTGCTGTACTCGATGGCCAGATAAGCAAATTTTTCATCCCACCCGGCGTCCTTACAGATCTCAACCATGACCTTTTTGATGGTTCCATCTTCGGTTTTGGACTTATCGATCCTTGCCTGGGCGGCCTGGCAACACCGGAGGAAAAGGCGGGTGCTGGCCCAATCCACCCGCTTCTTAAGAGTCACCTTTTTTTCGGCGGATGGAGGAGCGTTAACGGTGGAATCATCATCGGCGTTCTTGTCCTTATACGGAAATTCCACGTTGTAACCGGTGTCCCGAAGTTCGCACCAGAAGAAATGCCATTTGTCCGAACAATCGCCTTCGATCTCGGGGTACGGCTCGGAAGTGTACTCGTCAGTTACTCCCGGCATTTCGCCAAAGCGAACGTATGCATCTGTGGGCATAGGTGTCTAAGCGCAGTCAGCGCGATGTTTAACTGTCATCGTCATCATCCTGAGCGGCGACAAATTCCGGATCGGATTTGTCATCGAACCGAAAGTGTATTTTGTTGGTTCCCCCTGGCAGCCGCGAGCCAGTTTCGTTGTCAGTCCAGACTGTCTCCATCGTAACCTCTTTATACCAGAACTCGACGGTTTCGGTGGGGGCGCCATCGCGGCTGACTTGCACCTGACATTTGGTGAGATGCACTTCCGCGAATTTGAAGCGGAGGAATGGCGTTTTAGCATCCTTGGGCGTGCCGTCCGGAAGCTCCACGCCAGCGGCCCGGCAGACAACCAAATCAGCGCCGAGGACCTCGGTCGCGCCGCGTTTCAAATGCAGGAGAATGTCCCGCGAAGACACTCCCGGGTTGCGCGTGAAAGAAAAGTCCCGTTGTTTGAGCTGCTGCGCATCGTCACCTTTGCTTCCCTTTTGTCCGGTCGTGCCGCTGGAAGAGCCCTCTTCACGAAGTTTTTTCTGAAGAGCGCTTATCTTTTCCTGGATCTGGATGCGCTTTTCGCGGCTGTTTTCCGCGGCAAGCTGCTTTTGCATGTCTTCCAGGCTCGATTCGCTGGTGTCCGTCCAGCCGAAGCCGAAAGAGAAGGATTTGATGGAAAGCCACCCGTCCTTCCCCGGATAGGCTGCATCCGAGCTTTCCCCGCGGATTTTTGGGTCCGCGCCGGTGAATCTGATGTAAACGTCCGGTAGGTCAGGCATCTGGTTTAAGAAGAAATGCCGCTAAAGCCCGGCTGATATCGCGACCGCTGAATAGCCAGTTCAGAGTCGGCAAGAAAACCGCCGGACGCCGCGCCCCAAACGGGCGGCGTCCGGCCGGATAAAAAACTACGAACTGCTCTTCGGAGCGGCCGGTTCGAAATCATCGAACGCATTGTCGGTCTTGATCGACGCGTTCGTGACCGTGGACCAACCCTTGGGCTTCTTGCTGCCTTCGCCACTGGGCGGAGTAGCTGCTTTGCCCGTGTCGTGATCGGTGTATTGATAATGGTATTCGCAGGCGCCGTAGTTGAATTCCAAAGATTCCTTCGGCAATTCCTCACCGCTGCCGCTCACGGCAACTTTGGTGATGACGCAGTTCTCGAATACATACATCGCATATTTTACGGCTCCGCTGCCGGCGTTCGCGTCGTCGGCGCCTGACCGGAAGAGGTGCAGGACGATACTCTTGATATTCGTGCCTTTGCAGCATTTGTCCATCAACTCGCAACTGGCGGTGTCGATGTTCTTGGTGCAGGTGAACACCTCGAAGTTGGCGCGGCCAACCGTGGCGCCGCCACCATCGCTGCGCGAGGTAGTCGTTGGCATATTCACGCCAAAACCGTAATCGCTGATTTCAATCGCGCGATTCTTTTTCCAGCCAGCGTTAGGCGCGGGATTGGACGTCGATTCTCCCACAATTTTCGCGTCTTTATGGAAGATCAGATATGCATTAAATGCCATAGATTACTCTTTCTTTTACTTGTTTGGGTTTTTCTATCGCGGACTCGCAATCGGCACTATGCCAATAGCAAACCCGCAAAAAGTTATTTTTTGTCTTTCGGCAGTTTCGATACAAGGCGCAACGAAACGGTCAGGCCTTCCAATTGGTAATGGGGCATGAGATAAAACTTGGAAGAAAAGTATCCCGGGTTTTCCGGGTCTTCCTCCACTTTGACCTCAGCCTGGGCCAGCGGAAAGCGAGCCTTGATCTCTTCAGATGAACTTGGATTGGAATCCACGAAGCGCGAAATCCAGCGATTAAGCCAGGCTTCGAGATCTCCGCGCGTAGCGAAGCCGCCGATCTTGTCGCGGACCATCACCTTCAGGTAATGGGCGAAACGGCAGGTGGCAAACAGATACGGCAACCGGGCCGCGAGATTCGCATTGGCGGTGGCATCAGGATCGTCGTACGCTTGCGGTTTTTGCAACGATTGCGCGCCGACAAACACGGCGTAATCCGTATTTTTCCAGTGCGACAACGGCATCATGCCGCAATCAGCCAATTCCTTTTCGCGGCGATCGGTAATGCCGATTTCGGTCGGGCATTTCATGTCCACACCACCGTCGTCCGTGGGGAACGAGTGGACGGGCAAGCCTTCGACCATGCCGCCGGATTCAGCCCCGCGAATACGCGCGCACCAGCCGTATAGCTTAAAGGCGCGAGTAATGTTCGTGGCCATTGAATAGGCCGCATTGGTCCAGACGTACTTATTGTGGTCAGCGCCGTTCGTATCTTCTTCAAACTCAAATTCCTCAACGGGATTGGTTTTCGCGCCGTACGGCATGCGACCCAGAACACGCGGCATCGTGAGGCCGAGATACCTGGCGTCATCGGACTGCCGCAGCGACCGCCATGCAGCATAGGCTGGAGTGCTGAAGATTTTGGCAAGATCCCTCGGATTCGAAAGTTCCTGCCAGCTTTCCATGTTCAAAAGCGACGGGGATGCCGCGCTGATGAACGGGGCATGAGCTGCCGCCGCAATCTGCGCAATGCCGGCGAGCATTTCCACATCGGGAGCCGAATGATCGAAGTAATAATCGCCCATCAAGCAGCCGTAAGGCTGGCCGCCAGGCATGCCGAATTCCTCTTCGTAAAGCTTTTTGAACAACGGGCTCTGGTCCCAGGCGGTCCCTTTGTATTTCTTCAGCGTCTTTGCCACCTCCTTTTTGGAGATGTTCATCACGCGGATTTTGAGATTTTCGCCGGTTTCCGTGTTGTTTACCAGGTAATGCAGCCCGCGCCATGATCCTTCGAGGGATTTGAAATCTTCATGGTGAAGGATCAGGTTTACCTGCTCGGTGAGCTTGCGGTCGATCTCGGCGATGATCGCTTCGATCGTTTTGATCGCGTTATCCGAGATAAGCGCGGAGGCGGCCACCGCTTGCTCGGCAAGCGTTTGCACGGCGAGTTTGACCGCGCTCTTGGCTTCGGCGGTCTTGGGCTTGAACTCCTTCGTCATCAATGCCTCGAACTCGTTGAGTTCGGCTGATGCGGCTGCGGGCTGTGCTTGTAATTGTTCTTCGGGCATAAAAACGGTGGGTTATAGAGGTTTCTAGGCGGAAGCCGGCTCCTCCGGTTTCGGAGCGGCAGCCAACGACTTAAGCAATTCCGGATCCTGCAAGAGCTTGCCGATCAGGTCTTCGGCCTTGGATTTGCCATCCATGTAGGTAAGCAGATTTGTCAGTTGGTCGCGCGCGGTCAACAGCTTGTTCAAGCTGTCCACCTTTCGCGCAACGGCGGCGGGGCTGAAATCGTCCATCGATTCGAAAGTCATCTCGATGTTGAGATTCCCTTCGCCGGTCAGGGTGTTCGGGACCTGGAAGGCGACACGCGGTTTGCAGGCCTTGAGCCGCTCATCGAAATTATCGACGTCGATTTCGAGGAATTTTCGGTCTCCGACGTCCGGAAGAGCTTCAGCGGGCTTGCCGGACAGATCGGCCATGACCCCCATGATGAACGGCAGTTCGACCTTCTTTTGAGCGCCGTACAGCTCGACATCATATTCGATTTGAACTCGGGGCGCTCGGTTTCTGGCGATGAATTTCTGACTGCTTGCTTTAGCCATTATTGGTCCTTTGTTTTGGGGCTGACATGGTTGCGATTTGTGGAAATATCGGCGATTATTTTTATTCGTTTACACGTTATAGAGTCAACTCTTTTCCAAACATTTTTTGGCTCCGAAAGGGCCAAAAAGGCCGGTTTGCGAGGAGGCCAGAGGCGGTGGCCGACGTAAAAGATCGTCCGCTACAGGTAGGGCGCGTCACGCCGTTCGCGCCGTTTGAGATAGCCGCCCCTGCTCGCACAGGGTTGCAAGCCCTACCGTATCATGCCGGGAGCGGGTCTTGGGCAAAAGGGCGCATTGACAACCCTGTGCGCAAGCCGGTAACCTTTCGCAGGGGCAAGTATGACAGTTCAGCTCGCTGAAGATATTATTGGCCGCATGAGCACCGGGGTAGGGATCGCCTTGCGTCATCGGTTTGGCGGCGATAAGGGAACTATCCTGCGGTTGGATAATTATGCGATGGTCAATATCTTCGATGACGGCCGTTATTACATTCAGGGTGACAATACCGAAGAGTTGGTTCTGGCTTTTGGAATCGTCGAACCGGCCTGGGATCCGGAAAGCTGGTCCGGCGTAATCGGCGCTGCCGATGCAGCCGTGGAAAAGGCTCCTGTGCGCCTCGGTCCGCGCGATTCCGGTTCGCGATTCGAGTTCTAACCGACCACATACGCAATGACAGTCCAAATGGCGGAAGCCATCATCCTGCAGACCGGAATCAAAGTTGCTCTCCAGCACCGTTTCGCTTTTGATACTGGTACAGTTCTAAGACTCGAGAACTATGCCATGATCAATATTTTTGACGATGGCCGCTATTATCTCCAGGGGGACAACACAAAAATTCTCGAGGAGGCCTTTTTAAGGGTGGAACAACCGTGGGACCCGGAGACATGGGACGGAACTAAACCCCAGCCGGTTTCGCCCGTAAAGGACATTACACACCTCAGGCCGCCAGCGAAGGATTCCGAGCGGCTGGATTTCTGAAGCTCGTTTCGAGCTGCGGGCCTTAGCCTAAATCTTTCAGGAGCGCGGCCAGATCGGGATCAATCGGTTGATCCGGCGCCGGTTCCTCGCCGGGCGGAGGTTCGGGCGGTGTCTCGGCCGGAGCGGTGTCCTCGTTCAAGCTGGCCAGCAATTTGTCCAATTCGGGATCGGATGCCGCTTCCGCGGCAGGCTCGGCTGCCGAATCGGCCGACGCTTCCGTGCTTTCAGTGGCAGCATCGGATTCTCCTCCTGAGGCGTCAGGTGCAGCCTCTTCGGACTCGCTTGCAGCCGGCTCTTCCTCAGCCGGTTCCGGCTCGACTGCTTTGGAAGGAGATGCCACCGGTTGCCACGACCCGGCAAGCGCTCGCCCGGTCAGTGAAGTGAATCCGCCCAATCGCACCTGCGGCTCGCCTTTGATGGACAACAGCGGCATGAATCGCTGTTTGATGACGCCTTCCGCCATTCTTGAACTCAACATTCGTTCGGTGCAAGGCAGCGCAATCTGATCGCCATCCGCATCTGTAAAATAGTGAAAGGGCATCTCTCCGAGGCTCAGAACGGACCCAGGTTTCATCGACGAACCCTGCTGTGAATAGGTTGCCCCAAGCAATAATCCGGCGACGACGGCTGAATTTCCCCAGAGCATCCCACTTAACCCGCTCTGTGGAGTGAACTCCTCAAAATCGAAAGAGTCAATCGGATCGGTATTTTCGCCGTACGGATTTCGAAGCATGAAGCGCGGGACCACAAGGCCCAAATAGGCTGCTTCCGGAACTTGCGCCAGGCCGTCCCAGGCTTGCCGCACGAGCGGATGCAAATCAGCCGGTTTCGTATCGATGCAGTTTGTGCCCATGCCGGCGATGAACGCGGTCTGCGTCTGAGCGACGATGGACGCCAACCGACCAAGCAGTTCCGCGTGTGGCGGAGTCTGCTCGAAGATATAGTGGCCGATCGCGACCGCGAACGGTCCCTGGCTCGCGTCCAGGGCCGGTTGTTCGATCAACAGCTTATAAATTCCAGAGTTTTCGAGCGCCTCGGCTTTGCTCAAGTCCGCCGCCAACTCCTCCGCCGTGACGTCATAAAGGACAAGCTGCAACTGTTCATCCGTTTCGAGCCGTCGCACCAGCATGTCCACGGAGCGCCAAAGCGCTTCAAATGATTGAAAATCCGGGTGGTGCAATATGCTGCGCATCGTCGCGGACAGCGCGGCATCGACAGTCGCGACGAGCTGGTCCTGGCGCGGATCTTTGGCTGGAACAATGTAAGGGGCTACGGCTGCCTTGAGCATTTCCGCAACGGAGACGGTGCTTTTAGCGGGGGCCACCGTCGGTGCGCCAACCAACCGCGCGAAGTCGCTCAACTTCCCATTAACGGGAATGGCGGCGCTCTTTGGCCTCGATCGCGGAGGACGGGACACTTTTACGCCGGACCATGCCTGCACCTCTTTCGCGGCCTTGGCAAAAGTGGATTGTGTTTTCAGCCGCTGCCGTAAGCCGGAAAGCTCGCTGAAGATCGGCAGCTTGGAATAAAGCTGGTCCGGATGGAGGTCATCCATCGAGGCGATGGGAATCTCGACGACCGCGCCGTCAGCTCCCATTGGCAGCCGCAGTTTGACCGCCAGGCGCTTCAGAGTGGCGTCAACGTTGTCGCAGTCCACTTTAAGTGGTTTGCGGCCGGAGAGTGCGGCGCCTGTCTCCAGCTTGCCGCTATTGGCGCGAGCGGAAAAATCGCCAAAAAATGCGATTCGGAATTTGCCGCTTTTTTTTGCGTTAGGTTTGGAACCTCCCGCTCGGATCGACCCCAGGTTAAGTTCGTAAGCCATAGGTTAGAAGTCGGGTTTGGTTTTCTGGTTTACTCGTCGGAAGATTTTGGCTTTGCGCCGGTGATCACATTCAACTGTTCGATCGCCGCTGGAGTCAGATCGGACATGATCGCGGTGAAATCTTTGTTCACGAGATTTTTTGCGCGGTGCAATATCAGCGGGACTGGGCTTGACGGTTCGTTCCGGCGATAATAGTCGCAGATAAGGTCGATTTGCTTGATCACATCGTCGCCCGAGTTGATGGCCCCCAAAGCGCCGCCCCGGCTGCCGCCGCGGGCAGGCGTCGAAGCGGCCTCCTCGCCATCGGCCGAAGCAGCCGGTTCTTCGCTTGACCCGTTATTGGCAAACGGCGCAACGGCGTCTCGCATGGATTTCAAAGACTTATTCAATGACTCAAAATTTACTCCGTTGCCCACGCCGAGCTTTTCATCGATGAACGTCTCGATCCCTTGCGCATGGGCCAGGGCTTCGTCCACGAAGGCGAGCGTGGTCTTAATGGTATCGGGATCGCTATCGCGAAATGCGGCATTGATTTGATCCATTCCCGGGCCAGCAGTCTTGGGAGGACCATCCTCTCCCGCAGGAGCTTTGGCAGCGTCTTTGGCCGCCAGATATTGCGCGAGCGTAATGCGGCCAAGGCCTGGCGAGTCGCAAAGTGGTATCTGCTGCAATTGGAAGACAAATTTCGGATGAGACAAGCTGCTCAAGGTGTTGAGGCGCTCGGTCGGATCATTATTATCGTCCGGATCCAGCCGTGGATACAGGTCAGGCCAGTATTTTTCTACAATCCCTTTGGTAACAGCGAACCCGTCGCGCATGCCTTCAGCACCGCCAATTTTGACCAAGGATACCGTCAGGAGCACCGCGGCCCGCAAGTGTTTGGATTGTCCGAGCAATTCGATAGACTTGTCCCGAACCTCCTTCCAGTTCGGTTCCTCCGGATCCGCGTCGGGACTGGATGGCGGCGGCGGCTTTGCCGCGTCTTCAAGTTCCTGAAATTTGGGATCGTAGGTGAGGTCTTCTCCGCATGATTTCTCATGGGACACCGGCTTGAGCACTTCTTCAATGTCGATCATAGGTTTATCTCCAGGTTGCGCATTGTGAAACCAAACCGAAAATCGCGAACAAACCGACTCCAAGCCATTTCAACCATTTGCCTTTCGCAGGCGCAGGCCCTCCGGCCGTCGCAGGCTCGGCGCTCGGCCTGGTTCCTCCGCCTTCGCCGCGTTTCAACGAGTCGAGAAACGCCGTGGCGTTCCCAACGAAGGGTTCTTCCAAATTGTAAGGAATCTCGCTGACGAGCGGCACGGATTTAGGCGACGCACGAAGGCAGAAAAACTCGTGCGATTCGGGGTCGCCGGCGGTGACATCCACCCAGTCTCCATGCAGCGGCAAGGTCATCAGCAACGGGACAGAAGGATCAAGCTGCGCCAGGAAGAATCGCGTCCAGAACAGAAAAGCTTGCTCGGGGGTTTTGGCCGCCAGCGGTACGCGAATTTGCTGCGCGCGAAGCAACCCGGACTTCGCCCGCGCGCTGTACATTGCGGGCGTGAAAGGCTTGAACTGGCTATCCATTTGGTAGAGCACGCGCAAAAAGCCATTCGCTTTGCCATCACCATCCGCATGGAAAATGTGGTTCATCGCTTCAGGCGCGATGGGCGCATATTCCCCACGTCCGTCAGCCGAGCCCAACAGAGCCCGCAACGCCGCGCGTTTTTGCTGCAGGAGCGATCGAACCTCCTCGGCCGAGTTGGTGCTTTGAATTTTTTCCTGCAACTCCTCGAGCGCGGGAAGTCCCTCTGCCAGGGCCCAACGCAGTGTCACCCCGATGAAATGCAGGCAGAGCACCATTGGATAACGCTTTCTGCCTTTGCCATCACTGGAGGACCACAGCCGGCCCAGAAGTATCTGTCCGGAGCGTTGCCACAAAAACAGATGCTTGAACTCGGGAAGTTGCTGGTTCGCTTCCAGTTTTTCCCAAACGCCGGCGTCGATCTGCCCGCCGATGCCGTTTACATACAGAATGCTCTTGGCCTGATTCAGGCTGTCGCTCTCCAGCCCGAGATCTTCCACATGGTCATCCCAGCCCGGATGTTTGCCGAAAGCCGCCAGGCCAATAAATGTCCCCGAAGACCCGAGACGGCGAGCATCATCCAGCAGAAATTTTCGGAGAATATCTGTCATTCCGGAAAATTCAGTGTTTCGCTCACATCGAGGGCCACTTATCCACTTCCGGAATGCTGTTTTCGAACGTCAATTTCAGCCGCAACGCGCCGTTCGGTCCGAGCGATTTATCCTGCAACGCCACATGCCAGGTTTTGCCATCGGCGTCGCGTTTTCCGTTTTTCAGAATGGAAGAGAGCGGCCCCCAACGTCCGGTGGAGATCGTGTTGGTCCCGCCCGATTCACTCAAGCTCTTGATGAGGACCACACCGATACTATCGCTAACGCTGACCGGGCCAAGCGGCTCGTCGGTTTGGCGCTGCGTGGTGACAACATTATCGGAGTTGGAAAGCTTGACGCCGCGCCAAATACCGTCTCGCCGCCAATCCTCTTCGCCATTTGCGTTGGAGTACCCTTCGAGAGCGATTTTGCAGGCACCGACCTGGCCACTGCTGGTGAGGGCAAAAGCCAGCGCGCGTTGCGCGTCGATCTTGCTGGTCAGGTCCTTCCAATTCGTCACATACGTGGAGGGATCATTCTGGCTGAAGACAGCAGACTGCAGATCGCGCGAAACGGAACCGAAGTAATTCCCGGCCTGCGTGAGAATTTCCGGCGTGGCGACGGTGGAGGTGTTTTTCACGAGCGGGAACAAGGCAAAATTGCTTAATCGGCGCTGAACCTGGTCTACGTACGAGCTGAAATAGGCGCGGGCGTACGCTTTGCGCGCCAAGGCCAGATCTCGGTCGATCACCGCTTTTATATTGGTCTTGAACTTGCCGGCGTAGGCTTCGCCATCAGCCTTCATGGGATCGAGCTTCTCTTTGCGGAGTTCCTCGAGTTTTTTTCCTTCGTCGCCCAGCAACGTATCCGAACCAAAGGGTTTTTCGTTCAGCGCAGCCGCGCCGCGAGAATAAAATTTTGCCCGCGCAATAAAACCATCATTGGCCAGATACTTGTCGTCGAGATCCTGAAATTCGTCGGCATTGCCTTGCTTGAGCAAGCCCTCGATTTCGGTCTTCACGGCTTTGTCGACGTTGTCCAAATATCCCTTCACATCGGAAAACAGCGGAGTGTTCGGGTGGGCCGCGAGCGCCTCGGTGTTGATGTTTCGCACTCGCTCGAGCTTTGCGCCGGCGCTTTTAACGACGTTATCCCGGAAGAATTGGCCGGCTTTCACGAGAGATACGCCCCCGCTGAATGTGCTTTGCGCGGCCGCTTTTTTCATGGCAGCCGACAATTTGGCGTTTTCGCTTTCCATGGCGGATTGGGCGCTTGCAAAAGTCGAGTCGTCGCCGTCCTGCGTGGCTTTGAAAAGTGCTTCCTCGGCTTTTGAATACTCCTTCACCGCCTGGCGAAGTTCGTCGATTTGCGACCACTCGGTTTTGGAATTTTTCACTTCCGTGGTGGCATTGCGAACAAATGCCTGTAGTCCCGCCGCAATAGCGGGATTGGACGCAAGACTGTTCACATTTGTATCGCGATTCCGGCCGCTGAATGTTGCCGGCACCCATTTGCCGGTTCCGGTTTTGTTGTCCGAATAGGTCCAGGACATCACCGACACAAGATTCGTATCTGGAACCACGTCCTGTCCGGCGATATAACTTTCGTAAGTCTCCAGAAAGCTCTTTGCTGCGTCCGGCGAGAGCGGCGGGTGACTTAGGGCCAGAATGTCCGATTCCAGCTTGATCAATCCCGCGAGCGCGTCGGGTTGCCCGTACTGCGGCGTCCCGCTGTTTCCCAAATACATTTTCTGCCGCGTCGCCTCGATCAAAGGACGGATTATGCCGGCTTCGAACACAATCCGCTGAGCGCGATGCGAATCATTGTTATACTTGGTGGCCAATCCGGGAAAGAACATGTTTTTCTTCAATGGCTGCTTCACGATATCGCGCAATTTTGCGTGAAACTCGCCGAGGCTGACCTTCTTGTTCTCAACTTTCACGCCATTGGTGGAAAGCGAGAGGGCCAGCGTTCCGTCTCCATTCATCGAGACAATTGAGCCACCCCAGTACGGCTGGTTCCAACCGCTCGTTGAAACGACATTCCAGTAATCGCCCTGATCTTTGATGCTGCTTTTCAGGTGCTCGCGCGCGAACCAGGCCAGTGTGCAAAACGCGACCAGGCCAAAAAGGCCAAATGCGAACAGGGCGACCTGCTGTGTGCGCAGCATCCGGCGCGTATTCGTCGCGCGCGTGACCAACCCGCGTTCCTTGAACACTTTGTCCAAAAAGAGATCCCGCAGAAAATACGCGCGCTCCCGCTCCCACACTTTTCCTTCGGGCAACTCGTCCACCGGCACGCCCAACTGCGTGGCCAATTCCTGGTCCAGCGCCGACCCTTCGCGCATGGAGGAAGAGAAATAAATGCCGCGCAGGAACAGCGGCTTGGCCGACCACTCTCCCGCGATGAAGATCGTTTCCAGGTATCGGCGCAACCGCGACGCCAGCAATTCCATGCTGTGCGGAAAAGCGTAAAGCGTGTCGACTTCGTCGGTGCGGCGCGCTTCGGGATTTTCCGGGATCGGATCGCGAACCAGGCCGAGCCGGCGGCGGCGAAGCCGATTTGCCACCTGCTCGAGGTGTTTGTCCACCAACTCAGGCCGGAACGGCTCGTCCAATGGCGCCGGGTTTGACCAGCCCATCATCTGATGCTGCAATTGCGGGTCCGTGACGTTGTCAAAAAACTCGCGGAAGCCGATAATCTTATCGCACTTGGTAACGACCACGAAAACCGGGAATCGCACATCGAGGACCCTTTGAATCACATCGAGCTGCTGCGCGATCTTGCCCGCTTTCTTTTGAATCGAATCGGCTGAATCTTTGATGAGGCTGTCCGACGGAATGACGAGAAACAGGCCGTTGACCGGACAGTTGGGCCGATTCTTTTTCAGCAGGGTCAGGAACTCTTTCCATTCACTGGTTTCGCCGGGCTTGACATCCTCGAACATCAAACGACCGGCGGTGTCCAGGAGCACGGCGTGGTTCGTGAACCACCAGTTCATGTTGATGGTGCCGCCGACTCCCTGAAACTCATCCTGCATGCCGGGCGGAAAGCCCACGTTGCTGTGGCGTATCGCTTCGGTCTTTCCGGAGCCAGGCTCGCCGACAATGACGTACCAGGGCAATTTGTACAAATCTTTGCCTCGGGATTTGTAAGCCTGCACGCCGGAGTTGAACTTTTTGCGAAGATCCTCGAGACGGGCGCGCTGGCCCGGGTCGCTTAAACTGCGCGGAGTGGCCGAACTATGCTGGCTGATTTCCTCGCGGATATTTTCGTTCTGCCGCTTTTCCTTCAGCGCCTTCCAGCCGTAATAGACTGCGCAGATCAGAGCGATCGCCACGAGGGAAATGATCAGGAACAACCGCAGGGTCGGATCGCTGACATTTTTCCAGATCAGCACTATGCCCACAGTGACTGTGGCAAAAATCATTGAATTTTTGATGGGCTTGGGGATAGTCCCGAGCAGACTCCCCTGGAACATCATTTGATTGAGCAGATTTAAGAGCTTTTCCATAGAAACTCGGTTGTGCTATTTGCCGGTCGCGGCTACTTCGTGCTTGAGCACTTCATCGATCGAATTGTTCAGGTTGGCCGAGGCCTGGCGGTACATCACGAAATACGCAATCAACACCGCCAGCACGACCCCAGCGAAAAGCCATCCCAAAAACACCAGCCGCGCGCCGGGCGGCTGCACCAGGTCCCGCGAATCCACGTTTTCGTACGCCTCAGGGCAGATGCGCGCGTTTTCGTTGTTTTCGACCATGCTCCGGATGCGGGGCGCAATTTGCAGCATGCTCTTTCGCAGGAATTCCGGCTGCCTGAAATAGATGCCCGTGAATCCCAATCCGAGGCATGTGTAGAACACCGCGAGCCGTTCGGAAGCGTCATCACTTTGATCACGCTCGGTTTCTTCCAGCAGGTCAAAAAACTTTTCGTCACCCGCCAACTCCTGCCGGTCAAATGCCAGCCGATTCTGATTCCATTCGGCCGCAAACGGCAGCGAACCTTCGCAAATCATCGAATCGACAAAAAAGATAAGCGGCAATTCCACTCGGCGGTATTGCTGCGACAACCGGCCTTCACTCATTGCCTTGGCAGCCATGTCTTCGAAGATGCCTTTGATTTCCGAGCGAACGACGGCGTAGTCCAGATTCCCACTTCGCGGTGGAACCACTGGCGCGGCCGTCTGCGCCGCTTCGCGGGATGCGGAAATGAATGAAGTATCACCGGTATGCTTTTGGCCCGGAGTGCGGCGGCCCAGCCGATTGAGCCGGCAAACATACTGGAACAGCGGTTCGGTAACTTGGAGGAGGGTCATGGCAGGGTCAGGCCGGCGCTCATGACGCGCTCGAGCCGGACGGGTTAAATAAGTTAATTAAGTTAAATCGGTTAAATAAGTTACAAACTTGCAAAGCTTACTAAACTTGCGTGACTGAAAACAACCCCATGAGTTGAATGAGCCATTCTCACGGGATCGTCATGTAAAGTTCGAACTTGGCGTCGCTCCAATCCAAAGCACTACCCAGCCAAACCACAGCGGCGGCTTTTTCATTCTTGATCGCGTCCCACATGCGCTGGCTGTTCGCGCGCTCGAGCCGGAAATAGTGCAAACCCACCCGCGCGGGCAGCCCCATCGGCGCCACTCGCTCTTCCTTTAATTCGATTCCAAACACCGCCCTTTTCGCGAGACTCAGCGGCATGAATTTGAATTTGTTCCCGTCCTGCACGAATGCCGACAAATTGCTGCCATCGATTTTCTCGCTGAAAATGCCGAGGAAATATGCATTCGGCTTCGTGAAATGCTCTTCCTTGAAATTGGCCGTGAGCACCCCGCCCACATCTTTGAAGGGCAACATTTCGTAGTTGCCCGTAGGCACAACGGTGAGCAGGTTCCGGATCTTGTTCGTAAGATCCACAAACGTGAGATACTGGTTTTCATGGTGGTACTGCTCGGACACGAACAGGTCCACTCCCAACTGCAGGGCCGCCAGATCAACCAGCGCCTCGCGCAACGCCAAATACATTTCGAATGGCGATACCATCGGTGCATCGAATAATGGCCGCAGTCGCGCCGCGTATCGGTTCAAGGTGCGCAACCGGAACACCTGCTCATATTCCGGTCCCCGAGACATCGTATCCCATTTCAACGCGCCTTTAAAAATCTGGTTGGCGATCTCTTTGCGAGTGGCTTCGATCTCGTTGACGATATTTCGCACCATCTCCTGCAGCACGATGGATCCATGCAGCACCATGCAGGGAGGCACAAATTCAGGGTCTTCTTTGGGCAACCCGGAATCCTGGCCCGTGGCGCGCACCACGCGCAGCAGCGGAATGACCTCCATTTCGTCGCGATTCTCGTGCTCCAGCATCAGCCGCGAATTGATCTTCCGCACCTGAATCGGCTTCGGGTTCTCGCCCGTATTCTCGTCGTAACACTCGGTTTCGCCTACGCGATACAGCAGCTTGGCGCGCGTGTCAGCATCGTGCGTCACCGGCACGGTGTTCGCGCGGCTTTGCTGCCACACGGGCACGCCGAGATAAACCGTGAAACTGCCCGAGCCACGCGAAAATGCCTGCGCAATGTCCAACGCCGGCAACTCCGCTCCGGACGGATAATTCACTTCCACGCCGCTCGGCATCATCACTCGCAAGCGGTCGAACATCACCCGCTTGTTCGCCAGCGCCGGACGATTGAGCCGATATTCAATGACCCCGAAAGGATATGGCCAGCCCAGATGTCGTTCCGAGCCGAAAGCATCATCGATGCTTTTCTGCATCCGTTGCAGATGATGTGGCTGGAGGAACAGGCCTTCTTGCCAATGTATCTTTAATGACATGGTGGATTAATCAGGGCCGTGAACGGCCGCCCTGGTAAATCTCAGTGGCGGCCTTCACTACAGCCTTTTGCAAGTTGTTCTGGATTGCATCTTCCGTCGCATGCTCCGCCGCGGTGCGCTCAAAAACTCTGCCGACCGCAGCGTCCATCGTCTCGAGCGTTCGCTTCGACATCTGGGCCACGTCTTTGATCGCTTCGGGCGACAGATAGCGGGCATATTCCTTGGCGTAATATTTCCCGGCCAACCCGACCGCATTCAGCAGCGCGGTCACGAGTTTGCGGCTTTTTTCGATGAGCTGCGACAATTGCGCAGTCGACACTTCCGCGTCGCCTGTAAGGTACGATCCTGCCAGTCGATTAAACTCCGCTTCCCTCTTGATGGTGGATTGCGGAGCCAATTGCTTCCAAAGCGCCCATACCAATTGATCCAGCGCAAGCGTCAACTCCGCGGTGACTGCCAATAATTTGATTGCCCGCTCTATCTGCAACGGTTTCCCTGGTGCCAGGCCCAGCCGTTTTTGCAGTTCTGGCGGCAGATCCAGAAACACATCGGCCGATTCCTTCACCACCAATCCTGCGGCTTGCAGTTGTTTGGAGAACGCTGCTCTGGCATCCGGCGAGAGCGTGGGCGCTATTTCTACAAGCTTGGCGATCAACTCGTCTGGTGTGACTGGAACCGTGCCAACGCGCGCGTCACTTGCCGCCGCGGTCCGGACCCCTTCCCAGGACGGAAAGCGCTCCGCCAGGCAATCCAAGTGCGCCTTCTTACGCGTGGGCGAAACGGATTTCAGCGACCGTTCGATCTCTTCCGCAAGATATCCCTGCCGGACGGTCGAGGGGTCGTCGGCAAAATTCGCCTGAATCAGCCGGAGGCGCGCCGCCAGACCGCTGGCCCAGCGTACCTCCTCAGAAAGCTGCGATTCCATAGGTGTTTAGCAACGGATTCAGATCGCCTCTACTTCACCGCAAGCGCATTTCAAAGTCAATACGGAAGGCCAGTGTCGATCCGCGTTTGGGTGCGCCTCGATAAGACCACTACGCCTGCCGAACTGCGGAGTGCGGGACGTCCCGGCCCGCAGCAACGTCCGTACGCTAAGAAACCTATACCTACCAGTAGTTACGGCAACGTCTGCGGAACCCTTAGCCTAAAGAACTCCGAGTTTGTTGTCGTCGCCGGCGGCACGGCGTTGGTGATGATCGTAAGGACCCCGGGTGCGCCGGTCGCGATATCGGTCCATGCCGGAGGCGGTGTCAGGTCAGTCGTGGCCTGCAGGATGTAATTGCCGGAGAATGAAGTCAGAATGTTCGTCTTCGTCTTGGACAATGTGACTGTCTGCACACACGAAGTTGAAATCAGCGTGACATTCGTTGGACTCGACCAACACGGGTTGAGCAGCGCATCGTCCGGGAAGCGCTCGACAACATAGTACGTGTTCGTAACAGATGAATTGGATTGCAGGTCCACGGGAACAGTCGGGACGAAATTCGTGGTTCCGCTGGCGACCTGATTGGTAAGCGTCACGTCTGTATACCAATCGGCGGTGAATCCGGGCGCCACCGTCACACCCAAAGAGACTGCGACATCGAAGCAACTGACTTGGTCACCGAGACTGATGGGCGGCCCCGGCGGCGTTGGATCCACGACGATTGTGGCCACATCGGACAGAATGTTTGTGTCGGTATTCGTCGAATATTTGTCAGAAACGTAGGTTATCGAGTACGTATTCGTAATCGGAGTCAAAGTGTTGTTGGTAAATACAACGTCCCGAACGAATGGGGTCGTTGCAATGGCCTTGTTTGTAATTCCGTCTGACCACACGATCGTCCAGGGAGCGACGCCGCCAAGGTCTACGTCAATGTGGTTGGTCACGCCTGTGCAAGTGCTGCCGCTGTCCTCCACGGTAAGATTTGCCGTCGCATTCGTATTGACGGCCACGGTGATGGTTGGGAAGCCGCTTGTATCGCCAGGGCATCCGTTCGTGTCATAGAAATTCGCCACCGATAATATGAAATTGGTCGCGGGTGATGATCTGAAGATCGGGAATGTCCAGGTCGCCACGGCTGTGGCGGTGGCGGTGCTCACATTGGTGGTCTCATTTTGGTCAGAAAACACAACCGTCCACCGGGGAGTGCCGGTCAAACTGCTGACTCTTGGCTGGACGATGAGATTGATGCTTTGGTTCGTGATGATCTTATGGCTGGTGTTCGTGTAAGTGAATCGGGTTCGCACATCAATTTCGGTCAACGAGACGTTAGTGGCCGCGACGAGCATGTTCTTTTGGGCGCTATTGGTTGACAGCGCCGTAATGTTCGCCAGTGGCAGGTTGAATGTTCCGGTCGCTACTTCGTCGGTTACAATGCGGGTAGTGCCGTGGATGTCTTGCGCCTTCGCCGCGTGCCCGAAAGAGTCCGTCAGGCTGCTGATCACGAACGTATTGGTCTTCGGCGAAGTCGCGCCGTTCGTTATCGTGGTCGTGACTGACCGCACGTCTTCAACCGGGCCAATCGTCCCGTTATTCGTGTAATTGGTACCGTCACTCCACTGCACCCACCATGGGCCGAGGCCGGTCAGGATGTTTGTGATATTGTAACTTCCCCCGCCGCAATTCGTCGTGGCGAACAGGTTCGCGGCGTTTGTAGAGGTAAGCGTTGCCGTCGGGCGCGGGTTAATGATAGTTGCCGCCATTGAAGTGATGCCGCTTGGATCGGCAGCGCACTGCGTCGGGACAGCCAGGTCGATCAGCGAGCTGACCATAAACACCGCGTTGCTGGCAAACTGGTTGGTATTGCTGAAAATGACCGGCACCAGATTCGTCCGAATCGCGGCGAGGTTCGTGAACACCGGAATGCTGTTGGAGGTCAGCACAAATTGCCAGTTCGGCCCTTTCCCGGTCAGCACCACCTGCACCACATTGCTGTCACCGTCGTAAACAAGAGCCGGAATTGAAACCGTCGCCGTTGGCTTCGGATTGATCGCTGTCGCGGCCGCGTTGCTGATGTCGTTAGCACTGGCGGGGCACATCGTCGGGGAGCCAAGGTCAATGAGCGAGGAAACCTTGAATACGGCATTGCTCGCGGCATTCACGTTCGTGCTGCTGTATATCACCTGGAACGTGTTGGTTTGTGTTGCCGCGGTATTCGTATAAACGTCCACTCCGTTGGACGAAACCACAAGGCTCCAGGCCGGACCGATCCCGGTCAGCACCACTTGGACCTGATTTGTGTCGCTATTGCAGACGGCGGACGCAGCGGTAACTGCCGAAGTGGGCCGGGGATAAGCCGTAACAGGTTGCGCGCTGAGAATGTCATTTGGATTGGCCGGGCATTGCGTTGCCGCTCCGAGATCAATTAGTGACGAGAGTTTGTAAGTGGCATTGGTGGATCCATTCGGATCCGCGTCGTTCAACACGATGGGGACTAAATTTGTCCGCGAGGCAGCGGAGTTCGTGAGAATCGCGACGTCGTTCGACGTCAAAATAAATTTCCACGTCGGACCAATTCCAGTGAGATCGACTTCCAGCGAGTTGGTGTCTCCGCTGCAGACGACCGTGGGTCCGCTTACGAACGACGTCGGGCGCGGGTTGATGTTCACTAGCTGAGTGCTGATGAGATCGATCGGCCACGCCGGACAATGAGTTAGCCCACCATCATCCTGCAGAAAGGCGACCTGGAAAACCCCTGTTGCCGCGGCATTGGAGTCCCCGTTGCTGAAAATGATGGGAATTGAACTCACTCGGGGCGCGCCGTTGCTGCTGAAGATCGCAATGCCGTTCGAGTTTAGAATGTAGTCCCATGTTGGTCCCAGTCCGGTTAGAGCGACCTGAACCGCGTTCGTGTCTCCATTGCACACTGCTGATGGCCCGGTAACGGTAGAAGTTGGGCGCGGGTTGACTACTGTCGCCACAACATTGCTAATATCATCCGGTTGAGCGGTGCACTGCGTCGGCGACGCGTTGTCCTGTAAGGACGATACTTTGAAAACCGAGGTAATATTCGTATCGAGATTGGGATCGCTGAACGCTATCGGAATCAAGGTGGTTCTCGCCGTGAAATTGGTGCTATAAACATCAACTCCATTGGAACTCAGAACGAAATTCCATGTCGGTCCGAGTCCGGTTAATGTCACCTGCACGTAATTCGTGTCGCCATTGCACACCGCAACGGGAGCAGATACCGCCGAAGTAGGGCGCGGATTAACCACTGTCGTCCACACATTGCTGATCGCAATCGGCGGGGATTGACAACCCGAAAGTGATCCAAGGTCGCGAAGACGCGATACTTTAAACGTGTACGGCGCCGATGCGTTGAGATCGGCGTCTGTTAGCGTAAAGGAAATGTGATTTGTCCGCAGGGCGCTGGCGTTCGAGTAGACAAGCGTTCCGTTCTGCGTGAGATCAAAGTCCCACGGTCCAAGCCCGGTAAATGACACATCGATGATAGCTGTATCGCCGTTACAGACGAACGCAGGACCGCTTAGTGTCGAGGTCGGGGTAGGATCAATCCTTAACGTGGCGGTTTGGGTGGTGCTGTTGGTAAAACCCGTTCTCAAATCGCGAGATACCGCCGTGAAGGTGGTGATCAAACTGGAGTTCGCTCCATACGGCAGATCGTTGGTCGGCACCAAAACCGACCTGTACAGGTTCCCAGTCACATTGGAAATTGCAAGGGCGGGAACTGGCGCGCCCAATGCATTATACCAATCGACGGTTACACTCCCTGGCGGATGATCGCTATCCAACGTGATATCGACCGTGAGAATATTGGTTGGGGGTATCGCCACGAGTGAACAATTGGTCGCACTCCTGGGATTACTGACAGGAGGTGGAGGTGTGCCAGCAAGGATAACGACTCCATTTGACCCCACGAGAACACCAAGGCCTTGCAGAAGGCCTTGCGAAGCAAATGCCACGCCATAAAGGCTGACGCCATTCGCGAGCGTCATAGCCTCGCTGTTCGTATTCCAAGTACTGGTAGTTCCGTCTGGGCTGCTCCATACCTGGCCATTGTCGCCAACGGCTATAAACCCTCCGGTTGAAGAACCGGCGCCTGTATAGGCCACACTATGAAGCGTGCTGTTCTGCAGAGGCAAACTGAAATCTGTGAAGGAACTGTCGCTTCCATCGGGCGAGTAAGTGATAAATCCCGTGTTTCCTGAGTTAGTGATTGTGCCAACCGCCACCAGCGCGGTTCCTCCACCGCATATTCCCAAAAGCGTCGGATCAGTGGTGCTTCCGTTCCTGGGTTTGGTCCAGGTGCTGTTCGCGTCAGTGGTCGACGTCCGCACGACGCCGAACACACCGCAAGCGGCAAATCGGTTGGCGCCATAAGGCGCGACGGCCCGGAAAGACTCGGCAAACGAGAGCGAAGGATTGAAATGAGTCGCCGAGTTCCATGTGCCGGCCGGAACGGGAAGGCCGGTGAAGGCAATTGCCGGCGCCGCTTCGACGGCGACAAACTGGTTGTTGTTAAAAGCCAGGCCGGAGCCCTGGACATTGTTTGCAAATACGCGGCCATTGGTCGTCCACACTCCTCCCTGCCACAGACTTGCCAGGTTGCCGTCCCCGAACGTCACGAATTGTCCCGCGTTGCCCGCGACGGTAGTCAACGCGTTTGTCGGCGGGCGTGCGTTGCTTAGCGTAAAATTTCCGGGCAGCAGAAAGGTTTGATCCGATTGGAAAATGCCGGCCAGGACGACCTGATTGCTGCCCACGGCCATGATGTTGGAATAGCCATCATAAGCGACCGCGAGGTAGGTCACATTGTTCGCCAAACCAAGGCCCGCCACGTCGTTGAGCTTTTTGAATTTGAGCGCGCTCACCGAAGCGCCGAACACTGCATTTGCCGCTAAGGTTGCGGCGAACATCACACTAAATTTCGAGAATTTCATACTTGGCCTTGATTGGTTTAGAACGAGTAACGCAACCCAGCCTTCACATAAGGCCCATACAGCCGTTCCTGCTGTGTCCCAGCCCCGGGATAAGTGATTTCCATGAGACGGCCCTGGAAGCCTCCATCACCGAAAATTCTGAATACTCCCTGTTTGCCGAGCGTGTATTCGAAGCGCAGCGTGGCGCGCCCGATGCCGCCGTACAGGTTGTTTGAAATTTTGGCGGTCGTTGGCTCAAGACCTGTGTCCGCCCCGAGCGTCTCTGTGCTCTTTTGACTGCGGTGAGCGTAGAAGCCTTCGCCTTCTACGTTCAGGAAGAATCGCGCGCGGTTGAGAGTCCAAAGCCGATAGGAAAGCCCAAACCCGAGATTGCCCTGTATTTCAGTCGTTTTGTCGGTTTGGTCGTAACTCCCTTCCGGTGTGAAGGCGCTGTCCGTCAGTTTCGCGTCAATATAGGTTGCGCCGCCGCGCAGATACGCTGAAAACCGTTTCCCTCTAAGCTTCGGAAACGTGTATCTCACATAGAGCTGGTACCAAGTGTCGTCGATCGTAAAGTGCGACTGGAAGTTGCCCGGCAATGTCTGTGTATTGATTGTCTGATCGCCCGAGGAACTTCCTTTCAGGTACGAAAGGTCCAGATACCAGATTTGCCCAAATGAATAAGAAAGGGTTCCACCGAAGTACTCCGAACTGCGATTCACCGACACCGGCCCAACCGGAATCGATGCCGCACTGCCGCCCAAGGCCGCTCTGAGCGAGTAACCAAGCGGCAGGGAAACTGTCCCTTCACCCAAAAAGAAGTCGCCAGAGACTGATACTTCGTTTTTTCTCGCTTTCGGCGGCGCCTTCATGCCGATCCGCGGCCCATTGGTTCCGTACGCCAATGATGGGCTTGGCGCTTGCATGGCTACGGCTGGACGCGGCGTGTAAGGCCTTCCTTGCTTCGCCGCCGCCAGCATGTCTTTCGCGACCACGTCATTGGGCCAGCCTTCCACCACCAGAGTCAAAAGGTTGACGGCGCGAGGATAATCGCGCGCGTTCATTGCCTTCTGCGCCTCGGCCATGGCCTGATCGTGTTCCTTTCTTTCCTGACGCCCCTTCTTCACCTGGACGAGAATTGATTGAGCCGCAGCATCTTTGGGACGCGCTTTTAACGCCTGATTCGCATCGGCCTCGGCCTCGTCATAATCTTCCCTTTTCAGCGCGGCTCTGGCCGACGCGATAGAGCTGTCATAACCGGCTTTGGCAGGCGCCGGTTTTGCCGAGGAAATGGGTGGTGGGGCTGGTTTGCTTGATGCCTGTGGCATGGGCGCAGGTTGACCCGCGGGAGCGGGTCCTTGCATCGCTTTCCGGACGCTCGCGCGGTTCATGATGTCTTTTGCTGCTTTGTCTCCCGGCCGCGCTTGCAATGCGTCATTGGCTCGGGCGATTGCAGTATCGTAATCGCCCGTTTGCAGGCTCTGCCGCGCCTGTGCTATGGCCGAATCATAGGTGTCCGTTTGCGCGGCAGCGGGAAGGCCGAAAATCGTCACCACAAAAAACAACAAGGCCGCGCCGAGCAGGCCGCGCCCTTTTTCCCAGGCGTTGCCCGCATTTGCACCGATATTTGTTGCCCGCGTTTTAGGTGTGGTTTCCCAGTGGCAATGGTGATGCCAATCGCTGCATGGTGAACCCTTGTGTGTGGTATTGGTCATGATTCCTGAGTGCCCCAACAGTTAATCTCATTAGGTTTTCGAACTTCTACGGAACGGCCAACAGACAACGCCAATAACACGTAATTCCGCCTCGCGGCAGAAATAAGTGAAACAGCGGCGTTGTTTGTAGCCAAGGAGGCTCCTTGTTGTCAACGGTTTCCTGGGATTTCCCTTGGAACCTATTCGGACTGCCTTTACCGGAATTATACGGACTGGGTTTTTGGAAAGGGCGCTGTTGCCGCAAATTTGCAGGCGATTAGCGGTCGATCGAGCCGTCGATTCGCTTCAAAATTGCGGCTCGGGCCTTCTCATTCAAAATGCCGTATTGTGTATAAGCACTGCGCAGGCGAGCAGTTTCACCGTGATAAAACGTCTTCTCATCGGTGCTCAGGGTATCCGCCGTGATCAAACTACAATCCATGTCTCTGCCTGGCTGCGGCAATATATTGGTGTCTCTCCCTTTGACGTTGAGCTTCATGGCCAGACAGACCAATTGCCTGTCCAAATCATCGGCGGCCTTTGCCATTTGCCCCTTGTAAGCCGCCTGGTCGTTCCGTGCCTTTTCGAGCGCGTCTCGAAATGGCGGCTTTGTCGACCAGTAGGGCTCGTTTTGAGAGTTATTGTATAAGTCGAGAATTGCCTGCCAGTTACCGCCGGCCTGGTTTATCTTATCCAGGGCGCCGCTCTCGACGGCCCCGCGCGTGAACAGATAGCTAAACGGTGGTTTGCTCGCATAGCTCTGGTTCGTCAGGTAGGAATAGTTGCCGCTGTTGAACAAATTCGTGAAAGTCTGCGAGTCGCCCATTTCTTTCGTCACCATCTGTTTCAGGGCGGACATGGACTTTTCAGAATTGTAGAAGTCGCACACCTTCAGCGCCTCCTCATATTTGCCCTGCGACAGGAGAGCGTTTGCGAGCGCATAATCGGATGCCAGCCGTAATGCCCCGACGCGGGCTTTGAGGGCAGAAAGTCCCGCGCTGCGGACGGGAGTTTTGTCCAGTCGGGAAAGAGCCGATAAAGTTTTATCGGCAGTTTCACACAATTGCGCGCCTTGCCCGGTCGTATCATGTTTATCGGCCAGGCCCTGAGCTTGCGCGACCGTCGCCGATGCTTCGACTATCCCGCGTGTGAAAGTTATCCCGTTGCGAACGTCCGGATCGGCCGGGCAGAAATTCGTCGCCTGGTCCCAATTTTGCGCTGCCAGGCTCCAATTTGTTTGAGCTTCGGCTCCCAGCGCGGCGGTCTTGGCCTGCTGGCAGGCTTTTGCGGTATTGATCCTTTGAATGGCCGCGACCGCCTGTTTCTCAAGGGACTGCGCGCGCTGGGTCTGTTCGTCGACGGCAGCGACGCGGGATGGCGTGCTGGCCACGGATTTTGCCGCGCGCAGTTTTTCATCCACCAGGGCCGTTGACTGCTTAACACGCTGCGCCGAGTCCAGGTCATTTAAACTGATTTGCGAGGAGGCGGCCAGGTCCGCCGTGGCGAGCAGCATATTGGTGGCAAACTGCAAGCCCTTTGAAGGTTCGGGATCGTCTCTACAGTATCCGATTGCCTGGAACCACTGATTTGACGCTTCGAGCCACTTCCTCCCCGTTTCTGCCGCGAGCGCGTTCGTTTTGGCGCGGTTGCAGTTGGCCGCTCGCGCCAGGTCCGCGATGGCATTAGCGCCATCGCTCTGCAATACGAGCGCCCGCGAACGTTTGGCCTCCAATTCGGCGGTTCGCGGCGCGCTGCCGTTGGTGTATTTGCTGAGTCCATCCAAATCCTTTACAGCCTGTGGATAGTCATTGGTTGCCGAGCGCGCGCTGGCCAGCGACCATGCAGTGCCCGGCTTGTCAATTTCCATGCGTTGAATGATCCGCGCCATGGTGCTGCTGAATTCCGCGCCGTCTTTCGCGTCCGTGCTCTCGCCACACGTGGAAATGACATCGTGCCATTTCGAAGAGGCCTTCGCCCACTCCTTCTTCTTTTCCGCATCCAGGGCATCCGCTTTCAGTTTCTCGCATTTGATTACCAATTCCTGGTCGGACGCCCATTTGATTGCGGTCGCACGGATTCCTTCCGCCCGGTTCTTTTGCTGGTTGCTGGCGCTCTGGCGAGAAGGTGGGGCGCCCGCTAAAACGGATATTTCGTCGGACGCCAGGATTTTCAGCGCATCATCGCATAGCTGTTTCGCGCGCGCCTGGGCTCCCTGCTCTTTGCTTTGCGCTTTCGAGTCTGCCTCTTTAAGCAGGGTTTCGACATTGATCATTGCCTCGGCAAATTTGAGGCCGTCGCTGACTTCTTTAACGTTGTTGTCCTTGCAAAGTTCCCGAGCCCGTTCCCATTTCTGTTTCGCGTCCGCCCAGTTGCCATCTCGATCGGCCGCTTCAGCCTGGCTCCTGGCTTCGTTGCAATCTTTGCCCTGAAGTTCTTTGGCTCTTTGCAGCAAGCCTTGCTTCATCAACTCACTGGCAGCGTCGTCCTTTGGCTTCAGCCGAAGCGCGAGGTTTGCATAATTCGTCGAATGTTCACCGCCGTTGGCCGCCTGCAACGCGCGGCCGGCCCGATTCGTAGCACCCTCGTAGGCGTCTTCAAGGCTGGATTTGATGCTCTGTTGCAACTCCAGCGCGCTCTTGTTGGTCGCTTCAAAAGTTATGGCCTCGGCAATCGTCGTTTGCGCTGACAATAACTTGTCAACTACATCCGGGGTTATGTCGGTTGTGATTTTTGGTGCCGCCTGCAAAAACGACTCTTGAGCGGTCCTGAACGTTTGTTGAAAGCGGACATTGGGGGGCGGAGTCGCGACGGCGGTTTCTGACGTTGCGGAGCCTGGGGTTGTCGTGGTCGTACCGCCTTCGGTTGTTGCCGTTGATGTCGTAGAGGGTCCGTGAGATGGCCGCTTCAACAAAAAGAATGCAATTGCTGCGAGCACCACGACCGCGGCGGCAATCGCGCCAATTTTGACCATCCCCTTCCCGGCACCGCTCGGCTCCAACTCCTTGGCGAGCGATTCCAAATTCGTGCGTTCCAGCGAAAGATTGGGATCCAGCAGGCGGCTGCACAGTTCCAGCCAGCGCGCGCCTTCCTTTTTTCCAAATGTCGCCGCCCACTGGGGCGAGGATTCCAGCGGCAGCAAAATCCATTGGAAATCGACGGTGCCCTGGCGCATCACGAGCTGATAAATCAGTTCGCCGATGGCCCGAAGATCGGCCTTTTCGTAACGCAGCGCTTCGGAAGGGGCGCCGGGCAGCGGGTCGGAAAGTACTACCTCGGCTTCCGTAAGTTCATCCTTGCTGATTTGGATGCTCGTGGGATTGATTTCGCCATGCGACCGCCCACAGGCGCGCTTGAGATCGAGCGCGCCCTGCACGACCGAGTGAACGATATGCTGAATCGCCGCCCCGTTCAGCTCCACCTTGCGCGTGATCAGCAGGTTGGCGGAGCGCGGATAAAATTTCGTGGCGTACCAGACACCGCGGTCGTCCTGGCCTCGTTCGAAAATCGGGGCGACGTTTTTGGAGGCTTCAGCCCCCTTTTGTTGGACCGAAACGCGCTCGGCGCAGGTGTTCTCGAGATCCCGCAGCAGCGGGCCAAGCACTTCGGCAGATTCGGCGTCCACGCCTTCAGCGCGGATGATGAACAGCTTTATCGCGTATTCCGCCGGATCGCCGGACCGCCTGGCGCTGTAAACTGTGTACGCCTCGCCCGAGAAGGCCTCGTCGATGGTTTCAAATGAGCCAAACAGGGCCATCAGCGGCTCGGCAATGCGCAGCCGTGTGGTTTAGAGGCTGCGAGAAGAATGGCGCTCACGAGATCGAATTCGCGATTGAGCCGCGAGCCCGATCGCGGTCATTTCGAGTATCGCATCGGGGTTACGCTCACGATGCCGCTGCGTTGGACCAGCACCGACAGCGTCTTGGTCTTATTCGGCCAACTGCATTGATCCAGCGGCAAAACCAGCCGCCGGGCGTCTTCATTTCCCTGCGCGCGCAATCCCACCGACGGAAGGTCGGCCAGCACGACCAGGTGAGTCGCGCCGCGAGATTGCCACTTGTTCCACACAGGATCGGTTGCGGGAAGAGAATTCGTGAGTGATTTGCCCGAAATGAAATTCATCGTGATCTTTTGCGCGTCTGCCCGGAGCGGATCGCGCGGGCTCCAATACTGATTCATGTCATAACTCTGCCAGCGGGCCAGGTTTCCCACGCCCACTCCCACCAAATCCACCACCACGCTCGATGATTTCAATGAATCGTCCAACACCACCTCGACATTATACTTCCCGACCGGCCCGGGCTTTCCCGGCTTGCAGGAACTGCAGCCCGACAACAACAGGCCGCATAGAGAAAACAAGCACGCCGCCACCAGTGATTTCAATAGATGATTTTTCATAAATAGTGTTGTGAAAGGTATTTCGGTCGTCCGCAAAGGCTACAAAACGCCAATGTTCGGTCAATGCAAATATCAGGGCCAAATATCGGACCCTTGCTACTGCTCGCCGAAACCGTTACAAACGCCCTGAATGTCTGTGTCGCAGGAACTTCGCCAGGCCCGGGAAGCGCAAAACCTCTCGGTCCATCAGCTTGCCGAAATCACCAAGCTGCGCACCGACCACATTCGCGCCCTGGAAGAGGCAAACTACGATATCTTTTCGGCGCCGGTTTACATCAAAGGCTTCACCCGCACGTGCGCCACGGTTCTAAAAATGGATGTTCCCGCCGTCATGGCGCGGCTCGAAGCGGAGTTGAAAGAAACCGAAAAATTTTCCGAACCGCCGCCACTCACTGACCAGCCGAAAGGCGTGCTCGACTTTTTCATGCTCCAGCTTTCAAAGCTGGACTGGCGCACAAGCGTCGCCGCCATAGCCGTTCTTGTCGCGGGACTGGTCATTCTGCTTATCGCGCTACTCGTTCGCCACCATCACAACTCCGACCCGCTCAAAGACCTCAAGCCGGGCGTTTACCACGGCACCCAATCCACCGCCGGCCAGACACTTCCACTGCCCGCTCCAAAGAAATAAGTTCGTAGCGGCGCCTCAGTAGAGCGCCGCCGTCTTGGGCTTCAGATCACCCGAAGCCATACCCCCACTCCCACCGCCACATTCACATAGATCGCCGCCAGCAAATCGTCCACCGTCACGCCCCAACCACCCGGCAGCGACTGGCTTTTCCTGATCGGCCACGGCTTGGCGATATCGAAAATTCGAAAAAAGACGAAGAGACAAAGAATCAATCTCCAGCTCGATAAAAATTTGTCCGCAGTCGGCAGCACATGCGCCGTTCGCCATTGCAGCCAAACCTTTCCAGCACAGTGGGATCCGAAGCTTGGAATTCACGTGACTTGAAGTCGCGGCCGCACTGACCCTATAGTGAGTCGTATTAATTTAAATCATACCAACATGGTCAAATAAAACGAAAGGCTCAGTCGAAAGACTGGGCCTTTCGT
>JADMIO011319496.1_pt1 | contig 92301 bp, 44 predicted proteins | sample 8958161 | NCBI WGS metagenome assembly JADMIO01 (sample SAMN16585339, study PRJNA669376) | soil metagenome | isolation source: Crop rotation soil | place: USA: Cullars Rotation, Alabama | collected 2011
GGAAAGAGTCGGCAATAAGTCCCCGCCCACCACTACCGCTCCCGCCAAAAATCCAATCAGCAATCAGCAATCAGCAATCATTCCATCGTCCACCCCCTGCAAAAACCCCTTTGTATGCACAAAAAGTCCCCGCCCCTCTCTACCGCTTCCGCCGAAAAGCCAATCAGCAATCAGCATTCAACAATCAGCAATGATTCCACCATCCACCCCCTGCAAAAACCCCCATTTGTATGCACAGCCGAGGGGACCGAGACAGCCTGCGCGTTAGCGCAGCCCGAAGGGCGACTCGGGAAAGAGTCGGCAAAAAGTCCCCGCCCATCACTACCGCTCCCGCCGAAAAGCCAATCAGCAATCAGCATTCAACAATCAGCAATGATTCCACCGTCCACGCTCTGCAAAAACCCCCATTTGTATGCACAAAAAGTCCCCGCCCCTCTCTACCGCTCCCGCCGAAAAGCCAATCAGCAATCAGCATTCAACAATCAGCAATGATTCCACCGTCCACCCCCTGCAAAAATCCCCCTTTTGTATGCACAAAAAGTCCCCGCGCCGCTCTGCCCCTCCCGCCCGAAGACCAATCGAAAATCGAGAATCGAGAATCGAAAATTCAATGCCTATCTCGCCGCTGTAGCCGCCGGCCGTCCCACCCGAAACAGCTGCGTGCCAGTCCGTAAGATGAACGCCCCATCCACCGCCGCCACCCCATAGACACGCCCTTCGATCGTCAGCTTGTTCTCGGCCAGCTTCTGCGGGCCTTCCGCAGTCTCGCGCAGGACCGTCGTCGCGCCATTCTTCGAAAAGAAATACAGCACGTCCCCTGCGGCGACCGGCGAAGCCCAGCAGGAGTCAGGCAGGCGAATCGAGAAGCGCTGCTCGCCAGAGGCCACGTCGTGACAGAAAACAACGCCTGCTTTGTTCACAAAATAGACGCTGTTTCCTGCCACGAGAGGCGACCCGAAGCTGGCCGTCGATCCTTCCGCGCGCCACGCCAGGTGAGTCTTCGTCACGTCGCCCTTTCCTCCGAGGCGAATTGCGAGGCACGAGCCGCGCTCCGTGCCCGAGATGACGATCTTGTCGCCCGCGAGCGTGGGGGAGGGGACCGTATTGGATTTCACGTCCGTGAATTGCCAGAGCGCCGCCCCGTCCTTCGCGGAGACCGCTTCCACCGCGCCAGGCGCGCTGAGGATCAGTTGCGCCGTTCCCTCGTGCTCGAGATAGAGCGGCGTCGTCCAGCTCACTCGTTGCGGACGATCGAGCGTCCAGCGCGTGGCGCCATCCTTCTTGTCGATCGCCACGAGCCGGCTGGGTCCGTCGTGATCGATGAGCACAAACACGCAATCGCCGCTCTGCGCGAGCGACGACCCGAGACCGTGATTGCCTTTGATCGGCCCGAAGTCGCGAGACAGCGAACGCTGCCAGAGCGTCTTCCCTTCGTGATCCACAGCCACCAGGTCGCCGCTCTCGAACAGCGCGACGATCCTTTCCGCATCGACGACCGGGGTCGGCGCGGACTTGGAAGTATAGTCGTTGAGCGCTTGTGGGGCGGAGGAATCGACGCGCTTCGTCCAGCGCTCGGCGCCGGTGATGAGATCGAGGCAGCGGACCGCAAGCGTCGTCTTTTGCTCGCCCTCGGCAGAGGTGACGAAAACACGATTGTCCCAAACGATCGGACTCGATTGGCCGTAGCCCCCGAGCGGTACAGTCCACGCCAGCGCATCGCTATCGCTCCATGTTACGGGCAGCGATTTCGCCGCACTGTGGCTGTCACCCGCGCCGCGAAAACCCGGCCAGCGGGACTGCCCAGCTGCCGAAGTTTTCACTCCCGGAGTAGTGCCTGCCGGAACAGATTCCAGCGGCTTGGCAGAAAGAAGCGCGAGATCGACCGACTCGATATCCGCGCGATGACCCGCGCGCGAAGCGCCGCCGATGAAGAGCAGCGAGCCTTTCGGTGTCGGAAGGATCCGGTGGAAGAACCGCGGGCTCTTCAGCGTGTGTTGCGCGTCGCGCCATTCCGTGGCGCCTTCGGCCAGCGCGAACACCTTTCCGTCCGACGCGCTCGCCCACACGGTATTGCCAATGCCGTATGCGGAGATGCCGAATGCCGCGTGATCGCCTTTGCCGGGAAAAACAGGTCCATCGCTCCAGGCTTTCGTCGCCGGATCGTAAATGCGCACCGCACTGGTCGGTTTGCCCTCCGGAGTCAGGCCCCCGATCGCATAGATACGCTTGTCCGTCGCCGCGACCGCGAGGGCACGCTGGCGAAACGCCGCGTCGGGGAGCGCCTCCCACGTGATCGTGGGTTTGCTCAAATCAGCGACATAACTCTTCGTAGCCCAGGTGCCGGTCTTCTCATCACCGCTCAGATTCCAGCCGCCGATCACGTAGAGCAGATCGCCGGCAACCACCGCATCAAACGAGGATCGCGGATCGGGCAGGGGAGTCAGCTTCGTCCACGCACCCGTCGCCGGATCGAATTGCTCCACATTAGCCGTGGAAAGCATATCCGTTTTCGCCAGCGGTTCATTGCGTGCTTCGACGCCTCCGATCCGAATGACGCGGCCCTTGTACCCCACCATCGCAAGACCCTGGAGTTTTTGCCCCATGGGAAGCGTCTCCCACTTCGCGCCACGCTCCACCTTCGACATGTCGAGCCGGAGGAAAACGTCCGACAGGTTTTCGCGCGAGTGATCGTGCGCTTCGCCAATGTGCCCGCCGTAGATGTAGAGCGAATCGCCCGAAACAGCGGCCCCAAAGCTGGTGATTGGTTTTGGAAGTTCCGGCCATGCTCCTTCACGCTGGGGACGCGAAGCCGCAGCGGCAGAGGGTGGCGGAGATGCGGCGGGCTTTTCGTCCGCATAGACCGCGGTGGCGAACAGCGCGAGGAGCGCGAGGGTTTTAGTAGGTGTCATGGTCTGCATGGTGAGCGGCTGGGCAAGGTTACCGGCGCGCGGAGGACGGTTTGCGAGGAAAAGAACGCAGACCCGAACTTTCCCCCGCTATCGCCTCCGCGCGCGGTAAATTCTTTGCTGAAAATGGAACGTGTGTATTCAAGGCTGGAAACGGTCGTCCTTGAAGACCCGGCGCGAGCGCCACGTGGCCACCGCTGCTGCTGCGACGATCAGCACGCAAGCGGCATTGGGCTCAGGCACCGGCGAGTAGTTCACAAACAGATCGTTGCCGGTCTGCAACACACTGAAAGTGCCCGGGAACGGATTGAGGAACCCGCTTGTATCGAGCGCAAACTTGGAAGCATCAAAGCCGGTGATGCCGTCCGCGGCAGTCGCGATCTTCCACGAGAAGGGATTCGTACCGACGAAGTCCTCCAGCAATCCCGCAACTCCCGCGGCCGTCAGCGTGTCCAGTTCGATCGTGAATTTTTGGGCGTTCGTGGCAGCGATATTCAACCCGCCGCTGATCTGCAGGAAATCCCACCCCGAACCTGCGCCAAGATCCGCGTCCTTGAGCTGCAACTGGAACCGGCCATCCCCTTCGAACGAACCGGCGAGGACATTCAGCATTCCCACGCCGTCTCCCGGCGCGAGAGTGCCATGATTGAGCACGGAAAGCGTGCGCGTGATCGTGCCGTTTCCGGCGAGTGTGCCGCCATCCACAAACACCCGGGCGCTCGCACCACCCGTGATCGCGCCATGCACGAGCAGCTTCGCCCCGGTTTGCACCTGGACGAGTCCAGTGCCACTCAGTGTCGCGCCACTGGCGATGTCGAGAGTACCCGCGGCAATCTCCGTCCTGCTCAGGTAATTCTTCGCCGCCGCCCCGCTGAATACTATGGTGCCCGCTCCGGTCTTGGTCAGCACGGTCGAAGCTCCACCGCCACCGATCGCGCCACTGAAGGTCACAAGGTCGCTGGCGCTTTCAGCGTACAGGGAGACCCCGCTCGCCGCATCGGCGAGTGTGATCGTTCCGCTGAACACCGCACCCGCACCGGTATTGATTCCGCCGAGCTTCTTCGGGTCATCGCCCGTGGTCAGTGCAATTGGCTTCGCGACCGTGAAGGGTCCGTCGATAATCAAACCGGCCTCCACTTCCCCGAACGTACCGCCGCTGCCGATCGAAATCGGAGACGAACTCGTTCCAAGCGTTCCGGAAGCTGCCCCGGCATTTCCTTTCACTTTCAGCGTGCCCGAGAAAATGACGGTGCCACCGCTGTATGTGCCGGTGCTGCCGAAGACCGTCGTTCCTCCGTCAATGATCGCTTGCCCCGCGAAGCTGTTGCTGCCCGTCACATTCAATGTGCCGGCCCCAAACTTATAGAACCCCGAGTCGCCGCTGATACCGCCCGAGAGGGTCACGCTCGTGCCATCTCCGATCTCGATTAGATTGAGCGAGCCCAGAGCGACCGGAACCGAGATCGTGTAGCTTTGTGGTGTCGCCGGTCTGGCAGTGATGCCCGTGTTGATTTGCAACTCAGCTCCGCCCGTGCCGCTAATAGTGAAAGTGTTTGGGGCGGAGAGGACGAGTTCGCTAATCTCGCGATCAGTGCCGTCGAGCACGAGACCGCTTCCCGAGTTGATGCGGATGTTGCCGCGATCCGAGGGAAGAGTGCCACCCCAGTTCCCCGCCACGCTCCAGTTGCCCGATGTGCCGGTCCAGGCGCGCGTGGACGGCGTAGCTTCCGCATAGACCGGTGCGGTATCGAGGAGGAACTCCTGGAAGCTGTTGCTGCTGCCGCGCGAACTGAAAACGATCGTGTAATCCTTGATGCCAAGGCCGGTCAGATCCCACTGCATCGAGCCGCGATTTGTGAATCCAAATCCAAACGCGGATGCCGAGCCCTTGTATTCGGTGATGAAATTCGTCGGCAGGTACTCGACCCCGTTGGCCACCAGCTTGACGGACCCGAAGTTGAGCAGCGAACCTTCTGTCTGCCACTGGATGTTCACCGTCCCGAGATTGTATGTCGTGCTGTCGGTCAGCGAATAACCGGTTGGCTGCGAAAAGCTGTAGATATTGCCCGTGGCCCCCGCCCCGATGATGAAGGCACTCGCAGTTCCCGTCTGCGCCAGCGTAGGATTCGCGGTGTTCCAAAATGCGAAGGGATTGCCAGGGCTCGCATTGGAAGGCGGCGCGAATCCAGCGCTGCTCGCCGAGCCGCCGACGCCATTGGGCGCGGCCATGTCCGGATAGTTGAAGCCATTTGGAACCGTCGCGTTCTGGAACGGCGAATACAAAACGTCCCACCACGAAAATTCGCCCGTCGTTCCCCGCCACGAGGGTTCGATATACGCGGAAGTGTCCTGGAAGAACGTCTGCGCTTTGCCGTGCAATCCGGCGGCAGTAAGTGCGATGAAGACGAGTGCTACTTTATTCATTTCGAAGCTCGATTGCTCCGGGGGAAGGAGCCGGGCGCCGCATTAGCGCTGCACGGTGTAATATTTGTTGTTCGTATCGGCTGCGGTATTCGACCAGCGGCGCATGTCCGTGAGTTCCTCCTCTCCCAGCATCTCGGCGTGGCCGTCCAGGAAGGCGCAGATGGCTTTGTTGTTCCACCGGAGATCCACGTTTCCGAAGTCGGAAGAGGCCAGTCGGGGATTATAGGGAGTGCTCCAATGCGTCCGCCAGAAATACGGCGGCGTGATGAGAAAATGCCCCGGAGTGTCATCGGCATCCACGTTTTGCTTCATCCGCGCCGAGGCGAAGACGATGAGAGTCGAGTCCTTCACGGCGCCACCCATGCGTCGCACGACATCCTTGGAGAAATAGCCGCTGGAAGTGCCATCCACATACCCACCCACGCAATACCCATTGATTCCAAAAGCCGGGTTCAAGCTCGCGCGATACTGGTACTCGAACGAGTCGTGCGGAAGCGGCGCGGTTTCCTTTCGATTACCGTTCACCAGGAAGACGTCCTCCACTTGTTCGCCCAAGTATCCAGCGAGGCGCCAGGGATAACGTGCGCACATTTCTCCGGAAAGTTCCTTGCCGCTCGGCAGCCTGATGAATTGCGAAGTCTTATCGTAGCCCGGCATGAGCTGGCCGTCGTTATTTGCTGCATAGGCAAAGTACGCGGTCATGATCAGGCGCGCTCCGTTCAGTTCCTTCGTCATCTTCGCCTTGTTCTGGACGCCAAGATACGTGGGAATAAGGATCGCAGCGAGTGCGCCGACGATGGCGACCACGACGAGGAGTTCGAGCAGGGTAAATCCCCTGCGATGATAGGATGTGGTTTTGTGTACGGCTCTCATGGGTCTGCAAAAGATCCGAACGGCCCTTGGGGCGGCCCCGTGAGAGGCCGTGTGGGCGGTGCGAGGTTAGGTGGACATGATTCTGCGGCGGCGGGAGGAGAGGAAGACGCCGAGGCCAGCGGCAAGGGCGAGCGCGGAGCTGGGCTCCGGCACGACATTCAAAGCTGGGGAACTTCCTGCGATCGCTGGGGAGCTATCCACGTCGGCGAAACCGATGTCGCCGGTTGCGAGGTTGTCAGCGAGGCGGACTATCACCCCGTTGTTAGGCAGGGTTCCATTAATCCAGGATTGTGCGAGAGCCGTAATATCCCAAGTGACGAACCCGGCGCCTGTCACATTCTGGGTAGCGGCCACCGGTCCGATTCCGAGGGTCGGTGTCGCGCCAAAAAAAGCGCTGTAGGTAGCCAATGGCGCCACTCCCGGATCGGCATCGTTTTCGCGCCACGAGTTGAGAATCGGAGAGATGGTCACATTGCCACCCGTCGCGCCGGGCACCCCGGTGGGCCCAACACCTGTACTATAAAGCGTGAGTGTGAAACTGGTCGCAGCCAGCAAGTCGGCCTGTGTCACCGAAGAGAAGTCGAACTGCAGCACGGAGCTGAACTCGGAAGTGATGTTCAGGTTCGAGGTGAAATTCATAGTAGGTGTGTTGGCGTAAATCTTGGCGTCCTTGCTCGCAGCTTCCGTCAAAGGCTGAATGATCGCTGCCCCTCGCGCCCCTGTCATCAGGACCACGGACGCCATCGCGCCTGCTGCCAGCGGACGAACGGCGCGCCGTAGGAGCGTGCTCACCTTGCGCACACGCAAGTGCGTCCCGCGGGAATCCGTTTCGATGCTGAAGACTTCTTCCGAATCCGCCGTGCGTGGGGCAGGCTTAATGCGGATCCGAAGGGCGGAGTTGTTGTAATTCATTACCCGATCCTCGCCCACTTCCCGCACTCCTTGCTTCCCGCCGCTTGCTAAAGATTATCGGTGGCTTGCACTGAACCTATCGTCGGCTTGCGGCACGGGCAGTGGCCGCGACCGCCGAAAGGTTCCGCGCATGCGGGTAGAGCGTCGGACAGCAGCCAATCACTTCGCAAAACGATTTCGAGAAGTGGCCGAGGCTGGCGTATCCCACGGCAAAGGCAGCTTCGGTCACGTTGTGCGAACCCGCGCTCAACAAGTCCGCCGCCCGCTCCATGCGCAGCCTGCGCAGATATTGCGGTATCGTCATGCCCACCTCCGCGGAAAACGTGCGGCTTAGGTAAAACTGGCTCACACCCACCTGCCGGGCGATTTCGTCCAGCGAAGGCGGCTCGGAAATATTCGATTCGATCAAATGCTTGACCCGGTCGACTCGGTCGTGAGCGATCTTTTTCTGCCGTTCACAAAACATTTCGGAAGCTGGCGCGAAGAGGAATTCCGCGATGAGTTCGAGCACCTTGCTTTGATACCACAGGGGGAGAGCCGTGGGCCCGACAGGTGGGGACGAGAGCGAGGCAGCGAGCCGTTCCTGCGCGACGGTCAGGGGTCGCACCGCACCGATGCGGCTTTGCGGTTTGGGGCGGAGCGCTCCATCCCTGACGAGCGGATCGAGCGCATTTTCGGCGCCAGCCACTTGTTTCGCGAGAAAATCCGCCCGCAATTCGACTGTCAGAAAGCAATGCGCCTCACCTCCGGCACGGGTGGCGGCCAGCGGCTGGCCGGCTTGGGCGTAGGCGACGGAGCTACGCGGCTGGACCACGGATTCGCGGTTCCCGGTGCTCATCCTGCCGGTGCCGCTAAGGTTCAGGCAAAGCTCGATACTGCCCGGGTGGAAACTGCGCCCCCAATCGATGTCCCGGTGCGCCGTGAAGGCGTGATGCTCGATGCTGACCCCAATCGTCGAAAAACCACCGTAGAGCAGGCGCCAGCCCGACCGGACTGCGTCCCAAGCGCCATCCTCTGGACGCGCAGGCTCGTGACTGGGAATACTGGCGGCGACGGACATTTGGCGGGCGGAGGAGTAGCATGATGAGAATGAATCTCAACCGCAAATAACCAATCTGTCAGAACCGCAACCAGTGTCGTTGGATTCGGCCGAAGGCTGAAGCCTTCCTTCCCTCAAACGGACTTCACGAAGTGCTTCCGCTTTCTTTCAAGAGCCTCAAATCCAACCGCTTGGACTTCGTGAATTCCGTGCGAGGCGTTTCATTACGCCTCTGCTTCAAGAATGAACTCTATGGCACCTCCGCAGTGCGTTTCATTTCGGCCGTCAGCTTTGCGACCTTCTGCCTCATGACTTTCCCCATCTTGAATTTCACCGCGGCCCGTGCCGGGATGACGAAGCTGCTGCCAGGTTGATTCGGATTCCGGCCTACCCGCGGACGGGTGAGCCGAACATCGAGGACGCCGAAATTCCGCAGTTCGACGGAATCGCCTCTCGCAAGGGCGTCGGTGATGTGGTCAAGGGTTCGCTGGATCACATCGAAAACCTGATGCTGAACCAGCCCGGTTTCGTTTGCGATCTGGATTGTGAGTTCACGCTTTGTTAATGTGGCCATAAATCTGCGATAATACCGTTTAATCGTCAGCGGCAAGTCCTTGGTTGTAGGGGTTTTCCCCGATTGGTCAGACAGGGACTGCGAGGATTTCTTGCCTTCGATTCCCCATTTGATAATGATTTATACCAGAGTGGGGTATGGCTTTCTGAACACCATGATTTTTTGAGCCAAAGTTGCCTCCGGAACCGCTTGGCGGGGAATCACTTCCTCGGGTTAAAAAATATTTTATACGTCTCAGGAAAATCGGACTGCACGCCTCGGTTCATCGATTTCGACTCCGCTCGCAAGCTTCACTGGATTTGCCTGAATGTCCGACCTCGGCAACTCGATGCTGCCATTCTCGATACGCTCTCCGAAGATCACTGGGCTACAACTGGCGTCAGAAATCGCTCCGCGCTGAAAGTATTCGAGGTCTCGTTTGGGGCGCGCGAAAGCGCACTCACTGGCTCGAGCCATCCGCGGTGGAAATGCGCGTTTGCTCTGCCGCTTCCGTTGAAGTCATGCATTTGCGCGAGCTCTCTGGGCTCACCGGTTACCTTTACGTGTAATCCGGGGTTCTTGGGAAAAAGTCTTGTTCTGTCGTGCGCTCCTTTTTATGCAGGAGCTGTTCGTCGGGGTGTCCGCCCCGAAATGTTCCCCGCCCAACTCCCTGAACCTCGTCATACTATGCGCACGAACACCTCCTCCCCGCGTCCCTTGAGCACTTCGCTCTCTCGCTTTCGTACTTCATTAGCCATCGCTGCCGTGCTTTCTGTTGGCGCTGCATCCAAGGCTGGCGGCATCAATCCAAATGGCGGCATTAGCATTGGCACACTTGGAACTGGCACACTTAACACGTCGTTGTCTCTGGAGTTAGCTGGCGTCACGACTGGCATTGTTCCGATCAACACCGGCGCGCAGGCTTCCGCCAATTCCATCGTCTTCAAAGCGGGCAAGGCTACGGTAGCGAGCCGCACCAAGGCGGATTTGAAGAAACTGGCGCGCGCCAACCCAACGCTGACTGTGGCCGGTACCCTGGGCAATACGATCACTGTTGCTCTGCCGCCCGACGAGAGCAACCTGACGATCGGGGGAGCAGGGACGCTCGTCAAGACGGGAGCCGGCTCTTTGCAACTAACTGGCACGGGTACCACCACCCTTGGTGGTGGCGTTCTGGACTTTGGTAGGGAGCCTTTAGGTGTGACCCTCGGTGGCACGTTGGTGGTGAGTCGCCCCACGATCTCCTATCCTATTGCCGGGATGGGAGGTTTGACTTATTCGGGCTCGATCACAGTAAGCAATGTGCTTGGTGTCTTGGAGACGGGTGCCACCCGGTACGCTGTCGCCGGAGATATGACCCTTTCCGATCCAAGTGTGGGAGGAGGTTTGCTTCTGACCGGGAACTACCCAACGCTAGGAGCAGGTACTATCCTGACCAGGATCAATCCGGGCTTTGGTGCGGTGTTGCAGCAGGCTCCGCCGACGGTGTTCACGGTTGGTTTTGGAACCGGTGGCGTGACGACACTGCCCAGCGGCGATCTCACGCTCACTGGCGGCGGGCGCTTTACGATCGCGCCATCCATTGGCACTGGTCTCACCACGACCGCCGGAATTTCCGGCCGCTGGATCTCCACAGGCAGCAACGCGATTCAAAATACATTTGCCACTCCCTGGTTCACGGTCCCAACGGTGACGACCCGAATCGAGGCGATCATCGACAATCCCAATTCTGCCGGCATTAATACGGCGAACGGGCTGCCGGGAGGTTTCACCGGCTATGTGGGAATTCCGCAAGGTGTGGGCCTCGCAGCTACTTCGGCTTTCGTCGATAGCTATGCGGTTATCTACAACGGTATCCTCGCGATCACCACTGGAGGCAGCTACACATTCACGATGCCTAGTGATGACGGCGGATCGGTGTTCATCGATGGCCAGCAGGTGCTGGCTAATGAAGGCGGACACGGCACAGGGACTATTGGAACTGGCACTGTGACTCTTGCTGCCGGCCCGCATCAAATCACCGTCAAGAACACGAACGGCGGCACCGGCGGCGGCGTTCAGCTTGCCTATCAAGGACCGGACCAACCCACCGCGCCGGTGCTGGGCACCGTCAATGGAAGCCCTGGCTATACAAACATGGCAACTGTTGGAGTCAAGGCGCTGACTAACGTCACTGGCGGACTCAACTATGCGTTGACTAACAACATCGTCGTTCCGGATCAGGTCGGGCCGACGAACACAGTTTTCGAGACGAGTGGTTTCGATACCACCAGCAGTGGCACCATCACTGCCGGAGTGAATGGCAATCTGGTGTTCGCCAGTGCCACCAGCAATACCTTCACGCAGAACGGTGGCGTCACTCTGGCCGCCGGTTCCGGCCTGGCTTCCATCGGCACCGCAGTCACAGCTCCGGTCACTACCACGCTGGCCCCGGCCAACGTCATCGTGAACGGCACGATCACCCTAGCTGGCAACGCCAGCCTCAATGCAGACGGCGGGGTAATCAACAGCCCCATTGGGTTGGTAACGGTCAATGGCGTCATCACGGACGGAGCCGGGACGTTTGGGATTACCAAGAACGGAGGCGGCGGCATCGTCACCCTTGCCGGAACCGCAGCAAATACTTTTGACGGCGCGTTTAACGTAGCTCAGGGCGTCCTCCAACTCAACAAGCCCGCCGGGGTGAATGCCATCGGTGTGGGCGGTTTGAATCTCGATACCAGCATCGCCACAGGCGCCGCCGCGATCGACTACGCAGTGGTCCGTTTGCTAGCCAACGAACAGATCGATGACACGTCCACGCTCAACGTCCTGACGCACAATACCGTCGGCTACGGTGCGACGTTCAATCTTAACGGTTTCACCGAAACAGTGGGCGCGGTGAATGTTCGTGGTGCGACAACGAACATGGGGCGCATCGTCACGGGCCAGAACGGCAAGTTGATTGTTGGCGGCAACATTACGATGTCGAACAATCGCAATGCCACCGGCAATACCGGCCGCGAAGCGTTGATCACAGGTGTCGCGTCCGCGAGCAACGCGCTCAACCTGTTCCAGCCTGGCACGGGCACGCTCGATCTCAACAACGCTACCCGAACGATCACAACCGATTCGACCGTCACCCAACTTGCCACGGACGGCACAATTGATACGGTGATCATTAACGGCGGTATCATCAAGGCCGGTGGCCAGCGCCTTGTCCTCAACGGCAGCAATCCCAATCTCGGTTTCAACAGCACGTTTGCCGGTGGCATCGTCCTCAACGACGGTGTTCTCCGCGGTGGCGGTGCGGGTGCGCGGACGGATAGTGCCTTCGGAACCGGAACGCTCACCATCAACAAGGGCCTTACTACGGCCGCCGGTGGCATTGTCGCGGGTCTGGCGACTGTGGAACTCCGCAACAACGGCGCGGGCGTGAATACCGTGCAGGGCGGCACCGTGGGTGGCTATTCGATCGGCCAGGCAGTCGCGAACACCATCACGTATGGAAATGCGGTCAACATTGCCGCGGCAGTCCCGATCGCTGCGTTCGATGTGAACAACTACGTGCAACTCCAGAATGGCGCTACGCTCACGGGCAGTGGCGGCACGATGGTCATGGGCACGTTGACCACGAATGGGGCTGCCGAAGTGGACGTGACCGGCGGCAACAATTATGCGCTTCGCTTCAACGGACTCGCACTCGGCGGAGCGCTCACCGTCAAGCCGACTAGCGGCAACCTCCAACTTAACAACCTGGGCACCGCCGGCGCGAATAACATCATTTCCGCTGCGGGCACCACCGGCAGCCTCATCGTCGGCGGCAACGGTGCAGGCTACACCGGCACGATCAACCTCACCGCCGGCGGCACACTTCGGCTCGCTCCCGCCGTTGGAGTGGTCAACAATCAACTCGGCGGAGCGACGCTTACCGTTGCTCCCACCACGCTCGGCATCATGCCGACATTGGAGGGCGGTTCCATTTCGGGCGTGGGTGCAATCCAAGGCGGCTTGATCTCGAAGTTCTACCAGACCAACGCAGCGCAGAACATCAACACCTCGGTTGCCTACAATCAGATCCCGAGCGGTGTCCTGAATATTCCGCTTCTCTCGGATGCGGCCGTCTCCAACCGGCCTCCCACGGTCACCGGTACCAGCTTCACCAACGATATCCTCGTGGCGACCGGACTTCTGAACATTACCGCTGCCGGCAGCTATACCTTCCAGACCTTCGTGGATGATCAGTCGCAGTTGGTTATCGACGGTATCCCGCTCGTTTCGGTCAACACTGGCGCTGGCGGCACGGGCATCATTCATTCGCCCGTCAGCGCACCGATCACTCTCTCCGCGGGTTTCCACACCATCACCATGAAGGTCTCGAACCAGGGTGGTGGCGGCGGCTACGCCGTGTTGTACAACGGTGCGGATTCCGGAGGTGTGATGCGTCCAATTCCCTCGAGTGCGCTCTATCGTCCCGCTGCGTACTCGAACGTCGCGAACACCGGCATCAACCAGACGATTGCGGCAGGCGCCACCTTTACGCTCGATGGCGGCGGCACGGACCTCGATGGCGGTATCAATGATCTCACTTTCAGCGGTGCGACCGGCACGCTGACGGTCACCAACGGTGGGAGCTCGGTGGCCTCGCCGAATGGGTCGGGCACCATCACGGTCAGCGGCGTCACTTCCTTTGGCGCCAATGCACCCACGTTCAATCCCACCACTGCCGTGCTTGCCTTGCTGGGAGACGTGACCGGCTCAGGCACCATCACCAAGTCGGGTGCGGGCTTGCTGGTCCTTGCTGGAGCGAAGACTTTTACTGGTCCGCTCAATCTCACCGTCGGCGGGCTGCAAATCACCGACCCGAATTCCCTCGGCACCGCCGCAGGTGCCACCACGGTTTCCGCCGGCGCCGTGCTGGATCTCAACGGTGTGGCCCTCGCGGCCGAGCCGCTCACCTTGAGCGGTACCGGCATTGCGAACGTCACGCCGGGTGCACTTTGGAATAGTTCGGGTTCCGCCGCCAGTGTGAGCGGACCGATCACTCTGGCCGCGGCCACCACAATCGGCGGATTGGGAGATATCACCCTTTCCGGCGGGATCTCGGGCAACCAGGCCCTGACCAAGATCGGGCCAAACACGCTCAATATCACCGGCGCGAACACTTCCACGGCCGCCATTACGGTATCCACCGGATTCCTCAAGGTAGGCAACGCCAATGCACTTGGCACCACGGCGACAAATACGGTTGTTTCCGCGGGCGCTGTGCTCGACCTCAACGGCTTCTCGCTGGCGGAGCCGCTTACTATCAACGGGGCAGGAGTTACGAACTATGGGTCGATGAACAGCCTCGCTGCATTGATTAATAGCGGCGCCACGGTCACCCATACCGGGGCAATCAGTCTCGGTGCTGCCTCCACGATTGGCAGCAGCAGCCTCGCCGTAGGTGGCGACATCATCATCACCGGCGTGATCAGTGGCGCCCAGGCCCTCACCAAGGCTGGCGGAAACACGCTTACCCTCAGTGGTGTCAATACTTATACACAGGCCACCACCGTCAACTTCGGCACTCTGCTCGTGAACGGCACGGGGTCGATTGCCACGCAGGCCAGCCTTACTGTCAATCCTACGGCCACGGTGACCTACGATTACTCCGGCGCTACCACGGCAAAGAACGGCGCGCACAACATTACACTCGTCGGCGGCAACCTCAATCTGCTCGGCAACGCCGCTGCGGTCACGGAAGCCATCGCGGGCGGTATCCTCCAGGCGAACTCGAATCATTCGGTTGTCACTCTCAGCCCCACGGCCACCGGCGCACTGGCGTTGACTTCGACAGCCAACCTCGCCCGCGCAAACAATGGAACCGTCCTCATTCGCGGCACCGGACTCGGCAGCGCTCCGGGCGCGGGGATTGCGCAGGTGACCTTTGGCGGCTCGGCACAGACCATTGGCCAATTCGGCGCCGCAGGCTCAAAAAACCGTGCCATCATCCCGTGGGCGTTCATGGATACCACCACCACGGGTGACGGATCGAGCTTCGTCAACATCGGCGCCAACGGAGTGCAGGCACTGAATCCGGCGTCGGAGTACGATGTCGATACGATCACGGGTCCGAATAACGTTTTGGCTGCCGCTACCAACATTTCGGTTCCGGCAGGCAACGTCCTGATCAATTCGCTGACGCTTACCGCTGCCGGAGCCGTTACCATTGGACCGGGCAGTGTGCTTCGTCTGGACAGCGGCGCGATCGGTTCGAATGCCACGACGACGATCACCGGCGAACTCAACGGCGGTATCGCCCAGAGCAACCAGCTTCGTGAGTTGATCGTTTATACGTCCGGTGCCGGCACCAACCTGACCGTTGGTACCCTGGGTTCAAACATTACCGGCATCAACGCCATCGGGCCGAACGCCAGCCCGAATCTCGGCGGCGTGGGCGCCATCATTCGAGGAGGCCTCACCAAAGCGGGACTGGGCACGCTCACGATTTCGGCCTCCGGCAAATACGTTGGTACGACGCGTCTCAACGGCGGCACGACCGTGCTCAAAGCAGGGACAAACTCCATTTTCTTCCCGGCGCTGACCGCTCCGGCACCCGGCAGCCTCGTTTCCACGCTGAACTCGCAAAACCTGGTGGTGAATGCCGGCGCTACGCTCGATCTCAACGGAACCCAGCAGCGTTTTGGCGGCTTCGCCTCGAACCTTGCCGCCGGTTCGTCGGCTCTTCCTGGCCAGGGCGGCATCATTACGAACAACTCGACGACGAGCGACGCCACCATCTACTTCTCGCAGGGTGCCACTTTCACGGTGCCGACGAGCATCACCCAAAGTGCGGTTGCAGGTGCGATGAAGACCAACCTGGTCCGGGAAGGCGGTTTCACCCTGACACTCACTGCTCCGCAAACCTACACGGGTACCACTACCTTCAATGGAGGACTGACCATCCTGCAGGACGGCGCGACACTCTCCGGTACCTCATCGATCACGGTCAATCGCTCCGCGCTGCGGATCGATGATTCGCAAACGATCCAGACGCTCAATCGCATCCCCGTAACGACGCCGATCACCTTGAAAGGCGGTTCCCTTGCTTTCGTCGGCCGCGGTGGTGGCACCCAGAACGCCTGGAGCGTCGGCACGGTTAACATCGGCTTGGGCAATGCCTTGTTCCAGGCAACGATGGCTGCCAACGCGAATGCCAACGGCGCGGGCAACGCACAGCTGACGATTGGCAATATCGTGCGCGCAGGGGCTGGCTCGCAGGTGTCCTTCAACTTCATCCAATCGAACGCCCAAAGCGTGGGCGACAATCCGCGTTATTTTATCTCGCAGTTGAACGGCGCAGCGCTCCCGGCGCCCGGCGTTATGCTTCCGGCGTGGATCACGGTGGGCGGCCAGAATCCAGCCAGTGCGGCTGGTGGCACCAGCGGCACAATCAACAACATCCAGGCGAATACCACCGACTTCGCGCAATACGATCCCGCCACCGGACTGCGTCCCATCCTCTACACGAGCGTGCTCGCCCCGGGTAACAATGTGAACCTCGGCGCCACGACGACCCTGCCCGTCGGCAACACACTCGTCAATTCCCTGCGCCTCGACAATGCTTCCACGCTGATCTTCGGGGATGCCGGGTTCGACACGCTCAATATCCAAAGCGGTGGGTTGCTCAGCAGCCTCAATGCAAACAACCGCAACGTTGGTATCACCGCAAATGCGGGCAACCTGACCGCTGGCGGCCTGACGCCTGCCGCGGCTACGGAACTCTTCATTTATAACGGCGCCAACACGCTGACAGTTCATGCACGGATCATTGACAACCCGAATGGCCCGGGCAGCGTGATTTCGCCGGTATACAGTTCCGGCGGCTTTGGTTCCACGATCCAGGTGACTGGTTCCAACACGTATACCGGAACGACGTTTGTCAACGGCGTGAACATGACGCTGAACAATACCGTCGGCGGCCTGTCCGTTCCCGGAAACCTGATCATCAGCGGCAACACCTCGAACGGCGGCGACTCGCAGAACCCGGCGAACCAGACAGTCACCCTCGCCGCGTCGAACCAGATCGCCCCGACGGCCACAGTCACGCTCAACGGCGGCACCGTGCTCAGCCTCGGCACCAGTTCCCAGACCCTCGCCAATCTCGTCTTCAACGCGGACGGCGGCAGCTTCAACAACCAGGGTCCGGCCGTCCAGACGGGTACGGGCGTGCTGACCCTCACAGGCGACGTCACCGCCACCAGCCTCCTCCATGGCACCACCATTCCAGTCATGCAGGGCAACCTTGCACTGCCCGCAGGAGCGCACAATTTCAACATCGGCACGTTCCAGGCAGCTCCAGGCCAGACTGGTCTGGCGCTCAACTCCGTGCTGAGTGGAGCTGGTAGCATCGACAAGAGCGGCCCGGGCGCCCTCGGCCTCGGCGGCAACAGTCCCGGCTATCTGGGTCCGATCAATGTGAACGCCGGTTCAGTAATGTTCACCGGCAACAACATGAGCGTTGGCTCGTTGATCACGCTTGCTGCCGGCACAATCCTCAATGCCGGCGGCTTCATCGGCAATGTCGGCGCCCTGGCAGGTACAGGCACGGTCACGTCCACCTTCAGCACCCTCGATCAAGTGGGCGGCCAGGTGAATGTGGGCGTGAACAACACGACCTCATCCTTCGGCGGTTTGGTAACGGGGGTCGTGGCAATGGGAAAAGTCGGCACTGCCGGTTTCACGCTCACCAATCCTTTGAACGACTACAGCGGCGGCACGCTCGTCAATGGCGGCACGCTTACCCTCGCCGGCGCCGGCATCAACACGACTGGCTCGGGTGCGGTGACTGTCAATAACACCGGCAATCTTGCAGGATCGGGTCTCGTGAATGGCGGCCTCGTTTTCAATCCGGGATCGTCCGCCAGCTTCGCACTTCCCGCTTCTCCCGGCGCTGCTCTTATCAGTACCGGCACGTCCAGTGTCACCAGCCTTGGGCCGGCGACCTTTAACTTCACAGGCACGCCCGCCCCCGGTGTTTATCCGCTCATCGATTACGGTGGAACTGCTGTTTCCGCAAATGCACTCGCCGGCATCAAGGTGGGTGCAACGCCCGGCGGTGGATCGCTCTTCGGTCTCCTGCACAATGCGGCCGGTACTTCCATCAACCTCAGCGTCGAGACGGTGCGCTCCGCGCAGACCTGGACCGGCGCGGTCAACGGCACTTGGGATACCGCCACCGGCAACTGGGGCGGTGTTTATGTGGATACCAATCAGGTGGTCTTCGGCGATTCCGGAAATAACCGGACCATTGCGGGCGGCGTCGTCAATCCACAGGCCATCACGGTCAATAACAGCGCTGGCAAGGATTACTCCATCTCCAACGTGATCGGCGGCGCGCTGGCAGGAGGCTTGACCAAGAGCGGCAACGGCGTTCTGCAACTTACCGGCGCGAACACTTTCGGCGGAGGGTCCATCACCATCAATGGCGGCACTCTTCGCGCCGCAGTCAGTTCGGGCCTGAGCAGCCTCGGCTCGGCCCCGGTGGCGCTGGGCAACGGCGCAACGCTCCAACTCGATCCCACGGCCAATACCAGCACCCAGGGTATTACCGGCCGCTATTTCCACCAGACGAACAACAGCAGCGGCCTGGGCCAGGCCCTCTTCGCTCTGCCTGCAGTGGCGACGCAGACGGACCCCGGCGTCAATATCACTTGGACCCCGGCCAACCGCCCGGCGAACGCGGCGGTCGGTTCGATCAACGGCGGAAACTGGGAGAGTTTCGGAGCCCAGTGGATCGGCAAGGTGAATATCCCTGCTGCCGGTCCGTGGTCCTTCTTCACCAATTCCGACGACGCCACGCGGGTGTTCATCGACGGTGTGCTGGTCAATAACCTCGACGGCGGCAAAGGCAACACGGAGAGCGGCGGTGTCATCACGCTCTCCCAGGGCTTGCACGACGTTCGCTTCGAATTCCTCCAGAGCACTGGTGGCGCGCAGGCTGGCTTGAGCTGGCAGGGTCCGGGCGTCGCCAAGCAGGTCATCCCGGCGGCATCGCTCTTCACTGCGGAAAACATCGCAAACGGCTTCGCCGACAACAATATCCTCGTCGGCACCAATGTGTCGGTCGCAGGCACCAGTACAATCAATCTCAACGGTAGAGCGTTTACCGCTGTGCAACTCGGCGGACTCACGATTCCCGGGGGCAGCACGCTCAATGTTACGAGCGAGCCCGGCAAGCAGTTGCGCGCAGGCGCGACGTTCCTCAGCGGCGGCACGGTCACGCTCAATGCTTCCGCAGACCTCAATCTCGGACAGATTCTCGATGGCGGCACGGCCACGACAATCGTCAAGCAAGGCAACGGCCGCCTTGTGTTGGACAATACGAGTCCCGTTGGAACTGGCCGCGCGAACAATTTCGTCAATGGCACCGTGTTCGATGTGCAGGGCGGCAAGCTCGTTGCCATGGGCATCGCCTCTGGTGCGCTCACGCTCAACAGCAACAATCCCTTGGGTGGCGCGCAAGTGCGGCTCAACGGTGGCAACCTCCAACTCGATACCAAGCTGGGAAGCGTCACGTTCGACAACCCGATCTCCGTTCTTCAGAATGCGGTGATCGAAGCCGTGCCGAATAACAACACGGTTGTGAACACGATTGTCACGCTTGGCGGCACGAATGGCATCGCCGTGAGCGGTGGTTCGACGCTGACTCTCGACGCCTTTGGCGGCGCCCGCGCGGGCGGCAATGCCCCGAATACTGTGCTTGCGACGAGCAACGCCGGAAACGCATTGACCGTCGCTGGTGTGATCAGTGGCACGGGCAACCTGGCATTCCGCTCCACGCAACTCAACCAGGAGCAATATCCTGTCTATGGCACCTTCACGCTGAATGCGAACAACTCGATCGCGGGCACTGCTACCCTCAACGGTGGATACGCGTTCCAGAATGTTGCCAATCCGCTCATCGTCACGCTGAACGGCAATGGCCGGCTTTCGGGGAATACAGGCATCACTATCAACGCCGCTCAGTTGACGCTCGACGATGGCGCCACGGTGAACACCGGCCGCATCAATGCGACGACGGCGGCGCCGGTGACGTTGCGTGCGGGAAGCTTCCACGTGCTGGCGGCGGCCGGTGCGGCGAGCGGCGAAACGCTCGGGACCGTGACCAGCGACGCAGGGTACAACCGGATTATCATTCAGAACTCGCCGAACAACAACATCACCGCGGCAATCGTGGGTTCGAGCCTTGTGCGAAATAACCGAAGTGCGGTGCAATTCCAGGGCAATCGCCTTGGCCTTGCGGCGGACGCTAACAATCCATCCACACAAATCCGGTTCACCACGGCACCCGGGCTCCTGGGCGGCGGAACCGCCGCAGGCACGGCGACCATCTCGATTCTGCCCTTCGGCGCCGGCGCACAGAATCCCGCCACGAATCCCCCAACGTATTTCCCTGTGACGTACGATGCGGTCACAGGTATTCGCCCCCTCGTGGTTGCTGAGACAACGGCCATTGGTGTCGCCGCCATCTCCGGCAACGCACGCGACAGTTTTGGCGCCGCGGGAGCGCCGGTTCCTTCCGTGAACCAAATCAATAGCTGGACGGTGGACAACTCCGCCGCCACGGCGCAGACGGTCACGCTGACCAGCAACTCGGTGGTCTTCAAGGACGACGGCGCTGGTTTGCTGCTTATCACCGCGAGCAACGCGACACAAAGCGCTCTCACCATCGCTGGCACCGCGATCAACTTCGGCGTTGCCGAGGGTCATATCTTCGTCACCAACACCGCAGGTGCCACGATCAGTTCCACGCTCCTCGGTAACAGCGGCCTGACGATCAGCGGCAACAACAACATCAATAACAACAATCTCCAGCAGCTCACGGGCGGCAGCCTGACCCTGACTGGCGACAACTCCGCAACGCTCTTCGGCTCCATCGTAATTAATGGCCGCCTCGTGCTCAATAGCGGCACGGGCGATACGCCGCTCGGCGAAGCCAGCAACGCGGTGCAGTTTGGTGGTGGTACCCTCGTATTCAACAACGCGGGCACCACACTCGCATCCACGCGCACGGTGACGATGTTCGGCAACTCGTTTGGCGTCATCGATACCAATGGAAACGCGAATACCATCGCGGGCCAGGTCACCGGCGCGGGCGGTCTCGTGAAGATCGGCACCGGAACGCTGACCTTGAACAATACTACCAACAACTATTCCGGCCCGACGACCATCTTCGCCGGTAACCTGGTCACGAGCACCGGGCCGCAGGGCAATTTGGTGATCTCCGGAAACGGCAGCAATGTCAACTTCACCCAAAGCACCAGCGGCACGTATGCGGGTAACATCACGGGTATCGGTTCCCTCACGATCAACAACACGACCTCTGCGCCGATCACCATCACCCTTGGTGATCCCACGAACGCGAATGTGGGCGTCAACGCCTATGGCGGCGGCACAACTTTTGCCAACACGAACGCCGTGACGCTTCGCGGTACCACGAGCAGCCTTGTGGGTGCCATCGTGACGCAGGCCAACGACGCGATCGTTTACGAGCAGAACTTCGACGGTACATCCGGTGCACTGATCTCCGGCCCCGCTCCCTTCACCAAGCTGGGTACGGGAAAGGTCACATTGGTGAACGCGAATACCTACACCGGGCTTACCACGATCGCCGGTGGCACGCTGAGCATCAGTGCGCCCAACCAGATCGGAGATGCGTCCGGAACGAACTCGATCGCCATCTCCGGAGGCGCCACCCTTCAGGCCACGGCCAGCTTCAACCTTGGTGCGACGCGTACGATCGGGCTTGGCTCGGGCGGCGGCAGGGTGGATGTCACTGCCAATCCCACGCCGAACACCCCCAATACGGTGGTCGTCTCGGGCGCGATCACCGGTGCGGCAGGAGACGGTCTCACCAAACTCGGCCCCGGCATCCTCACCCTGGCGGCCACCAATACTTACGCGGGCGGCACCACGGTAAGCGAAGGTACTCTCCTTGTGAACGGTTCCGTCGTCAGCCCGACCGCCGTCAACGGCATCACTGCGATCCTCGGCGGTTCCGGCACGACAGGCGACATCACCGTCACCGGCGGTGGAACCGTGGCGCCCGGGAACAGCCCAGGCGTGTTGACAGCGAACGGAAACGTCTCGTTTGCGGCCGGCACCAACCTCAGCATCGAGCTCCGGCATCTCGCTGGGGCACCCGTCGCTGGGACAGACTACGATCAGCTTCGCGTCACGGGCGCGGCGAGCACAATCGACCTCGGCGGCAGTACCTTGAGCCTGGCGATTGGGTCGCCACTCTCGACGGGCGATCTCTTCACCCTCATCCTCAACGACACGAGCGATGCCAACACGGGCGCGTTCGCAGGCCTTGCGAACAATACGGAATTTGTCTCGGGCGGATTCATGTTCCGCATCAGCTACTTCGACGACGCGGCCACGCCGGGCCTCGAAGTCGCGGGCGGCAACGACGTGTCCATTTTGGTAACGGTTCCGGAACCCGGCAGCCTCTCAGTACTTGCCGCAGCGGGCGCGATGGCGATGGGTCTCCGGCGCTTCCGCCGGCGCCAGAACTAGAGTAACCGGCCCATCGCTCCAGGCAGACTGCAACCACCTCGGGGTAGGCGTGGCGAACTCGTTCACACCCGCGTTGCATTTACGTGTAATGAAGCATTTCGGTGGGAAATGTTTTGACCTTCAGGGTGCACGCCTTATTCCATGAGTATCTCCTAAAAGGAGAGTCTCCCCAACTCTTCTCTTCCACCCGCGAACTTTCCCAATCCTATGCGCACCCGTCGTCCCGTCTCGCCAAGGCCCCTCAGCACTTCGCTGTCGAGCTTCTCTTCCGCTCTTGCCATTGCCGCAGTCATTGGCGTCGCCACCTCCGCTCGAGCTGCAAATATTTCATGGGACGGTGAGGGCGCGGACAGCCTCTGGCTCACGCCGGCCAACTGGTTCGACTCCACCAACACCATCAACAACGTTGCGCCGCTGGCTACGGACGATCTCACCTTCGGTCTCGGCGGTGCCACCACGGTCGATCTAGGCAGCAATCAAACCGCGAACTCGATCCTGTTTTCCCTCTCGGGTTTCACCCTCGGCACTGCTGCGACGACCAATCAACTGGCGGTCACTTCGGGCAATATCACCGTCAATACCGGCGTCTCGGGTGCGATCAACGCGGTTTTGACGACCCCGGCCGCATTGACCAAGGCTGGCAACGGTACGCTGACGCTTAACGCGGCCAGTACTCGTACCGGGACGACTGCCATCAATGCCGGCACACTGGCGGTTACCAATCTCACCGCAGTGGGCACGGGTGCTGTTACGGTCTCGGGCACGGGATCCACCTACGAGATCAATACCGCCGCCGGCACATCGGCGCAGGCGATCACCGTGAATAACGGCGGCACTTTCCAATGGACGCAAAACGCGCAGTTGACTCTCGGCCCCGCACTGGACGTGACCGGGACCGGCGGAACCGTCTTCGTTGGCGGTACTGGCTCGACCGGCAAGGTTCTCGTGAACGCGGGTTTGGTCACCTCCGCTGCAGGCAGCCTTCTCACCAAAACGGGGGGCGGAGTTTTGCAACTTGCCGGGGCCAATGCCGGCTTCCTCGGAAACCTGTCCATTCAAGCAGGGACCATCGAGTTCCAGAATGTGGACTCGCTGGGCACTGCACCGAAGACAGTCACCGTCGGAGGAACCGGAGATTTCGCAACTGGCGCCGTCACCAACCGCAACAACATCATTCTCAATACCGGCGGCACGATCAGCGCCAACAACGCTGCGGCAATTTACTCGGGCAATTTCAATGTGGCGGGAAACGGCACGATCGCCTTGCGGCAGTTTCAATCGACCGGTACGGCGAACAGCTTCGCCATCACTGGCCCGCTATCCGGGTCCGGGAACCTGAATGTCACCGCGCCGGCTGCCGCGACTCTCACGCTTGGAAGCCTTGCCACCAGTTTGGCGCGCACTCCGGATAGCTCCGGTTATTCGGGTATAATCACTGCCAATACAAACGCGACGGTGGTAGTGAATAACCTGATTGGCACGGGCGGTCTTACCCTGGCTGGTGGTTCGATCCAGTACAAAGGCATCAACGCAGCCTCGGCTGTGCTGGGAACTCCCGGCGTCAATGCCTATTATTTCAACTTCGGAAGCAACCCCGGTACGGTCAGTCCGCTCTTCGCTTCCGCTCAATTGCTGGGTGCGCCATTTTTCTCGGCGCGCAATGATAGCCTGATCAACCTGCCCCAGCCTGTTGGAAACGGCTACTACCCGATCCTTCCGGTGCCAGGTTTCGGCGTCGCTGGAGCCGGTGGAATCAATGATGGCGTCATGTGGAAGGGGCTCCTCACGATCACCACTGCAGGCACCTACCAGTTCTCCGGCACGGATGATGATAACCAGCAACTCTGGATCGATGGCCAATCGATTGGTACACTGGGGGTCGTGTCCGGACAGACCAATATTGGTGGAGCAGTGACGTTGTCCGCTGGCACTCACACCATCGTCGTGAAGACGACCCAGGGAACTGGCGGGGGATACACCACTGTGAGTTATAACGGCCCCGATACTGCCAACGCCACGACGCTGGTCGGGTCGGTGCCAAACACGCTCACAAATGGCTCAATGACAACCGCTGTGGGACCGGTGAACTTTACGGCGAGCAGCACATTGGACCTTTCTACCGATGCGATCACCTCCACGCTGAATCTCGGCAGCGGAGTGACTGCGACTCTGACCAGTCCCACGATCAGCGGGCTCACCGTCAGTGGTGCGACTACCTTGAACGGCGGCACGGCTACACTTACGGTCACCAGTGCGGCATTGACCTTCAACGGCGCAATTGGGCAATCCGTCGCTTCGAACCTGACGATCAACGGTGGGTATCTCGCCACTTTCAACGCTACCAATACCTATACAGGCCTGACATCGGTAACCGCTGGCGAACTCGATTTGAATGCGACGGGTGGCAATTCCATTCCTGGGAATCTTACCATCAATGCGGCGAACGCTCTCGGCCCGGTAAACAATGTAAAGCTGCTTCAGGCCAATCAGATCGCCGATACGTCGACGGTCACTGTCCAGTCAGGCATTCTGAACATCGGCGCTTTCAATGACACGGTGGGAACGCTCGTGCTCAACGGCGGCACGGTCAACGGAACCACGGGCGTCCTTACTGTTGGAACGCTCAACCTCCAGACGGGCACCGTGAATGCCAGGCTTGCCGGCACCACTGGTCTCGCAAAGAGCACTGCCGGAACGCTCATTCTCGCGGGCAACAATGTTTATACGGGAGCTACGACTATCACCGATGGCGTACTGATCGCGCGCGGAACCAATGCCCTGGGTGCCGGTGGCGCCGGCAATGAAACAACCGTGAGCGGCACCGGGAGCCTGCAACTGCAAGGCGCGAATCTCGCCGCCGAAGACCTGGTCACCAACGGTTCCGGACTCGTTTCCACGGGCCTCAGCACGATCAATAGTCTCACGACCGGAAGCGTCTCCACGGTATTCGTTCCTGGAGGCGAGTTGATCATCAATGGCGCGCTCAATGTGGCTGGCGGAGCGCTTACGAAGACCGGCGCCGGTACGCTTACTTTTGCTTCGAACCAGGCATCCCTCCCTGCTGTTACACTACTGGGTGGCGCTCTCGGGTTCAGCGGCACACAGAGTTTCGGCGCAGCCACTGTTCCAGCGGGCCTGGCTTTCCAATTCAACTCCGATCCCAGCGCCGGTGTGAGCATCACCGCTCCCGCAGGGACGACCGTCATCGCAAATTATGCCGCTGCAAATACGTTGCTGAGCCGTATTACCGCGGCTTCCAACGGTACGCTGGCCCTCGCGACGGATAGCAACGCCCCTCTCAATTTCACCGGATCGAGCCTCAAACTCGGCGCCCAGGGGCTCGTTACCTATGGCGGCACGATTACGCCAAACGCAGGCGCCTATCAATTTGGCGGACCTTCCGTGTCCGGCCTCGCGCCTAACGTCCTCACGCTCACCACGGCGTTGACCGGTGCCAATTCGGTGAATGTCAGCGGCGGTATCCTCAATCTCACAGCCAGCAACAACGACGCGGCTACCGCAAATCTGTTCACCGGCGGCGTCACCGTTTCAGGCGGCGGTACCGTCAAGGTGCTCAACGATCCGAATCTGGGTGCGCCGGGTGGAGTAGTCACCTTGAACGGCGGCACTCTACAGTACGCTACGGTCACCCAATCCAATGCCGCGGCCCAATATGCGTTCCTCGGGTCGGGCATTGGCAATTCGGCTCGCACCATTAATATCGGCGCGGGCGGCGGTACGCTCGATGTCGCCGCGCGAAGCTTTGGCGGAAGCGCACTGGCTACCACGCTGGCCAACACGATTACAGGTGATGCCACCACCACGTTGACGAAGACCGGTTTTGGTCAGTTGTTCGTCCTTCAGCCCATTGACGGCACGGGTGCTGGCTTTAAGGGCAATCTCGTCGTTGCCCCCAATTCCGGTCAGTTCAATATCCTCGCATCGGGCGCTGTTCGTGGTTTGGCTAGCGTCACGGTGGGCCAGTCCGGCATCTTCCAGGTCGATAATAACACGAATCTTGGCCAGAATCGGCAATTCACGTTTAATGCCCAGGGTGGAGACAAAATCGGCAACACCATCCCGATTACACTCAACGGCGGTCAGCTTCTCTTCCAGTCAAGAAACGTCGCCTTCGGCACGGCAGTTGGCAGTTTTGAGCAGGTCGGAACGGTGACGCTCGGCGTCGGTCAATCGACTATCGACGTTCGTCGTACCGGCGGTGGTGGCGGCGACCTCGTTCTCGGCAATCTGATCCATACGGTTGGAAGCGGCACGGTGCGGTTTAGTGCAGGAAGCGGCACTTTTGGTCAGGCCGGAGATAACATCCGCCTGGTCCCGCTTCAAATTAACGGAGTCGCTCCGGTCACAAACTCGTTTGTCGGCGGTTGGGCTGTGGTGAATACGGGTGATTTCGGCGCATTCCTTACGCAGACGGCGGCAGGCGCCGCAGGTGGTATTGGTGCGTACGGTGCCACTGGCTTCCCGGCCTATGCGGCCTTGACGACAGCGACAGCTCCGGGCGCCGGCGGCTTCGTCACTGGCGCGATTGGCAGCGCGGCTGCGGATGTCGCCCTTGGCGTGGCAGGCGATGGCCAGACCTTCACTGTTGGTGCCTTGCGCCTTGCGGGTGCTGCAACTCGGGCGATTACGTTCCTTGGTACGACGACGGCGCCGGACAGGCTCTTCGTTGAAAGCGGCGGCATTCTTTCCGACGGAAATAACAACATCCGAACGATCGGCGCCAATACCAGCAACTTTACTCGAGGCATCCTCACTGCCGGTTCGGCCACGGCGACCACCCCGCAGGAGTTGTTCTTCCACAACAATTCCAACACGATGACCGTCCATTCGGTGATCATCGACAATCCGAATAACGCAGCGGCCACGGTTCGCCTGGTGAAAGATCTCGACGGTCAGGTCAACCTTACTGGGACCAACACGTATTCCGGTGGCACGGCGGTCTTCCGTGGCACTCTCGAGGCTCAGTCCGCGCAATCGCTGGGCACGGGCGACGTCACCGTCAAAAATTCCCGCCTGAACATCAATGTGGCTGGGGCTACGACGAGCACGGCTGGTTACACGTTACTCGACAACGCGGAAGTGCTTCTCAATAACAATACCGGCGTGTTTACCACGACGGGCGACCGTTTCACGGTGTCGGCGGGCAGCACTATCATTGGCCCGGGAGCCAGCAATGCAAATCAAGGCCTGAACAGCTTGACTCGCGTTTCCACGCTAACTGGTGGCGGTCAGGTCGTGCTCGCTCCGGACTCCATCGTAGGCCATCAGAACTTCCCGAACAACGACCAGAACGGCGTCGGGAACAACACCATTAAGAATCTCGGTACCGCCGCCGATCTCTACTACGGTTTGAGCGGCACCAACAGCGGCGTTTTCAGTTCCGTCACGGTTGGCGCCGGGACGCCATGGAAGGGCATCAGCACCGATCGAAACGGACGCACTTGGGCCAACGGTACGATCAACGCAAATAGCGACTTCTACCTCCAGGGCATGATCCGGGACGGCGGTCTCGCAGCTTTATCACTGGGAGCGGACGGTGGCGGCAGCTTCGCCATCAACAACAACGCAGGCAAACCCATTAGTGCATTCGTCATTGGCCAGGTGATCATTAGTGACGACGCGCCAATTCGGATGCCGGGAGATCTCACCTTCGTTCTCACGCCAGGCACCATTTTCCAGACGAACCGCACGAATTCTCTCGGCAATCCGGCTCTGGTTGGGGGCGGGACAGCCAAAGTCCTCGTTCAGGCTGGTGCGACTCTCGATCCCGGCAACTTCACTGCCGCCGGCGCCGCTGCCAACCAGAATACGGCGACCCGGCAGAATCTTGTCTATCCCATTGCCAGTCCGTTGAACGGTAGCGTCACCGTGGAAGCTGGCGGCCAGTTCCTGATCAACGACGCCTCCGGAATCGGTTCCGCAATGCCTGGTTCATGGCAGATGAAAGCGGGTTCCATCCTGCATCTCGGCAACAGCAATGCATTTTTTGGAAGAGGAGATCAGCCCTTCACGGGCAACGTCGATACCACGGGATACATTCTGCCCGGCCAGTTTGTCTATGAGCCGGGTGTCGTTGTCCGCGTGGATTCCGACATCCTTGGATTCTCGAAATTTGTAACCGGCGAGGCAAATGGAGAGAAGGCGATCGTGGAGATTTACAACGCCAACAGGAATCTCACGAATCAGAATAACCCGTTCATCGTGCCAGTGGTCGGAACGCCCACAATCGAAGCAGAAAACGTCCGCATCGCCGGTGGCGGCATGCTAACCAACGATGACGCTGATCGACAACTCAATGAAGGCCGCGGCCGGCTCATTCTAGGAGATGGCGCGGTACTCGCGGGCACCACGCAGACATACATCAATATCCAGGAAGGTATCGAAGTGGAGGCCGGCGCCACCATTACGATTGGCAGTACCAAGTGGGCGGACGGAATGCCGAAATTGGGCGGAGTTCAGCTTCTTGGCCCAAACAGCAACAGCATCCCGGCCAGTGCGACCATTAATATGTTGAATGGTTCACAGATCGCGTTCGGTGCCACTAACGTTTGGCCCGATGGCCGCGCGCTTGATTTGCCGACCGCCGTCACAGCGTTCCCGTCTGCTGGCGCTGCGGCGCTTCAGCCGGGCACCGGAGCGAGCCTCCTGCTCAACGTGGGCAACTTCATGGAGTACGTCGGCCACCTGACTGGCAACGGTGCCGTTATCGCCAACCAGGGTGGAACCGCCCTCGCCATCAATGCCACGAGTGACTTCACCAGCAATGTCGTCTTCAAGAATACCAACGGCCAGCAACCCAGCTTGATGAAGGCCGGCCCAGCTACGCTGACGCTCACCGGCAATAGCGATTCGCAAGGATTGCTTGTCGCTCAGCAGGGCTCGGTCGTTGTCAGCAATGGCACGGGCGACTGGGGCGAAGTTCGCCCGCAACGTGGCGCTTCGATCGTGGTGGACAACACGGTGAACGCGACGAACAACCGACTCGGTTTGCCAGCATTCTTCGTCGGCCAGGGTGGCACGTTCGAACTTAAGGGCAACGCTACCACGCCTGTCAGGGAGTCCTTTAACGCACTCGCCAGCGGTGCGGGCAATTTCATCGGCCAGGCGCAAAATTCGATGATCAGCACCCTCAAAGTTTCCCCAGGTGCGGCAAACACGACCCTCCAGTTCCTCTCCATTGAGAACTATGTCAACACAGGCCAGCGCCTCGCGTCCTACGTAATCAATTCGCCGACCGTCGCGAATGGCCCGATGACCTACAGCGCTGCAAGCGCCATCGTCCCGAATGCGACCAACCTGGGCAATGGCCTTGTGGAGGTTGCGGTGCCCAACTTCGGCATCAACGGCGCTTCCGGTCTCGGTGCAGGGATTATATTTGGTGGTTCGGGTACTCCTGTGATGCCCATCCGAAACGATCTCCTTGGCGATGCCAATGGCGACGGCGTTCCGGAAGGTTTGGTCACACAGGATGGCGTCAACTACACGACCACTAATACCAGCGGTACCAATCAAGTCACTGGCATCCCCTCCACATCCGGCCTCTCAGCCGGCATGCTCGTCACGGGTGCCGGCATTCCAGCGGGCACTCGTATTCAGAGCGTAGACAGTGCTACATCGGTCACCCTCACAAATAATACCACTGCTGCAGCCACCAATCTCAACGTGATTGTCGGTGGATTGCGGAATCTCGCCGCTTCCGAATATGCCACCGGCTTCCGCGACAACCAGACTGCGGGTCTGAACGTGAAGCTCGCGGGCACCACGAATGTCACAGGCGACACTCGGGTGCAAACGGTCACTCTCACTCCAGGCAGCACGTTGAATATCAATGGCACGCTGCCGCTTAATGCCACGTCCTCACGGCTCCAACTTAACTCCTCTGCCATTTTCGTGCAGCCCGGTGGAGCCGCCACTATCAACGGCAGCACGAGCGGAAACTCCGAATCCTACATCCATTTCATCGGTAACTCGGGTATCTTCCTGCATACCTGGGGTGATCTCAACCTGAACACAAAAGTCCATTCCGATGTTGGCATCGTGAAGACTGGCCCCGGAACGCTGAATTTTGGCGCCGGAGCATTCGAAGGCTTCCGCGGCTCGTTCCAGATGGATGGCGGTACCGTCAACCTCGCCGCCGGAAACAATGTGCAGAACATTCGCCAGCAGAGTGGTTCGACTGCCACCAACTTCTACATCAACGCCGGCACGTTGAATCTCAATGGCAACAGCCAGGAGATCAACCTGTTGAATAGCGCCAACGAATTGCCCGGCACTGGCGGCACCATCACCAGCGCCACTCCAGCCACCATCACGAACATCGGCGGTGGTCGGTTTGCTGGTGTGATCGGTGGCGCCATCTCGCTCGACAAGGCGGCGAACAATACGCTCCTCCTCACCTCGGCCCAGACCTACACAGGGACTACCACTGTGCGCGCAGGTACGCTTATTCTTCGGGACTCTGCTCAACTGAGCGCTGGCGCCGGCGCCATCGCTGTTCGCGATGCGACCCTGCAACTCGATAACGGTTATCTCTCCAACGTTGCCAATCGTATCAATCCTGCGACACCGGTAACGCTCAACGGAGGAACGATCAATCTCACGGGTGCGGCAGCTCAAGTTTCCCAACAGACGTTCAACACTCTTACCCTCGAAGGAGGCCTTAATAACTTCGCCAGCAACGCCGGAGGCAGCGGAGCCAATGAACTGAACGTCGGCAACCTCATTCGCACTCCCGGTGGCGGATCGGTGCTGAACTTCAACCAGAACTACGGCTTTATCGGTACCGCCGGCAACAATACGACAGCCATTCGCTACAACATCACCAACGTCAACGGAAACCCTCTGGCGTTGAACGATGGAATCCTGGGAGGTTGGGCAATCGTCCGCGGCACCAACTTCGCTACCTATCGCGCAGGGGCGGGTGTGGGCGAGATGTCGAATACCGCCGACGGTTTTGCCAACTATGAATCCGGTGATGTAACAACGGCTACGGCTACGCAGAATGTCAACGACGGCACCGCTCGCACGCTGACGGCAACGAAAACAATCAATTCGTGGCGTTTGGCTCCAGGTGCCAACATCGTAAATACCTTTAACAACGGTGTCGGGCTCACGATCGACACGGGTGGCTTGCTTTCGGATGCCAACGTCACCATCAGCTACAACGCGGCTGCCGATGCGCGCCAGAATTTCATCACCTCCGGCACCGGCGAACTCGTCTCCTGGGTCAATCAGAATACCAACGGTATCAATATTCCGATCACGGGTAACATTGACTTCGTCAAGTCAGGTCCAGGTGGCATGAATATCAATCCGGCCTCGACATTGAACGGAACGGTCACGAGCGGAAGCAATCTGATCACGACGACCAATACAACTGGGCTTGAGATCGGCGATGCCGTCAGTGGCACCGGTATCCCGGCGGGTTCGGTTATCACCGCGGTCAATCCGGGCGTCAGTATTCAGATCAATAACAATGCCACGGCTGCGGCTACGACTTACGTGGCGACCTTCGGCAATAGTTACCAGGGAAAGACCATTGTGAACGGCGGCACGCTCACCTTGAACCAGGCTGCGGCAGGGTCGGCGGCCTTTGCAATTCCGGGAGACATCTACATCACAGGTGTTGGTGCTACCGTGACTGAGGCAAATGTTCCGGGGCAAATCAACCCTGCCTCCAACGTCGTCATTGGCGGCGGTGGACGCCTCAACTTGGTGAACCTCCCCAACGTCACCGAAACCCTCCGGTCGCTCACCATCCTCGACGGCAGCAGTAGCAACGGGACTGCAAACGGCCTCGATCGTACGGGAAGCCAGTTGAGTTCGGTAATTAATCTCACCGCGCCTGTAGCGATTACTTCGACCAATACCAATCCCGCCACCGGCGTGCCATTCATCGGTGGATTCGCAGGCACTATTGGATTCACCAACCCGACAGGCTCCACGCTTAACATCACTTCCGGAACGGACCAGAACGGAGTTCTCTCTGTGGGCCTGCGCTTCGGCTCGCGCATCGGAAACGTTCCAACCGGTATCGCGGAAGGCGGCTTGATCAAGTCTGGCAATGGCCTGCTCACGCTCGATCCGGACCAAAACCCGACGTTCGCCGGAGGGAATACCGCAGTCGGCAGTCCCCTGATTACGGGCTTCGCAAGCACTGCGGGCTTTGCTCCAGGCCAGCAGATTTCAGGCACTAATATACCGGCGGGCTCGTACATCATCTCGGTGGATGGTCCCACGCAAATTACCATCAGTGCCAACGCGACTGTTGCTGGTGCGACGGGCACCATCACCGGGCAGGTGTATAACTTCACGAACCTCGCCACGACACCTGGCGACGCTTTGAACGTTTCCAGTGGCATCGTTCGCGCTGACCGGCACGGCTCACTTGGAAGCCCGCTCGCCGTTACCACAGTGCAAAATGGAGCGGTTCTCCTTGGATCGAATACCGCCTCACAAATCATTACTGGTTCGGTGACGCTGAAGAGCGGCTCTACGCTTGGTGCGACGATCAATAGTTTCACTCTCGGTGCGGCCACCGATGTCCCCGCGAACCAGACCGTCCTGAGTGTCCCCAGCGGTTCCGTGCATATAGCCGCCTATGACTATTTTATCCCCAGTACCAATTCCGGGAACATAACCATCAACGGCAGGCTCACGGGTAGTGGCAATATCAACATCTTCGGCCAGCAGCTCTCCCAGGGCAACGGTGGCGGCGGTGTCATCACGCTCGGCAATCCGATTCTCACCGGCACGGGTTCCAACGATTTCAGTGGCACCATCACCGTCGGCACGAACGCCATTCTTGCCAACCAGGTTGCTCTCATCGCGAAGAACACGCTGATCACACGCACGACGGGAAGTGCGCTCGGCGCTGCTACGATCAACCTCAACGGCGGCCGCCTCCGTCTTCGCGACGACGGTGCCTCAACGGGCGATGTCAATGGGCTCACGGTGACTTACACAAACGACGTGACTCTTTCGGCAGACTCGTTCCTCGATGCCAACCGCCAGACGAGCACGACCGTTGTCAACACGGTTGTTAATCTCGGAGTCCTGAACGTCACTGCCGGCACCAGGGCGTTGACGGTCGATAGCGGCAATGGCTACCAGGTCGGCTTCGCGAGCCTCAATGGCCCCGGCACGTTCATCAAAGCGGGTGCGGGACGCTTGAACATCAATTCCATTGCCCCCACCTTCAGCGGCAATATTGGCATCGCCGGTCCTCAAGGCCTTGTTGTGGCTCCCACGTTCAACACCACTGGTGCGCAGAACCTCGTGCTCCCGGCCACGTCGAACTTGACCAGCTTTGCCCTCAACGGCCTGTACATCACGGAAGCCAGTAAGACCCTCAATGTCTCCGGTGCGTTCTCGGTCAATGCCAACCCGGGCGATATCGCCTCCAACAAGAGCAACATCGCTGCTGCTCTAGCCGTGACGAACTCCACGACCCTCAATGTCGGGAGCTTCGTCAACAACGGCTCCGTCGGCGCGGCAGGCGGCGCTGCCACCATCACTTCCACTGGCGGATTCACCGGCACGGGCCATTTCGTGACGAGTGGTCAACAACTCAATCTCGCGGGCAGCGGGATCTCGAGTGGCCTCAAGGTTGCGGGCGACAACACCGTCAACGCCACCGCCATCACTCAGAACCTCGCCGGTGTCCAGGTGCAAAGCGGCACGTTGAAACTGACTCCCACCGGTGCTGCTGCCACGAGTGGGACAGTCACCGTATTCGGGTCGCCAGCCTCCACGCCTACCGTTGCAGTCCCGAATGTGGCGGCCGTCGCGGCCGTCAGTGCCACGTTGAATCTCGACGCCACTGCGGGTGCTATCACCCATACTGGCAGTATCACGAATAGTGGTTCGGTCGTGGTGTCCGCGGGCACCACCACAGTCACGGGTACGATCGGAGGAACCGGAATTGGCTACACGCCGGGTCTTCTCGAGGGTTTCACGACGTCTCCCGGTGGCGCGCTGCCGGTTGACGAGAATCGCGCCGCCAACCCGGGTAATTTCGGTGTCCGCATGGAGCCACGCATGCTCCAGATGAACGCCGTCACGCAGCAGGCTCTCACCGGCCACACCGACAACGACACCTGGATCTACACCGGTTATGTGAAGGACAACGATGGCGTCTTTTCGTTTGCTGAGAATATCGACGACCGCGCTGCGGTTTGGATCGATGGCGCCCTTGTTCTCAACGCTAATAATGGCGGCACCAGCCGCGTCGTTAGCACCGCTTACAAGGATGGCCAGACGGGCACGGGTGCGCTCACGACTGGTTCAAATCTGGGCACTCCTTCCCAGAATTTCGGCGCCGGCATTACACTGCCCGGCTTCGGCAGCGGCTGGCACCTCATCGAGATTCGTATGAACAATGGCGCGGGTGGTGCCGGGCCCATCGCTGGCAATGGTTTCGCTACGAACTACGGCTTCGGCTACAAGAATGGCATCGCTGCCCTCGATGGCGCCGATATGATCAAACCCATCGATGACGGCACCGGGAATCTCTTCGTCACCCCTGTTGGCGGCAAGGGAGTTATCCAGGTGAACGCTGGTTCTGTACTCAATGTTGGCGGCTTCACTCAGACGAAAAATGTTCTCCTCAATGGCAACGCTGCCACGGTGAATGTCACCGCTGCAGGTGCGAGCGACACGGACGCCGTGACTCTTGCGGCGGGCGCCACCACGGGCACGCTGAATATTCCCACGGGCGCTACAGTCACCGCTGGCACAGGCGCCGCGCTCTCCGGCTTGAGTGTCTCGGCGGGAGGTGTTTTGGTTCGCGCGGGTGCGGGCACCTTCACTGTTACCAGCGGCTCCGATCAAGCGATCGATACCGGTGGGGTTCTCCGCCTCAACGGCGGCACTACGAACCTCAATGGTGTCGGTGCAGGCTCGGGTGACGTAGAGGTCAACAACGCAGCCATCGCCAGGATCAACGGCACCATCGGCGGAAACGCCCTCGTCAAGGGCGGTACACTCGGCGGTATCGGGTCCATCCTCGGTGGCATCACCGCCACCGATGCCGGTGGTGGTACAATCTCTCCCGGAGCGGGTAGCAACAGCCCCGGCAGGCTCACCACAGGCCTCCTCCTTTCCAGTGGACCTGCCACTCTCGCCATCGACCTCACGCATTCAGTTCCGGGCCCGGTCTTGCCAGGTGTGGACTTCGACCAGATTCGCGTCACTGGTAACACCGTTGACCTCGATGGCGCGGGAGGAGGCGGGGTCCCCACGGCCCTCACTCTCCAGGTTTCCCTCGGTGTCGTCCCGGGAGATGTCTTCACCATCATCCTGAACGATGGAACCGATGCCAATCCGGGCTTGCTCTCCTTCGGTGGTTCGCCTCTGGCCAACGGTGCCACCTTCTCGCAGGGGGGATTCTCCTTCCAGATCAGCTACTTCGACGACGCTTCGACCCCTGCGTTCCAAACCACAGGCGGCAACGACGTGTCCGTCCTCGTCACTGTTCCAGAACCCGGCAGCCTCTCGGCTCTCGCCGCAGCCGCTGCCATGTCGATGGGCCTCCGCCGCTTCCGCCGCCGCAACGCATAGGCTGAACCCTTTGTACGTCGCGCGAGATGGCTGCTGATGCCGCTCGCGCGGCGTGCGATTCTTCGCATCCGGCTCGTGCCGGAGGAAGCAACTGGATTAATCTCCGCTCGCGCGTGGCGTGGTGATTTCGCGCAGGCCCTCGGGCGAGAAATCGCGATCCGTGTAGGCCACGTCGTGCTTGATCTTGGAGCCGTCGAGTTCGGTCACCGATCCCTCGCGTGAACCGTGAATGGTAAGGTTTGCGGGAATCGGACGCCCCTTGTCGTCGTTGACAACGCGCGTGGTGTCGATCCGCCGCATGAGTTGTCCGGATGGTGAGTACTTCTCAACGCGCATGGGAACGAAACGGCGGGTATCGACCCACGTGCGCACGCTTCCGTACATGGAACGTTCGTTTTTGCCGGGCTTGGATTCGAGGATCTGGCAATTCACGCGATCGACTGCTTCCGTGCCTTTCAAGGTCTGTTGGTCCCAGGAGAAGAAATCATCGACGATGTCCTCGTAGGTCAGGTCGCTGCCGAACAGCGGGTCTTTCATGTCCGATGCATCGAGGTTCTTTACGGCATCCGGCGGTGTGAACGTCACGCCCGAACCCGCACGATTGCCTGACTTCCGGAGCAGCACCGACTCGCCCTTCCGTTCCTTTGGAAACAATACCTGATACACGATCTCGCTGCCCGCTTTGGTGGCCCGTTGTTTGATCTGCAATTGCAGCACGTTCTTCGGTGCGCTCGTTTCCAGCCGAAGCCGGACGTACGACGTGCCATCCTGCCGGTTCGCACTCAGCCGCGCTGCGAGGTCCGCAGCGGTCATCGCGGGTGCCTGGTTGTCGGCTGCATTCGCTTGGCAAAGCACAAGCGCGACTGCCGTTGCGAGTTGAGCCGTGCGTTGGATCGAAAAAAGTTTGGAGTTCATCGGAAAGTTCATCGCGGCTGCCGCTTCGATAGGATGTCAGCCTTGCAAAGCGAGGCTCGGCATCAATCGGGAGCTTCTCCATGCGGGATAGAGCCCGCTGAGGATTCCGACAACCACGGCGATCGCCACGGACATGAGAAGGAGGCCCGTGCTGAGATCCGGCTCGAGCAGCCCTCGGATCGTCGGCGTGTGTTGGAGCGCCTTGACTCCCACGACTCCCAGCAGCACTCCCACGATTCCACCCAGCAGTCCCAGAAGCGCGGATTCCCAAAGGATCATGCGCATGATCCTGCTGCGCTTCCACCCAATGGCCAGCAGGACGCAGATCTCCTGCTTGCGCTCAAACGTCGTCATCAAGAGTGTATTCATGACACCGAGCACACCCACGAGCACCGCCAGCATCGAGGTCCCCCAGCTCATCGCGCGAATCATGCGATATGCCTGGCTGTCGCGGATATGATCGCCGGCGGCCACCGCGCGGGCTTCGGGAATCAGCTCGCCGATCTTCTTCCGGAGTTCGGTCATGTCTGCGTCACTCGTCCCTTGGGTCACTCGGATGTCGACGATATTGATCTTCCCCTGGTTGCCAGTGATTTCCTGCAGCACGGGTAGCGACAGAATGACGGATCCATTTTCCACGAGCGCACCGCCATCGACGATGCCGACCACGGTCAACTCGCCGGTTTCGATTTGCACGGTGTCACCGAGTTTCTTGTTGAGAACCGTGGCGGCTTCGGTGCCGAGCACCAGTGCTTTTTCGTTGGCGTCCTGGGGCAGCCTTCCGGAGACGATCTTCAGATTCTGCCAGGTATAGCCGCCCCAATCCCGCGCCGACACGATCATCATTTCCGATGTCTCGACACTCATCAGTTCGACCAGCAATCCGCACGTGGCCGCCACGTGCGGGAGACCAGCGATGCGATCCTTCACCGATTCGGGAAAAGGTTTCGGCGTCAGCGCACTGCCCATGTTGCTCACCACCAGGTCGGTGCCTCGTGTCTTCATTCCAGCAGCCCAACTCGTTTCGAATCCCCTCGAGATCCCAACCAGGGCCACCACGGCTGCGATGCCGATCGAAATACCGGCGAGCGTCAATGCGGTCCGCACCGGCCGCCTCAAAAGTCCACGAACGACGACGATGAAGAAAGTCATGTCAGGAGGCGGTGGGTAAGTCTTGCGGATTGCCGTCGAACACGATCTGGCCATCCCGCATTTGAAGCGCCCGCGAGGCGCGCCGGGCGATGGACATGTCGTGCGTGACCAGGATGAGCGTCATGTTCCCCTCGCGATGGAGGCGAATCAGCAGCTCGAGAATGTGGTGCGCGTTTTGACTGTCGAGGTTTCCGGTCGGTTCGTCCGCCAGCAGGACGGAAGGCCCGTTCGCCAGACTCCGCGCAATGGCGACGCGCTGTCTTTCGCCCCCGGAAAGTTTTGCAGGGAAGTGGTCGAGCCGCTTTTCGAGCCCGACAGCCGTGAGCAACTCGACAGCGCGATCGCGTCTTTTGCTGAGTGGACGATCGCTTTCGAACATCGGCATCTGCACGTTTTCAACTGCGGTAAATGTCGGAAGCAGGTGAAACGCCTGGAAAACGAACCCGATCTCGCGCGCCCGGTAAGCAGCAGCATCGCCATCGTCGATCAACGATTTCCCGCGGTAGAGGAGCGAGCCGGAGGTCGGCGAGTCCAGCGCACCGAGCATTTGCAAGAGCGTCGTCTTCCCGCATCCGCTGGGGCCGATGATCGCGACGAGTTCGCCATTGCCGATGCGGAAATTGACACCGCGCAAGGCTTTCACCTGGCCCTCGTCGTAGTCCTTTTTCAGATCGACGGCTTCGTACACATCCGTGGTCCGGGGAGGCGAAATCGTAGGAGAAGGATGCGAGTTCAATGCGTTCGGCGGCAGCGATGTTGGAATACGAATAGGGCGCTGAAGCTGCGATCACAAGGAGGCAGTCAGCGCCCTATGGAAGTGGTGTCGAGGTTCAACACCAGCGAAGGCGGTTAATCGTCGTCCCGGTCACGGGCTTTTTCGCGGCGCTCCTTGGCTTTTTCACGCGCATCCTCGATCGCATCCTTTTCGTCGTCCGTCAGTTTGCGGGTTGTGGTGGTCGTGGTCGTGCGCTTCTCGACGGCGGCGGGAGCGGGAGCGACGACGGCTGGAGCCGGAGCTACCGGCACCACGGCTACCGCTTTCCGAACGATGACTCGCGAGGCCACCATGCGGTCGCCAGAGCGGATGTATTGGACGGAGATCGGTGTGCCTGGAGTCACGCGCTCCCACACCACTGGTGCGCCGGTTTCATCGACGTAGGTGGTTTGCTTCGTTACGGAGTAGCGAATTGGGGCGGGCGCGGTCTCCGATTTCAGCACGAGCGTTTCGGTCGTTGGAGTGTATTCCGTCAGCGTTCCCGCGGTCGTTGTGGCAGTCGTCTCCGTCACTACTGTCTGGGCCTTGCAATCGGTAGTCCAGACGCAGGGCGAAAATCCGAGAATCCCAATTGCCATCAGGGATAGTTGTTTCGTGTTCATTGGTTTCCTTTCGTTGTTGTTTTAAGTTGGTAGCGCGACGCAGTTTGCATGTCGCGGTGACTCCATGGTTTCGTGTTTCGACGCGAAATCGGCTGTCCTCATTTCTCTCCGCGTCCGTGCGGCTCTTATCGGAATCTCACGCACGAAAAACTTTTCCATCGCACGCAAGCACAGTACATGCGCCCGGAAAACGTGACTGAAGATTGCCGACCCTTGTTCCCCAACATGCCTCGCGAGGTATTCGACATCTGGCTCGGACCCTTGCTGACCTACTACGGGCTGGATGTGCCCGGGACCGAACAGCGATTCAAGAATGACGAGTGGCGAAAGCGTCTAGCCGATCACACCTTTCACGAGTGGTCGCAATTCGATTGGGAAAAGCGTTCCGAAGCCTGGAATCAATCGCTCCTTCATCCGCAAAGCATCGAGCGTGCAAATGCCATCGCGAAGCACGCAACGCTCGGGGTGAAGACTGCAACTGCGGACGTCAAGGACACGAGGAAGCGATTCTGGATCTGCGCGTACCACGTTCGCAACCGTCCCTCCAGCTATACGCCGCTCGTAGCCATCATGCGGGAAGGTAAACTCTACCTGATTGACGGGCACCACCGGCTGGCAGCGATCCTTGCGCAGCCGCACATCAAGGGATTCACGCTGGAAGTCTGGCTCGGTTCCGCCCGCGCTCCGGCTCCAGTCGCCGTGCTCGCGTAAACCACGTTATCGCGATTCGCCGGACCTGTTAGGACTCCTGCCTTGCGGTCCGCCACTGCGGGCCCACGCGAGGATCGGCGAGGCATTGCAGCAGGTGCAACAGTGCGCGCGTGTAACTGGGAAAAGGCCGATGCTCGTCGGGTTCCGTGGGTTCGAGATCCGCGGCGAATCCCGGCAGTTCCGCGTGCTTCAGGCCCGCGCGCTGGTGATGCACCCCGTGATACGGCTCGTGCAGCAATGTGAATGAAACAAAGTGTCCGAGCACTCCCCGCGGAATGATGCTCCGCGTCGCGCTCCGGATCGTCGAGCCGGTCAGTCCGACATGCTCGATGTACTTGCGCCAGCTTTGCAGGTTCGCCGCGATCGAAGCGGGAATGACGAAAAGCCACACCAGGTATTTCCATGTGCCTGTCAGCGCGACTGTGGTGAGGATTGCAGTCCAGACCGCGGCAGTGAGCAGGAGTTCGGCCCAGATCCGCTTCCTGACGCGCGGTGCCCGGATGGGTGAACCTGCACGGAAGAAGCTGCGCATGAAAAGGAATGGTGTGAAGAAGAGGCCGCAGGTCAGTTCGAGCACGGCTGCAAGAATCCGAAGCGAGCGTGGTATCTCTGGCGCCACGAATGGCCACAGTTCCTCATCCTTTTCCGTTCCCAGATGCATATGGTGCGTCTGATGAGCCGCCCGGTAGAGACTGAAGCTCAGGAAGCTGAAGATGCCGATGAGAATACCGTCAAATTCGTTCAGGCGTTTGCTCTTTCGTAGCGCCCCGTGGGACGCCTCGTGGAACCCGATGAGCATCCCATGCATGAAGTGGCTCGAGACAAGGGCGAGCGCCACCGCCAGCCAAATCCAGCCGTGGTAAACGGCGTAGGCCAGTGCGCCCTGCGTCGTGAAGAAACAGGCGGACACCACGGGAAAAGCTGCACGCTGTACCCAGTGCGGTTGATAAGGCTCCTCGGTTTCGCTGACGGCTTCGGCGGTCGATGTCATATCCATTTTCAGGTCAGCGCCGCCGCCAGCCTGCTCTCCGGCGAGCGGCAGGTGGAAGCGAGCGTAGTTTGAAACATACGGTCCAATTCTTCAATTTGCCCGTGCGAAAATAATCCGGCGCGAAACAGCCACACCACTTCAAACGCCTGCCCTTGCTCAGTCAGCTCGCAGCCAAGGTCGAAACGCGGCGTCCCAGTCGAGCGCATGTGCAGTTTCGCGGAAAGACCCGAGAGATTAACTTCGGGAATCGGATGGTTTTGGAGGGCAAACCGGACTTCGAAAATCGGGTTGTAGCCGGCGGCCGCCGAGTCGCCGAGCCCACGTACGAGTTCCACGAAGGGCATCGCGTTTGCAAATGAATCGACGGTTGCCTGGTGCACTCCTCGCAGCGCTTCAGAGCAGGGGATCCCCTGGTCCACGCGTCCGCGCAGCGGCACGATTCCCGCGTAATACCCCATCGATTCGCGGGTGGCTTGCTTGCTGCGATTGGCGATGGGTGTGCCGACCAGGACGTCGTCGGAATCCGCCCACCGCGAGAGGGCGAACTGGAACGCGGCGAGCAGCGTGCTGAAAAGCGTGACGCTTTGAGTTCGTGCCAACTCGCGCGCGGCAGTCCCGAGTTCCGGCGGAATCTGCGTGACCCATCGCTGCGCTTTCCCCGGGTGAATCATGGGTTTCTCGCGCGTGCTCCAGAGTCTGCGCCGGCCCTCGAGAGTGGATCTCCAGAATGGCAGGCGCGCTTCCAGTTCGGCCGGCTGCCAGAACGCCCGTTCGGCGGCGCCCCACGCGCTGTAGCTTTGCGGCACCTGCGGTAGGGGTGTTCCGCGAGCGCCCATGCGTTCCTGCACGTAGGCGACGCAGAGATCCTGGATGAAGACGCCGAGAGTCCAGCCATCTGCGATCGCATGATGGATCGACAACACCATCACGTAGTCGTCGACACCGCGCCGCAGGACTTCGATGCGATAGAGCGGCCCCTGCAGCATGTCGAAGGGCCTGCTGAAGATTTCTTCCGCCGCCGCTTCGATTCCTTCAGGATTGCATTCCGCCGTCGGCAATTCGCGGAAGCGGATGTTCGCTTCTCCGCTCAACCGGATCATCTGCAGCGGTTGATCTTTCCCAGGCAGGATGGACAACCGCAGGACTTCCTGACGCTCCACGACGCGCTGGATCGCGGCCTCGCAATCCCGCTGCGTGATCGCCCCGCGCACGTCGATCAGGCAGCAGATGTGATTCGACACATCTGCAGGCTGCACGGGCGCCGCCTCCCACAGTTCGCGCTGTGGAAAGGTGAGCGGCTGCAGCCGCGCTTCCCCGCTTTCGAGCCACTGCTTGAGACGGGCACGTTTGTTGTCGGACATGCGTTCGGTCGCTTGCAAAACTACGAGGCTGCTCCGGGCGCCGCAGCTTCCTGCGCGGGCTCTTCGTCCCCGAGCAGTTTGTCGATATCGTCGTCGGACAAGGCTTCGAGGTCCACTTCGCCCGCGGACGCGGCCGGTTCCGGCGCGGCTTTCGCGGCAATCGGTGCGGCAGGCGTGGCGCCTCCCATGTGGCCGGCAATGAGCGTAGCGATCTGTCCGATCGTCCGCGCACGCATCAGGCTCGTCGGTGGGAGTGCCACGCCGATTGCTGCCTCGAGCGAGTTTTCGATTTCCACGCCCATGAGCGAATCGAGTCCAAGGTCGGTCAGCGGCTGATCGTCGCGGAGACTGTCCGGCTTGACGCGCAGGACCGAGCCCACGACGTCGCGCACCGCTTGAGCGATGACGCTTTCGCGCTCCTCCGGCGCAGCGGATTCGATCTTCAATCTCCAGTCGCTCGTTGCTGCGCCACCCTCCTGGCCTTCGACCGACGCCATGATGCGCTCCAGCAGCGGATTCTCCTGCATGCCACGGAAAAACTGGCGCCACTTCGCCCAATCGACCCGGATCGCAATGACCTGCGTGTCGTTCGCCGAGAGCGAGGATTCAAGGATGGAGGTCACTTCACCGGGCGAAAGCTCTGTGGTGCCCTGCCGCGCGAGGAATTCCGCCACGCGTTCATTGCGTGCGACGTAACCTTCACCGCCGAGCACGCCCCAGTTCATGGTGAGCGCCGGCAGTCCGAGCGCATGGCGATGATGCGCCAGCGAATCGAGGAACGTGTTGGCCGCGCCGTAGTTTCCCTGCGCCGGATTACCGAAGATACTCGAGACGGACGAGAACATCACGAAGCAGTCGAGATCGAGATCCTTCGTGCCTTCGTGGAGCAGCCAGGCCCCGCGCGCCTTGGGAGCGATGACCGCTTCCATGCGTTCGCTCGTCAGCGCGGACAACGGCGCATCGTCGATGACCATCGCGAGGTGGAAGAGTCCCTTGAGCGGCTGCGCGCCGCTGCGGACTTCCTCGATCAATCGCGCCATGTCTTCCGGCGAGCCGGCGTCGGCGCGGATCACGCGTACGCTCACTCCCTGTTGCTCGAGGCGTTCCAAGAACTCCACAGCCTGCGGTGTCGAAGCGCCGCTGCGACTGCTCAGCACGAGATGCCGCGCGCCGTTTTTCACGAGCCACTCCGAGAGGACGCGGCCAAATCCGCCGAATCCACCGGTGATCAGGTAGCAACCATCGGGCTGCACCTTGAACGGTGCAGTCAGCGGTTCTCCGCGCCGCGACACGAAGGGCTCCGAGAACGCGACGATGACTTTGCCCGTGTGTTTTCCGCCCGCCATCAATCGGAACGCAGCATCGACCCGCGACGCCGGGAACGACCGGTAGGGCAGGGGAGTGAGCGCTCCCTTTTCCACGAGTTCGCAAAGTTCGCCAAGCATCTCGCGCGTCAATTCCTCGTCTCCGCTGAACACCGCATCCATCGCCACCACGTGGAACGAAGCGTTGCGCCGCAGCGGCCAGAGCGGGATACGCGAATTCTGATAGATGTCGCGTTTGCCGATCTCGATGAACCGGCCGAACTCGGCGAGGCACGAGAGGCCCATAGGAATGGCTTCGCCCGCGAGTGCGTTCAGCACGACGTCCACGCCCTTGCGATCCGTCAATTCCATCACCGCTTCCGCGAAGTCGCCGCGCCGCGAATCGATGACGTGCTTGACTCCGAGCGTCTTCAGCAGCGCGCGCTTGGCTGGGCTGCCCGCCGATGCGATGACTTCGGCCCCGAGATGATGCGCAATCTGGATGGCTGCCATTCCCACGCCACCCGCGCCCGCATGAACGAGCACACATTCGCCTTTCCGCAGGCGCGCCACGTTCTTCAAGGCATGCCAGGAAGTCATGAAGACAACGGGGAGCGTGGCAGCTTCCTCGAAGGACAGGTCCTTGGGAATGCGGCGAATGTCTCCGCTGCGTGCCAGGGTTTCCGTCGCCAGTCCGAATACGGCGAGACCGAACACACGATCGCCGGGCTTCACGTGCGTCACGTCTTCTCCGACGGCCTTGATGATGCCACCGACTTCGTCGCCGAAGATGCGGGCATCGGGTGCTTCGCCCGGATACAGGGCGAGCGCTTTCAACACGTCGCGGAAGTTCATTCCCGCCGCCTTCACGTCGACGAGTACTTCGCCCGGTCCACACGGCGGAAGCGAAAAGGGTGAAAACCGCAAGGTGTCGAGATGGCCGCGCTCACGCGACTCCAGGCGGAGCGGAACGGCGGAGTCGAGCGTCTGTTCAACAATTGCGCGACCGCGCGTGAGTCGTTGCACGTAGCGTGCTTCGCCGCGGAAGACGACTTCGCGTTCCACATCGGTTCGCGCGATCTCGCTCCAGATCAAGTCAGCATCCGCGCTCGACGCCTCGTTGGGCAGGTCGATTCCACGGCACGCGAAGTTCGGGTGTTCGTTCAGCATGACGCGCAGCAGGCCCACGGCGGGTGCTTGTGCCACGGTGGTGGGTAGTCGATCGCGACCGGCTGATTGAGCGCCGCGCGTGACGGAATCGATGCGCAGTTTCGCGGCCGGGCGTACCTGCTCGATTGCGTGTGTCAGGTGGAGCAGCGCATCCGTGCCCATCACGCCATCGTTCGCGGAAACCGTCTGCCGATCGAGATTCCACAAATACACGATGCGTTCTGGCGGTGCGTCCTCGGAGCACGCTTCAATGAGCTTCTTCCAATCCCCGGGTTTCTCTGCGCTCAACGCGAATTCGTCGGGTGCGGGCATGGCGAAAGCCTTGCCGGTGCGAGCCAGGCGGCAGCGTTTCCCCGCCCTGCGCAGACGGGCGGCCAGCGCGTCGCCAAGGCCATCGCTGTCCGCAAAGACGAGCCAGGAAGTTTCCGCCGGAGGTTCATTTTCGTTCGGCGCCTTCGATTCCAATTCCGCTTCCTTCCACGCTTTGCGCGCGAGAAGCGCAATCTGTCCTTCGCCACCGGTCGGTCCCTTCAAGCCAGGCACTGAAGTCGCCTCGCAGAAAGTTTCCTTGAGCACGCTCTCCCATTGCGCCCGCTCCATCAGCGGTTGATCGGGCCGCAACTCGCGATCGGTGAAGCGCCACCAGCCGCTGGTGAGGCCGAAGACCGCCTCAGTCCAGAGAGCCGGCGTCGCTGTGTCCATGAAGACGAGGCTGCCGCCGGGCACGAGCAGTTGATGCAGATGGCAGAGCGTGGACTGCACATCGCTCACCGCGTGAAGAACGTTGGTGCCGATGATCAGGTCGTACGAACTTGCCGCGAAGTCCTGCGCTGTGCCTGGCTTTTCGAGATCGAAGAGCTTGCACTCCACCTCGGGGAAGGCAGCGAGCTTCTGCAACGCGCTCGGGAAGAACCCCGCGGAGACGTCGGTAAAGGTGTAGCTATGAAGCCCGCGCTCGAGCAGCGGGAGCACGTGAGCACTCAGGCCGCCGGTGCCGGCGCCGATTTCGAGAATCCGCAGACCGCGCCCTTCGGGCAGTTTCCTGGCCGCTTCGCGAACGGCTGCTGCGATCGCAGCCAGCCAGTGGCTTGTGTATAGGCCATCGCCGTAGAATTGATCGAGCGATTCCGCGCCGGAGCCCGCGAAGAGAACCTGCACCGCGTCCTTTTCGCCTCGGAGGATTGGGCCCAGTTCGGCGCACGTACCTGCCACTAGCATTCCTTCCGTGAGATGTCCCGGATGCTGCTCGATGAACGAACGCAGCGCCTGCTCTGCCGAATCCGCGGTAGCCGCAAATTTTGCCGTTGGCCGGAACGATGCGCCTTCGCGATCGAGCAGCCCGCGCTTCACGAGATTCGCAAGGAGCCGGTTGAACACCGGGCGCATTGGCGCAGCCACGTGCAGTGTTTCGACGGTGAATTTCTTGCCGTCAGCGACTCCCATTTCGCGGAGGCCGTGCACCAATTGCGCGGCGGCGAGATCGTCGCCGGCACGCATCGCGCCTTCCAGTTCTTCGCGTCCACGCGTGGCGACGACTTCGTCGAGCGCCTGCTTCGCGGCCTTTTGCAAATCCTGCAGCGGGACCGGTGTGTGGAGCGGGGGAGTGGCACTCGCGGGAGTCCGCTCCCAATCGACGTGATAAAGCACGTCGCGCGTTCCGCCTGCACCGCCACTGCGGCGGACACCTGAGACACTGATCGCGCGGAATCCATCCACGAGCACGCACGGCTTGCCGTCCTCATCGTACATGCCGATGCGGCCCTCGACGAACTCGTCGTTGCACTGGAGCACGCTCGCGCGAACACGCGTCGATGCCCCCGGCGAGCGGAGGAAAAGAATGCGCGCGAATCGCACCGGCAATTTCATGCGCGACCTCTTGCTCTCCACCGTCGCGGCTCCCGCCGAAAAGGTCTGGAGTGCACCGTCGAACAGCACGGGATGCAACGGATACTCGCCCGCGCGGTCCTCGATGCCTTCGGAGAGCGACACGAGTCCAGTAGATTGCCCTTCTCCTGCTGCGAGTTCCCGGATCGGCCGGAAGCACTCGCCGTAGCGCAGGCCCAAGTCGCTCATGTAGCGGTAGAATCCTTGCACTTCCACCAGCTCGAGTTTGGCCGTCGATTCATCGCCGGCGCTCGACGCCGCGAATGCCGAGTCTGTCCGCTCGCCCCGCATGGAGCCGACAACGTGGAGCGACCATGATCCGCCCTGCTCGAATTTGCTCTGGATCGCGAAAGTGCGCTCCGCGGGGTCGTAAGAGACCTCGAGGTGAACTCCCGAAGCCGGGTCCGGCAGGATCAACGGCTTGCGAATTTCGAAATCCTCCACGGCGAAGGGTCGCCCCTCGAACCACTGCACACCCGCTTCCAGCACCATCTCCACGAACGCCGCCGCCGGGAAAATAACGTGGGTATCGACCTTGTGATCCTTGAGGTACGCCATGTGACGCTCATCCAGGCGCGCAGTCCAGGTCGGCATCGCCCTTGGGAGCCGGATGTCGAGGAGTCCGCGTCCACCGGCGCCAAGACGACCGTCGCGCCAATCGTTCGCTTCGTGCCACCAACGGCTCTTGTCCCAAGGATACGCGGGCAGTGTCAGCATCCGGCGAGAAGGCGTCATTGCCGCGAAATTCAGCGGCACGCAGGCGCGGTGCAGCTCCATCGCCGTTTCGAGGATACACTCATGCTCCCGCTCGCGGCGGGTGGACGAAATAACTGGCATCTTCGGCCCATTGCGCACGGCTAGGCACTCCTGGATCGAGTGCGTCAGCGCCGGATGCGCGCTCAACTCCAGCCACACGTCCACGCCAAACTCCGCCAACGCATCCACTGCAGGCGCAAATTGTACGGCCTGCCGGACACCACGACCCCAATGCAAGGCATCACAAGCTTCGCCGGGCTGCCTGCTGCCGGTCACCGTGCTGAAGAACGGCACGGTCTCATTCTGCGGCTTCAGGTCGGCCAGCGCTGCCTCGAGTTCCTCCGAGGCCGGTTGCATCAACGGATGATGGAAGGGGTGATCGACCCGCACCAGGCGCGCGAAGACACCTTCCTGTTCGAGTTCCGCTGCCATCGCTTCCAACGACACGCGCGCACCCGCAAGCGTCAGCGAGCGAGGTCCGTTGAATGCCGAGATGGTGACCGTGCGATCGTGCCGCGCGATCAACGCCCGCGCTTCGTCCTCGGCCAGGCCGACGGCGAGCATGGTTCCTTCTCCTCGAGCGCATCCATCCATGAACCGCGCGCGCAGAGCGATCACGCGTGCACCTTCTTCCAGGCTGAAAACACCCGCCACGCATGCAGCCGCGATCTCACCCACGCTGTGGCCAACGATCGCGGCCGGTTCGACGCCCCAGGATTTCCACAGCTCCGCGAGCGCCACCTGCATCGCAAAGATCGCAGGTTGTGCGACCTCCGTGCGGCTGAGCCGCGAGGTCTCTTCTGATCGTCCCAGCTCCTCGAGCAGCGAGAAGGTGGCCCAGGGCTTCATGGCCGCATCGCAGCGCTCCATGATCTTCCGGAACACCGGCTCGTGCTCCATCAATTCCCGTCCCATGCCCCACCATTGCGGCCCCTGGCCGCTCATCACGAAAGCAATGCGCGGTGGCGCTTCCCGCCGCGGCGAAAATCCGGAGCGCACCTTCGGCCCTTCCTGCTTGTTGGCAACGCCGTCGAGCTCCTGCAGCAGTTCCGCGATGGACCCCGCGACAATGGTCAGCCGATGCGAGTGATGATTGCGCCGAGCGCCCAGGGCATGGACCAGGTCGGGCAGCACGGGAGAACTGCCATTGGCGTTCACGCGTTCGCGCAGCCATGCGGATAATTGCGCGGCTGAAGCCCGCAGCGCCTCTTCCGAGCGCGCGGAAAGCACAATGGGCCAAGCGCGCTCCTCATGTTCCGTGGAGTGATGGTGACGCTGCGCAGCAGGCGGTTCCGCCAGGATGACGTGCGCGTTGGCCCCGCCGAAACCAAACGAATTCACACCCGCCATGCGAGTGCCGTTCGTCTCCGGGAAAGGCTCCAGCTCCGTTGGTATGCGCAGCTTGAGCGCCTTGAGGTCGATGTTCGGATTCGGCGTCTTGAAATGCAGACTCGCCGGGATCTGCCGATGCTTGAGCACCAGCATGGCTTTGATCAATCCCGCCACACCGGCCGCTGTCTCGAGGTGTCCGAGATTGGTTTTTACCGAGCCGATGGGCAGCGGCTGATCCTCCTGCCGGTCCACGCAAAGCGCGTCCGCGAGGGCATGCGCCTCGATTGGATCACCGACGGCTGTGCCGGTGCCATGAGCCTCCACAAAGCCGATATCCTTGGGCGAAACGCCTGCGTCCTTGCACGCATCCCGCACGAGACGCGCCTGTGCTTCCGGGCTCGGAAGCGAGATGCCATTGGTGTGCCCGTCCTGATTGAGGGACGTCCCCAGGATGACGCCATGGATCGTGTCGCCGTCCTCCAGGGCTTTCGAGAGCCGCTTCAGCATCACCATGCCTGCACCCTCGCCGCGGACGAAACCGCTCGCCGATGCATCGAACGCCGCGCAACGACCTTCCGGCGAAAGCATCGATGCCTGCGAAAATCCAATGAAGCCGCCCGGGGTGATCATCACGGTCACGCCGCCCGCGAGCGCCGCGTCGCCGCGTCCCGTCCAAATGTATTCGCACGCGGAATGCACCGCCGTCAGCGCGGACGAGCAGGCTGTATCCATTGCCACGCTAGGGCCGCGAAGGTTGAAGCAATACGAGATCCGGTTCGCCGCGATGCTGTGCGCGGTGCCGATGGGCGAATGCGGGCTGACTCCGGTGGAGTCCCACGGAGTTCCCTGGATGATCTGGTAATCGTTGTGCGAGATGCCGACGAAGACGCCGATGTCCGTCCCATTCTCCAGGTCCAGCACGACGCCGGCATGCTCCATCGCTTCCCACGCGGTCTCCAGCAGAAGCCTTTGCTGTGGGTCGACATAAGGAGCTTCCCGCGGCGAGATTCCGAAAAACTGCGGATCGAACTGGTCGAGCCCCTCGATGAATCCTCCGCGCTTGGCAATCGATTTGCCGGGAAGCCCTTCCTGCGTGTCGTGAAAACGCTTCACATTCCAGCGATCCGCCGGAACTTCACACACCGCTTCGCGTCCCTCGATGAGCAGCTTCCAGAAAGACTCTGGATCATTGACTCCGCCAGGAAAGCGGCAGCCGACTCCGACGATTGCGATGCGGTCTTTGGGCATAAGGTGTTTTGTGAACGGGACTCGGGATTTGGGATTGGACTAAGAACGCTTTGGTGAAGTCAAGCAGGCTGGGTGTGCCGTGCAGGCGATTTGCGGAAATCAGTGAGGCCCTCCGGCTTGGCCGTGGTGCCCAGAGCAAATCGGACGGCATTACGTGCTTGGGTGTCCCTTTTTGTAGTGCCTGTTTTGAAAAACGACACCGAAAAGACGGTCGCCACGTCCCCCCGGCCCGAAGTAAGCATCACCAACCTACACATGTGCGGCATCGCAGGAATCATTGATCTCACCGGCCAACGAACCATTTCCGAGGAGGTCCTCAGGAAGATGGGCTGCGCCATTTTGCATCGGGGACCGGACGAAGAAGGGTATTTTATCAGGCAGGGAGTGGGACTTGCGTCGCGCCGGCTGAGTATTGTGGGCCTCGCCGATGGCCAGCAGCCCATGCACAATGAAGAGCGGAATGTCTCCGTTGTCTTCAATGGCGAGCTGTTCGACCATATCGAAAAACGAAAGGAACTGGAGGCGCGCGGGCACAAGTTCCATACGCACTGCGACACGGAAATCATCCCGCACATGTGGGAGGAGTACCAGGAAGGCATGTTCGAGCGCTTGCGAGGCCAGTTTGCCATCGCGCTGTGGGATGAACGCTCCAAGCGCCTGGTTCTGGGGCGCGATCGCTTTGGCATTTGCCCCATCTACTGGTCCCGGCAGGGCGATTGGCTGATTTTCGGCTCGGAGATCAAGGCGATCCTGGCTTCCGGTATGGTGACGCCCCGTCCGGATCGGCGCGGCATCGACCATATCTTCACCTTCTCCGCGGTGCCGGGGCCGATCACCTGTTTCGAGGGTATCAGCATGCTTCGCCCGGCTCACTTCCTGGAAATCCCGCTGGAGGGCGCCGTGCAGGAGCACGCTTACTGGAAGATGGATTTCCCTGATTCGGGCAAGGAAGAGGACCCTGCCGATCAGCAAAAGCTCGTGGAGGACTTCGAGCGCGAAATGCTGAGAGCGGTCGAGATCCGCCTCCGCGCCGATGTACCTGTGGGCTCGTACCTTTCGGGCGGCGTCGATTCGAGCATGATCGCGGCGATGGCGTGCCGGCTCAAAGGGTCTGCGATCAATACCTACACCATCCGGGTGGACTCCCCCGAACTCGACGAACTGGACGCTGCCAATCTCGTCGCGCGGCACATCAAGACGAAGCCCCCGATCGTTCAGGAATTCCGCGCTGAGGACGCGGTCAACACGTACCCGGAACTCGTCTCGGCGGCGGAATCTCCGGTGATCGATACATCGTGCGCGGCTTTGCTCCAGCTTTCGCGCCGAGTTCATACCAACGGTCAGAAGGTCGTTCTGACAGGGGAGGGGGCTGATGAGTGGCTCATCGGATACCCGTGGTACAAGATCGCCAAGGCGCTCAGCTTCCTCGACGTCATCCCAGGTGTGCAACTCAGCGACCGCGTCCGCCGTGCTTTCCTGCGCTTCGGAGGCGTACCGCAGAACCCACCGGAATTTCGGGCTGCGATCGAGGAAACCATCGGAGGTCCGAATGCGTGGATCGATTCCTACGGTCTTCTCAGCCTCTCGAAACTTCGCTTCTACGCCGAGCCGATGCGGCAGGTCGTGGAAACAACGAATCCTTGGGCTGAACTTGGGATGCCGGTGGATCGTGCGAGGAAGTGGCACCCGTTGCACCGTGGCGTTTGGGTGGCGGCGCGCGTGACCCTCGCCGGGCATCTCCTCCAGGCGAAGGGCGACCGGATCGCGATGCACAATTCCGTCGAGGTTCGCTATCCGTTTCTTGACGAGGACGTTTTCACTTTTCTCTCGCACCTGCATCCCAAGTGGAAGCTGCGCGGCTTTCGGGACAAACATTTGCTGCGCCTTCTCGCCGAGCGCTGGTTGCCACCCTCCGTGTACCAGCGGAAAAAAGTCATCTTCCGCGCTCCGCTCGACAGCTTCCACATGGAGCCCGAGCCTCCCTTTGTGGCGCAGTTGCTCAGCGAGGAATCGCTGCGCCGTACTGGATATTTCGATCCCGCGGCAGTCCGTCATTGGAGGACGGCCTTCCGCCAGATGCGCGAAGGCTCGATGCCCCGCCTCTCGGTGGAGCTTGGCCTCGCTGCCGTCGTCGCGACGCAAATGTGGCACCATAAGTTCATCGATTCGTCGCTCGCGGAACTGCCTTCCTGACAGAGTCTTTCCAACACGTCGCGCCAGTTCTCTCAGGACTTCGCCGCCGCGCCCGGTACTCCCGGTGTCGCTGGCGCGATCGGCGCCGGCCAGGCCTTGCTCCCCGGATTCATCGTCCAGTGATCCGTCCCACCGTTGCCGACACCCAGGGTGTTCACGCCATCCATGAACATGATGAACCGGTGTCCGTCGCTAGCCCACCACCCTCCGTAGGCTGCATCAGGACTGCGGTTGCCGGCGAAGATGTTTTCCCCGCTCGCGAATCCGTCGAACCCCGCGTTCTTCGCTCGATCGCCGAACGACTTGTTCTCAACCACAGGCGACTCGTGCGCGAAGTACTTGAGCGCGACCATCTCCAGCGAGTGATCCGTGCTCGTTTTGCAGAGCTTCTCATCGAGCCGCAGCGGCGGCAAATCCACGACGTGGCGCTTCTGGTTGAGAATCGAGGCAAACCGGATCTGTTCCGGCTTGGCCCAGCGGCAACTCGCATTCCATGCCTCCGCTTCGGCCAGACGCTTTTCGGCCGCGGCCATGTTGGCGAGCGCCTTGACCTTGGATACTTCCTCCGCCGAATCGCTCATCGCTTTCGCCAGGATGTCCGCCGGCGTCGAGCGAAAGGTGATTGCCGCGCCACGCGGGTTATCGATCCACTTTTCGATTTCATATAGCACCGCGCAGCCCGCGAGCAGTCGCGCAAAATCCCCGCGCTCGGCGGGAGCAGCAGCGCGCCGCGCCCGCATGTGCAGCTTCTCACACCGCTCGAATTCCTGGCTGAGCTCGGCGATCTTTTTCGGGTCCTTGTGGTAGTCGGTGCGGATATTGGTCATCAGCGGCTTCACCGCTTCGCGCCACTCCGTGTTCGCCTTCAAAAACGACGACCACGTACCCTGCCCGGCAGAAGCCTGCAGGACCTGTTTGACCACTGGCGCCTTCCAGTACTCCCTGGCCTCGTTGAGCTGGCCGACTGCCAGTTTCTGGTCTTCGATCGATAGCGAGGGAAGCAAGGCATAGAAACGCTGGCGATCCGCCGGACGCGGCGATTTCAGGAGCGCGAGCGTCTGATCGTTGAACTCGATCGCCAGGAGCCTGGCGCTGGCGCCAAGCGTGAGCATGGCGAGAACGATGTGGTGGAACGACATGGGACGCAGGAAACACACGAATCGCCTGTCCGCCACTGTGGATGCACAAAGTTTTCCGCCATGCTGGCACCTGCCCGGCGGCCTTCGTAGTCTCGACCGCATCCATGCGCGTCGAAGTCCTCAATACCGGCACCGAACTGCTCCTTGGCAGTGTCATCAACACCCACACGCGCCTCTTCGCGGAGGCCCTCTTCCCCCTCGGTCTGCGGATCGCGCGGCAGGTTTGCGTGCCGGATGGCGACCCGATCCGGCAAGCCCTGGCGGAAACCTTTGGCCGGGCGGACATTGTCCTCATCACTGGAGGCCTCGGCCCCACCACGGACGACATCACCCGTGAACTGACCGCCGAACTCCTCGGACTCACATTGACCCACGATCCCGAGATTGAACGCGCCATCGCCGAACGTTTTGCCCGCAGAAAGATGATTCTGAGTCCGCGTAACCTTCGCCAGGCGCAACGCCCCCCGGAGAGCACGGTGCTGTGGAATCCCCATGGGACTGCCCCCGGCCTGTATCTGCCTCCCCTTGGCAATCCTCCCTCGCCTCATATCTTCCTGCTCCCGGGTCCGCCGAGCGAACTTCGCCCGATGGTTGAAAACTATGTCGCGCCCATGATCGCGAAATGGGCGCCGCATTCGGATCTCGCAATGCGCGTCTGGCGCACTGCGGGAATGGGAGAGTCGCGCGTCGAAGAACTGGTTGGCGAAGAGCTCCTCGCCTTGGGAGTCGAACTCGGATACTGTGCGCGACCCGGGGAGGTGGAAGTGCGCGTCATCGGGTCAGCGGAGCAACTCGAGCGGGCAGGCGCCGTGATCCATGCGCACCTGGCTGCCTCGATTGTATCCACTGATCAGCGCACATTGGAGAAAGTGATCGTCGATACCCTTACGGAGCGCAAAGCGACCCTCGCCATCGCGGAATCCTGCACGGGTGGAGGCATCGCTCATCGCATCACGAATGTCCCCGGTGCCTCGGCAGTTTTCGTCGAGGGTTTTGTCACTTACTCCAACGAAGCGAAGACTCGTGCGCTCCGCGTTCCGGCTGAGTTGATCGCCACCCACGGCGCTGTTAGCGAACCCATAGCCCTCGCCATGGCGGAAGGTGCGCGCACGGTGAGCGGCGCCGATTTCGCCATCTCCACCACCGGCATCGCCGGACCGGGTGGAGGCTCTGAAGAGAAACCGGTGGGGACAGTTTTCATCGCCGTCGCGGCAAAGGGCGCACCAACTCTCGTCGAGAAGCACTACTTCCCCAGCGGCCGCGATCGCTTCAAGGAACTCACCACCCAGACAGCCCTCGACCTGCTCCGCCGCTCCCTAGCGTAACGCCCGTCAGGGCTCGATCGTCACCGGCGTCCCGATTTTGACCTTTTGATAAATCAGCGGGGCGATATCCGCCGGAAGCCTCACACAGCCATGCGAGGCCGGATATCCCGGAAGAATGCCCACATGCATTCCGACACCCCCGGAGGTCAGTCGGCAAAACCATTTCATGGGAGCACCGAGATACCTCGTGCCGGCAGGAGCGGCGTCCACCTTCGTACTGACTCCTGAGCGCACGACGCGTCCGCCGCGATCCACAAAATCCCCGTAGATACTCGACCGGTGGTCGGCGTCCTTTTCAGAGATCTTGAAGTTGCCCGTAGGCGTCATCCCCGCGCGCTTGCCCGTCGAAACCGGGGTGTCGATGTATACTTGATCCGTTCCCTGGATCTTCATGATCGCTCGTTGCTTACTCAGGGAAATGATAACAGTGGAGTTCGACGGATCGATGGTCCCTTCCACGTCCTTGTCCACCTTTGCCGGCGCCTGCCGCGAAATGAGGCTTTTGGGACTCTTGATCTGGCGCGGCTTGAAAAGCTGGGCGGAAGCTCCCGGCGCCAGGAAAAGGAGCACGAGCAGTGCGATACTCAGTGCGGTCGGGAAACGGTGAAGGTTCATGCTGCGGAACAAAACGCGGGCTGTGTAGCTGCCACGCCGCTCTCCCGCAAGAGCGGATTGGCCCGGAAACTCGGGGCGTTATTTGTCTTCCGTGCCCGGTTGCGCTAGAGCCGCACTCTTGCTCCTTCCTTTCCCTCGCCTCATTTTCGTTTTCCTCGCGCTCGCGCTGCTGCCTGTTCAGGCAGCGCCACGGCGTAATCGCGAAGTGACGGTGCCGGCCCCGCCGCAGCCCGTTCCGTTGCAGGTGAAAGCGACGCGCGGGCAGGACCTCGAAATCTCCCTTCGAATCTATGGCAGACGCAACGAACAACTCACCTACCTCGTGCGCAAACCGCCGCGTGCAGGCCGCCTCTCCGAGCCACGCGTCGTGGACCAGGAAACCAGTTCCGTGCGTTACCGCCCGCCCCAGGACCGGAAGATCCTCCGCGACGCCTTCCAGTATGCGGCCAAAAGTTCGGACGGTGTTTCGGCTCCCGTGAGCGTTGAAATTGAGATCGTCGATCTGCCATCCGCGCTGGAAATTCCTGGGGAAATGACGTTCGCGGCCCGGCTCACCGGCACGAGCGAAGTGCAAACGCTCGAGATCGAAAACCGGGGCGGCTCTCCCGCGGAAGGCGAATGTTTGGTTTCCGATCCATGGGCAATCGAGGGCTCCAATCGCTATCAGATCGAACCGGGCGCGCGTGCCGTCATCCGTATTCGCTTCGCTCCGACCAAAGGCGGCTCCTTCACCTCCGAGGCACGTTTCACCTCGCAGATCGACCGCGTTACTACCCTGCGCGGTTCGGCCAACGAACCCCTGGAGATCGTTCCTTCGCGCGTCGTCCTCCGGCCAGAGATGACGACCCTGGTACGTTGGGGCGCCTGTGAGGTGACCAATCACACTGCGGAGACGCAGCGTGTCCGTGTTGTCCTGCCGGAACGCTTGCGGTCCGAGGCGGAATTCAACCTCGCACCCGGCCAGTCGCACCCGCTCGTCCTTCAAACCCAGCCCGGCGATGTCCCGGCGCTGGCAGCCGTGTTCAGCGTCGAAGCTGGCGAATACAAGACGGCTGCCAGTGTCGCCGCCGATCCTCTTCCCGCCCTGGTCCGCGCCATTCCAGCCGAGGTTCTCTTTCGTCGCGAGAACCCCGATTCTTCTGCGATCGTGCTCGAGAACGCCGGGGGTGTGCCAGCGGAGGTGAGAATCGAACCCGGCGCAAACCTCCGGGTGACACCGGCGGCGCTGACGATCTCCCCCGGAGCCAGGGAGCGTCTGACGCTCTCATCCGACACCCAGACGGCTGCATGGGAAAGCCACGTCGAAATCCGAACGCAAGCTGGCTCCCAGCGCGTGACCGTCCGGGCCGTGCCGGCACTCAACACGCCGGACCCGTCACTTTGGCCATCCCAAATCGCCGCTGCAGCGCGCACGTCAGCGCGTCGAAGCGAACCGGCATCGGAGGAGCCCGCTCCTTCCTCCTCCCGAACGTCCATGCTCGCCAGTGATAGCCCCCTATCGAGCTTCGTGGCCATTCGATCGCTCGCGTCCACTTCCACAGGGTGCACTCTGGAATGGTACAACTCGGCAAGCGCGGCCACCTCCTTCGGCGCGGAGGTCCGGGAACTCTCCCTCGACCCGTCGAACAAGGCGCTCGTGATTTCGTGGCTGCCGTATTCTTCCGTCCGCTTCGAGCGTGGAGCGAAAACGACGCGGGCTGCCATCGAAGGCCTTAAACCGGCGCAGCGCTACACTTTCAGGATCCTGCCTGTGGAAAACGGAAAGGCGAAGGCTCCGGCCATTGCGGAATGCACCTTCGACACGCTGCCCGGAAAGCAGGGCAAATCCGGCAGCATCCTTCGGTGGGGCATCGTGTTGGTGGCTCTTGCGGGCGTGGGATTTCTCGTCCGGAAACACCTCGTGGCCCGCCGTGCGGCCTGAACCGATTTTCTGGCGTTCAGGGGGCGCTTGTGAAAAGTTTCACAAATCCACCTTGCGACCCGCTCCCGCACACGCCTAACTCCACTGTTCACCGATTCTAACCGCGCGCCACATGTCCGCTCCGACTGTCGAACTCGAAATCCCCGATACTCTCGCCAAGGCCCAGCAGGCTCCGGGGATCGACGAGCCCATCCAGGACGCCCTGGGTGAAAAACTCGTCATCAACATGGGCCCTTCGCATCCGGCCACGCACGGGGTGCTGCGCCTCGTGCTGGAGATGGATGGCGAACTCATCACCAAGGCCACACCCGACATCGGCTACCTGCATCGCGGCGACGAAAAAATCGCGGAGAACATGCACTACAACCAGTTCATCCCGTACACGGATCGGCTGGATTACCTCGCTCCCATCGCGAACAACGTGGCGTACGCGCTCGCGGTCGAGAAGCTCATGGGCTGGACCCTTCCGCCTCGCGGGGAAGCAATCCGCGTCATTTGCTGCGAGCTCGCGCGCATCTCGTCTCACCTGCTCGGCGTCGGTTGCTTCGCCATGGATTGCGGCGCGATGACCGTGTTCCTCTACACCTTCACCGAGCGCGAAAAGGTCTACAATCTGGTCGAACTTCTCAGCGGCGCTCGTTTCACCACCAGCTATACTCGCATCGGTGGCATGATCCGCGACACCCCTCCCGGATTCCTCGAGGGCGTTTCCAAGTTTCTCGACGAGGTCGTTCCCGTCATCGACGAAGTCGATGGGCTCCTTTCCAAAAACCGCATCTTCGTTGATCGCACCAAGGATATCGGCACCATTTCGCGCGAAGACGCCATTAGCTACGGCCTCACCGGTCCGAATCTTCGTGGCTCGGGAATCGACCACGACCTTCGCAAGCGTTCCCCGTATCTCGGCTACGAGAAATACGACTTCGATATCCCCCTCGGCAGCGTCGGCGACAGCTACGATCGTTACGTCGTCCGCATGGAGGAGATGCGCCAGTCGGTCAAAATCCTGCGCCAGGTGCTTGCTAACATGCCCAGTGGACCGATCGCCGTAGACGACCCGAAAAATGTTGCTCCGCCGAAAACCCAGGTCCTCACGAAGATGGAGGAACTCATCCACCACTTCATCCTCCACACCGAAGGTCCCGACCTCCCCACGGGCGAAGTCTATTTCGGCCACGAAAATCCCAAGGGCGAACTCGGCTTCTACATCAACAGCAAGGGCGGCGGCACTCCCCACCGCCTCAAGATTCGCGCCCCCAGCTTCGTCAACCTCTCCATCCTCCCGAAAATCCTGCCCGGCCACATGATGAGCGACGTCGTCGCCATCCTCGGCTCCCTGGATTTCGTGATGGGCGAGTGCGACCGGTAGGAACGAGGCTCTTCCTCTTCCTCTGAATCTTCCTCGCGTCGGATCGTCCGTCGTGAGAAAAGTTCTGCCATGCGTCCCTCCCTCCCGGCATTGCTCAGCGCCTGGATGCTTGCTTTGGGGCAGGCGTGTCCTTGCAGCGCTCTTCAAGAGTTCGACATCTCCACGGAAGCCACAAGGCGCGTCGTCATCGATCGCGAACCGGCCTGTGCGCTCGAACAACCTGCAACGGCACTGATCGGAGACGGACTGGCGATGATTTGTGTTTATCGTCGCAATCGAGCCGGCGGGGAGATCGTTTGGAAGCAAAGTTTCACGTTCGGAAGTCTCTCGGGGGAACGCCTCGCAATGCCAGAAACCTGGAAACGAGAGAAGAAATCACCTTTCATCAGCAAACTATCGGATCAAATTGGAGGTGATCGCCTGATTCTTTGGTCGGCAACTTCCACCCTGGAACTTGAGAGATCTGACGAAAGCGCTGTTTGGAAAGAATGGCCCGCGGTGAGCAATTGGCCTGACGGAGCTCGCCTGGCCTTCGTCGAGCTCCTCGCATCGGAACCAGGCAACTATTCGGCGATGCTCACAGACGTAGAGAATTCCGCTTTGTACCAAACAAAGACTTCTGACGGAGGCCGCACGTGGTCTCAACCCAAGTCCATCTATACGAATGCAAAGGCCGATTTTAGTACCGCTGGATTCATTCGTTCGCCCGACGGTCGCCAACTGGCAGTCCTTTTTCGCGGAAAGAATGAGACTCGCTCCTTCGCAACCTTTTCAAGTGATGAAGGAAGAATCTGGAGTGCTCCAACTCTTTTGCCTGCGGCCCTCACGGGAGTCGACTACTCGTCTGCATACGCTTTCGATGGGCGCCTTTTCATCTGTTTCCGCGACGTAGCCCCACCTGGCCAGACAGGCAGCGATTGGGTTGGATGGGTGGGTCGCTACGAAGAACTCGTAGGCGGTCGCGAAGGCCAGTTTCGCGTCCGATTGATGCACGATACGCAGCCAGCGCGCACCGGCCATCCTTCGATCAACGTGATCAAGGATGGCACCTGCATCGTCACCGCGTCCGGTGCGTGGACCGGCGGCGAGCCCCCTTACATCGTGTCCACGTCCTTCATGATCGAGGAGTTCGATGCACGCGCACGGATCACAGCCCCTCCGACGCGACTGAGCCAGGCCCTCCAGAATCGTGCCGAAAACATTGCTCAGAACCTGCATCAATTCCCTGTGGAGGCAGTCCTGTTGGATAATTGGACAGAGCCTTTCGAAGGCACTCGGACTATTCCCCGCCCAGTTTTCGAGTCGCTTCGTGACTTTGTGAATGGCGATTCCGATGTCGAAGCGCTTGCCCAGTTGCTCGACCATCCCATGGGCTATGTCCGTGCCCTGGCGTTATCGGCGCTCTTCGATAGGGAAGATCCCAAATTATTCCCGTTAATCATTACGCAAATTGGAGACCCTACTCCGATCGCAAGGGGCTTGATTTTCGATCAACTTAATCAAGGGCTCGTGACCGAAAGCGCCCCGGAAACGGTCGGGGCGTTTGCGGCGAAGCTTGTGTTGGCATCCCTCAATCCGGACGGCACGATGACAACCCCCATTTCGATTTCGGATGCCATGCGAGCCTGGGCGCGCGCCAACAGCCAGAGGGATTCCGCAACGTGGTTGGTTTGGAAACTGCAAAGAGCCGCTGGTACCAAAGATCGTGAGCCGGAACCCGATCGCGCGGGGCGCATTCGCAAGGTTCGAGAAGAAGTGGATCAGCTCTCGCTTTCTAAAATGGATCGTGCACTGGCCCTCTGGACGTACTCGCGCCGAACTGGAGGATCCATTCTGGTCTCTGAGGACGATTTGATTTCAGCGTTCAAGGCACTCGGTACGAAAGGAGTTCTCTCCCTCATGGAGTTCAACGCGTTTAGCAGAGATCCGTACTACCCGCCAAATTCCTCTTCTCGATTGGGAATTCAAGACCCTGGATTGTTATCCAAGTGGCTCTTCAACGCGGTCGAAAAAATCCTTCCCGCTAGCGCTCTCGACGAGGTTCTATCTAGATCTCACAAGCTTGAAACTCCCGCAGACCTAAACTTCGGATTGAGGGATTCGTGGCTTGCGGCTGCCGCTCGCCTGGCGCCGGAACGCGCTTCCGAGTTTCTCAAGCTGGACGGGGCTGCGGCGTCGTCCGTTCGGGCCGCTGAACTATGGCGATCTCGCGGAATGCTGGAGCGCGATGCCATTCTGAAATGGTTCTTCGACCCCGCGCTTGGGAGGTATGCTGGCGCCGAACTCAACGACGGGGTCGACCCGCGGAATATAGGGACTTGGTTTATCGAGAGCCTTTACCAAGCGAAGCGACCTGACACGCCGGAGCTGATTCGCGCTATTGCGTCTCACGCCTCGTTCCCATTGCTTCACCGCACGACGTTGGCTTCGCTTCGTTCCCTTCAACGGGAGATTAGCGGCCAGCTGCCGGAAGACCTGGCGCAAGAGCACATTCTTCTATCGAATCCTAATCTCTGCGTTGTCATGGCCCGCTGGCGCAATGACCTCCGAGGCACTTACGGTTTGCCGCTCGAAGCGGTTCCTCAATTGCCGAGGTCATGGATCACTCTCGTCGAGCCATCGAAGCGCCTCGATTTCGAGAGCAGTGGGGATTTCCATCTCATTAGCGGTCTCGACGATTTTTTCGTTCTCCAATCTGGAGCCGAGCGGGACTGGCGTGTCCGTTCGGTCAAATCCGGGAACCAGATTGCCTCCTACCAATCTCGCCCCGATCGGGATTTGCGAGGCGTCGCCGTTTCTGACAGCGGCAATCTTGCCGCGTTCTCTTACTCCGGCAATTTCATCGACTTCGTAGATTTCACGTCAGGCAAAACGAGGCAGATTCAACTTCCGGAGTATGCCGACGAATATTGGGACCCGGAACTCGCCATTTCTCCGAATCAATACTCAATCCTTCTTCGACACTCCGACGGCATGAACCTTCACCGATACGCCGACGGTGCGCGCCTTTGGAGCTTGCCTGAGAATGCCGGGTATTCGCTCGCTCGCTTCGCTGATGGCGGTCGCAAAATCGCTGCGTCTTCCGGTAGAAATCTCATTTTGCTTTTCGATGCGGAAACCGGAGCGGAGTCGGGACGGATGGATGGCCACTCCGGCGCGATTCGCACCATATTGAGTTCCGCAAATGGCCAGCGCCTGGTCTCGTACGCCGCCGACGGTCGGATCAATGTCTGGAATCCTTCGGAAGCGCGACTGGAACGGACAATTCACACGTATCCTGCGAACGATGAGCATAGCCCGGTTGTTCTATCTCGAGACGGCAGGCGGCTCGCCATCGCCGACACCCATCAATCCGTCTTCATCTATGATCTCGATGCGGGCGCCATGTTGGGCGAAGTGCGTCTGAGAGAAGCTCGTCTGTGGACCATGGCAATCTCCGCGGATGGTTCTCAACTGGCGTCGATCTGCCTGGATCCGGGTTTGCTACAAGTATGGCAGCTCGACTTTGCTCGGGATAAATAGCCTCAGCTCGAAAGAGCAGGGGAGTTCTCGGAACTCCCGGTTGCTTGGCTGGCTAGCGCAGGCAAACCAACGCTGCCGCTACGACTGCCTCCAGCGCCGCCACCGTAGCCCCAAATACAAAGCGGCCCGCTGTAACCACCGAACCAACCAGCAGCGGCAGGGCTACCGCGACAATGCACACGGCCGCTGGCTGCGCGGTCCCGGATCGCTCCAAAACGGCTTCCGCCCAGCCAAACGTCCAAACCAGGCTGAACCATAGCCAGACGCGCAGGCTCATCCGTCCGAATGTTCCGACGGACACTGCGGAAAACGCGTGCTGTTTCGGAAACTCCCGCTGGTGCTTGGCGTACCTCCGAACGCGTTCGTCTAGCACCCGCAGTTGAGTCTCTGGCTGATATTCGCGGACAGCGCGCACCGCTTCCTGTCGCGTTGCCACGCTCCGCGATTGGAACGTCCGATCTTTCAATCGCCGTTCCACGGCCGTGCGCACGCCGCAATAGTCCGAGAGGACACGCGGTGTTTTGTTTCGTCGCAGCCAGCGCATGCTTCGAAGATGTCGCCAATGAGCATTGGAATACAAGCGCTTACCTGCGACCGAGCGGCCCGCGCAATTCTTCCTACTACATACTGAGACGGATAAGAAGCGCAGGCACTACAACTGCGGCGGCGCCGATGCAAATGCTTGAGCACAACTCCGCGAGCGACATTTCGCACACGTTTCTCCAGATTCGAAGCCAGGCCAGCAGTTGGCATAAGGCGAAGGCGCCGCCGAGGCAAAGCAACGTTGGGTGATCGGAGTTCCAAAGCCTGTCATTCCAAATCACTATGCCCAGAGCCGACGAATTCGCGGCAATTGTGAGAGCCACGATGTATCTTGTTTCCCAAGGATTTGGCTCCTTCCAATCGGCTCCAACATCTCGCGGCGTATCGATGGAGTGTTCCGCAAAGCTCAGAACTCGAGCACTCACGTCCTTCAATCGCTGCCTGGGCTCGTAGCCGGGTACCGCGATCGATACGTTGGAAGCTCCCATTTGCACAGTCTTGGGCTGTCTCCGCCGCGAATGAATGGCATCGCTCACTCTTCCGAAGTCCGTACCGGCTTCCGGTTTCGCATCTCGCCGTAACCAGCGGAGAAGTTTCATCTGGCCGTCCATTCACTAGCCATAAGCGATGCCTGCCAAACAGGTGAAGAAAGCCAGCAAGCCAAGCCAAATACCGAAGACACCGATCCAATCGCGCTCACGCAAGAGTTGCCGGATCTCTTTCCGAGAGTCGCCAAATGCCTCCCATTGCAAGAAGATCATGATCAACACGCAGCAAAGGCTCAGTGAAAACTCCAATGCGCTGATCCCACGCTTTGCCATTTGAATAAGCACTCCCAGTTCCACTCCGATGACACCAAGATTTCCCGCTACAAGCAGCGCCGGAAAGACCCGGCTTTCCAGCTTCAGGTCCTCCAACTCAAACTCAGGAGAAGGTATGCAATCTTTACTGAACTCGCGAGGAGTCTCCCTGGAATCCTCCACGAATTGCCGCGTACGCTCGCTCACTCGACGAATTCGCTCCTTTGGCCGATTGGTACGAGCAGCATTGCTGGCATCCGGGGATGAAGTTCTCAGAATGCTCGGATCACGCTCGATCGCCGCCGTCCGCTCCCGCACGGCATCACTCACCCGGCGGTAATCCGTCAAGGCGCACGGCTTCTTTGCTCGTCGCAGCCATCGCATCGGTGCACCTGGCTACTCCTCTTCACCGGAAGAGTCCAACCGAAAGGGTGCGCTACCACTCGTGCCCCACGAGGAATTCGCACCCAAAGGCACCCACGATCAGCCCGACCAATACACCAGCGGCGCATAATCTGGGGCTCCTTTCCCAGCATTGCAGACTAACGCCGACCTGGAGAGCAGAAGCGATCACAGCGCACCAGACAACGAGCAAGTCACCAAAACGAATTCCCAAAAAGCGAGCCGTCAGCAGCCATGCCCCCGCGAACAGATTCGCGGTCAGAAAGACCTTCACGAGCGTTTCAGGCTTCACATCCTTGTCATGTTCGAGGCGGAGCGGCGGTATCCAATCCTTCCCAAACGTTCGCGGTGTCTGCTTCGAATCCTCGACAAACTCCCGCGTTTGCTCAGTGACTTCTTCCAGCCGCTCCGCCGGACGATAACTGCGCGCCGCACGCAGGCTTTCCACTGACACTTCGCGACTCGTTTGCGAATCTGTCGCTGCGCGCCGCAGATGAACGGCGTCGGCAACCCGGCTGTAATCCGTCAGGATATTCGCTTCCTTCGTTCGTCGCAGCCAGCGCATAGAAAGAGCGATAATCCTTTCCAATCCTCGGGCAAGTTCGAAGCCTCACAAATCCGCGATCCGAAATCCGAAATCCGAAATCCTCATGAGCGTCCAAATCGACATCGTTTACCAGGGTTCCCTCCGCTGCGAGGCCACCCACGCCCCTTCCAAAAACCATTTCGTCACCGACGCGCCCGTGGACAACATGGGCAAGGGCGAATCCTTCTCACCCACCGACCTCGTCGCCACTGCCCTCGGCACCTGCATGATCACCACCATGGGCATCTTCGCCCAGCGCCATGAGATCGATCTCACTGGCGCCACCGTCACCGTCCAAAAGCACATGATCCAGACCCCATCGCGCCGGATCGGCAAACTGGAAACCGAGATCCACCTTCCGTTGCCAGCGTCCCACCCTCATCGTGAAGCCCTCGAGCGCGCCGCTTACACCTGCCCCGTCCACCAAAGTCTCCACCCCGACGTCGAAAAGCCTATCGTCTGGCACTGGAAGTAGGACCGTTGACGCGACGGAGGCTTTCGCGGACAAAGCACAGGAGTCGTCCGTGGGGGTGCTGCTTTGTGCGCCGTCTTCCCCCATTCCTGCCTTCCTGGGAACCCCCATTTTGGTCGCTTGTGAAATTTTTCACAAATTCCCCTTGCCGCTCTTTCCCGCCATCCGCATCCTCCGCGACGCCGTGCGTTCAATGGCTGTCAGCCTCCTTCTCGTCTCCATCTCCCTGCTTTCCGCAGCATGCGGGCCGCGCATCACGAATGCGAACCTCGTGGTCGTCGAGAATGAGCGCAATACTCGCGAGCCTTTGGGGAAGGGGATCAGCCCCAAGGAGGTTGAGAGCATTCTCGGCCTTCCCAACCGGGTCGAGACGGCCAGGTTGCCTCTGGAAACCCAGAAAAAGGAGGTCGATGTCGTTCGCTACTACTACCAGCAGGAGGGCGAAGAAATCGAGCTGCACTTCTACGACGGAAAGCTGATTTCGACCGTCCCTAAACTCGGCCAACCGAAAGAGAAACCTGCGGAAGAAAAGGAGAAATAATTTCGCGCCATGTTTTTCAGCGTCCCAGCAGCACTGCTCGAGAAAATAGACGAAGCCATTTCGCACTACCCCGTGTCGAAACGCTCGGCGTCACTACCGCTGCTCCACTTGTGGCAGGAGCATTTCGGTTTCATCAGCGATGAGGCCATCAAATGGATCGCCGCCAAGCTCGAGTTGGAGCCGATCCAAATCCTCGAACTGGTTACCTTTTACCCCATGTTCCGGCGCGTCCCGGCAGGGAAGCGCCACATTCGCGTCTGTCGTACGCTTTCGTGCCAGCTCGCGGGCTCCTACGAACTCCGCGATGCCGTTGCGAGTGCCGCAGGGATCGACCTCAAGAAGTGGCAGGAACACAACGATCATCACGCCAATCCCGAACATGGCAACCCCGTGGCGGTCTCGCAGGATGGGCAGTATTCCATCGAGTTCGTCGAGTGCCTCGCAAGCTGTGGCACCGCGCCGGTGGCCATGGTGAACGATCTCTTCAAGGAAAACGTCAAAATCGACCAGGCGGCGGACCTTCTCGCCCTGGAAAAATCCGACGCCACGCTTCCGAAGATCAAGCCGCCGCATGCACGCGAGCGCCGGCTCGTCTTCAAGTACATCGACGTTCAAGGTTACACGAACGACATCGAGTGCTATCAGCGGAACGGCGGCTACGGCGACCTGAAGAAAGCGCTCGGCATGAAGCCCGAGGATATCGTCAGCGAGGTGAAGACTTCCGGCCTCAGGGGCCGTGGCGGCGCCGGATTCCCGTGTGGCGTCAAATGGGGCTTCATCAAGCGCGGTGGTCCCAAGCCGGTCTATCTCATCTGCAACGCGGACGAATCGGAGCCGGGCACCTTCAAGGATCGCTACATCATCCACCAGGACCCGCATCAGCTCATCGAGGGCATGGTCATCTCCTGCTTCGCGGTCGATGCGCACCTCGCTTACATCTACATCCGCGGCGAATTCCCCGAGGGCGCGGAGATCCTCGAGAAGGCGCTGGCCGAAGCACGGTCGAAGAATCTCCTCGGTAAAAACATTCTCGGCTCCGGTTTCGATTGCGAAATCTACGTCCACCGCGGTGCGGGAGCGTATATCTGCGGCGAGGAAACCGGCCTCATCGAATCGCTGGAAGGCAAGCGGGCCTATCCGCGCATCAAGCCGCCGTATTTCCCCGCCGTCCTGGGCCTCTACATGTGCCCCACCATCGTGAATAACGTCGAGACCCTTTGCGACGTGAAGCACATCGTCGCCATGGGTGGCGCCGAGTTCGCAAAAATCGGCAAACCAAACAATACGGGCACCCGAATCCTGTGCGTCAGCGGCGACGTCGTAAACCCCGGCTACTACGAAGTGGAAGTCGGTTCCCTCACGATGGGCGAACTCATCAACGACGTATGCGGCGGATTGAAGGAAGGTCGCAAACTCAAGGCCGTCATCCCCGGCGGTTCTTCGGCGAAGGTCCTCAAGGCGGGCGAGACTTACAAGGTGAAGGACAAGACTCTCACGCTCGAAGACATCCCCATGGACTTCGACACCATCGCCGCCTGTGGAAGCATGGCCGGCTCCGGCGGCGTCATCATCATGGATGACTCACGCGACATGGTGGAGTGCCTCAACAACATCAACGAATTCTACGCCCACGAATCCTGCGGCCAGTGCACGCCGTGCCGCGAAGGTGCGCTTTGGATGAAGAAGATCACCGACCGCATCCTCGAGGGCGGCGGTACGCAGCGCGACCCGGACATGCTCGTCAAGATCGGCGACAACATCGCCGGCAAGACGATCTGCGCCTTCGGTGAAGCCTGCGCCTGGCCCACCCAATCGTTTGTCGCGAAGTTCCGAGACGAATTCACCGGCAAGGCTCAAAAGCCCGTCCCGCCCCCGATGCCCCCCGAATACACGGCGGAAGAACTCATCGAAAACGAAACCATCGTCCCCGTCCCCGCCCCCCGCGGCAACGGCAGCGAAATCATGGCCCCCGCCGCCACCCGATGATGAATCCTGCTTTTCCTATTCACCGATGAGCACCGCAACCGAAGTACAGATGCTCAACGTCCAGATTGACGGCGTCTGGATGCAGTTTCCCAAGGGCACCCGTGTCATTGAGGCGTGCAAGGAGGCGAAGAAGTTTATTCCTCACTATTGCTATCACGAGAAGCTTTCCTCCCCGGGCAACTGCCGGATGTGTCTCGTCGAAATGGGCATGCCGAAGATGTCGCCAGATCGCAAGCCGGTCATCGGCGAAGACGGCAAACCGGAGATTGCCTGGATTCCCCGTCCGCAGATTTCCTGCGCGCAGGACATCGCCGAAGGAATGGGCATTCGCACGAGTTCGCCGATGGTCGAAGACTGCCGGAAGGGCGTCATGGAGTTCCTCCTGATCAACCATCCGCTCGATTGCCCGATCTGTGACCAGGCCGGTGAGTGCAAACTCCAGGAATACTCCGTTGAAGTCGGCCAGGGTGAATCGCGTTTTCTCGATCACAAGGTCAAGAAGCCAAAAAACGTCGAGCTAGGGCCGCGCGTCACACTCGATGCCGAGCGGTGCATTCTCTGCACGCGCTGCATCCGGTTCATGAAGGAAGTCGCCAAGGACGATTGCATCGGCATCGTCGAGCGCGGCAGCTTTAGTTCCATCTCATGCCACCCGGACAAGGCACTCGAGTCGAACTACTCGCTGAACACCGTCGATATCTGCCCCGTGGGCGCGCTCACTTCCTCCGATTTCCGGTTTAAGATGCGCGTGTGGTTCCTCAAGGAAACCAAAACCGTCGATGTCAATTGCGGCACCGGCGCCAACATCAACGTTGGTTCGCGCGAAAACGTCATCTACCGCATCACCCCTCGCGAGAACGAGGACGTGAACTCCTGCTGGCTGCCCGATTCGCATCGGCTCAATTTCAAATTCGTGGGCGACGAGCGCCGCCTCAAGACACCCATGGTCAAGGGCGCCCCCGTCGAATGGCGCACGGCCATCGCCATCGCTGCGGAAATGCTCAAGGCGCACGGAAAAGACTCCATCGCCCTCATCGCCTCGGCTCGCGCCACGAACGAAGAACTCTGGCTGACCCGCCGGCTCGTGGATGTGCTCGACATCGACAAGCAGCACGACGTGATTCCGCGCGTCGGCGAACCCGATGGCCTCCTCGTCTCCGCTGATCGCAATCCTAATACGACCGGCGCAAAGCTTCTGGAGATTTGCACGAATCGCCCCGGCTATCGCCTCAAGAAAATCGCCGACGGCGTCCGGGCCGGTACGATCAAGGCACTCATCTGCCTCGGCGAAAATCCGCTCAAGGCCGGCCTCACCGAGGACGACCTCAAGAAACTCGACGCACTTATCATCGCGGACATTCTCCCAAACAAAGCGACACCGTTCGCCACGGTACTGCTCCCCAGCAGCGCGCCATTCGAGAAGCGTGGCTCGATGATCAACATCAAGGGCCGCCTGCAGCGCCTCAACAAAGCGGTCAATGCTCCGGGCCAGGCTCGCGACGACTGGGAGATTCTCCGCGATCTCATCCAAGCCGTCAGTGGGTCGAATGGCCTCTACATGATCGAGGATGTCTTCAAGCAAATGGCCGAAAAGGTAGCCGAGTTCTCGGGCCTGAGCCTGAGCAAGATCGGCGACCTCGGTCTCCAGGTCCTCGACCCTGCCAGGAAGGAAGAGGAGGCCGCAAAATGAGCCGCGCCCAATTCCGCTACGCACTCCTGCCCAGCGCATGATCTCCTTCCTCAGCTCTCCCGATTTCTGGTTCCTTGTCGGTACTTCGCTCGCGAAGACGATCTTCCTGATCTTCCTCGTGGTGCTGCCCATGGTGAGCTACACGGTGTACGCGGAGCGCCGCGTCTCCGCCGCCATTCAGGATCGCACAGGTCCGAACCGCACCGGGTTCCCGCTCACGTTGCTCGGCTTCAAGAAAGATTTTTCACCCATTCTCGGTGGACTCGGCCAGCCTGTTGCCGACGCGGTAAAATTCCTCCTCAAGGAGGACTTTGTCCCCGGCCACGTCAACAAGCCCTACTTCTGGCTCGCACCGTGTTTGGCGATGATCCCTTCGATCGTCACGCTCGCGGCAATTCCCTTCGGCAGCACGTTCCTCGGAGTGCCCATGGTGGTTGCCGACCTGAATATCGGCCTGCTCTACATCTTCGCCATCTCAAGCGTCGGCGTGTACGGCATCGTGCTCGCGGGCTGGTCCTCGAATTCCAAGTATCCCTTCCTCGGCGGCATCCGCAGCTCGTCGCAAATGATTAGCTATGAGTTGGGCTTGGGACTCAGTGTCGTTCCGGTTCTTCTCATCGCCGGTAGCACGAGCCTCACGCAGATCACCAAATACCAGGTCGATCACGGCTGGCTCCTCGCCCCGTTCATGGATGGCTCGCTGACGAAATCGGAAATCCTCCTCTGGATCCCGGTCTTCATCGCGTTCATCACGTTCACGATCTGCATGTTCGCGGAGACCAATCGTCTCCCGTTCGATCTTCCCGAGTCCGAGACGGAACTCGTAGCCGGTTATCACACCGAATATTCCTCGATGAAGTTCGCGCTGTTTTTCCTCGGCGAATACACCGCCATGATCGCGGGGAGCTCCCTCATCGTGGTGCTGTTCCTCGGCGGCTGGCACGTGCCTTTCCTGCCGAGCACGATCAATGACCCCTATTCCTTCTGGGGTGTCATCTTCGGACTCATCCACATCACCGCCTTTTTCGCGAAGGTCGCCGCTCTCCTGTTCGTCTTCATCTGGGTCCGCTGGACGCTGCCCCGTTTTCGCTACGACCAGCTCATGAAACTCGGCTGGCTCTACATCTTCGAAGTCGCCCTCGTGAACATCTTCCTCACGGCAGGAATCCTCGCCTACACCAAGTGAGCAATATCCAACACCCAACACTCAACATCCAACACCCAATGGGCTTTGGCGTGCGCGCACGGAACCATTGGATGTTGGATGTTGGATGTTCGGTGTTGGGTGTTCTTCCCGTCTAACCATGGCCTACGTCGTCCCGCGCCCCAATCTCACCTGGAAGGAGAAGATCTATCTCCCATCCATCGTTGCCGGTCTCATGACCACGCTCAAACATCTGCGCAGGATGTGGAGCGGCCAGACCAAGGTGCTCATGCAGTATCCCGAGGAAAAATGGGATTCGCAGATGCCGGAGCATTATCGCGGCGCTCCTACGCTCGTGAAGGATCATAAGGACCGCGAGCGGTGCGTGGCCTGCCAGCTTTGCGAATTCATTTGCCCGCCGCGCGCCATCACCATCACGCCCGAGGAAATTCCCGCCGACTCCAAGTGGGCGAAGGTCGAGAAGCGCCCGAAGCATTTCTACATCGACATGATCCGCTGCATCTACTGCGGCATGTGCGAGGAAGTTTGTCCCGAGCAAGCCATCTTCCTCCGCAAGGACTACGCCATCACCGGCATCACCCGCGCCGAGATGGTCCACGACAAGCAAAAGCTCTACGAAATGGGCGGTGTCTTCGACGGCTTGGTCCACAAATGGAACCCACTGAAATGAATTGCCGATTGCCGATTGCCGATTGCCGATTGCTCCGCGCCCAGGTGCGCGGCAGCGCGTTTTCAATCAGCAATTCGGAGTTCCCAATCCGCAATCCGCAATCCGCAATCCGCAATCCCCGATGAACCCTCTTCTCTTCTGGTTCTTCGCCATCCTCATGCTGGTCTTCGGCGTCTCGGTCGTCGTGAACCGAAACCCGGTCGCCAGCGCCTTGTCGCTGGTGGTTAGCTTCCTCGGCCTCGCGGCGCTCTTCGTTTCGCTCGACGCGTTCTTCATCGGAATCATCCAGGTGCTCGTCTATGCGGGCGCTGTGATGGTGCTCTTCCTGTTCATCATCATGCTGCTCGATCTCAAGGCCGAGCAGCGTCGCAAGATGAACTTCGTTGCTCTCGCCGGCGGCGCCCTCGTCACGGCGGCATTCGTTGTTCAACTTCTCGGCGTCCTGAAGCGTTTCCCGCTCGGCGACCAGCCATTTCCGGCCCTCGCCCAGGGCACTAACGACGTTCGCGAAGTGGGCATGACTCTCTTCTCCACGCATAACCTTCCGTTCCAGGTGGTCGGCGTCCTCATTCTCGTCGCCACGGTCGGCGTCGTCATCCTTTCCAAGCGCGAACTGAAATGACCCTCACGCTGAACCACTATCTTCTCGTCAGCGGCCTCCTCTTCGCCATCGGCTTTGCGGGGGTCATCCTGCGGCGCAACATTATCATCATCTTCATGTGCCTGGAGTTGATGTTGAACGCGGCAAACCTTTCCCTCGTCGCGTTCAGCCGGTTCAACGTCACCAACGGCGTCCCGAATTACAACGCACAGGTCCTCGTCTTCCTCATCATCACCGTCGCCGCTGCTGAAGTCGCCGTGGGCCTGGCCATCATCGTGGCCCTCTACCGCGCCCGCCAGACCACCCACGTCGAAGACATCACCTCGCTCAAGTTTTGAAAATCGCGGCATTCCACTCCTCAATTCCTTTGATGTTTGGCGTTTGGCGTTTGGCGTTTGGCGTTCAACCGGACGGCGCCGCAAAAGCGACCGGAGTTGGCACAAACCAACACCAAACTCCAAACGCCAAACTCCAAACGCCAAAAGTCGCCTAGCGAATGGAACCTCAACCCGCCTGGTTCATCCTTCTCAACCCGCTCGTCGCGGCGGGCCTGATTCATCTGGTCTTCCGCAAGTCCGCCAGCACTGCGACCTTCATCTCAGTCATGTCCTCGCTGGTCGGTCTCATGGCCGCTTTCTGGATCTTCTCCATGGGCGGCCATCACGGTGAATCTCCCAAGATTGAGGTTCCCTGGATCGATTTTGGTCCCGCCCTGCGCATCCCCATCGGCATCATTCTCGATGACCTGAGCAAGCTCATGCTGCTGGTCGTCACCGGCATCGGTGCCGCTGTTCATGTCTATTCCACCATCTACATGGAGCACGACGAGTCGAAGGCGCGCTACTTCGGCAATTTGTCGCTCTTCATGTTCTCGATGTTAGGCATCGTCCTCGCGAACAACTTCGTGATGATGTTCATCTTCTGGGAACTTGTGGGCGTCAGCAGCTATTTGCTCATCGGCCACTGGTTCACACGCGAGTCCGCCGCGGCCGCTGCCAACAAAGCCTTCATTACGAACCGCCTTGGCGATTTCGGATTCATGCTCGGCATCTTGATGATCTGGGCATGGGCAGGCACCATCGTCTTTCCGGAAATCGCGGTGCTCAAGGGCACGCTCAATATCAACCAGGGCTACATCACCGCCGCGGTCCTGCTGGTTTTCTGTGGAGCTGTGGGCAAGAGCGCCCAGGTTCCGCTCCATGTGTGGTTGCCGGACGCCATGGAAGGTCCCACGCCGGTCTCCGCGCTCATCCATGCTGCGACCATGGTTGCCGCCGGCGTGTACATGCTCGCTCGCGTCTTCTTCCTTATTGAGTTGAGCCCCAGTGCGCAGACGATCATCGCCGCCATCGGTGGCCTCACTGCACTGCTCGCCGCGCTCATGGCCACGCAACAGGACGACATCAAGCGCATCCTGGCTTACTCGACTCTATCGCAACTCGGCTACATGGTCATGGCCGTGGGACTCGCAGCTCCCGGTGCCGCGATGTTTCATCTTTTCACGCACGCCTTTTTCAAGGCGCTGCTCTTCCTCGGCGCGGGCGCCATCATCCATGCGTTGCATCACGAGCAGGACATTTGGAAGATGGGCGGCCTCAGCCAGAAAATGCGGCTTACCTTCTTCACTTTCGCTGCAGGTTATCTGGCCCTCGTTGGTTGCCCGGGTCTCGCTGGCTTCTTCTCGAAGGATCTGATCCTCGCCGCCGCCTACCAGCAGAATAAACTGCTGTTCCTCTCGGCCGTCTTCACGGCCTTTCTCACAGCCTTCTACATGACCCGCCTGTTCGTCGTCGTGTTCCTGGGCAGGGCTCGCACGGAAGCGGCCGCCCACGGTCACGATGGACCGCTTCGCATGACCGTTCCGTTGGTCATCCTCGCCGTTTTCAGCGTCTTCGCCGGTTACGGTTTCATCGCCAATGGCGCGCTGGGTCACGAGTTCCACGATGCCCTCCACAAGCTCCACGAAAGCTCCGGTTCCAACTGGGCGATGGCGCTCGGCACCTTTGCTTTTATCGTCGGCGTGAGTTCCGGCTATGTTCTCTACGTAGGCAGGGACACGGACCCCATCGTTATCCGCCCTTTCAAGGATAAGTTCTACTTCGACGAAATCTACGCCGCGCTCATCGCGGGAACACAGGACCTCTTCGCCCGTTTCAGCGCTTTCTTCGACAAGTGGATCATCGACGGCGTCCTCGTCCGCGTCAGCAGCGGTGCGGTCTGGGGCCTCGGGTTTCTTCTGCGTTTCTTCCAATTCGGAAACCTCCAGGGATACGCTTTCCTTTTTGGCGCCGGTGTCGTCGCCCTCATCTACCTCATGGTCTTCAGCAACTAGGCGCGCATGCTCAACCTGATCGTCCTCATTCCTGTCGTCGCCGCCTTGCTCGTCATTTTGGGCGCGCCCGCTCGCAAGACTTCGTTAGGCGCGGCTATCATTCAGGCCGCGCTCGCCCTTTCCTGTTTGCTGACCTACGACAAGACAGGAGCCCAGTATCAGTTTCCCGAGTGGTCCATGCTCGTTCCGGAGTGGGACCTGAAATACTTCCTCGCAGCCGATGGCCTGAGCCTGGTGATGCTCTTGCTCACAGGGCTCGTCACTCTAGCCGCAGTGTGGGTAACGCCAACGGTCGAGAAGCGCCCCAACCTGTTTTACGCCTGCCTCCTCTTCATCTCTGCCGGTTGTGCCGGAGCTTTTGCCTCGCAGGACCTGTTCTTCTTTTACGCCTTTCACGAACTGGCTCTCATTCCTACCTTCCTGCTCATCGGCATTTGGGGAACGGGTGAACGCCAGGCCACAGCTTGGAAGATCACGATCTATCTCGGGCTTGGCTCATTCATTCTTCTGATCGGCCTCGTCGATCTTTATCTCGCCATTCCTGAGCCGCTCCGCACCTTCGATATGCTGAAGCTGCAGGACCTCGCCCGGCAGAACGTCATTCCCGCCGCCGCGCAAACCCGTCCGTATCTCTTCCTGCTCATCGGTTTCGGCACGCTCATCTCGCTCTTTCCCTTCCACTCCTGGGCGCCCGGAGCCTATGCCAATGCGCCCACTGGCGCCGCAATGCTTCACGCCGGCGTCCTGAAAAAATTCGGTCTCTACGGTTTGATCCGAATCGCCGTCCCGCTCCTGCCGGCCGGGGCTCAGCATTGGTCGAACCTGCTCCTGCTTTTGCTCGTGGGAAATATCCTCTACATCGGGCTCGTCACCATCGCCCAGCGCCGGCTCGACTACATGCTCGGCTACTCCAGCGTCATGCACATGGGGTACATTTTCCTGGGCATCGCGGCCTTCAACGTCGTGGGGATCACGGGCGCCGCGCTGCTCATGTTCGCGCATGGCCTCAGCATCGCCGCGCTGTTCGCTATGACCGGTTACCTCCGCCAGCGCAGCGAATCTCTCGCCTTCGAAGATCTCGGCGGAGTCGCAAAGACCATGCCTTTCCTTGGCGCCGCATTCGGCTGCGCAGCCTTCGCTTCCATCGGCCTCCCCGGCTTCACTAACTTCGCCAGCGAAATCATGGTGTTCTTCGGCGCTTTCAAGCCAGGTGTCGCTGAGCATCTCTCGGGTAACTTCAAGATCGCCACCGTGTGCGGCCTGTGGGGAGTTGTGATTAGCGCAGTCTACATGCTCCGCGCTTACAAACGCATCTTTATGGGCGAACCGACCAGCGCTGTCTCGACATGGACAGACATCGCAGGCGCTGCGCGTATCCCGGTCCTCCTGCTCATCGCCACACTTCTGATCACTGGCTTCGCTCCGAACACCGTCCTCAGCCTCGTTAAACCAAGTGTCGAAGCTGTCGTGCCCAAATCCAAATAAGGGCCATACCTTTCCTCACTTCCTGATTTCCTGAGATCCCTTTCCCGATGCCGCCGCTCTTCAGCCCAGTTACTCTCGAAGTCATCGTCCTGCTGCTCGGGTTCTTCCTGCTTTTCGCCGAATCCTTCTCTAAGGGGGAGGACAAGAGCTGGATGGCCAGGGTCTCCATCTACGTGCTGACCGTCATCTTCGCGTGGACGTTCTTCACCACGGGCGATACCGGCGTCGATCTCCTCAATTCGTTCTACACGGCTGACTCCACCGCGCTCTTCTTCAAGCGCATCGCGCTCGTCACCACCATCGTGGTCCTTGTCATGGCGTTGGAGTTCAAGGGAACTCTCATGAAGTTCATCCCGGGCGGAAAGCTCGGCACCGGCCTTGGCGAATTCCTCGCGCTGCCTGTCTTCACATGCGCGGGTCTCATGTTCATGGCGTCGGCCATCGATTTCCTGCTGATCTTCGTATCGCTCGAACTCGTCACCATTAGCTTCTACATCCTCGTAGCCTACATGCGGCGAAATATCGGTTCGCTCGAGGCGGGAGTGAAATACCTCATCCTCGGCGCGCTCAGCACCGGCTTCCTCGTGTACGGCATTACCTGGATCTTCGGCCTCACGGGCGAAACGAATCTCCTGAAAATCGGCCAGGCTCTTCCAAGCTTGATGGATGTGGGTGGACGCCTGCACGGCAACGAAGCCGCCGTCCTCTTCGCGCTCATGCTGGTGCTCATCGCACTCGGCTTCAAGGTCGCTGCCGCGCCCTTCCAGCTTTGGGTGCCCGATGTCTATCAAGGCGCACCGACTCCGATCACGGCCTTCCTCAGCGTCGGCAGCAAGGCGGCTGGATTCATCGTGCTCATCCGTGTGCTCGAGCCCTTCCTGCGTGTGCCGGCTTTGCACGACAAACTCGTCTTCATCCTGGCCATTCTCGCCGGCGCCACGCTCATCTACGGCAGTCTCGCAGCCATGCCGCAGGATAACTTCAAGCGCCTGCTCGCCTATTCCAGCATCGCTAATGCGGGTTACCTCCTCGTCGCCATCGCCAGCATCGGCCCGGCGAAACACACCTTGGGTTCCGCCGGGATTGCCGTCTCATTCTATCTCGCGGGCTATTTGCTGATGACGCTCCTGAGCTTCCTCGTGCTCGTCATCGTCACCAAGCACTCCCGCGGCGATGACATCCTTCACTTCAACGGCCTGGCCAAGCGCAGCCCCTTCCTCGCATTCGGACTGCTCGCCGCATCGCTCTCCCTGGCCGGCGTTCCTTTCACCGCCGGCTTCTATGGCAAGTTTCTCGTGTTTGCCGCTGCTGTCGCTGAACACCAGTACGTCCTCATCGGCATTGGTATCATCACCGTGGCGGCGGGATTCTACTACTACCTGCGTGTCGTAGCAGCCATGTACTGGCAGGAGCCGAACGACGACACCCCGATCCGGATCGGTCCGCTCTCCAGGTTCACGATCGGTACGCTCACGGCCCTCATCTTCATTCTCGGCATCTTCCCTCAGCCTGTCCTGACGATGCTCAAGCCGGCAATCTCGGAGCCGGTTCCTGTGGTGGCGAGCGAACGCTGATCTGGCAGTTGGGCATCAATGGCGCAAAGCCTTCGGGTGTCTTGATATTCACGAAGTAACGGATTTTCCGTTGCCTTCGTGCGTTCAGGCATTACCCCACAGGAAGCCATCCACCCAAGGCATGACCTCCTTTCTCCCCGGTCCATGGACCTGCCTTGTGCGGGTCGCTCTGACGCTGCTTGCGCTCGCAGGCATCCTTCCTCTCACGGCCCGCTCGCAGGACGCTGCTGCCATGGTGCAAATCTCCAGGCAGATCGAAGCTCTCTCCGCCGAGAAGCGCGCCCGCCCACCCGCACAGCGCAAGCTCGCCTCCGCACTCATCTATGCCGATCGCGAACGCCAGGCTGGCCGCGCGTCGAATGCGGTTCCTTCCCTCCGATCTTCGGTTGCCCCGGATGCACAGGGCCTGATTCAGGTCGATATCACTGCCGAAGTCACTCAGGCGCTCCTCGATGAAATCGTGCGGATCGGCGGACGCGTCCAGGGGTCGTACCCGGTGGATGATTCCATCCGCGCTCTCGTGCCGCTCGCCCAGATTGAGCCGCTCGCAGGCCGGAAGGATGTGCGGTTCATTCAGCCCGCAGTCACTTTCCGCACCAATGTCGGGTCGGTGACCAGCGAAGGGGATGTCGCGCATCGAGCCAACACGGCTCGCACTACCTTCGGCTTCGACGGCACCGGAGTGAAAGTCGGCGTCCTCTCGGATAGTGTGGACTTTCTCGCCGCCTCCCAGGCCGGCAACGATCTCGGGCCGGTTACCGTCATCCCCGGGCAGGGGGGAGTCGGCGCGGGCGAAGGCACTGCGATGCTCGAGATCGTTCATGACCTCGCTCCGGGCGCGGAACTCTTCTTCGCCACGGCGGTCAATGGCCCGGCTTCCTTTGCACAGAATCTCCGCGCCCTCCGCGCCGCGGGCTGCCAGATCGTTATCGATGATGTGAGCTACTCCGACGAGTCGCCCTTTCAGGATGGCATCGTGTCCCGCGCCGTGACCGAGCTTTCGAATGCCGACGTGATTTTCTTTTCGTCCGCCACAAATTCCGGGAACAAGAACGACGGAACCTCCGGTACATGGGAAGGCGATTTCCTGGATAACGGCACCGCGCTCGCCGACGGCTCCCGCATCCATAACTTTGGTGGGGGCGTCACGCTCAATACCGTCACTGTCTCCTCGCAGGGGCGCGTGGACCTCTTTTGGGCTGATCCGTTTGGAGCTTCCACGAATGACTACGATGTGTTTGTTGCCGACGCTGGAAATAACGTCGTGCGCGCCTCGACCGGCTCCCAGGACGGCACGCAGGATCCCTATGAAGCCATCGGGGACCTGGCGGCAGGCGAAAAGATCCTGATTGCGCGATTCTCCGGCGCCGCCCGTTTTCTGCACCTGGATACAGGCCGATGCCGGCTCACTGTGAGCACACCTGGCCGCACGCGCGGACATAACGCGGCTGGCGCACTCAACGCATTCTCCGTCGCCGCCACTTCGGCATTCAATCGCACCACACCCTTTGCGGGTGGCGCTGCGAATCCCGTCGAAACGTTCAGTTCCGATGGCTTCCGACGCTTCTTCTTCAACATAGACGGAACGGCCATCACGCCAGGCAATTTCTCCTCCACCGGCGGCGTCGTGTTGCTGAAGCCCGACGTGACCGCTGCCGACGGCGTCGACACCACGCTCCCCGCTGCGTCGGGCCTGAATCCCTTCTTCGGGACATCCGCCGCCGCGCCCCATGCCGGCGCCATTGCAGCCCTGCTGAAACAGGCGCGCCCCACATTCACGGGCTCGCAACTCCGCGCCGTCCTAGCCGCGTCGGCTCTCGACATCGAGGCCGCCGGTTTCGATCGCGATTCCGGTCCCGGAATCATCCTGGCTCAGAACGCAATCAGCGCTCTGCCAGCCACAGTCAATCTCACACCGTACACTCCGCCGGGTTGGTCGCAGCGGATCGTGGTTTCCACCGCTGCCGGCAACAATACCGACGCCGCACAGTTCCTGACCACGAACACGCTTTTCGTTGATTTCGGCGTGGCTAACAACGGCGGCGCCGCCACCGCTGCTGCTTTCACCACGGAACTCTACGTCGATGGAGTGCTTCGCACCACCGCCACGAACAATCCCGCACTTGCTCCAAATGGTGTGTTCCAGTCGGTCGATTTCAATATCGGAACGCTCACCGCCGGTTTTCATACGCTGCGGGTGAAGACAGATGCTGGGAGTTCCATCGCGGAGGCCGACGAAACCGACAACGAATTCACTCGTACCATCAGGGTGGTTAATGCCGCTGCGGCTCCCAACCTAACGAAGTTCACACCGGGAGGCTGGTCCGACAGTATCGTCATTTCCACGACGACCGGCACCAACACGGATAATTCGCCACTGCTCCCGTCGAGCACTCTCTTCGTTGATTTCGCGATCATTAACTCCGGCACCGCGGTCGCGCCGAGCTTCGGCATCGAACTGTTGCTCGATGATGTCGTCATCGGCACCTTCACGTCGCCGGCACTCAACGCGAACACGTTCGTCAACGCCCTCGATCTCAACCTCGGTTCGCTGCCCTCCGGAAACCACACAATCACCGTCAGGAGCGATTCGGCGCAATTCATCGCCGAGTCCAATGAAGCCGACAATAGTTATACCCGCGCCTTCACGATCGCGGGCGCGGCGCCCATCGTCGGACTCCCTTCCGGCGCGGTAACCTACGTTGAAAATGCCGCACCGCTCATTCTCGACGCGGCCGCGACGGTCACGGACGGCAACAGCGCCGACTTCAATGCCGGTTCGCTCACTGTGAGCTTTTCCGGCACCAGTCTAGCCGAGGACCGGCTGGCTATTCGAAATCAAGGTGTGGCTGCAGGACAGATCGGCGTTTCAGGTGCCAATGTGACTTTTGGCGGCACTGTCATCGGGACATTTACTGGCGGCACGAACGGCTCAACTCCGTTGGTGGTCACCTTTACGGCCGCAGCCGCCACTCCTGCCGCTGCGCAAGCTTTGGCGCGGAACATTGCCTATCAGAATGTTTCCGATAATCCTTCCGCGACCGCGCGAACGGTCGTCTTCGTAGTCAACGACGGAGACGGTTTCTCGAGCGATCCGGTCAACAAGACGGTGAATGTCACTCCGGTAAACGACGCTCCCACGCTCGCAGCCATTTCGGATCCGTCTGCCATCCTGGAGGATGCCACTGCTCAAACCATCAATCTCAGCGGCATTGCAACCGGTGGTGGAGAAAGCCAGGTGCTCTCCATTTCCGCAGTCTCGAACAATACCGCCCTGATTCCAAACCCCACAGTCACGTACACCAGCCCAAACGCTACAGGTTCGCTTTCCTTAACGCCGGTCGCTAATGCCAGCGGCTCCGCCACCATTACGGTCACTGTCCAGGATGATGGAGGAACAGCGAATGGCGGCGTCAATACGTTCTCCCGCGTGTTCAACGTGAATGTGACATCCGTGAACGATGCGCCAACGCTGGCGGCTATCCCGGACCCAGCCGCGCTTCCTATCAATGCGGGCCTTCAGACCGTGAATCTCAGTGGAATCTCGGCGGGTCCCGGAGAAACCCAGACACTCTCGGTCACGGCTGTCTCGAACAATACCGCGTTGATCCCAAATCCCACGGTCACTTACTCGAGTCCGAACGCCACAGGCTCGCTTTCCTATACGCCGGTTACCAATGCGACCGGATCGGCAGTCATCACTGTCACCGTTCAGGACAACGGCGGCACGGCTAGTGGCGGCGTGAACACCACGGTTCGCACATTTACCGTGGCGGTGACCACGAATAATGCGCCTACACTCGCTGCGATCGCAAACCCGGCTGCCATTCTGGAGGATGCCGGCGCGCAGACAGTCAACTTCTCCGGTGTGACTACTGGCGGTGAAGTAGGGCAGTCTCTTTCGGTTACCGCAACCTCCGACAACACGACACTGATCCCCAATCCGATTGTTACATACACAAGCCCGAATGCCACAGGGTCGCTTAGTTATACGCCGGTGGCGAATGCCAACGGTACCGCAGTCATCACCGTTACCGTCAACGACGGCCAGGCTGCCAACAATCTTTCTTCGCGTACCTTCACAGTGACCGTGACGACCGTAAACGACGCTCCAGCGTTGACTGCGATTCCTAACCCCGCCGCAATCCTGGAAGATGCCGCTCTGCAGACCATCAACCTATCCGGCATTTCCGCGGGTCCAAATGAGTCCCAGGTCATCGCAATTTCCGCGACCTCCGATAACACCAGCCTCATTCCAAATCCAACAGTTACCTACACGAGTCCGAACGGAACCGGTTCGCTAACCTACACACCGGTGGCGAACGCCAGCGGCTCCGCAGTCATCACCGTGACGGTGCAGGACAACGGCGGTATCTCAAATGGCGGGATCAGCACCATCACTCGCACGTTTACCGTGGCAGTCACGTCCGTCAATGATGCGCCCACGCTGGTGGCGATCGCTGATCCGGCCGCAATCCTCGAGGATGCGGTAGCGCAAACCGTCAATCTCAGCGGCATCACGACGGGCGGGGGAGAGTCGCAAACGCTGACTGTGACCGCCGTTTCCAATAACACGTCGATCATCCCGAATCCTGTCGTCACGTATACCAGCCCCAACGCTACCGGATCGCTAACTTACACTCCGGTGGCAAACGCCACTGGCTCGGCCATGATTACGGTCACCGTCCAGGACAACGGAGGAACCGCCAACGGAGGACTCAATTCCTTCAGTCGCTCCTTCAACGTTAATGTCACGCCGGTCAACGACGCTCCCACGCTGGCCGCAATTCCCGATCCCGCCGCCATCCTCGAGGACTCAGTTGGCCAAATCGTCAATCTCAGCGGCATCTCGGCGGGCGCCGGTGAGACCCAGACGCTCACCGTCATTGCCGTATCGAACAATACCGCCGTCGTTCCCAATCCCACCGTTACCTACAGCAGTCCCAATGCGATCGGATCGCTAACCTACACTCCCATCGCCAATGCGAGCGGAACGGCCATCGTTACCGTTACCGTCCAGGATAACGGAGGTACAGCGAATGGGGGTATTGCCACGCTGACTCGAACGTTCACCGTCAATGTTTCTTCCGTCAACGACGCGCCCACAATCGCTGCGATTGCCGATCCCGCATCCATCCTGGAGGACGCGCCAGCGCAGACCATCAACTTCAACGGCATCTCATCTGGCGCATCGGAAAATCAGGCCCTTTCAGTTACGGCGGTCTCGAACAACACCGCGCTCATTCCCAATCCAGCCGTCACGTATACAAGTCCAAACGGAACGGGATCGTTAACCTACACCCCGGTCGCCAACGCCAGCGGTTCGGCGGTCATCACCGTCACGGTGAAGGATGATGGAGGCACCGCGAGTTCGGGCGTCGATACCTTTATCAGGACCTTCACGGTGAATGTCACCTCGGTGAACGACGTTCCCACCATTGCCGCAATTTCGGACCCAGCGCCGATTGTCGAGGACGCACCATTGCAAACGATCAACTTCGCCGGCGTTTCCGCGGGTGGTGGCGAATCCCAGTCGATTGCTGTCACTGCTTCATCCAATAATACGGCGCTCATCCCAAATCCTGCTGTCAGCTACGCGAGCGCCGACGCTACGGGTTCACTGAGTTATACTCCGGTTGCAAACGTCAGCGGCAGCGCGGTCATTACCGTCACCGTCCAGGACAACGGCGGTACTGCGAATGGCGCGGCCGATACAATCACTCGCACATTCAATGTGGTTGTTTCCGAAATGAATGACGCGCCAACGATCGCCGCAATTCCCAATCCAGCTCCATTCAATGAAGACGCGCCGGCGCAAGTGGTGTTGCTCTCAGGAATCTCCGCGGGACCAAACGAAAGCCAGCTCCTCATCATAACGGCTGCGAGCAGCGATCCCACTTTGATTCCGAATCCCGCAGTTACGTACGCAAGTCCTTCCGCCACGGGTTCGCTAACTTTCACTCCGTCGCCGAACGCGTTCGGTGATATCACCATTACAGTCTCGGTGGATGATGGCCAGGCTACCGATCACACGGCCACCCAAACATTCACGATCTCGGTCAATCCCGTGAACGACGCGCCTTCATTCGTTGCCGGTCCTGCCATCTCGGGCAGCAAGAGCGATTCCGCGCAAACGCTTCCTACTTGGGCAACTTTGTTGACCACCGGCCCGGCGAACGAGTCCGCGCAAACGCTCTCGTTCGCCGTGAGCAACGACAACAACGCTCTCTTCTCCGTGCAACCCGCCATCTCGCCGGACGGCACTCTCACATTCACTCCAGCTCCCGACACCATCGGTACAGCCAGCGTCACCGTCGTCCTCCATGACGACGGCGGTACCGAGCGTGGAGGTATCGACGTTTCCGATCCGCAAACCTTCACCATCACCATCAAGGACCGAAACTTCGCACCTTCGTTTGTCGCTGGCGAAGATGTTGTCGTGCCTCTCAATGCGCCGGCTTTTTCCGGCCCCGGCTGGATCACAGCTATCAGTCCCGGCCCTGCGAGCGAAGCCGCCCAGACGGTCAGCTTCCTCGTGGAGAATGACAACAACCCGCTCTTCACCGCGCAACCTACGGTTTCCGCCAACGGCACCTTGACGTTCACCCCGGCGCCGGGTGCTACTGGCGTCGCTAACATCACCATTCGTGCGCAAGACAGCGGCGGCACGCTCGATGGCGGCGTCGATACCAGCGCCGCGCAAACTTTTCGCATCGCAGTCGCCACGTTTGCCGAGGAACTTGGTTCGTACTTCGGCTTGGTCCGGCCCGCGCCGGGCACTCCGCTCGAATTTGACCGTCTCGGATTTGTCAGCGCCAAGTTTGGTCGGAAAGGCGCCTTCTCTGCCAAAGTGAGTCTCGGCAAGGCGAAGTTCCGCCTCAAGGGTGCTGTGCAACTCGTCGGCGTCGCTGATTTTGGCAAACGCAGGAAGACCGCCACCGCGGAACTCAAACGCCGCGGTCTCACTCCGCTCGTCCTCGACTTCGATCTCGATACGGCCTTTGGCACCGATCAGCTAACCGGCAGCATTAGCGATGGCGCGGCTGCTTTCGCTGCATTCACCGCAGACCGTGCGATCTATACCTCGAAGCGTAATCCCAAGCCGCCGCTGGTCCATCCTCCCGACGAACTCCTTGGGAAGTACACCGCCATTTTCCCAGCTCGCACACCCACGGATCTCGGCCTCCCCGCCTCCGCATTCCCGCAGGGCGACGGCATTGCTTTCGTCAAAGTGTCCAGGAAAGGCGCTGCCCGCATCGCTGGAAACCTTGCCGATGGAGCGAAGTTCTCCTTCTCGTCCCCGCTCACGAAAGCCAACGAATTGCCCGTGCATTTCCTCGCCGATAGGGGCCGCGACATCCTCAATGGCAAAGTTGCTTTTCGAACAATGCCCGGCAGCGACCTCGATGCCACCGCTCTCGATTGGCTGCGCCTCGCGGGTTCACCCACAAAAGCCTATCCACTCGGCTGGCCCGATGGCATCCCCCTCGACCTTGTCGGCTCCAAATATATTCGGTCTCGACGATCGCCCGCCATCCCCTGGCTCCCGAATGGCATCGCCACTTTCACACTGGCCGATGGCGGCCTGGCGGCGATGCTCACTTCGCAACTCAACATCGACAACCGTGGCCGGGTCAAACCCGTTGGAGACGCCATCCCGAAACTCAAGCTCAAGGTCTCCGAACGAAGCGGCTCGCTCCGCGGCAGTTTCCAGCATCCCGTCACCGGTAAAAAATCCTCCATCACTGGAGTCCTGCTGGATTCACAACAAATTGGCTCAGGCTTCTTCCGCAGCGGCACCGAATCCGGTTCACTAACACTCAGCCCTACTCCCTGACGAACGTAGCCAGCCTTAGATGCCGGCCAGCCTGGTATCAGCGTCGCCGAACCGCGGCAGGTTCACGCCGAGCCGATCCATGAGCGAAAGGTGTAGGCTGCACAGCTTGCGATTTTCGTCGCCGGCATCGCTGTAGTCGAGTACGCGCCCCGTCTCCAGGGCACCGCCGAGCCCGCCCACGGTGAGAATCGGCAGCTTCGTGTTGTCGTGCCGTTCCCCGGACCACATGTTCGAGAGATAAAGCAGGCACGTATTATCCAGCACGGTGCCTTCGCCCTCGGGCATGGCGTCCAGTCGGCTCGCGAGATACGCCAGATTGCCGACATAATACCGAGAGATCCGCTCGAAGGCATCGGACTTGTCGTTATGCGACGCGGAATGATGCGCATCGCGCACTCCCAGGAACGGATAAAACAAGCCCGACAAGTCGCGGCACAACACCAGCGTGGCCACGCGCGTCTTATCCGTCTGGAAAGCAATGGCCACGATATCGCACATCAGCTTCATGTGCTCACGGATGTCCTCCGGCAGCCCATTGTCCGGACGTTTCATCGTGATGAGTTGCCGTCCTCGGTCGCTGGCTCTCTCCTCCGCCTTGGTTTGCTCGCTGCGCATCCGGTCCACCCGCTTCTCCACTTCGCGCACACTGGTGAGATATTCATCGAGCTTTCTGTTGTCCTCCGAACTAATCTTCCGGCTCAAGCTGGACGCATCGTCCTTGATGCGGTCGAGGATGCTTTGCGTGCGCTTGTTGCCACGGTTTTCGAACAAACTGTCGAACGCGAGGGATGGGTAGACTTCCATTGGCACCGGCGAATCCGCACTCTGCCACGAAATGTGCGAACTATATGCCATCGAGAAGTTCGTCTCGTGATAACCCGTGATTGGCTGCTCGCATCCCAGCACGAGGCTGGGTTGCATCGTGTTCGCGCCAATTTCATTGGCGAGCACCTGGTCCATGCTGATCCCGCCCCGCAGCACCGCGCCCTTCATCAGCGGCATGCCGGAGAGAATATTTCCGGTCTGCCCGGGATGAATGCCGACTCCCACAGCCGGTTTGTTGAACACACCGTTGATCACGTTGAGCTTTTTCCGCAGCGGCGCGAGCGGCTCCAGCGACTTGCTCAGTTCCATTTCCTCGCCCGACCCCTTCGCCCACCAGTGAAGCCCGTTCACGCCATTGCCCACGAAGATCGCCGCAAATCGCCGGGGAAGCGCTGTGGCCGCGGTACTTGATCCTGTTTCGGTACCCCACACGGGAATCGATTCAAACCACGGCAACGCCATGGTTACACCCATTCCGCGCAGGAATCTCCGCCGCGAAAGTTGCGATTGAAATGCCTTGGTTTGTTCGCGCATGGGCATTGGCTGTTGGTTAGTTATTGGCGGTTCTCGCGTAGCTTCGCTTGGTCAGGAATTGCGGACTCGTGGCGATGCATTCGATCAAGCTGCTCATACGGTACTCGTTGGTGACCAACCCGGCGCGCATCTCTTTGATCAATCCGATGTCCGATGGAATCAAGGTCCGGCCCAGGGCATATGCGAGCAATTTGCGGCAAAGATTATCCAGGAAATCGTCCTGCCGGTTTTCCTTCACGTATCGAAGCAGCCCTTTCATGCCTTCGCCCTCGGTGCCGTTGGGAAATTCTGCCCGCACATCCACTGGCCGCCCGCCGAGATCCCTCTCGCGACGTTCTCCCACGGGTCCATACGACTCGAAGACCAGTCCGAACGAATCGAATCGCGCATGGCAGCCCGCGCAGGCCTCATTGTCGCGGTGCTTCGCCAGTACCTCGCGAAGCGTCCTTTCACCCATGGTCTTTTCGTCGCCGGGTAGTTCAGGGACCGTCGCCGGCGGCGGCGGAATCCGTTCACCAAGCAACCGCTTCACCACCCAGTTGCCACGTTTCACCGGGCTGGTCCGGAGCCCGGGCGAATTCACCGTGAGAAAAACCGCCATCGGCAGCAATCCGCCGCGCCCGAATTGATCCGCGTGTTCCACATGAGCCCAGGTGTTCCTGTCTTTCGCTGCCGCAGGAATTCCGTAGTGGTTCGCAAGCGGCGCATTCACAAACGTGTCCCTCGCATAAAGGAAATCGAGCGCCGATCGATCGGACTGGACGACGTCCACGAAGAAGCGAATCGGCTCCTCGAACATCGCGCTCCGCAGGCTGTCATCGAAACTTGGAAAGCGCTCGCGATCCACGCTGTTGTGTTGCTCGAATCGCCGGAAATCCAGCCAGTTGCCGCCGAATTCCGTCGCGAAATTCCGCACCCGATCGTCTTTCAACATTCGCTTCACTTGTGTGCGTAGGACATCGGGCTGGTGCAAGTCACCTGCCGCAGCGTGCGCGAGCAAATCCGCGTCCGGCATACTGGCCCAGAGAAAATAGCTAAGCCGGCTGGCGAGCGAAACATCCGACAACGGTTGCGAAGCGAATCGCCGGGACTCACCGTCAGTTTCGGCCTGACTAACCTTTGCATTCCCCGCCGCCTCCAGCAGATCGATCCGAAAACAGAAATGCGGAGACATCAGAACTCGCGTGACGCAGTCGCGCATCGCTTCTTCATGATCGAGTCCGTTCTCGCGGCGCGAAATCCGATAGAATTCCCGCAAGTCCTCGCGCTCCGCTGTCGAGAGCGTCCGGCGAAACGCGCGCCCTGCAAAATCTTCAAGGGCTTTCAAGTGTCCCGGCTCGCTCGCCGCCCGTTCCTGCTCCACGCGGAGAATGTTGGCCGCCACAATCTGGAAATGTTCGCTAATGGCGCGCTGCACTGTCTCGCTCGCCTCGCGGCTTCGCGCCTTCGCAAGATAAAGCTCTCCAAGGCTGCGAATCTTCTCCTGCGTCGTCGCCGATTTGTCCTCAGGACGATAGGGATCGAACTCGGGATCGCGCAAATACACGGAATCCGTCCGCTCAAACCACAGGAAGCTTGTATGCATCCGCTGCGGCACCAACGCCACGAAGTCGAACTCCTGCCACAATCGATCCAGCTCCTTTCGCCCCGCATCGTCCAGGATCAGGTCGTAGAGCGGACTATCATCGCGAAAGTAGCCGGTCATGCTGTGCAATCCAGCACTGAGAAGGCGCCCCGAATTCTCCTTTTCCTTCTCCGCATCCATGTAAACGCGAGCCCGCTCGGTAATGAAAAATGCGTCCGGAAAAACGTCCGAAAACTTCGCGAAAGCAGCCTCGAATGGCGCCCGCATCCCAGGATCAGTCGGCAAAATCAGATCCGGATCGGCGTCGTGCTTTTTCGAAGCCGCCATCTTTTCCGTGGCTGACGATCCCGTGGTGATGAGCGCCGGCGGCAGCGAAGTCCCGCCCTTCTTCACGACATCGGGAGTCGGATCCTGCGTTCGCCGTGCGGGACGCGGAGTAGCTGAAGGGTTGCCAGCCGTGGCTGGGTCCTTCACCGGTTTGGCTTCGTCCGCTGGGGCAGCCTGCGGTTCTTCTGCGGGCGCTTGCTGGGTTCGTAATGCGCCCGGATCATAACGGCGACGGTTGGCCGCCATCTGCCGATTCTTCCACAGCACCAGCGTCTGCGAACCGGACTGGATCGGCGGCGACGAGAGATTCTTCACCTCGGGCACGATCTTGTCGCGCAGCCGCGTCACGTACTCGCGCATCGCAGCACAGGATTGACGCACCTCTTCTTCGGAAGCAGCCCCCGGTGCGGGTAAATTCCGCCAAAGAGTTTGCAGCCGGGCGATCGGCCCCACCTCGCCGGCTTTCTCTGTGAGTGTCGCCCAGATCGTCTTGAGATATTTTGCACTTACCTTCGATTCCGCTGCCACTTGTTCGAGAGACATCTGCGGTTTCCCAAGCGCGCTGCGATGCTGATAACGCCAGGCCGCCAGGAAATAGCCCGCGTAGTCCGTGGGCTGCCGCGAATAGAAATCGACGATGCGAAGCACCGCCCACTTGTCGCGATCTGTGTCCGCCACGACGGGGTGGGGGGCGAAAGCGATCCCATCCGGTTTCAGTACCAGGTGCTCCGCCACCTCCCGCGCAGCCTGCAGATACTTTTTCAGCAATGCGGGCGACATCGTGAGCGATTCGCCGGAGTTATCGAATCCTGCCTGGTTCGCCGGATCGACCGGGAAGTTGCGCGTAGGCCGGATGTTCGCTCCGGTCAGGTCCCGAATGGTGTAGTCATACTCCGCATTGCTGAGCCGCCGGGCCAGGACCGGCCCTGGGTCGCCTGCGTTTCGCTCAGCCTCCCGGTCGCGAACTCCCTGGATCCATTCGACCACGCTTTTACGAACCTCCGAACCCGGCTGCTTCTTCGCCTTGGCAGGTGGCATGTCGCCGTCGCGCAACCGTTCGAGCACCAATTCCCAGCGCGCATAGTCGTTCACCACCGACTCCATGCTCTCGAAGGAACTCAAGTTCAGGTCACCCTTCGCAGTCTCCGCGTCGTGGCATTTCAGGCAATAGCTGTCCAGGAACGGGCGCACTTCACTCGCAAACCGCCCCCGAAGTTCCGGTCCTCGATCCACCCCCGCACGGGCCATCCCGGTGAACAGAATCACCAGTACGGCAAGCACGGGCTGGCGTGTCACAATGGATTGGAAAAAGGGGCTCATCCTTGATTTCAGGCAAAATCAGCCCGCAATCCTACCAGAACGCCATTTTTGCGTCATCGCCTATTCCGGCAGGCGTGCCACCCATACGGCAGCTTGCAGAACCCGCAGAATCAGGTACGCCGGGCGTGGCGAATCGCTTGCGACTCCGGTGGCGGGCTTCGCCGAGGAAAAAGTGTTCCAAAACTACTAATGAATCGTATCCCGGATACGTCCCATCCCATCACCCCATGAAATTCGACGACTACCGTTCCCTGTGCCTATCCCTCTTTTTGTCCCTCGCGATTCCCGCGTATTCGCAGACACCAGCGGCTCCTGATCCCGCGAAGTTCCCCGCACTCAACGTCCAGGCCACCGTCGGCACCCAGCAGCGGCCCGTAAAAAACTCCTCCTATCGGAAGACGATGACTATCATCCCGAAAGTCACCATCGAGGGGACGAGTCGCATGGTTCCGATACCCGCGACGGAGGCCAGGATGCTGATCATCACGATGGACACACGGCTCAAGTACGAGAGCAAAGTCGAAGCTTTCAAAGTGCATACCGCGGAAACCGTCAAGATCCCTGCTGCTGAGAGAGGCGACCGCCGCACTTTTGCGTTCGCCGAATCCGCTGTCACCTACGATTCCTATCGCGACGCTTCGAACATTGGCGGGAGCGTCTATAAGTATTTCGTCTTCGGCCTGCGCGATCCGGCTACCAAGACGGTGGTGGATTTCAAAACGAATCACCAGCAACTCCTGGCCTACGTCAAAGCCAACCCCGAAAAGCGCGACGAAATCCTGAACCTCGCCGCGGGGACGAACTTTCCGGCGGATTTTAAATAACCGGGCCAGTCTCCGTTCGACGGTGAGGAGTGAGACGGTCCGATCGCCGCCTAATGCCATCAATGCTCTCAATGTTGATGGCCGAAAACGGCCAGCGGCCTGAAGATTTGGCGGTATGGTGGTGGCGTCATGTTATTGGATTTCGATTGCTACCAGGCGCTCGCGGCTCGTGATCCGCGCTTCGATGGCCGCTTCTTCGTAGCGGTCAAAAGCACAGGAATCTACTGCCGCCCCATCTGCCCGGCCCGCACCCCAAGGGAAAGCTCGTGTCTCTTCATGGAAACGGCGGCAGCGGCGGAAAGCGCGGGCTTCCGGCCCTGCCTGCGGTGCCGTCCGGAACTTGCACCCTCGTCGCCTGCAGTCTCATTGGAGGGAGCCCTCTTTTCCGCCATTCGTGCCCGCGCATTGGAAGGCGATTCCGTCGAGGATCTCTCCGCTCGCGCCGGATTTAGCTCGCGGCAGTTGCGCCGCCTCATGGTGCGGGCGTTTGGCGTCACGCCGGTCGAGATCATGCAGACCGAGCGTCTGCTCTTTGCGAAGAAGCTGTTGCAGGAGACGCTGCTGCCGATCGCCCAGGTGGCGCTCAGCGCAGGCTTCGGAAGTATCCGCCGGTTCAATGCACTTTTCCTCGCCCGGTACTCGCTTTCTCCTTCGAGCCTGCGCAGCCAGGCCGGCGGCGCGTCGCATGGCGATCCCGTGGATACGCTCACACTCCGGCTCAGCTACCGTCCGCCCTTTGCCTGGAGCGATTTGCTCGAATATCTCTCCCGCCGGGCGGTGCCGGGCGTTGAGTTCATCGATGCCTCTCGCACGCTCTACACCCGCACCGTGGCGATCAGCGGAAAAACCGGCTGGGTGCAAGTGGAGCAGGCCGATCGAGGTTCGTGGCTCGATGTCACTCTGCCCGCTGCGCTCGCGGAGATTTCGTGGCCGATCCTGGCACGCCTGCGTGCGCAATTCGACCTCGATGCGAACCCGGCCAATATCGACGCCCACCTTCGAACTGATGCGTTGCTGGCTCCCAGCATCAAGCGGCATCCCGGCCTGCGTGTACCCGGCAGTTGGGACACCTTCGAACTCGCCGTCCGCGCCGTGCTGGGCCAGCAGATCAGCGTGTCAGGTGCGTCCACCCTCGCGGCCCGCCTTGCCGCGAAGTTTGGCAAACCAGTCCGGACGCCTTTCGAGCATTTGAATCGCCTCGCCCCGTCCGCACGCACACTCGCCGCTTCGAAACCGGACGAAATCGCCACCATCGGCCTTCCACGAGCCCGCGCGGCTACTCTGCACGAACTCGCCATCGCCGCAGAGTGCGGTGATTTGCAATTCGGCCCTGCGGCGAGTGTCGAGGACGTCGTCGCTGCGCTTCGCGAAATTCGCGGCATCGGCGAATGGACCGCCCAGTACGTCGCGATGCGTGCACTCCGCTTTCCCGATGCCTTTCCAGCCGCCGACCTCGGCGTGCGAAAAGCACTAACCCGTCCCGGCGCTCCGATGCCGGGCGAAAAGGAAGTCCTGGCACGCGCCGCCGCGTGGCGGCCATGGCGGGCCTACGCGACACTCCATCTTTGGCAGACCCTCCACGACGCTGCTCCTCGCAAATGATATGAACATAAATCGATATTCCGAATTGGATTCACCTATCGGTCTGCTGCGCCTCCGCGGCACCGGCCGCGGCCTCACCGGTCTCTTCATGAACGATCATCGTCATGGTCCCGAGGCCGCCGAGCAGCGCGGCTGGGTGCGCGACGATGCCTTGTTCAAAGAGGCGCGCACGCAGTTAGCCGACTACTTCGCTGGCCGGCGCACGACCTTCGATTTGGCCATCGATAGCGAAGCACTCGGAGGCACACCGTTCCAACGTAGTGTCTGGAGCGAACTGGAGAAAATCCCCTTCGGCACCACCATCTCCTACGGCGAACTGGCCAGGCGCATCGGCAATCCCGCTGCAGTCCGCGCCGTTGGCCTCGCAAACGGCCGCAACCCCATCTCCATCATCGTCCCATGCCACCGCGTCATCGGCGCCAACGGAACCCTCTTTCCAGCACAGTGGGATCCGAAGCTTGGAATTCACGTGACTTGAAGTCGCG